>Ga0335083_10001706_pt1 | contig 29957 bp, 22 predicted proteins | sample Lox_Sample_42_FD_206716 | JGI IMG/M metagenome (GOLD analysis project Ga0335083, IMG submission 206716) | Soil microbial communities from Loxahatchee National Wildlife Refuge, Florida, United States - Lox_Sample_4.2 | ecosystem: Environmental > Terrestrial > Soil > Wetlands | place: USA...
TGCGCTCGATCTGCAAAGGCCGGTAGGCGTAATTGACCATCAGGCCGAAGGACTGCGCCAGGCCCTTTTCCGATCTATCCGCGAGCCAGTTGATTTGTTCGATTGCAGCTCCGTTTCCTAAGTGAAACGCGGCGACTGGATCGAGCGCCCGCTCGCGCTTGCGCTCGTTCAGCAAATAGTGGGCGCACAGGCGGAGCAGCACCGGGCGGACCTGCTGTTCGACTTGACGTTTTGTGTGCCAATTGCCGGCTCGCGTCACATCCAAAACGGCTTCATTTTCGCCGGCCAGCTCGCGCTTGCGTTCCAACGTCAGGCCGTTCAGCCAGGCTCGAAAACCGGGGATGGGCGAGAGCGTGACAAACGATTTCAAGCCGAGATTCTCAGCCTCCAATTCAGCCACCACCTGTTTGATCAAGAAGTTTCCGAAGGAAATGCCTCGCAGACCATCCAGGCAGTTGCTGATCGAATAAAAGACCGCGGTATCGGCGCGTCCCGGCCCGAGCGGCTCGCGGCTTCCGTCCAGCAGATATTGAATCGACGGCGGCAGGCCGCGCGTCAACGCCACTTCCACGAAGATGAGCAGTTCGTCGGGCAGCGCCGGATGGAAAAACGCAAAGCAGCGGCGGTCGGCGTCCAGCCTGCGCCGCAGATCATCCCAACCGCGGATCTCATGCACGGCTTCATGCTCGATGAGCTTCTCCAGGATGATCGCGGGCGTGTGCCAATCGATACGCTCGATACGCAGAAAGCCGCGATTAAACCAAGAGCTGAGCAGATGCCGGAAATCGGAATCGACCGACTTCAATTCGGAATGCCCCGGAAGCATCTTCAGCAGATCTTCCCGCATCCGAACCACCCTCTCGGTGCCGCCCGGAGCCAGATTGATTCTCCGGAACAGTTCTTGCCGCGAGGGTTCTGAAACCGCGAACAGCGCTGTCAAGGTATCGGAATTCGGATTATCGCGATACTTCTCGGCGGCCGCAATGACTGTTTGCGGGTCAGCCAGGAACTCGGGCTGCAAAAGATTGAGAAAGAACGCCTCGCGTCCTACTGGCGTCAGCTGCAGATATCGGTCGGCTACTTCGCGAGCCAATGCGGCTCCTGAAGCTTCGCCCCGCTCCGAGAGCAGCTCAAGGCAAAGTGACGAAAGTGAACCGGCTGCTGCGCGGCCACGTCTGCCAAGCAGATCCAGGCCTCGGTTGGCGATCGAATCCCAAACGTCGCGCAACAGCACTCCAGGCGACAGCATGGGATGGCCGGGCCTCCTTAAAGGCATCTATCGGCAGTGTAAACCATTTGGTTTAATCTATTTGGAAAGAGGCACGTGGGAGCAGCGCGCTCGAATCGGTTCAGAATCGCGAAGCTTCGATCCAGGTATCCGAACGCGACCAGCTCTCCGTAAATTCCTTCGCCACGTCCGCCGACGGTTTACCCTGCGCATCCAGAGCCGCTTTCAATCCATAAAGTGACCAGCCGTTCTTAGGATGGCGCTTCAGGTCTTCACGGTAGACGCGTTCGGCATCGGTAAACCGCTTCGCATCGAGCAACGCCGCGCCGAGCCAGTGCCGCGCGGCAAAGGGCAGAGGTTCGGGTTCGTCGTAAACGATCGAATCGTATCGCTCCACCGACCGCTGGAAGGAGGCGATCGCCTTATCCAATTCACCGTTCGATCGATAAATCTCACCCTCCAGAATCCCGTCCAGCACACCCAGCAGGTCATGCGCGCTGTGGCCGCGAAACACTGCCTTCGAAGTCTCCGCGGATTTATGCAAGCGTTCCAGGTAGGCCTGTGCGAACTCCTTCTCACCGTTCCGCAGATGCGCATAACCCTGTCCGAAGTCCCAGATACCCGCTTCAATCTCATCCTTTGGACGCTCCGTGATCTCCAGCACCTGGTTGAACCGTCCGAAGCGGATGCGCGTCAGGACCTGCATCAAGTTTTTGCCGTTGAGCGTAAAGTAGTCGTTCGCGGCCTGCATCGCGACGGCGCCCTGCCCATCCATCGAGGCCGCAAACAGGAGCATGTGCAGATTGTGATCGGGATAAATGGCAAACCCCTCGCCGATCTTCGCTTTTTGATCGGAATGGAATGCCTCGATGTTCGCCTTCACCGAATCGCCCCATCTGCCGATCTGGTTAAACGTGTGGGCCGGCATGTGATTCAGGTGGCTCGCGCCGGGAATTTTCTCGCCGAGCGAGTCGGCGCACGATTCGGCCAATCCAGGCGCCGTAGTGGCCTCGGTCAAGTGAATGTACAAATGACACGCGCCGACGTGTTCCGGATCGATCTTCAGAATGCCTTCCAACACGGCCTGGATGCGTTGCACGTTCGGGGAATTGATATCGCGCCAACCCTGTCGTGGCTCCATAATGAAGAGCGAATCGGCGTAGAGCGTGCCGGCGTCCAGGTCGTTCGGATATTTCTCCGCTAATTTGCGCATGGCCTCCGCGTAGGCCTTGTCCTGATCGCGCCGCTTGTCGGGATTGAAGTGTTCAACGTATCGAAGCTGGATGGCATCGATAAAGTCGCGTTCCTCCGCGGTGGTATGGCCAGGCGCGAGTTCCAGCGCTTTTCGCGATGCCGCGTACGCGTACGGCGCTTCCCAGGGCTGCATCGGCCCATTTAAATAAGAGCCCCATGACCAGGCCTCGCCCCAATAGCACATCGCACAATTGGGATCGCGCTTCTCGGCCTCACGGAACGAGCGGGTCGCATCCTGCTTGCCATAGGCATACATGAGCTGGAATCCTTGATTGAAATACGCCTGCGCCTCCGAACTCGAAGTAGTGATGGGTCGTTTGAAGACTCCGAGCGCTTTCGGGTATAGCGGCATCGGCTCGCTGAAATTTTTCGGAAGCGACTTCGGGGCCATGTCCTGATCGTGATCCTGCGCGAACGCACTGACCGCTATGGCTCCAAGAAAAAAGACGAGCAGAAGATGGCGGGTCATCGAAGATTCCTTGAAATAATGCTAGCACCTGTTATATCGAGGTCGTGCCGATCGCAGACGGTGGTGAACCCAAATTCGCGGCTTGACGCAAGCTGAAGTTCCGAAAAAAGAAGGGGAAAAGCGCGCCGCAAACCTGGGGGTCAGGGTCTCGCCACAGGCAGTTCGATGTAGCTGGAGTGATAGATCCGCTGGGTTGCCTTTTTGAAATCCTCCGGTTTAGCCCAAAAGATATTCGGCACGAACGTTTGCGGGTTACGGTCGTACAGCGGAAACCAGGCCGATTGCACCTGCACCATCAGGCGGTGGTCTCTAAGAAAAACATGATTGGCCGTCGGCAGTGCAAATCGGTACAGCAGAGGCTTGTTCGGCTCAATGGCTTTGGCGGTCTCGAAGCCCTCACGATAGCGGCCGCGGAAGATATCGGCGGAAACCATTAGCTGGTATCCACCCATCTGCGGTTGGCCCGCGACTTCATCCGGATAAACGTCGATCAGTTTTACCACCCAGTCCGAATCGGTGCCGCTGGTGGAGGCCGTCAGGTTCACCATCGGCTGGCCGGCGATCTTCAATGGTTCGGTCAGCTTTTCAGAAGTCCACACCGCCACGTCCGGACGGCCGGATGCTTCACGCTGATCGTCCACCAGCCAGCACGACCATTGCGCGCAGGTGTTGTAGCCGGTCGGTTGGATCGGCCGCGTGCGGAACGGCACGGGTTTCGCCGGATCGGAGATGTACTCATCGAAGCCACCGTCGCCCGCGGCAAATGCGGTCTTGCCGGATTGAGCCAGGTAGAGTCGCGAAGGCTGCGATGCGCCGGGCCACGAGTTGAGCCGCAGCCAACGGTTGCCGCCGGTTTCGTATGCCGTGACTTTGGCTATGCCCGACTTTGGAGCCGCGTCCTTCAGGTACTCGTCAAGAAATGGACGTAGAATATGCTCGCGGAAATAAAACGCCGTGTCCATAGGGAACTTCAGCGCACCCAGGCTGCTACCGTCCATGATTTCCTGCCCATGGTGCCAGGGTCCCATCACCAGAAATACGTTATTCCTGGCCCCAATGGCGCGGTAAACCGCCAGGGCGCCGTAAATGTCTTCCTGGTCCCACAGGCTGTGCACGAGCATTACAGGAATTTGTGGCGGGTGAGCGGCCAGCACTCGGTCCATCGCCTGCTCGCGCCAGAACTGGTCGTAAGCCGGGTGGGCCAGAATCTTGCGCCAGAATCCGATCACTTCCATACCGCGGCGCTGGGCGAGTTCGCCGGCCGATCCGGCTTCCAGGTACGTATCGAAGTCGTCATAGTGGCTGGTCCACCACTTGGCTTCATTCGCGCGGGTTGCAACCTGCTCATAGATGTAAGGCAGGTTTTGCTCACGAAACGCTCCGTTGTGGAACCAGTCGTCGCCCATCCAGCCATCGACCATCGGGTTCATGGGCACGGCAACCTTGAGCGCCGGATGCGGATTGATCAGCGCCATGAGCGGCAGGAAACCATCGTAGGAGATTCCAAGAATGCCCACCTTGCCGTTGGATTCCGGCGTGTTCTTTACCAGCCAGTCGATGGTGTCGTAGGTATCGGTTGAGTGATCGACCGGCGTGGGATTGAGCGGGCCCGAGAGCGGCCGGTTCATCACGTAGTCGCCTTCGGACTTGTATTTGCCGCGGACGTCCTGCACCACGCGAATGTAGCCGCCCTCCAAAATCACTTCGAGCGGATTGTCGTAGCCGTTCAGCAGCGGGCCCAAGTGTGAGCTCGCCGCATGGCCAGTGAGCTCGTCCGCGTTGTAGGGTGTGCGCGTGAGCAGGATCGGAGCTCGTGAGGCGCCCTTTGGGATGAGCACAACCGTATGCAGTTTCACGCCGTCGCGCATCGGAATCATGACGTCGCGCCGGGTGTAATCGAAGCTGGAAGTAACCGGTTCAAATTTCGCCGGGGTCTCGCTCGGATAGTTGGGATATTGCGGAGTCTGCGCGGCCAGCGCCAGCGCAGCGAAGAAAACGCTAAGAGGTTTCATGAGAGAACCGTTTCACAATCGTCGAGATTTCGCCGGCCGCCAGTTCCGGCACAAACGAATTCGTAGGGCCGAGTTGGCCGACCGCTTGGAGTGGCATGAGTGATTTAACAAGTGTACTCGGTCAGGAAAACGGCTTGCGTCTGGATAGCCCAACCCTCGCTGCTTTCCGACCCGCAAGACCGTCAGCGCTGTCCGATGTTCGAACGCTCGGCAGCTGCGATCGTTGCGTCGGCTTCGGGGCGCAGAATATATCCAGCTTTCAGATTCTTTTCGGTAACTTCTTTGACCGCATTTACGTAAGCGGCATGGCTGGGGTAAAGGTCGTTCACCGTCGCGGCATCGAAGTCCTCATGCGTACCAAACAGGCGGCAAAAGCCGGCACCTGAATTCTGTCCAGTATTCACGCCGGTCGGGACCGCGATCTCAGCGAGACGGATGCCACCAGCCAGTGAATTGCCATGCTTGTCGCGGGCTATGACCGCCGGTGGACCAACGGACGTCACCTCGATCGGCGGCGCCGAGGGCGGCAGCGTACCGTCTTTCACCCACGCCTGTAAGTGTTCAAAGGCGGCGTCCATCACCTGATAGAACGGAACATGGCTGTAGGGCGGCTGCTCGCAGGGATTTCCGCCTCGCGCAGCGGGAGCCGGCGCCGCATTGGCATTTCTTCCGCGCCCGCCCAGTCCCGGGGTAAAGCCTGGCGCGATCGGATTGCCGTCACGCCGCCCCAGCGCGCCGGAGCTGGCCGTGAACTGCGTATCGACGTGCGAATCACCAGCCACTTCCCATGACCGGAAGTTATTCGTATCGGGCTGCCGGTTGGCGGCCTGATTGTTAATGACGTCCGTCTCCGAGAGCAGCTTCCAGACTTTAATGTTCAAGTCCGTGCGAATCTTACCGCCGCCGCCGTGCACGACCACGGCGTCAAACACCGGCGCGAGGGGATGCACCGAGTTCAGGTAAATGGCCAGGCGAGCGGCCGATTGCGAATGTCCAGTCGCGAAAATTCGCTGCGGCTTCAATCCGCCCAGCAAATCGACGGCGCCCGGTTTTCGCACGGCACGCGCGACTTCGGCGAAAATGTCGTAGGAGAGCGCATCGTTGGTGATGGTTCCATCGGCGGTGACGTCCAGCGATCCATAACGATCCTGGTTCCAGACCTTCAGCGCTTCTACGCCAATGCGCTGTGCCGTGACGCCGATGTAGGCGATGCCTGAACGGATGAAATAATCGTGCGCCTGGTACCAATCGATATCGAGATCGTGGCCGGCCGTGACATTGTTCCATTCGACGATGACCGTGCCGTTGAACTTCGTGGCGCTGGCAGGCCTCCGCACAACCACGCGAGTTTTGTATTTGTGATCGCCGTCGATAACCGAGCCGGTCGCGCCATCCGGAGTGTTGTAGCGTCTCGCGGAGCCTGAAACGAAAAACTCCTGTTCGACGTAGCCGTGTCCTTTTAGATCTTCGAGAGCCGCAAAAAACGGATATTGATGCGAAGGATCGCCCACGGGAGCAGTCGCAATGATCGGGCCCGTGACTGTAGGGCTCTCGGCCTTTGCGCCGAACGTGAATACACCGAGCGCTGCGAGAGGAATTAGAACGCCTTTCAGCATTTCGCCATCGTATAACAAACTAGGGCCGCCGTGAAAGGGCTGACCAAAGGCGTAACAGATTTGTTGCTACGCTCATCTGGCCATCGAAATGGAATCCACCTTGAGGGTGTTGCCCGTCTTTTCGCCGGTCACAGCCACTTCGCTGACCGATTTATTGCCGGTGCTGCGCACCAGTTCGGCTGCTTTCGCCCTTGGACGGCAGTAGCGAACTTCGTCGCCCTTGTTTCGATCGACGTAATTTAATGTGTCCGTCGGGCTCTTGTTGCGTTCAAGAGCCGCATAACATTTGGAATCCACCAGCAATCCGGACCAGCTCCCGGCGAAGCTCGGCGCGGAAGCTAAATAAAAGAGGGCGGCGAGACGCGCCGTCAGCAACATGGTTCCCTCCTGGTGAGTTGGATTCCGCCACGCGCGGCCAAGTTTCACTCGGCACCTCCCAGCCCTTTTTGTATTAGTGTAGTTCTTGCTGGGTATTCAAGGAAGGATGCCAGAGCCCGAGACTCGAGCCGTAGCCCAAAACCTGGTGGAAGCATTGCGATTCTTCGGGCGGGCTCGCCAGGACGCCGAGATCCGCGATCTGGCGGGCGTAACGCTGATCTTCTGCGGGTTGAACTACGCGGCCTTCAACGCGGCATTGCTGACACAGCCCATTGAGAGCGACGCCGAACTGACGCGCCTGATCCAGATTTCGGCGGCGCAGTTCGAATCCAAACGGCTGCGCTGGACCTACTGGTTGTGTGACGGCTTTCTGGGCGGTCCCCTAAGCCGGCAAGCTCCCCATATCTTCAGCCGGCACGGCTTGCGCCAGCTCACCAGAGCGCCGGGAATGTACACGGAGCGGTTGCTCGCACCACAACGGGAGTTGCCCACGCTTCAGGTGCGCGCTGTCTCGGACCACGCCACGCGCACCACCTTCGCCCAGATCATGTCCATCGCTTTCGATATTCCGCTTTCGGTCAGCTCGGCCGTGTACGGCTCCGAGTGCGGATGGACCAGCGGTTTCCAAGGCTTCATCGGATATGCCAATGGGAAGGCGGTGACGACGGCAGCCACTATGATCACCGGCGACGTAATCGGCCTGTACTCGGTGGCCACGCTGCCGCAGTATCGCCGGCTGGGATTTGCCGAGGCCATCATGCGGGAAGTGATCGAACAGGCGCGCGCCCGTGACGGAGTTGAGCGCACCGTTCTGCAATCCACGCCCTCGGGCCTTTCGCTCTACGAACAGATGGGCTACCGCACCGTGACCAATTTCGACGTGTACATCGCCGATTAGAAATCGCGCAGCGCGCCGGTGGCGATCCAGGCCGCGGTTCTCTCGATGTCAGAGCCCAGCGAGCGGTCAGCCGTCCAAGCCGGGCTCACGTTGCGAAGCGAGGCGCGCACTCGCTCGATAGCGGCGCTCGAGCGCAAGGGGCTCAGACAATCCAGCGCGCGAGCCGCCGTGAGCAGCTCGATGGCCAGCACCCGGCGCGTGTTCCGCACCACTTGCTTCAGCTTCAGCGCGGACGTCATGCCCATGCTGACGAAGTCTTCCTTGTTGCCGCTGGTCGTGATGGAGCCGGTGGAAGCCGGATGCGCCAGCACCCGATTCTCGGCCACCAGCGCCGCCGCGGTCACTTGGAGCATCATGAATCCGGACTCCAAGCCGGCATGATTGGTGAGGAACGGCGGCAGCTCCTCGTTGAGCGCCGGGTTCACCAGCCGGTCGATGCGGCGCTCGGAAATTCCGGCCAGCACCGTGAGCGCCACCGCCAGGAAGTCGAGCGGCAAGGCCAGTGGCTCGCCGTGGAAGTTGCCGCCGGAGAAGATCTCGTCTCCGATCACGAGCGGGTTGTCGGTGACGGCGTTGAGTTCAATCTCGAACGCGCGGCGCGCCGCCGTGAGCGCATCGCGCACCGCGCCGTGTACCTGCGGGGCGCAGCGCAGCGAATAGGCGTCCTGAACGCGGCGGCAGGCGATGTGCGATTGGCGGATCTCGCTGCCTTCGAGATACCGCGTGAGGTTGGCCGCGCTTTGGATTTGCCCGGCGAAGGGCCGGGTCTGATGGATGCGCGGGTCAAAGGCGCGCGGCGTGCCACGCAGCCCGTCCACGGTCATGGCGCAGATCAGGTCGGCGGCATCGGCCAGTTGTTCGGCCTCCAGCAATTGAAGCGAGCCCACGGCCAGCATCGCCTGCGTTCCGTTTACCAGCGAAATGCCTTCTTTGGATGCCAGGGCGATGGGTTCGATTCCAGCGCGCCGCAATGCTTCGGCGCCTGATTGCCGGTGTGCCTCTAAATCCGCCTCTCCTTCGCCCATGAGCACCAGCGCGAGGTGGGCCAGCGGCGCCAGATCTCCACTCGCGCCCACGCTGCCTTGCGAAGGAACAACTGGTGTGACACCGCGATTCAAAAGGTCGCACAAACGTTCCGCAATCACCGGCCGGATTCCGGAAAATCCCTTGGCCAGCACGTTGGCGCGAATCAGCATCATGGCGCGGACCTCGTCGCGCGCAAGTGGCGGGCCGACCCCGCAAGCGTGCGAGCGAATCACGTTGCGTTGGAGCTGCTCCAGATCCCCTTCGGAAACGCGCACGTCCGCCAGCAATCCGACGCCCGTGTTCACCGCGTAAACCGCGTAGTCGCCCGCCGCGAGCTTGTCCACCACCGCCCGCGAGCGGCGCATCGCTGCGATCGCGTCCTCGGACAGCGCCGCGGGTTCATCGTGAGCGGCAACTCGCCGGACTTCGTCCAACGTCAGATGCGAGCCGTCCAGAACGACCATCTCTCCTATCTTAGTGACTGGACCAACGCACCATCCGAACCGGCTTCACATTCACATCCAGTAGCCAGACAGTGCGATCGCGGAAGTAGCGTAAAAGCTCGGCATTCTCCTGTGGACCCATGTCACGCGCCCAGACCACTCGCGACGCATCGATGTCGGCGTCGTTGTAGATCCACTGGAAGACGTTGTCCGGATCGGTCTTGGGTTTCACCAGCACCAGATGGCGCCCGCCCATGTGGTCGAGCGTGGCCAGGATTTGCGTTTTCGCAGGATTTCCGGGCTCGACGCAGCACCATGATCCGGTGTTGACGCGCTGCGTAAACGGCAGATGAAATTGTTCCAGGCCGATGCGCGCCGCCAGAACCACCAGCAGGATTATCGGCGCGGCGACCGCGTACCGCATACCCCACGGCCGCGCGCAAAGCCGGCGAAAGCAAGCTACCGTGATTGCCAGGACGCATCCCGTGGCTGCAGCCGCATAGTGCGGCGACGAGCCCACTTCGATCAGCGTCGCGAGTAGGGTCAGCCCGGCCGCGATGAACAGAAGCCGCATTCGCCCCTTTCGCCACAGCAGCGGAAGCATTATCAAAGGAACGGACAGGGCAGGGCCGAAATAAAAGCGCCAAAGCTCCTCAGTGGTTCGCGCTCTGAACGGACCCGGATGATCGTGCACATCGCGCTCGTAGTCGTAATAGCGTTCGAGCTCCACGTGCCGGAAGTGCGGTCGAGGCGGATGAAACCACGGCAGTGTCATCGGCCAGCCATAGGTCGCCTGATTCACAGCGTAGGGCGTGCGAAATGCGTCGCCAGTGACGGCGCGATTGTAGACCAGCAGGCAGGCGAAACCGGCCGCGACCACGGCCGTGACTGGGATCGCTGTCCAAACACGCGCGCGTTTTTTCAGGATGGCTGCAGCCAGCGCCACAACCGAGGGAACCGCCACCGCCAATCCCTCGAATGGACGTGTAAAACCGATGATCACGATGCCCAACCCGAAGAGCAGGGAAGTGGTAAGGCGAGGCTTCCGCAGCAATCGCGGATAGGCACCCAGCGCCAGCGCTCCGCCCAGCGCCGCCAGGCATCCTCCGTAGTATCCGTTCACCCAATAGCTGGCGATTGAAAAGCGCAGTATCGCCAGCAGGCCCCCGAACAGCGCCCACGCCGGAGGAACCCAGGCTTGAAGCATCCAGCACAGAATCGCGCACATGGCCGCGCACAGCAGCCACACCGCGATCCAGGGATGCCCGACGAGTTTTCCCAGCGCCAGCACCGCCGCTTGTCCAGGAAAATAGTCGGAATTGTAGGTCGGCGTCTGAATGATGTGGATGCTTTCGAAATGCACCCACATAGGATGGGTGGGATTGGTGAGCCGGCCGTGCGCCAGCGTGTCCGCGGCCAGCAGATGGCTGAACTCATCGGTGATCACCGGCTGCGGCACCGGTAACACTGGCAGCAAGGCCGCGCGGACAATTAGAGCCAGCAAAAAAACAGACGCGACCGCCAGCCGGGGCCGCTGCGCCAGCCGGACGCACCGCCGCCATATACGCTCGAAAGGAAATGCCGGAAGGTACGCCCGCCTGGCCAGCAGCACCGCCGCAACCACGAGCGGCGTCTCCAGCAGATTCAAATCGAAATAAAACCCGAAGCCGACCGCGGCCACCAGGTATAGAAGAAACTCCAGCATGCTCAGCGCTGTGGATAGCAGAACGTCACCGCGCCCGGATGCGCGCGAGCTTCAGCTTGCGTCCACAACAGGCTATCGGACGGCTGCAGGCCCAGCATGAGCTGGACCGCCGCGTCGGCGACGATTCGCTGCCGCGGAAAACATTGCACATACACCGGCCCGCGCGCGCCGCGCACTACCGCCAGCAGCTGCTCGGTGGGAGCGGCGCGCTCCAGGAATTGCGAACGCTTCTTGGTCCACAGATAGATGACGTTTTGCGCGACTAACAGCGCGCATAGAGCAATCACCACGGCTCGGTGCCGGAACCAGTAGCGCTGATAAACCTGAAGCAGCGCGAATCCCACGAGAATCGCCAGGCCGACGCTAGCCAGGTGCAGTTGCCGGCTGGGAATGCGCCGCGAATAGGTAAGAAACGAATAAGGAATCAAGCTGAGGGCCGCCCAGGCGCAGGCTATCGCAAGAACCGCGCGATAGCCGGCCGGCCTCCAGATGAGAATCGCCACCAGGCTGAGCAGCCCCCAGAACCAGAACAATCGCGCGAAGTTCAGCGACCAGATCAGCCAGAACGGCGCATGCAGCGAAAAGCTGCCATCCTCAAAGCGGAAGGAATTGGAACGCCCGCTCAGAACCGATGCCACCGCGAGCGCCGCCAAAACTGCATGCGGCAAGAGCCACGGCCACGCGCCGCGAAGCTTCCGATCGAATGCCAACGGCAGCGCCAGTAGCGCAAGCAGAATCACAGCTGATTCCTTGGATAGCAGTGCCAGGCAGAATGCGGCGATCGAAACTACATACCAGGCCGCGCGTCGCCGATCCAGAAATTGGATCCAGCACAAAAACGACATCAGGCCGAAAAGCAGCAGCAGCGGTTCGGTGGATCCCGACAGCCACATCACGGCTTCCTGATGCCCCTCGAATATCGCGAAGAATCCGGCCGCCCAGAGCGATAGCGCGAAACCCAGCGGCCGCCAGATTCCCAGCAGGTACACCAGCCAGGTGTTGAGAATGTGCAGCAGGATCATACCGGCGTAATACCCGGCGGCGCGCATGCCGAAGAGCAGGTTCAGGCCGTGCATGAACAGCCAGGTGGTGGTGCGCAGACGAAATACGGCGTCCAAGGCCAACGCGTGCCAGCCCGCGACCGGCCCATAGCGCTGGGCGATCAGAATGTTGCCGTAGTCGTCTTCGATCAGCGGCTGCGAAAGCGCCGGCAGATACGCCAGCAGCACCAGCGCCGCCAGGACCAGAAAGATCCACAATGATGGCCGCGCGCTGAACGGTTCTTGCAAGTCCCATTATGATTGAAGGGAAGGGACAACCAACTATGCCATTCCCTCGCTCGCTGGCGGTGCGGCAGCATTTCCCGGACCGCGCCCTCCCCGATGTGGCGGCTGAAGTAGGGCGCCAGCTGGCCGCCTCCGGATTCGCCACGCGCCTGAAGCCGGGAGCCCGGGTGGCGCTGGGCGTCGGCAGCCGCGGCATTGCGAACCTTGCCGTCATCGTGCGCTCGGTAGTGGATTACTGGAAATCGCAAGGCTTTGAGCCATTCATTTTCCCCGCCATGGGCAGCCACGGCGCGGCCACTGCCGAAGGACAAGCGGAGGTGCTGGCTCATTTCGGGATTCATCAAGGCAGCATGGATTGCCCGGTAGTCAGCGCGCTGGATGTGGTTTCGCTCGGCAAGACGTCCGACGGCATTGAGGCTTTCATGGACCGGAACGCCTACCAAAGCGACGGCGTGATGCTAATCGGCCGCGTGAAATGGCACACCGATTTCTCAGGTGAAATCGAGAGCGGCCTGTTCAAGATGCTGGCCATCGGTCTGGGAAAATTCGCGGGCGCGCAGCGCTACCACACCTACGCCTACAAGCTGGGCCTGGAGCATGTCATCCGCAGCGTGGGCCGGCAGGTGTTGCAATCTGGAAAGATTCTGGGCGGCTTGGCGATTCTCGAAGACGCCAACCATAACACCGCGCAGTTGACCGCGCTGCCAGTGGAGGACATGGAGCGCAAAGAAGAAGAGCTGCTCAAGCTGGTGAAAAGCTGGATGGGGCGCATCCCAATTCCGCTGGATATCCTGATTCTGGACGAAATCGGCAAGAACATCAGCGGCGCCGGCATGGATACCAAGGTTGTCAATCGCAGCGTGTACGGCGAATCGAACCCCTGGCCGGAGCTGGCGCGCATCGAGCGCATCTTCCTGCGCGACTTGAGCAGCCAGACCTACGGCAATGGCGTGGGGCTCGGTATGGCGGACGTGGTGCACGACCGGTTGCTCGAAAAGATCGATTGGCAGGCAACCCAGATCAATTCGCTAACCGCCTCCACTCCCACCGCCATCCGCACTCCCATTCACTTCTCAAGCGATCGCGAGTGCCTGGAGAAAATCGCGCTCACCGTAGGCAGGATCGATCAGAACGACGTTACCTACGGCTGGTTCAGGAACTCGTTAGAGCTGGGCTTCATGAAGCTCAGCGAAAATCTACAGGCCGAGATCCGCAAGAATCCGGCATTGGAAATAGTGGGGCCAGCCGAGTCGTTTGAATTCGATGCGGCCGGAAATTTAAGTGGACTGGCGGTCCAACAACACACCGTCGGCGCAGACTAATGGCTCGAGAGTGGATAGGCGAGGAACAGCGTGGTTTGCTCGCCTACCCCTCCAGAACTTTTAGCTCTGCGATGCGGCGGCCGCCATCACACTGGAGATCTTGCTGAAGATCGTGCTGATGCTGGTGGCAACACCCGGCATAACGGCGCCAGCGGCGACAGCCACGAAGCCAGCCATCAAAGCGTACTCGATCAAGTCCTGACCGCGAGTATCCTTGAGAACCTTCAGCTTTAATACCAGATTAGTGATCCGTGTCATTTCCTTCTCCTCTCCCTCACGATGGCTTTCCCCATCGCTATTGGTAAACTATCATCCCTAGCCGGTACGATAAATCAGTACAAGCACCTAGAACGCCCTTAAAAACGCCCCTCCGAAGAGGACTTGATGCGCGTGGTAATAGTACTTTTCTCCTCACTGGGCCTATAGTTTCTTAGCATCAGGTAGCCATTTTCCGTAAGCGTCCAGATCTGCCGGCCGCGGTAATGCTCCACCAGCGCGCGGTCCGATTCGGGCGAAAGCGAACGCGCCCAAATGACGCGCGCATGCTCGATGTCGGCTTGGTTGTAGACCAACTCCTGATAGATTTCGTGCTTTGGTCCGTAAGTCACCAGCACGACATGATCGCCCGGAATGCGCTGGAGCCGGTCCATCACCGAAGCCCATTCGCCGCGGATGTGATAATCGACGGATCCGAAGAGGTAGCGATTCTCCGGCGTCAGTAGTCCCGCGAGCGTTACCACCGCGAAGATCCCTAGCACTGCCCAGGGTACAAAGGTGCGCTCCTCCGCGCTGCCTGGCCAAGCGCGGCGCGCGGCTCGGATCCCGGCCGCGGCGACAATGTAAAACAGCACCGTGGCCGGCGCCGCGTAATGCGGAAAAAGCCGCAGATTGAAGGCCGCGCCCGCGTAGAATGCCAAGGCCAGCAGCACAGCGCCACGCCCGGCACGATCTCGCCACAACGCACCAGCGCCCACCAGCAGGCACAGCGTCAGGGGCAGCCCCAGAAAGAACGCCGCCAGCCGATACAGGTCCAGGGCATGGGTCTTCAGAAGATGTTCCCGAGCCTCCTGTTTATCGTTGCGGTCGCCATGCACCCAGAAGTCTTCCAAAACCGCGTTGCTATAGGCCGGCTTGGGAGCCGCACGCAGCCGCAAGACTAAAGGCGACCACATGTCGTACTGGCGCTCGTGCTCGAGATACGGCAGCTTCCAGGCATCGCCGGTAACGCGGTAGTTATAGTAGGCCATCCATCCGGCGATGGGGATCAGCACGGCGGCCGCTGGAAGAACCAAGCTTCGGGCCAGCGCGGGTAGGCTCACGCGGCGGCGCCAGAATGCGTACGCGAGGTACAGCAAGCAGGCGAGCGCGAGCAGCATTCCTTCGTACGGCCGCGTGTTGGCCAGAATCGCCAAACCAGCCGCTAACGCCAGCGCCGCTGCCTTGCCCGGCCGTCGGACCAGGCGCGGGAGTGCACCCACCAGCAGCGCACCACCGATCGCGGTGCATGTTCCGCCCCAGTAACTTTCGCTCCAATAGCTGACGATCCCGATTTTAAGCAGCGCGATCAATGCGCCAACCAGCGCCCACGCCGGCGGCAGCCAACCCTGGAGCGCCCAACAAATCGTCGCACAGAGCACGCCGGTGGCAAGCCAGACGCCAATCCAAGGCTGGCCGGTCAGCCATTGCCCCAGCGCCATCACCAGGCCCGAGAAAGGCGGATACTTCGACGAATAAGTGGGACGAATCAGCTCCTGCAACGTCTCGAAATGCGCGGCGAACGCCGGCGTGGGATTCGCCAGACGGCCGTGCGCGAACGTGTCGGCCGCCAGCAGATAGCTGAACTCGTCCTGGATGGCAGGCTTCGGGATGGGCAGAACGGGCAATAGCAGCGCGCGGGCAGCCAGCGACATCAAGCCCACCAGCACGATCGCGCGCCATCGGTGCCCAGCCAACCGCGACAGCCGGGTTTCGACAGCCAGCAGAAAGCGGCGCACCCCTCCGGCCATCACGCCAACCGCAGGTTCTTGTAGGCGTCGATCAGCGCGAAGTTGGTACGCACTTGGGCGACGGTCTCGCCGCGCTGCTGGATGCGTCCTTCATGCACATGCCCCAGATCGGCGGCCAGCCTCAGGTAATCGACCTTCTCCGGATCGATTCCCATGATCCGGCAGCAGGTGGCGTCGACGGCCACCAGATCCCGCCCCATTATCAGCACTCCGGCCGGCTTGGGCGTGCCTTGAATCGGGCCGTTGCCTTCCATGCCGACGATTCCATCCACAATCGCGAACGTATTGCGGAACTGCCGGTTCAGCGCCACCACCGATTCGGGAATCCCGAGATAGTGCAGTTTGTTCTTCGGCCAGCCGTAGACCGAACCGGGAACCATGCCGAAGAAGTTCTTCATCGAAAGCGTCGCGCCGGCCCAATGATGCGTCTTCATCTTGGCAAGCGAGACGATCAGATCGGCGGCCAGTACCGTATTGGGGAAATAGAAGCGCGATTCGCCGGCGAAGTTCGCCACCGGCGAGACATCGTCGCGATTGAGATCGGTGAAGATGCTTTCGAACCTCGGAATGGTGGAGCGATAGCGCGCATCGTCGGCCAGGTCCAGAGTATCGCGACGGTGCCCCGGACCCTCGCCAATCTTCACTTCCGCGGCGCCCAGCTTGTGGAACACCTCCACCGCCGCGGCAATCACGGCGGCATCCGTATTGATGACCGTCGAAGAATCGAATTCCACCAGGTTGGGTTTCAGCAGGACGCGCTTACCGCGAGGATCCAGGCCGCATTGCTGGATGCCTTCGAGCATCCGGCTGACCAGATCGTCAGAATAAGAACGCGCGCGCTGGATCGAGACCGCCGAAGCACCCGCCGGGCCATCGGGCAGCTTGGGCGGCTTCTCCAACTTCATTCCAGCGTAAGTGCCGGCGACGGCGGCTCCGGAAACGGTAAGAAACAGTCTGCGGTTCACGCGCGGCCTCCGGTCCCGAGCAGCCGATAATTGCCTTCAGGATGAGCCAGCGCTTCCAGCGCCGCCAGCAGGATGTCGGACGATGCCCAGGCGTCTTCGGCCTGCGTCCCCGGATTCTGGCCGTGCAAGCGTAGCGCGATCGCGAGCCAAGCCTTAGCCAGCGACGATTTGGTTTCCGCGCGGAAGCGCCGGCCAACTTCCAGCGGCGCTGCGAGCTCCTTCGCATTTCGGCCTTGCAGGCCAACAAGCGCGAGCCCAGTGGATTCCGGATAAGACGGCAGATCGAAATTCAGCACGTTCGGATTGCCGCAGTTCCATCCGCCGTCACTGCAACGGCGAGCGAGCACGAGCTCTTCTCCTTCACGGACGCGGCGATCCAACTCGGCGCTCGGAAAATGACGCGCCGCCTTCTTTAGGGCCACCAGCGTGAGCGCAGTCGGCTCGATCCAGGAAGCGTTCCCATCGCGCCAGGGCCAGCCTTCGTGCGAAACATCCAGCTTGGTCTTGAGCAAGTTGAAGTACGAAAAAGAGCGCATGAGCAAATTGTGCTCGGCTCCCACCACGCGCAGCAGCCAACCCACTGAGCGAGCCACGTTTTCGTCGTGTACTTGGCGAATGCAGGCCAGCGTCACCAGCAGCGCAGTCACCCAGGTCCCGTCCGCGATCTCGACGCCGGGCCGGACGCTGCCATCCGCCAATTCCCAGGAACGGACCAACTGCCAGGCTCGATCGCTGGCCGCATCGGAACCAGGCGCAGCGTGCAAAGCCAGCATCGCGTAAGCCGTCGGCTCCAGCCAGGACTGCTTGCCCGGAAAATATCCCCAGCCGCCGTCTTGATTCTGAGAAGCCCGCAGAAACTCCAGACGCGAGCCGAGATACAGTCCACCCACGGAGAATTGATCGGCGGACTAGGGGCAAACCTTTAGGTTCACGATGCCTCGCGCCGCATTTGTTACGCTCAGATTTGCATATGAAAAGCTACCGTCTCACCGCGTTTAGAAACCCCCTCGAGCTGAACAGCCGCCCGCTGCCGGAACCACAGGGACGCGAGGTTTTGCTGAAAGTGGTCGCCGCGGGCATCTGTCACAGCGACATCCACATTTGGGAGGGCGGCTATAACATCGGTAACGGCAAGATGTACAGCGTGATGGACAAGGGCGGGATTGCGCTTCCACTCACGCTGGGACATGAAGTGGCGGGCGTGGCTTTGCGGGCCGGGCCGGAATCGGGACCGATCGCGCTCGACCGGCAATACCTGGTTTTTCCCTGGATCGGCTGCGGGCAATGCGCCACCTGCGCGGCCGGCGATGAACATCTGTGCAACAAATCGAGATCGCTCGGTATTTACCAGGACGGCGGCTATGCTGACCACATGCTAGTCCCCGATGCGCGCTATCTCCTGGATCTGAACGGCCTCGATCCGGTGACCACCGCACCCTATGCCTGCTCCGGCCTGACCGCGTTCAGCGCTCTGAAGAAAGCCGGCGACGTGATCTACAGCGAGCCCATCGCCGTGATCGGAGCCGGCGGTCTGGGCTTGATGTGCGTTCAATTGCTGAAGGCTGTGGGTGGCAAAGGCGCGGTAGTGGTGGACATCGACGAAGATAAGCGCAAAGCGGCCGTGGCTGCGGGCGCCATCGCCGCCGTGGATGGAAAGGCGGGCGACGCCTCCAGCCAGATCGCTCGCGCCGCCGGTGTGCGTCCCCGCGTCGTGGTGGATTTCGTGGGCAGCGAGTCCAGCGCCGCGCTGGCGTTCAGTGCCGTCGCCAAGGGCGGAAAAATCGTATTGGTCGGGCTGTTCGGAGGCGCCGCCCCGTGGTCCCTGCCGATGATTCCTCTGAAGGCCGTTACCATTCAGGGCAGCTATGTCGGCAACCTGGCCGAGCTCGCCGAGCTGTTGAATCTGGTTCGTGGCAAGCACGTCCCGCCCATCCCGATCACGCGCGCGCCGCTGGAGCAAGCCGACCAGATGCTCGGTTCGCTGAGGGAAGGCAAAGTGGTAGGGCGTGTGGTGCTCACGCCCCAGTAGGTTTATTTCGCCGCGACTCCGCGATCGACGCAACTGAAATTCGCCGCATCGTCGGTGCTGCCGCTGCCGTTGTACTTGGCCACCTGCGGATACTTGCAGAGCGGACGCGTACGCGCTACGCCGCTAGCAGGCGACATACCCTTGTACTTAGTCGCGATAATCTGTTCCGGAGCCGTGCCCTGTTCCACCCAGCGCTGGATGGCGGCGTCGACATCGTGCATCGGATCGCCGCCGGTAACGGCGCCCTGGCCGAAGCTGTTGGGTCCCGGACCGCCGCCGCAATGCTGCATGCCGGGGACCATGAAGAGCCGCACGAACGTGGAGGTGTCCTTGGCGCCCATCTTGGAAACTACGTTCTTGTAGTAGTCAACGGTGGCGAGCGGAGGGATGGCCGCATCGCTCCAGCCGTGATACATGATCAGTTTCCCGCCGCGATCCTTGAACTTTTTCAGATCCGGACTGGTGGCGTTGAGCTTGCGGGCGGTGCTGTCGTCGGCAACCTTCATATCCCGGTCGGCGTTGAAAGTATGGTAGTCCCACTTGGCGTCAGAGTACACCATGTTCCCAAAGAAGTTGGTCCCAAAGGCGTACTGCAGGCTCTTCTCACGCGCCGGACCGGTGATCCATCCGCCCCAGCCCGTCATGCCGGTCTCGCCGCCGGGCGAGTATCCAGGAAAAATCTGCTGGCCCTTAACGTCCTTCAGGCCACCATATATCTTTTCGAGCGTCGAGATCTGCGCCGCCGTCAAGCACTTGTCGGTTTCCGCGCCGGCGCACAACAGCTTGGAATAATTCGGATGACACATGGTGGGATCGTCAATGACGCCGTCCTTCACGCCGTCCAAAGCGTCGCATGCTTCCAGGTTTGACGCTTCGATCAGCGGAAGCTTGCTGGCCGGGATGTAGCTGGAGGGATCGTTGAGCAGCGCCGTCATGTCGTACAATCCCGCGCTAAGCAGGTGCGTCCAATTGTAAGCCGGTGCGCCGGCGACGATTCCATCGTAGTCGCCCGGATAGCGCTGCGCCTCCATCAGCGCCTGGCGTCCGCCGTTGGAGCAGGAGCTGAAGTAGGAACGCTTGGGCGCGTCGCCGTAGAAGTCGTGAATGATTGCCTTGGCTTTCTCGGCGGTCTCGTGAATAGCGCGATAGCCGAAGTCCGTCACTTTCTCGGGATGCCCCAGCGCCCAGGCTGCGTCAGTGGCGCCGGCATGATGGCCCGTGTCGGTGGAAGCGGTCGCGTAGCCATGCGCCACTGCGGCCCCCATCGGCCCGTAGCCGATCGCTCCGGCGTAGCCGCCGTTGCCGATTCCTTCGAATTTGCCGTTCCAGCCGGAACTGGGCATCCAGACTTCGAACTCGATGTCGGAGTCAGCCGACGGCTTGATGGTTCCCGCCACTCGGCAGAATGCCGGCAGGTTCGAAATGGCCGGGTTGCCGGGCGGAGTGAACGAGCCGGCCGGCACGGCTTCAGCGGTCTTGATAGTCGTGTTGGGTAGAGTCAGCTTGGCCAGCGCATCGCAACTGGCCGGGGCGGCCTCCATCGCAAAAGCGCCCAGGCCGAGCAAAGTGACCATGGCAACGTGGCGAGTCAGATTCGTCATTCCTACATTATGCCCGAGATGCCGGTGCTGCACTTTTGGACCAGCGCGTCAAGAAGTTCGTAACGTGCATCGGCAGTGTTACAGCCCGGCTGCCGATTCCAGCCGAAACACCGTGCTCGCTAAGACGGTCTAACAGGCGTGAGATACCGCGTTGCGTTGGTCAAGAGAATTGATTCCGAAGGGCATGAATCATCGCTCGATCCGAGCGCCGATGTCGACACTCTGGTTTCCGGCGGAGTTGTCGCCGACAAAGTTTTCGTCGAACACCTGGAATCCGACGCCGAGCACGTCCAGGAAGTGCTGGATGAGGACGATGCGTTTCTCGGCAGCGCCACTACCGAGATCTGGGAATACGAGGTAGTCGACGAAAGAGCCGATGAGTTTGAAGACGCGATGCGGCGATCGCGCCGCGTGCTGGAGTTTGAGCGCATCGATGCCGACCAGACCGAGGCGGACGAAGCGCTGGACGAAATTCCAAGCGATGATTCCAGGATCTCCGGCTCACTCACTGACGAACCTCCGGTTACCCGCCACGGATCCGGCGTGCGGGCCGGAGACGATGGGCCAGCGGGCCGGCCGACCGGAGATCCCAGCGCCGGCGGCCTTCAGGTCGGGCGTCCGGACGTATCGCCACTGGACCAGGGCGAACCAGTCGAACCGGAACCCGATCAGATGGATGACCTGAATGTGCTCAAATCCAGCGATCCCCGCTTGGGCCTAACCAACCGCGGCCAAAAACCGCCCGAAGATTGGGCGGCCGACACAGGGGAGACGCGCAATCCGGACGGCGGCATCGACGAAGAATCTTTAGGCCGCACCGAGAGCGCACTCGGTCCCGGCCGGCGCCGCTGAACCACACTTTTGGCAGTCCGCTAAAAGTTGGTTGATGACGGTGGCCTGGGCCATAGTTGAAATTCTCCCCGCCGAATCAGGCGGCCTCCAGCAGTTCGCGCACGCTCCAAACGTGATCCGCGACGCAAGCGGCCATAGCTGGAGTGACGCGCAGGGACTTGTGGACGCGCCCGAAGTTATACCAGCAATACCAGAGCATCACGGCGGCGCAGTGGTTCTCCCACTTCTTGCTGAAGGCGTTCGTGAGTCGCGTGAACCGACAAAGGCCCATGCGGAGCGAGATTGCTGCGCTCCACGATGCTAGTGCAGATCCGTTCGGGATCAGGTTGTCCCATGATCGGGACAGCCTCCGTTGACGCTACCTCCGATGGCGAGTAACGGGCCTCGCCCTCTTGCGAAGCGCGATAGACCTTGATGAGTTGTGCGAAGCCGGTCAGCCGGTCATGCAGCGTCGTGGCGATCGCGGAGCGGTATGGTGCAAATCCATCGGTAGTGATTTGGAACGGCGTAAGTGCCGTCGCGTGGCGCAGGCCTTCCACAAACGCGTCCGTGGTGGATTGATCGCGGCGTACCATCGCGATGTTGAGAACTAGCTTGGTGTGGCGCTCGATTCCCACGAATACATAGCAGTCTCCGAGGAGTTGATTGTCTTCAGGCCGGAGTCGCTTCTGCTTTTTGCCGATGAAACTCCAAACCTCATCGCACTCCACGTCGCGCACCTGGACGTTACGGAGTTTTGCGGCCATGATTCGTTCGCAGCGTTCGCCAGCGAGGACCAGGAGTTTCAGGATCGTGGTGTGGTGAACGTCTGTGGCGCGTTCGACGCTGGACACGCTGTTGCCTTCGAGCAGGAGCTTCAGAACCGTTTCGGCTTTTTCCACGGACAGGTACATCCCATCGAGCGTTGTATCGCGAGCGTCCGTGAAAACCTTGCGGCATTGGTTGCACTGGTAGCGCTGGCGATTACCGCGCTTCCCAAATTTTCGGCATTCGGATCGGCAATTGTGGCAAGCCACTGCGAATCTCCTTGAGATTCACAGCCGGAAGGCCGATAATGTGATTGCGAGTCGCTACGGCTTCGGCTGTGGTGATTACAGCCCTGGAAGAGGTTGCAGCCTCAACTGGGGCTTTTAATTGAAGCCGACGGTGGGATTCGAACCCACGAAGCTGGAGAGCGCCCCCTTGCAGAGGGGTTGGGTTTAACCACTTCCCTACGTCGGCATAGAGGAAAAGGGCCAGCAGTTCCAGTTTCATTGCTTGGGATTGTTGGCCCTTTTCATTCATAGACATAAGTAGTATAACCTAGGTGTTATACTTAATCAAGCTTGAAGATATAACATACGCGTGATATCATGGTCCCGTGGCAAGTCTACTGCTTCCTAGAGGGAGCGCGGCGCGAGAATGCCATTCGGAAGTGGCTTGAGAGCGAAAGGGTTCCCAAAAAGCAGATAGCCGTTTTTCAGGACAAGATTGACGCTTTGGAGCAAGGCGGTCCTGGAATGGTTCCGGGGTTTATTTCCGAGACGCCAGTGGCACATGGAATTTATAAAATGAAAATCAAAGGCAACAAGGGCATGAAGCAACTCAGGCCGCTGTGTTGCCGTGGGCCCTTCGCGTCTAACGAATTCACCATACTGTTCGGAGCGATAGAAAGAGACGGCAAGCTTGTTCCATCGGACGCAAAGAAGCGGGCGCAGACAAATTTAACGGAGTTGACCACAGACCGAACGAGGAGGGTGCGTGAGCGACTTACGTGAAAGTCTAAAGCGAGAGTTTAAGGACGAAGATTATCGGTACGCTTATGCGGAGAGTTTCTTAAATACAAAGCTTGCCGCGCAGATCAAGACCCTGAGAGAACAGAGGCGCGAGACACAGGCTCAAGTCGCCACCCGAATGGGGATAACGCAGCCTGGTTACAGGCGCTTTGAGGACGTAAATCACTCCGTCTGGAAGACCGACTCGTTATGGGAAATAGCCAAAGCCTATGGCGTTCGGCTGAACGTGAGTTTTGAGACTTTCGGTAGTCTCCTGGACGAAAAGGAACGATTCAACAAAAAAGCGTTGAAGCGTGTCGCCTTTGAGAACGATCCCGCTTTCAAGGACGCCACAGATTCAAAAAGTGAAAGCGCATTTCGGGAGCTCCTAGCTAATGTAGGGAAGCCTGTTGTACAAGACCTACCAGCCGAGACGATTAGTTCGACTGGCACTGGGGCTGTTAGCCAATTTCAGGCCCAAGCTGACAAGGGTGTCCTCACCGGAAACCCCGGAACTTCCAAAGTGATTGAAATGCCCAAGAGAAAGGAGAGCACAAGACATGGGAGAGCCATTAAAAGAGCAGCCAAGGCTAGAAAACGCTCGCAGCGAAGAATTCGAAGATTTCTACGCGAACAATGTGCAGTTTGAAGCTACCCTATGGGATCTTAGACTCCTATTTGGGCAGACCGATCTCGCCGCACAAAAAGTCAATCAACATACAGGCATGAGCCTTCCTTGGCCGCAAGCCAAGCTCACAGCGTATTTCATGATTGTGAATGTGATAGCCCATCAAGCTACCAACGGGAACATCATCATTCCAGATTTTGTGGTCCCCGTCAGACCGAATCCGTCTGACCCAGCCCTTGAACCGATGCAAAAGAAGACCGTCGAGTACCTTGGTTGGATTTACGATCAGTTCTTTGGGACCGAGCCGTACATCCCGCCTGCTGTGGCGGCCTATGACGAACCAGCGAAAACTGAGAATTAAAGCCTCAACCAACATTTAGCGGACTACCACACTTTTCGCGGCACACGCTCAACGCTACACTGAAAGTACGTGGAAGAAGAGGTCTTAGGAAAAGCCTACGACGGGCGTCTGATGCGGCGCCTGCTCGCCTACATCCAGCCATACAAATCGGAACTGGCCATCGCGCTGGTCTTGCTGGCGTTCAACGCCGTCCTTCAGGCGATCGGTCCGCTGCTCACCGAATTCGCGGTCGACCGCTACCTGGTGCCGTCGGCCCATCGCCATCCGAGCCCCCTCGATCCGTACGTCTCCGCTAACGCCTGGACCGGTCTCGCACAGGTCTCGCTGCTGTATCTCGCCGCCGTCCTTTTCGCCCTGGTGTGCGACTTTGGCGAGCAATACCTGATGCAATGGATCGGCCAAAGAGCCATGTTCGATCTGCGCCGCCAGTTGATGGCGCACCTGCAGCGTCTCGATCTGGCTTACTACGATCACAATCCCGTCGGCCGTCTGGTGACGCGTCTCACTACCGACGTGGACGCGCTGAACGAGCTGTTTTCCTCCGGCCTGCTCATGATTTTGGGCGACGTCCTGATGCTCAGCATCGTGGTCGCCGTGATGTTCAAGCTCAGTCCCGGTATGACCGGCTTGCTGTTAGCCGTCATGCCGTTCGTGGTGCTGGTAACGATTCGATTCCGCCGCTCGGTGCAGCAAAGCTACCGCCGCATTCGCGTCGCCATCGCCCGCATCAATTCCTACCTACAGGAACATATCAACGGCATTACGGTTTTGCAGCTTTTCAATCGCGAGGATAAAAGCCGGGCGGAATTCGAACGCATCAACCGCGATCATATGGATGCCTACAAGGACGCCATTACCGCCTATGGCTGGTTTTACCCTTGGGTCGAGTTTCTAGGTATGCTGGCTCTGGCGCTGCTGCTTGCCTATGGAGGCTTCCGAATCCGCGGCGGCGCACTGACGCTGGGCGTGCTGGTGGCCTTTTTCCAGTACGGGCTGCGATTCTTCCGCCCGATTCAAGATCTCAGCGACAAATACAACATCCTGCAATCGGCCATGGCGGCCTCTGAACGCGTCTTCAAGCTGCTCGATACGCCGGTGCGTATCCAGTCTCCAGTCGAGCCGCAGCCTTTCCCACGCGGGCCCGCAGCCATTGAGTTCGACCACGTCTGGTTCGCCTATAAAGACGAGGACTGGGTGCTGAGCGACGTCAGTTTCCGTGTCGAGCCCGGAGAAACCATTGCCGTGGTGGGCCACACCGGCGCCGGAAAAACCACGCTCACCAGTCTCCTGCTGCGCTTTTACGAGATCCAGCGCGGCAACATCCGCATCGGCGGTATCGACATCCGCGACTTCGAGCTCGAGGAATTGCGCCGAAATTTCGGGGTCGTGCTGCAAGATCCGCATCTGTTCACCGGGACCGTGGCGAGCAACATTCGTCTGGGCACCTCCGGCATCTCCGAGGAACGGCTGGAGGAATCCGCCGAACAAGTGAACCTGCTGGATTTCGTCCGCACGCTTCCCGAGGAATTCGAGCAGCCGGTTCGCGAACGCGGCAGCGGCTTTTCCACTGGCCAGAAGCAGCTCATCAGCTTCGCCCGCGCGCTGGCGCACAACCCGCGCTACCTGATCCTGGACGAAGCCACCTCCAGCGTCGACACCGAAACCGAATTTCGCATCCGGGACGCCCTGGCCCGGCTGGTGGAAGGCCGAACCTCCATCGTGATCGCCCATCGGCTGTCCACCATCCAGCGCGCCGACCGCATTCTGGTCATGCACAAAGGTAAACTCCGCGAGATCGGGACCCATCAGGAATTGCTGGCGCTGCGGGGTGTCTATTGGACGCTTTATCAGCTTCAGTACAAAGATCAAGAGGGCTCGTTCGCACCCGAAGCCGTGACGGGCGACTAAAGCATGTTGGCTAACCTGCTTTTGTCGTAAGAGCATTCCCACGCACTCAGGAAACTGGTATCATCCTTCGGGGGCCGATTGCGGTGTTTGCAGGCAAGTAAATCGGTCAGAGGGTACCAATAACACGCCTTAGACGCTAATCAAGGCTTCAGAGACCAGGAGGGGAAAATCTCATGCGCTTATTCTTAGCTTGCGTAGTTTTATCAGTAGCCGCTCAGGCTGCAACTATCAACACCACCATAAACGTTATGAATGCGACCGCGTCTTTTAGCGGGACCGCTATATCCGCCACGGGCCCGGTGACGCTTACAAATATCGGAAGTGGAAATTTTACTGCGACGCTTAGCATACAAGCCAGCGCCGGCAATCTTACGGGGCCTTTCACCATTACTCTCACGGGGACTCCGACTGTCGGCTCAGCCGGGGATACGATTACCGGGACAGTTACGGCGTCGGTTAGTATACTCGGTGGCACCGGGACGGGGTCCGCTACTGTCACGGGAGGAACCGGCGCGTTTGCCAACGCAACGGGTTCGTTCAATAACGCCAGCGGTAGCGGAATGCTTACCGGGACGACCGGAGTCTTCAGTTTCAGCGGCAGTGGCACCATCACCACCGGCGGGTCGGGCGGAGGCGGCGGAGGTGGAACCCCCGCTCCAACCATCACGGGAGTGTTGAACAACTACTCCTTCACTCCCCCCGGTTTCCCCAATTCCGGGATCGCACAAGGCGCTCTTTTCATCATCCAAGGTACGGGGCTTGCCGATGCAAACGCGCAGGCTGTTCTACAATCCAGCGCTAGCCCCGGCCTGCCGGACACTCTGAACGGCGCCAGCGTCAAAGTAACGGTGAACGGCACCACCACGACACCGGTGTTTTACTACGCCATCGCCACCCAGCTGGCCTTGGTGCTTCCATCCAGCACACCGGTCGGCACGGGACAGGTCACCGCGACGTATAAGGGCCAGAGCGCATCGTTCCCCATTCAGGTAGTAAAAACCGCCATGGGGTTCGACGCCTACTATGGAACTGGCGCGGGCCTGGGCGTGGCCACCGACAATACCACCGGGGCGCTGTTCAATTACACCAACTCGATTCCTCCCGGCACCACCGTTGTTCTGTGGGGTTCCGGACTAGGCGCCGATTCCGCTCGGGACACCACCTTCGTTGCGCCTCCTACTTCCATCAACAATCTCGCGCATGTCTACGTGGGCGGCGTCGACGCGCCCATCGCCTATCAAGGTGCGTCAGGCTACCCGGGTGTCAATCAAGTGGACATCACTATACCGGCCAATGCTCCGACCGGCTGCAATGTGTCGGTGGTAGGAGTGACCGCTGCCGGCGTGCCTACGAATTTCCTTGGGTTACCAATAGGGACCGGGGTTTGCGCAGACTCGGCATTCGGAGTCACGGGCAGTGACTACCAAAACCTCACCGGGCAGACCACCGTTAAGTCGGGATTCGTGGCTCTCGCTGATTCCATTTCACCGTCCAACAGCGGAACCGGTACGAAGGAGAATGACGTTGCCATAGCGAATTTCGAGAAGACGACTGGGTCGTCCTACGGGGGCGGGAGCGGCGGAACCGTTTCTATTCCAGGCTGCACGGTGACGGAGACTCCTGGTAACGGCGGCGGCAGCGGCACCACAACAGGACTGAATGCGGGCACCATTACCGTCGCCGGTCCAAATGGAAACGCAACCCTGACTGCGATTCCACAAGTAGCGGGAACCTATGTGGCGCAACTGGCGGCTGGATTCATTCCCACTTCCGGTGGATCGTTCGCATTTAACGGCAGCGGAGGATCGGACGTCGGTTCTTTCAGTACAACCGTCTCTTTTCCCAACCCGATACTGACTTGGACCAACATAGCCAGCGACGCCACCGTCAACCGCGGCTCCGGAGTGCTATTCACTTGGAACGGCGGCTCGCCCAACACCTTTGTCATCATGACCGGCGACTCGTCCGGCACCGTGAATGGCCAATCCGTAAGCGCCAGCTTCACCTGCATCGCGCCGCAGAGCGCGCTTCAATTCCAGGTGCCCAACTACGTGACCGGCGCACTGCCGGCAGGCACTGGCACCTTGTCGATTGCGAACTACACCGACTACCAGACTTTCACGGCCTCGGGAATCGACCGAGGCATTTCGGCCGGCTACTCATCTGATCAGATCAACGTGACGTATCAGTAACTCCAAATCTTAGCGGCGCGGGCCGGTCCGGGAGCCGGCCCGCGCGCTGATCTCCACCCCCTAGAATCCTCGCTGCCTCGGCGGTATCTAGTTGAAAGTAAGACACTTGTAACGTTACGCTGCCTGTTGAAACTTGACGCAGGAGCCCCTTCAAAGTAAACTCGCTCCCGGTCCTTCGATCACTGGCGAAGAGCAACAACCGCGCACTTCGACAGCGTAAGGACGAGTGAAAAAATAGGAGTTTCCATGCGTGTATTCTTCGTCTTCGCAATGCTAGCGATAGCCGCCCAGGCGGCCACTATTTCCACGACTATAACGGAAACCAACGGAGCCGTAACGGAGAACGGGAACAGTTTCACGGCCACTGGGCCGGTCTCGCTCACCAACATTGGCACCGGGACCATCACTACCAGCGGCCCCCAAGCGCCCACCATCACGGAGGTGCAGAACAACTACAGCTATCTGGTGCCCGGCGCTCCCAACTACGGGATCGCACCCGGTTCTCTGTTCATCGTCAAAGGCACCGGGATGGCAGCGGCGAGCGCGCAGGCTACGCTATGGAGTCTGTCGCAAGGCCCGCTTCCGCAATCCGCGCCTGATTCCAACGGAACCAGCATCACCGTGGTGGTGAATGGCACCACGGTCCACCCTGGAATCTACTACTACACCGCAACTCAGGTTGCGGCCGTACTTCCATCGAACACTCCGGTTGGCAGTGGAACCATCACCGTCACCTACAACGGCCAGACCAGCCAGCAGGCCAATATCTTGGTGGTGACGAGTGCGATGGGTTTCGATACAGCGGCTGGGATCGGCGCCGGCCAAGCGGTGGCCACCGATAACGCCACGGGCGCATTGATCAGCTACACGGCCTCGGCGAAATGGGACCAGGTGGTGGTTTTGTGGGGCTCGGGCGCCGGCGCCGACACCGCCAATGACGACCTCAGCTACCCGGCCAAGCAGGACAATCTCAGTTACATCTCGGCGCTCTACATCGGCGGAATGCAGGCCAAGATCCTGTATCAAGGCCGCTCCCAGTTTCCCGGCGTCGATCAGATCGACGTAGCCATTCCAGAGGGCGTCAGCGGATGCAATGTGGGAGTCACGGCGGTGAGCGGAACCGGCGGCAATGCCGTGGTCAGTAATACGGTTACGATGCCGATCGAGCAGAATGGCGGCGATTGCAGCGATCCAACCCTCGGTATTACCGGTAATTCGCTGATCTCGTTCAGCAACATGAGCTCGGTGAGCTACGGCATGCTGAACGTCGCACAGGAAAGCGTTCAGCAATCAGGCACTACCTTGTTTTCAGGCACTCTCGCCGATGCGACTTTTGACCAGGTCCAAGGCGCCGAATACGGCTCTGGTTTTGGCGCGGTTTCGTTGGGAAGCTGCATCGTATCGAGCGGCGCCAAAGGCGCCACCGGTCCTTTTCCCAATTTCAAAGGTTTGGATGCGGGCACCTTAAACGTCACCGGCGGTTCTCCATCGCCGCTGACGATGATGGCCAGCACATCCACGGCGGGCTTCTACTCTGGAAATTTCGCTCCCGGATATTCTCTGGCTGGCGGTACGACGTTCACCTTCAACAACGGCAGCGGCGGAAAGGACGTCGGCAGCTTCAACGTGAGCCTGACCGTTCCCAGCCCGGCATTTAGCTGGACCAACATGGCGTCGATCGCCTCGGTCACGCGCTCGCAGGGAATCACAGTCAACTGGACAGGAGGCGATCCTAGCACATATGTGGTAATCACCGGATCGTCTTCGAATTCGAGCGTGACCGCCTCGTTCACCTGCTATGCTCCGCAACCGGCTCTGACGTTTACCGTTCCTCCTTACATTACGCTGGCGCTGCCGGCTGGAAGCGGGAGTCTGTTCGTGTACAACCAAACCGCGCCGGTGAACTTTACGGCAACGGGAATCTACTACGGGACGGCCACGTTGTCCGCCGGAAACGAGATTAGCCCGGCCTATAATTAGTCGGATTTGACAGCCGCGCGGGTCCGGCGAGAACCCGCCCGCGC
>Ga0335083_10001708_pt1 | contig 29944 bp, 20 predicted proteins | sample Lox_Sample_42_FD_206716 | JGI IMG/M metagenome (GOLD analysis project Ga0335083, IMG submission 206716) | Soil microbial communities from Loxahatchee National Wildlife Refuge, Florida, United States - Lox_Sample_4.2 | ecosystem: Environmental > Terrestrial > Soil > Wetlands | place: USA...
CAGCCAGATCCCGTGGTTGACGATGAGCGCATCGAGCGCGCCGAAGCGCTCGACGGTGGCGTGCACCAGCGGCTCGGCGTTGGCCGTACCGGTGAGGTCGGCCCACACGGTGTGACAGCAGTCGTCGCCAAACTCGTCCACGAGGCGCCGGGCCTCGGCCTGCGCGCGAACGTAATTGAAAACGACGCGAGCCCCGGCGCGGCAGAACATCCGCACCGTGGCCGCGCCAATGCCGCGCGAGCCTCCGGTGATGAGGGCGACTTTGCCGTCGAGGGAGAGGGTGGGAGCAGTATGCGCTGTCATGGCTTGGCTTTGTTGACTTCCACATTATTATGGAAAATTGTCATTACGAGTGGGCTTCAGCCCGCGAGGAATCTGCTGGTCGCTGTCAGCGACCTCGAGTTCTCACACATCCTCACAGTGTGCTCATGCCGCCGTCGATAATCAGCTCGCTGCCCACTGTAAACCCCGATTCGTCCGAGGCGAGAAAGACCACGGCCCGCGCGATCTCAACGGCCTCACCGAATCGTCCCATCGGAACCTGCGCCTTGATGGAGGCAGCTACCGACTTCAGTTGCTCCCCGGAAAATCCAGCATTGCTGAGCAGCGCAGTCGAGATTGGCCCGGCGCTGACCACGTTCACGCGTATGCCGCGCGACACGAGTTCTCCGGAGAGCGTGCGGGCGAGTGAGATCAGGGCAGCCTTGCCGGCGCCATAGATGCTGGTGTTTGGCATGCCGATGTGCGCGTTGATGGAGCCGTTCAGGACAATCGAGGCCGGATTAGCGAAGACCGGCAACAGCGCCTGAATCAGGAAAAGCGGCCCCTTCAGGATGACCGAGAGGGAACGGTCGAACGCGGCCTCGTCGATCTGCTCCAGGGGCCGCAGGTCTACAAAGCCGGCGTTGATGAACAGAACGTCTAGCGCGCCGAAGGCCTGACGAACCGAGTCAGCGAGGAGCTTTTGTGCAGCGGCGTCACCCGCATCGGAGATAAATGTCAGCACGTCAGAGTCAAGTTCCTTGCGTGCCGCTTCCAGGCTCGCCTGGTTCCGGCTGGTAATAGCCACGCGGGCACCTTCATTCAGGAACTCGCGAGCGGTTTCCAGGCCGATGCCGGTGGTACCCCCGGTGATGAGAGCGCGCTTGCCTTTGAGCCGGTTCATAATCCTCCTCGAGCAGGTGCGTTTGCCGGTCTGATAAAGAGACGTAGATTACGAAGCGCAGAAAAGGATGCAAACCGGCGGGACTCGCATCAGATTCCCAGCAACTCCCCTGAATTTTTCACACAGAGCCAGGGAGGATCGAAAAGAAAAAGTTCTGTGCACTCGGTGTCTCTGTGGTGAATTCGTCGCCTCCGCAGCTCATGGCAGAGTCACATCCGCCAGCGCGGACTCGGCGCGGGCAACGTGGCCCTGGAATTCTGCGACTTTCTGCTTCACCAGCTCGGAATTTGGATCGAGCTTCAGCCGCTTGGCCAGCGCAGTCACCACGGCCGGGCTCGGAGGATGGTCGAGATCCTTCACTTTGGCGATTGCGGTGGGCAGCACTTCCCGATAGTGCGCGATCAGTTCGCCTGCGTTTCGCGGGAAGTAGCCGAGCCGGTCGCCGGTCTGCATGGCGTCGACGAGCTCGTCAGGCGACCACGCCAGCGGGAAGGTAAGGTTGAGCGCGTCGTAGGCTTCGCGCAGGCGGGTCATCGCGCCGGCAAAGCCGTTGAGCTCGGCGCGGCGGGAGAACAGTTCCGGCGCGCGAGTAACGCGGACGGTCACAGCCTCTTTCACCGGGCTGGCGGGCAAGCTGATGATGGTTGTAAGCGTGTTGCCTTCGAAGCGCCAGCCGGCCGCTCCGTACTGTGACGCCGCAGCCAGGGAACGCTCGTTGACGGTGACCGAGGCAGGCGGCCAGTCTCCGGGCAGGCGAATTTCGTAGGTGCGCGCGGGCGGCATCCCCTCGTACGTGCCTTTGGCGGCAGTAATCTCCACCGTCAGTTCGTTGGCTTTCTCACCGGCACGCAGTTCAGTGAGCGCGTATGCGCCATGTTCGTATGCCTGCGAGTCGCCGGCGTCTTCGTACAAGGTGTAGGTCGAACTCTGGACGTCGGCCAGCGGGAAGACATTCACGATGAGCGGATCGAGCGGCTTCTGGTTCGAGTACTGCATCGGAGGAGCTTCCGGCACGATGGCGCCGGCGCGCACGTAAACCGGAGTCTGGCTGATGGAGAAATTGCGCTGAACTGTCGCCGGGCCTTGCAAATGCGCACCGGTCGGCCATTCCAGCCAGTCGCCCTTCGGCAGCCAGACCGTCTTCGCGGCGAGGCCGGTAACTTTGTCGCCCGGCGCGACGACTGGATCAACGATCATGTTCGCGCCGAAAACGTACTCATCCTTGTTCGAGTAAGCCTCCGCGGCCTCGGGCCAGTCGTAGTAGAGCGGATGGAGGAAGGCGACGCCGCTCTCGTACGTCCCACGGGCTTCGGTGTAGATGTAGGGCAGGAGCGCGTAGCGCAGGTGATAGACGTCGCGCATGATGCCGGAGTACGGCTCGGGATAGGCCCAGATGCGGCGCTCGGCGTCAGGGTTCTTGGTAGTGTGGGTGCGCAGGATGGGGCTGAAGGCGCCGAACTGCAGCCAGCGCGTGTAGAGCTCAGGATCGACCACACCCGGCATGTGTCCGCCGATGTCGTGGCTCCAGTAGGCGTAGCCAACGTTGGCGGCGGTGGCGGTGAACCAGGGCTGAAATGCGAGCGACTCCCACACGGAGATGGAGTCACCGGAAAAACCAATCTGGTAACGATGATTGCCCAGCCCGCCCCAGCGATGGAAGAGCAGCGGCCGCTTGCCCTCGCGCGCCTGGTCGGAGAAGTGTACGTAGTTAAGCCACCATGTCGGGTTTACGCCGGGGGTTTTGGTGTTGTCCTCCTGCTGCCAGTCGAGCCACCAGAAATCGATGCCCTGCTTTTCCAGCGGATGATGCAGCAGGTTGAGGTAGTTGGTGGCGAACTTTTTGTTGGTGATGTCGAAGGGCACGTACTGTTTGGTCGCGGGATCGATGCCCATCGCGCGGGCCATCGCGGGATAAGCGTCCTCCCAAGGCTGCACGCCTGATGCAGGGTGCAGGTTGAGGGTCAGCTTAAGGCCTTCTTCGTGCATGTGTTTCAGGAACGGCTCAGGCGCGGGAAAGAGCAGCTTGTTCCAGGTGTAGCCGCTCCAGCCCATACTGTGGCCGGACTGATCTTTCGGCTTCTCGCCCGCGCCGCTGGGTCCGAAGGTGAGGTGCCAGTCCATGTCGATGACGAAAACGTCGAGGGGAGTGTCGTTCTCACGAAAGCCGCGGACGAGGTCGTCAAGCTCCTGGTCGCTGTAGGCCCAGTAACGCGACCACCACGCGCCGAAGGCGAAGCGCGGCGGCAGCGGAATGGGACCGGCGATCAGGGTGTAGTCGTGCAGGGCCTGCTTGTAATCGTGGCCGTAGCCAAAGAAATACCAGTCCTGGCGGTCGCCCTCGGGGCGCTGCATCACCCAGGGCCAGGGGCTGTTCCCGCCGTTGACAAAGCTGAAGTCGTCGGAGTCGAAGAGTGGCCGCGTGGAGTCGTCCACCAAGGTCCAGCCGTCGCGGGAGATGAGGCCGGGCTCGATGGGCTCCTTCGTCTTGCTGCCCCGCGCGCCGTCGAGGGTGCGCGTGGTGCCCATCAGGTTGCCGGTGTCCGGCGTTCCGGGATGCCAGGTAACTTTCTTGCCGTTGAGCATGAAAGTTATCGTGAGATTATCGGCGGTGAACTTGCCGTGGCCGGTGTAGGTCAACTCCAGGGCCTCGGTCTTGATGATGACGGCCGCGAGGTTGTCCCTGTCCGCTCCGAAATTCGGTACCGGCAGCTTGCGATTCAGGAAGACCAGCGAGGCGTGGTCTTCGAACTTGTGATCAGCGGCCCATTCCATGCGAATGAGTTGCGGCGTGAGCACCGTGAACCGCGCGTTACCGGCGGTGACGACTGCTTTTGGATCGGCGACAGGGTTGTAAACGCCGGGAGTTTGAGCATTCGACGCGAGGCCGAACAGCACGATGAGGCAAATTACGAAGATGAGGGACGACGCACGGCCGTGCTTTGTCATGGCGGAGGAATTGTAAACGTAGGCGGACACCCCTGGTAACTTAGAAACATCCGAATACCGGCGCGGCCGCTGCCGGTCTGATTCTCCCAGCAGCAATTTTGAAATCTGATACATGCAGAACGGTGCAACGTGCTCACCGTCACTGACAATGGAATGCGGGTTGGTGCACAATGTTGATTGGAGTAGCAAGTTGCTGAGCGACTGGCCTCGCTAAATGCAGGTTCCTCGACTCGCGCCCAAGCGACCCTGCATTGCAGGTCGGGAAAGAAATGCGGGCACTCGCTCGGGATGACAGAATTATGTTTGAACGTTGCGTGAAACAAATCCAGCACAGGAGGCCTCCGCAATGTCGACTTCCGAACTCAAGCTCACATTCGATGCTGTCTATTACCACGTTACCGAGATGGAGAGGGCCATTGCCTTTTATCGCGACGTCCTGGGGTTTCCTCTGAAATCCCGCGACTATGTTGCCCGCTTCGACATTGACGGCGTGCTCTTCGAGCTCGTGCCCAATCCTCCAGGCCAGGCGCTGCCCGGCAGCGGGAATGCGCGGCTGAGCCTCGGGGTCACAGACATTCAGCAGACCACGCGGGCGTTACAGGCCAAGGGAGTGGCGACGACTCCGGTGAAGGCGGAACCGGGCGGACTGCTCTCGTATTTCAAAGACCCGGACGGCAACGAGCTTTGCCTTTGGCAGAATGTTTAAGATGGCGGCCGAAGTCCCCGCCGCCAGGACGGCAGTATGAAGTTCGAAGCTTTTACATTTGGTTCCATCCGTGTGGATGACTCGACCTGCGACTACGATCTGGTGATTGACCGGGGAAGCCTGCGCAAGCGGAAGAAAAAGCCCTCGCAGCAGTTCCGCGAGGAGTTTGGTCATACACCGCTTTCGCTGAAGGAAAAGATTCCCTGGAAATGCCGCCGGCTGGTGATTGGAACCGGAGCATACGGCGGGCTGCCGATCATGAAAGCGGTACGCAAGGAAGCCAAGCGTCGCGAGGTTGAGCTGCTTGTGCTCACGACGGCCAAGGCCATCGAGCTTCTCAACCGGAACCCGCGCGAGACCAACGCGATTCTGCACGTCACTTGCTGAGCGCGCTGACGTCAACGGCATTTCGTTGGTCGGCAGCAGTCAGGCTCGATCAAGCAGGCGCAGCAGCCGTTGCTTTACCGCCGGCCACTCCGCTGCGACGATCGAATAGCGCGCGGAGTCGCGGGCAATGTAGTCGGCGGCCATCCGATGCGCCCGAAGTATCCCGTCAAGCTGCCCGCCGATGCGTTCGAGCGCGGCGCGCGAGCGCTGGTTGCGCGCGTCGGCATGAAAGCAGACGCACAGCACCTCCCATGCTTCGAAAGCGTGCGTCAGCATGAGCAGCTTGGCCTCGGTATTGGCTGCTGTGCGGACTGCCGAGCCAGTCAACCAGGTATAGCCAATCTCGCAGACATCAGGGGTGCTGCGGTTGTGCCGCGGATGGCCCTCCGGCCACGACCATCGCTCCAGATTCCAGAAACGCGTGGAGCCGACGACAACACCGTCCCCCACGCGCACGGTGGCGAACGGTACTGCGCTGCCCGCTGCTTTCCACGCCAGGGCGGTGTCAACGTATTGGGTGGCTTCGGCCTTGCCCTGCGGAACCGGGCTCCATCGATAGAGGGAGGGGTCGGCAGCAGCAGCCGCCACCAGACCGTCAATGTGAGCATGGCTCAGCGGTTCGAGGCGCACATGCTCGCCTTGCAGGGCAAAATCTTCCATCGGCATGGATTCCACTATGCTATGAGCCTCAGCGCGTCGGCAACCAAGTTGCCGCGAGAGCGCTATCCGGCAAGCTTTCCTTCGAATGTCCGGTCACATCGTGTCTGTCCGGCTTCGGACATCGCTTGCTGGTTCCGAACAGAACACCCCGTGGTACGGGCAGCCAGCCTACCCGCAAGTGCAGCAAAAAGCTTACCTTGCGGCAGCTTCGTTCTGGCAAACAAGATGCCGAAGCAACAGAGAGTGGAAGTGTCTCTGGAGAGTCAGTGATGCAAACATTGCTGCAAGACCTGCGCTTTGCCCTGCGCCAGATGCGCAAAAGCCCTGGGTTCGCGCTCACCGCGATTTTGACACTGGCGCTTGGCATTGGAGCCAATGCGGCGATCTTTCTTGTGTTGCACGGGACGCTTCGCCTGCCGTTCCCTCAGGCAGACCAACTGGTGGCCATCCATAACACCTATCCGGGAGCTGAGGAGACCCCAGGCTCTCTGCCGGATTTCCTGGACTGGCGGCGCCGGTCGCAATCGTTCTCGCAGTTGGTGGGCATGTTTACCACACGCATGACGTATCTCGGCCGGCGCGAACCGGTCCGCATACCGGTGGCCTATGTCTCCGATGGATTCCTATCAACGTTTGGCCTGACGCCCGTCTTAGGCCGCAGCTTTCTTGCGGCAGAACACCAGAAGGGCGCCGCTCCGGTGTACCTGCTGAGCGAGGCATTCTGGAGGGACGAGTTCGGGGGCAACCCGTCGGTGCTGGGCAGCACAATCACGCTCAACGGCCGCGCCGGCACCGTAGCCGGCGTGGTGCCGGAGATGGTGCCCAGCTTCTATTTTTCTCCGCAGGTCTGGATGGCGCTGGAGGCGGCCCCGCCTTATGACGGCCACGGAACCAACTACCTCAACATAGTCGGACGCCTCAAGGACGGGGTGAGTCCTGCTTCGGCGCTCAGCGAACTGGCCGTTATTCAAGGCCAGATCGACAAGCAGTTTCCGATGAACGCGCATGGCCTCGCGCTGCAGCCACTGTCACAGAGCATGTTTGGCGACATCCGCTCAGTCATGCTGATCCTGCTGGCAGCCGTCGGCTTCATTCTGCTGATCGCATGCGTCAATCTCGCCAACATGCTGCTGGCGCGCGCTACCGACCGGATGCGCGAGTTTGCCATCCGCAACGCTCTGGGCGCGTCCATTCTGCGCCTGCTGCGACAGACGTTAACGGAAAGCCTGCTGCTGGCCTGCCTCGGCGGTGGGCTCGGGCTGGTGTGCGCGCTCGTGGTCACGCGAGTTCCCTTGCAGGTGTGGCCCAACTACCTTATGGCGCCCGACCAGGCGCGCCTCGACGGCACTGTGGTCCTGTTCACCGCCGGACTTGTGCTGTTCACCACCGTTTTCTTCGGAGCGATTCCGGCATTGTATGTGGTGCGGCAAAACTTCGTGGCAGCAACGCGCGAAGGGAGAACGTTGACCGAGACCCGCGAGCAGAACCTTACGCGTTCGGTGCTGATGGTATCTGAAATCGCGCTGGCAACGCTGCTGGTGGCGGGCGCACTGAACATGGCGCGATACTTTCTGCAACTTCTACATACGAATCCCGGCTTGAACCCCGACCACGTGCTCAGCATGAGCGTCTCGTTGTCGCCCGTGCGCTACCCAAGGGAAGAACACCAGCGGCAATTCTTTGACCATCTCCTCGACCGGCTGAAGACTGTGCCAGGTGTGGGAGCGGTTGCTGCGTCCTCGGCACAACCCTTCACGGGAGACCCGCAATCGAGCGACTTCGAGTACGAGGGGCAGCCGGCCAATACGTCCAGCCAGCTTCCCTTCGCTGCCAACTATTTCGTCAGCCCGGGATATTTCGAGACGATGCAGACGCCGATCCTGCAGGGACGCGCCATCGACGCGCACAATCTCGCGTCCGCACCGAAGGTTCTGGTTATCAACCGCACCATGGCCGAAGCGCTCTGGCCAAGGCAGAACGCGGTCGGCAAGAAAGTCAAGTTCAATGGCGTCTGGCACGAGGTCATCGGAGTGGCGGGTGACGTTCGGGCCGCGGGTGTCTCGCAGCCGGCCGGATTCCAGATGTACTTGAGCGCCTCACAGCACCCGGCCAGCGACATGACTCTCGTCATGCGCACCAGCACGGAACCATTGTCGCTGGCCGCAATGGCAAAACAGGCTGTGTATGGGCTGGATCCGGAGCAAGCAGTCTCCAATGTGGCGTCCCTGGATCAACTGGCATCGCGCTCCATTGCTGGCCAGCAGGCCTCCACGGCACTGACTGGAAGCTTCGGCGCCCTGGCTCTCTTGCTGGCCAGTATTGGAGTGTACGGGGTGATGGCATACTCGGTGAGCCGGCGGGAGCGCGAGTTCGGCATTCGCCTCGCCCTGGGTGCGAAGCCGCGCGACATCCTTAAATTGCTCATGCGCCGCTCCAGTTATCTCGTGCTGGCGGGAGTTGCGGCCGGAGCGATCCTCACAATCCCGTTGAACCGATGGTTGCACACGCTGCTGGCAGGCTCGCATGGCTTCAGTGGACTGATCGTTGCGGCGGCCGGCCTGCTGCTGGCGGTGGTGGCACTGGTCGCGACCTATCTGCCGGCGCGAAGAGCGGCTTCCATTCAACCGATGACGGCCCTGCGAACAGAATAGATTGCCCCACTTGCGCTACACTGCTTATGAGCCGCCTGTGACGATCGCCATCCGCTGAACGAAACTCCGCTCCTGAAGCCGGTGTCCCATCCGGACGCATGCTCTACCCCTGTTCCGACAAATCTCACAGGAGTTTCGAATGTTTGAGCCACAAGGTGGTATTTCGCAGTTACCTCCCGACTTTGTAGATCAGGAATTCGCCCGCCGACTGGAAATGGCGGAAACGGCTCTGCCCGACTGGGTCGAGGCCCAGCGGAGTCACAATCCCTCGCGTCCAATTGCGACCGAAACCATTGCCGGAGGAGTGGCTTTCTTCGGCGGCCCTGCCTATCCGGCAAACCAGATTGTCGGCATGGGACTGTACGGTGGGGTCACTGCCGCGGACGTGGACCGGGTCGAGGACTTCTATCACAGCCGCGATGTGCCATCGACCATCGTGGTATCACCTCTCGCCGATCCGGCGCTGCTCACTCTTCTCGGACAGCGCAGCTATCGCATTGCGGAGTTTAACTCCGTGCTGATCCGGCGCATTCATCCCGACGAGCCGTTCCTGCCGCCTGCGGGAATGGTCATCGAACGCGTCTCGGAGGCGACAGAGGGCCCCTGGAGCCGCGCCATCGCGCAGGGCTTCTCGGAGATTGTTCCGGTTTCCGAAGATGTGTTCGGCGGCCTGGCAGCCCTACCAGGCGCGCTAAACTTTCTGGCGCGAATAGACGGTAGCGTGGCAGGGGGATGCGGTGGCCGCATCATTCACGGGGCGCGAATTGCGGCCCTCCATGGAACCGCAACCCTGCCCCCGTTCCGGCAGTGCGGGGTGCAGAGTGCGTTGATTGCTTGCCGCCTGCGCGAGGCAGGGCTGGCCGGTTGCGAGTATGCTGTGGTGAGCACGCAGCCGGGTAGTGGTTCCCAGCGCAACATGGAGCGGCGAGGTTTTCGCGTGGCTTATACCAAAGTCGTGCTGATGCGCGAGTGGACAAAGCGTTCGCAGCCCGTGGCGGGAGGGGAGGATGGACATTGAAGCGCTTCGGCAGTACTGCCTGCGCTTTCCACATGCCAGCGAAAACGTGCAGTGGGGAGGGGACCTGTGTTTCAAGGTGGATGGCAAGTTGTTCGTCGTAGCTGCCATCGAGATGATTCCGCAACGGCTTTCGTTCAAATGCACACCAGAGAATTTTGCGGAGCTTTGTGAGCGCACCGGAATCATCCCGGCTCCATACATGGCACGTGCGCAGTGGGTCAGCCTGCTGGGCCTGAGCGCGGTGCCCGACGAGGAGCTGTGCGACTTGATTGCCGAGTCCTACCAGTTGGTGTGGGAACGGCTTCCGAAGAAACGGCGGCGGGAGCTGGAGGCCAGTGCTGCACCGAAGGTGAAGGCCAAGGGCAAGGCCGGAAAGCAGGGGTTGGGAGCTCGCTCCGCTGCCGTCAAGTCCAGAAGCGACGGGACGGGACGAAAGCGATGAGATGCTCCGTGGCGAGGTATGGGCTGGCGATTTGCGGCCTCCTGTTGGCAGCGGCATTGGGTCATGCAGCTTCGCAGTCCGCGACCGGTGAGAGTGCGTCGCCTGCGACAGGCTCCGGGAAAATGGGAACGCTGGAGAATGAGTTCTTTGCCGCCATCCGTGATGGCGATGCCAAGAAGTTCTTGTCGTATGTTCCGGAACGAGGAGTGAACGTTGGAGCGCGAGCCGAGCATGTAAGTCGCGTCGAGGTCGAGCAGCAGTTCGCTCAACATCGCGGACTGTATTGCAAGCTCTTCGATTCCTCGTGCATTCAGTCGTCCACCAAACCGGGCAACGGCCCGCGGACCTGCTCTTACCAGGAGATGTTGACGCATTCGGAGAAAGTGCGGACCGCTGCAACCGACGTGGTTCGCGGTGGAGTGCACCAGGCAATCCTGGTGGCCGAGGTCAAGAATGATCAGTGTTCCGGCGTCGGGCTGATTGATTTCATCTTCAACGAAGAGCCCAGCGGGTGGAAGCTCTTTTCGGCGCCGTGAACACGGACGAGGCGGGAGTCCCAAAGACAAATGGCCCGCCATCCTGTCCGGCGGGCCATACCGATTTCTTACGCGCTGTAATCCTCTACTTCTTGCCGCAATTGCCTCCCTTGGTGGAGGTCAGCAGACCTGCGGCCGCCCGGATGATCTGATTCCAGCACGCGCCGCTGGAATCGGAGTACCGATAGTTCTCGAGATTGGCCTGTCCGCTGGTGGTAACGTTGCCTTGCGCGTCCACCATCAGTGTGTCAGTCGGCGCCACCAGGTCAAGAACCGTCTGGACGTGAGTTGGGACGCCATTCAGAGTCGCCAGTTGATTGCTCTCGAACATCTGTTGCAGCTTGGTAGTCTGCTGGTACGAGCCGTCGGGGTTGGCTGTGAAGTCATAGCTCAGGTTGAGTGGCCATGAAAACTGCTTGAAGCTGCTGATGATATTTCCGCCCTGGGTCGTGGTGGTAGTCGAGAGGATCGTGGTCGATTGGGTGATTCCCTGGTCGTACACCGAGCCATCCACCGCTACCTTGTACTTCTGCTTGTTGGAAAAATCGATGCTCTGCACGACCTTGGTGTCCACCTTGCCGTGCGATGTCTGGACATAACCCTCGAGCGTGAAGCCGCGCAATGAGATGACAGCTACCGTGCCGGTTACGTACGTTCCGTCGTTCTGGAGATTCTCCTTGATGACGGGAGCAGGCTGACCAATGGTGTTCTTAGTGACTGCGCCGGTGACCTGGCTCGATCCGGCATCAAGGTAGAGCAGCAGTGTGGCGGTGGCGGAGAAATAGCTATCGGCATTGTAAACATTGACGGCCACGGTGTGCGGTTGGCCGTTGCTCAGCAGACTGGCGAAGGGCGTGAGGTCCACGCGGTAGGGCTCAAAGTTCAAGGTGTGAACCCCGGGGATCGGACGCCAGAGATAGGGGTCGATGCCGCCGGTGTAAATCCAGGGATAGATGGGAGCCACGCCGGCCGGCTGTCCGTCGATGCTGACCTCTCCCTCGCGGAAGCCGGTCGAGCCGCAATTGTAGAGTTCACCGGCAACATCGTCGGGCGCGCAGGTGTACCAGAATTCGTCGCCGCTCTGGCTTTGCGCGAAGACATCAAGATAGGCGCGCTCCACGTTGAGAGGCAGCGTAAAGGTAGCCGCAAGCTGGTCGCTGGGCGTGTTGAGGGTGACCGTACCGCCGTTCGGGCCGGCCGACATGGGCAGGACGACGTCGGCGGTGGGTGGCGCCTTCTGGCCGTGTCCCAGCGGATAGAACTGAATGGAAGCTGTGCCGTGCAGATGGCTGGTGTAGGTCTGGTTCACAATATTGAAGAGATCCACCTGGCCGGGCTGCGCGGTGGCAAACAGCGGGCTGTACTCGGTCAGGTTGCTTTCCACGTGCCAGGAACGCTGCACGTCATGTGAGGGCTCGGCGGTGGTGCCGAAGTAAACATTCGTGCCGCCAATCCAGATTTCTGCCGTGCGATCGAACTGACGCCCGGCGTCCACCGACCAATCCGCCTCGAGCACGACCGCAGCCCAAGGTCCGGGGCAGTTCGCCGGGGGCGTGTAGTCGAAGTACTTCGGGTTGTAATCGGAAAAGTCGAGATTCTGGAACAACTGCACCGTGCACGGAGTGGTCTTGGGCCGCGGCACCGAGGCATTGGAGGTCACTGTGTTGGCCGACCCGATTTGCGGGGTGCTGGGCGCCACGTAATTCTGCGCGACACCCGCGCAAGGAACGAGCAAAGATACACACCAGAGAACGATGATTTTGACGGACATGCTGGAGAAGGAACTTGACATGATTCACTCCTTGGCTGGGGCGCAGCTGACCGCGCGGCAAGATTTCTTAAGCATAGTTCCTGGCCGTGGCCGGCGACAAGTGAGGAGATTGATTGGTAGTGGGTCAGTTTGATTTCCACAGGGGAGTTGGGGACAGGTCGAACGAATCATCCGTGAGTGCGAATTCCACGAACAAAATACACGGTTCCCCCCACCACTAACCAAATAAAAACTAATAGCCCGAATATGCAGGAGATCCAGAACACGGGAGGCACCCTTCGAGCTTCGAGAGGGTCAGTCATTTCTTCTCGTGACCAAAAAAACCAGCCCTTCGTCCACCTCCAAAAATATCGGTAATAAAACCAGAATGGCTGAATACGAACTACCCTCCGCGACCATTCATCGTATCTTTCGCTCATGCTCCGCCCTTCTACTCCGGCATATTCGCAAATGTTACTCCCCAGCGAGCGCTTTCAATAGCAGATTTTTGTCAGCCCGTTTCGTTGCCGATTTCCTGCTCAGGCAACAAGCCGCACATTTCTTCGATGCTCCAAACATGATCGCTGATTCCCGCTTCCATCGCTGGTGTCACGCGAAGCGTTTGGTGAACACCACGATTCGACGGCGGGCGCAAGAGCATCAGGATTCAAATTGAGCCACTACCGATTGATTTTATCGCTGCGAGGAAGAGCACTACATTTGGTCAAGAACCCGGGGCGAATCGTGGTAACGTAATACGCAGAACTCAGGGAGCCTGCCATGATGCTGGAAACAGAAGTGTTCAAATTTGATCCCGATGTCACGGGAATCTCGTGTGCGGGACGCTTCACGCTGGGCACACGCCTGAGTGAGACGGAGGCGCTGATGAACGCCATGCTGGCAGACGGGGTCCGCAAGCTGGTGCTGGACCTGACGCATGTGGAGTTCATGGACAGCGCGGGTCTCGGCGTGATCATGCACGCCTTTGGGGAGATTGAGCAACTAGGCGGCCAGATGCGGATCTGCGGCGCAAATGAGCAGGCGCAACGCCTATTCAACATCACCCACACCGGGACGATCTTGCCGATCGATGCCGACCTGGTCACCAGCGTGCAGAAGTTGCAAGAGAGTGGGGCGAGCGCAGCAGCGGCGGCCGGTCAGTCCTCCTGATTCCCGGTCCCGGTGTCCACCTGCAGTCCGCCTGTCAGCTCACTGATCTTCGCGATGCGGTGCTCCAGGCACCACTTCTCCAATCCATCCACCAGGGTCTCACAGGCGCATGGGTCCCAGAAGTTGACGGTGCCCACCTCGATGGCACTGGCTCCGGCAAGCAGGAACTCGATCACGTCCTCGGCGGTGCTGATGCCGCCGATGCCGATCACAGGTATCTTGACAGACTTCGCCGCCTCCCACACCATGCGCAGCGCGATGGGTTTGATCGCCGGGCCGGAGAGGCCGGCGGTAATGTTGGAAATGCGCGGCTTGCGCGTCCCGGCGTCAATTGCCATAGCCACAAAGGTATTGACGAGCGAGATGGCGTCCGCGCCTGCCTCTGCGGCAGCGCGGGCCACTTCCGGAATGCTAGTCACGTTGGGCGAGAGCTTCACAATGAGCGGGCGGTTGGCGATCTTCTTCACCGCGCCGACCACATCGAACAGCATTTTTGGATCGCTGCCGAAACTGATGCCGCCGCATTGGGTGTTGGGACAGGAAACATTGAGCTCGTATCCGGCGATGCCCTCACCTTCGTTGAGCATCCGCACCACGTCCTCATATTCATCCTGGGAGTGACCGAAGATGTTGCAGAAGAAGACGATGTCCTTGATGTTACGCAACAGGGGCAGCTTTTCTTCCAGGAAGGCGCGGGCCCCGATGTTCTGCAGGCCGATGGCATTCAGCATGCCTGCGGCGGTCTCGAACAGGCGCGGGGGTGGATTGCCCGCCATCGGTTCGCGCGACAGGCCCTTCACCACGAAGCCGCCCAACCGGCTCAGCGTCACCACGTCCTCGAATTCCACACCGTAGCCGAAGCTGCCGCTGGCGGCTAGAACCGGGTTCTTGAGTGCGATCCCGGCCACGTTGACGCTCATATCGAGCATCGGCTTGGGGGCGGGGCTCACGCGTGACTCTCCGTCATTGCGCCTCGCGTCGACGAGGCACGGCCAGCGGCTGTTTTACCGTCGCGGTGCGCTCCAGCTTGTCCCAGGCGAAACCGCGGCCCTCCATGGCGCGCTTCAGCGTCCGGAACAACACGATGGAAAACACCTGCCGGTAGGCGAAACGTTGCAGCCAGACGTGACCCAGCAGGAGGAAGTCCCGCTTGCCGCCGGGCTGTTGCCGCTCGAGGGTAAAGGCAAGGGCGGAAGCGATGAAGTCAATCACCATGAACAGTGCGAAGTAGAGCACCAGGCGCTGGAAGCTGGCGGGGTTGGCCGACTCAGGATGAAAGTGTTTGTTAACGAAGTAAGTCGCCGCGCCGACCACGAACATGATGTCGATGAAGGGCGAGACCAACGGCAGCAGGATCTGAAAAATGACCATGTTGGGGATGGCCACCCAACCCAGCGCGCCCTTCTGCTTTACCGCCGCGCGATGCTTCCACACTGACTGCATGATGCCGAACGACCAGCGGAAACGCTGCCGCATCAGTCCGCTGGCGGTGCTGGGTGCTTCAGTGTAGGCTAGCGCCCGATCTTCGTAGTTTACCCAGTAGCCGGCCTGGAGCAACGCCATGGTGAGATCGGCATCCTCGGCCACGGTGTCGGGCTGATAGGCGCCGGCATCGCGCACGGCAGCCGTGCGCCACACCCCGATGGCTCCGGGCACCACGCTTACCGCGTTCAGGGTGTTCAGCGCGCGGCGCTCAAAATTCTGGCTGGTGATGTACTCCAGCGCCTGCCAGCGCGTCCACAAGTTCACCCTGTTGCCGACCTTGGCGTTGCCGGCCATCGCTCCAACGCGCGGATTGCTGAAGTGCGGCACGAGTTTGGAAATTGCGTCAGGGGCGACGAGGGTGTCCGCGTCAATGCCGACAAACAGCTCTTCGGTCACGTGCTGGAGCCCGAAGTTCAACGCCTCGGCTTTGCCTGAATTTGGCTTGGTAAGTACGGTTACACGTCCGGCGGCAATCTCCTGCTGGAAGGCCTGGCGTGTGACCTCCAGGGTCGCATCCTTGGAGCCGTCGTCAATCACGATGACGCGCAGTCTCGGATAGTCTGAATCGAGCACCGACCGCACCGTGCGCTCGATCACTTTTTCTTCGTTATACGCCGGGATGAGCACTGCCACCGCCGGCAGGTAACTGGGATCGAAGCTGGTCTTGCGGCGACGGAAGCGGTCGAAGATGGCCAGCGCGCCCACCAGCACCAGCCGCCCGCTCATCAGTACGTCGCCGACAAAGAAGACGAAGATGATGAATGACGACACCGCTGCGAACAGCGAGAAATTCAGGCCGTCAATCCAGGCGGCCCAGCGCTCGTTGGTGGTGATCTGCGGCATGACGTCGGCACGCGTCTTGCCCATCAACCCGGAGACCGGAACAATGTCATAGCCGCGCGCCTGGAGCCGGTCAATGATCTGCGGGAGCGCCTTCACCGTCTCGCTGCGGTTCCCGCCGCCATCGTGCAGCAGGATCACGTTACCGCACGCCAGGTTTCCCGGCTTGCAGGGGGGCAGGTTGGCCAACACGTCGCTGACAATCTCGCTCGCCGAACGTCGCGGATTGTCGTGCCAGTCATTGGGATCGATTTTGTCGCCCACCGTGATATAGCCCAGATCCTGGGCCAGCTCCAAAGGACGCACCTGGTCAGCGGTATCAGGCTCCTGGTCGATGGAATATGGAGGCCGGAACAACACCGGCTTTACCCCCAGCTTGCCTTCGAAGAAGCGCTCCGTCAGGTTCAGTTCCACTTCGAAGTAGCGTTTGGAGATGTTGCTGATGTCGGGATGGGTAAAGGTGTGGTTACCGATCTCGTGGCCTTCGTTGTAAACCCGCCGCGTGATGCTGGGATACTTTTGCGCTTCCAGCCCGATGAGGAAGAACGTCGCCTTCACGTTCTTTTCCTTCAGCACGTCGAGGATCTTCGGCGTCCATTCGGGATCGGGACCGTCATCGAAGGTGATGGCAACTTTGTTGGGCGAGCTGCCGTACATGTTGACCTCGTACGGCGATGGCAGGGTCTTGAAGACCTCGTCGCTGACCAAATGGTTGGGGTCAATCTTGATTTCACGTTCGCCATTGGCGGGCCGCGCATCAATGCGGAGGATTTCACCCTCACCCTCGATATCTACGTCCTGCCCAGGCGGAACCGTCTCCAGCTTGGCCGGCGCGCCGACCTCGTACGGCTTGTCCCACACCGCCCACAACGACCGGTCTTCCGACCCCAGCCGCCACAGGGCGAAGGTAAAAATGCCCAGAGCATGGGCGCTGCGCATCTGGTTCAGCGCGGTCACCCCGTCCAGAAACCACACGTCGTGCCGCACGTTGTTGTCGTCGAGATAGGCCAGGTGCGGGTTCATCGCGTCATCGTCAAACATGACGTCGGTGGCCGCGTCCGAGGCGGCCAGCCACGCCTCCTGAACCGAGACACTGTGCACATCCTCCGGTGGGGTACCTTTCTTCTGGCCTTTCTTCATTGCCCAGTCGTAGCCGTAGTTGCCGACCGCGCAGATGATTTTGTCCTTGGGGATGACCTTCAACGCCTCTTGCAGATTCTTCAGGAACCAGTCCTGGCCCGCCACCGGCCCGGGATCGCCGCCGGGATAGTGTTGGTCGTAGTTCATCAGGATGAGCCCGTCGGAGATGGCAGCGATGCCTGCGTAGTCGAAGGTTCTGTCGTTCACCGGTACCGCAATGTAAAGCTTCAGACCCTTGGCATGAAGGTCGCTGTAGAGCTCCTGCACCAGTGCATGGTAGTCATTGCGGGAGTTGTCAGGCACGGCTTCGATGTCGAGCGTGAGCCCTTTGTACTGGTCGGTCGACAGGAAGGTCATGAGCTCGCTGCGAAAGCGCTGCCGTGCCGCCGGATTGCCCAGGAACTGGGCCGTCAGCTCCGGCCGCCATTCATTCGTGATGGGATCGAAATTGTTCACCAGCGGCAGCACTTCCATTTGCGCCTTTTCGCCTTTAAGGAAGGGCATCACTTTGTCGTCCACGGGACGCGGCTTGCCCTTTTCGTCCATCACGTCGTACAGGGTGTTCAGCTCAGTCACAGCTTGCAGCCGGCCGTCCGGCGTGAGCACGTGCATCCATTCCGGGAAGAGCAGGTCGATCTGCGGGTAGTATTCCTTGAGCGACGCGAAGCTGGCCGCGTCCCACTTCACGTAGAAGGCGCCGCGAATTCCCTCATCGGAGTTCAGCACCACCTGCGACGCGGGCCGCTTAGTCTTGCGGTGCGTATTCTGCGCACGGGTCGGTTTGCGCTTTTGGTTGTCCTTGAGCGCGTGATAAGGCTTCTTGATCTCGGGCAGCGTGACACCGGGGACCGACGATCCGCGGAGGATCGTGACCACAAAGAAGATCACCAGCAGCGTGATGGCGATCACGCTGGTATCGAGGATGATGCGCAGGCGCCGCCACCGCTTGCGCTTCTCGTCATAGAAAATCTGCTTCGGCTGGGACATGGTCCGGGGTCAAGTCAATCGTAGCACTTGGCAGTTAGCCATCAGCAATCCGCTTTTAGCTGTTAGCCTTTAGCAGTTAGCATTCAGGTTGCTTGAGAGGCACCTGGCGGCTAAATGCCAAGTGCTGACAGCCAAGGGCTAATGCTGGAACAGGAGTGCAAATCGCCGGTGAAGACGGAAGCACGGCCCTTCTGGCGCATGCTTCTGGAATCGCGGAAGTACTTCCTGCTGGTCACGCTGGCCGCATTCGCTCTGCGGCTTCTCTTCTACTTTAGATTCCCTCACGTCACCGGCGATTCGCTGATTTACGGCGACATCGCTAAGAACTGGCTTGATCACGGCATCTACGGGCTTACCCACGCCGACGGCCCACAGCCAACGTGGATTCGCCTGCCCGGCTATCCAGCCTTCCTCGCCTTATCCTTCGTGCTGTTTGGGCGCGAGCACTACCACGCGGTTCTGCTGGTGCAGATCGTTGTCGATGTCATTGGCTGCTTCGTTGTTGCCGACCTGGCGCGGCGGACGATCTCCGAGCGTGGCGGCCGCATCGCCTTCCTGCTGGCGGCGCTGTGTCCGTTCACTGCCAACTACACCGTGGCTCCGCTGGCGGAAACGCTGAGCATCTTCCTCACCGCAGTGGCCTTGGATTGCGCGGTGGCGGCCTTCACGGCTTCAGAGGAAGGGCGCAAATCCTGGAGGGCATGGCTGGGGTGCGCGATTGCCGTGTCGGCCGAGATTCTGTTGCGTCCGGACGGTGGAATCCTGCTGGTGGCCATCGGATTGTTCATGCTGTGGCGGATGTGGCAGCGACCGGTGGAACGGACCCACCTGTTCTGGGCGGGAGCGCTAGTGCTGGCGGTCTCCATCGCCCCGCTGGCTCCGTGGGCGCTGCGCAACTGGTGTGACTTCCATCGCTTTCAGCCGCTGGCTCCGCGCTACGCCAGCGATCCCGACGAGTTCGTCCCCGACGGCTTCCAAAAGTGGATGCGGACCTGGATCGTCGATTATGTTTCCACCGAAGAGGTGTACTGGCAGGTTCCCGACCAGAACGTTGATCTCAACAACCTGCCGTCACGGGCTTTCGACGATGATCCACAACGCGAGCAGACGCAGGCCATCTTTAACGACTATCGGAAGACCTACTTCGTCGGCCCCGAGTTGAACGCGCGCTTCGCCGAGCTGGCCAACGAGCGCATACAGCGGCATCCGCTCCGCTATTACCTGTGGCTGCCATTGTTGCGGATTGGCGATATGTGGCTGCGCCCGCGCACCGAGATGCTGCCCCTCGACACACGCTGGTGGGAATATGAGGATGACCCTCGCGCCAGTGCCATCGCCATGCTCTGGGGCTTGCTGAACCTGCTTTTCCTGTTTGCGGCGGTGATGGGGGTGATGCGCGCTTCGCGCCCGCGCTATCTCGCGCTGATGCTGCTGTTCGTGCTACTGCGCTCGACGTTCCTCGGCACCATGGAAAATCCGGAGCCGCGCTACACGCTGGAGTGTTACCCCGTAGTGCTAGTTCTGGGCGCAGCGTGGCTGGCAGGATGGAGGAAGGGCACCCCGACCAGCACTTGACCCGAACCTGTAAGCCCTCTGCCATTAGCGTCTTGCGCCGTAATCCAAAATTAAGTTGACCAACGGACAAGGTACGCGCGAGAGTAAGCTCCAGATTCCATCAGCAGCCGACTGGAAAAGAGGGATCATGACGTCAGCTCAGGGACAGACTTCAGCCTCGCTCTTCGCCGTTCGCTTACAAACCGAAGCCGTCGTATTTGCTCTGGTGGTAGCGCTGGTCGCCACCCTGGCTGCTGTTCCTGTGGCGCAAGCACAGACCTTCCAAGTGCTGTATAACTTCACCGGCAAAGCCGATGGAGGAAATCCTGCCGGCGGCCTGGTGATGGACCCGCTCGGCAATCTGTATGGAATGACGAATCAGTACGGCGGCGGAAATTGCTCCTTCGGTGGCACGGTCGGCTGCGGCACTGCTTTTGAGTTGGCGCGCAAAGGCACGGGGTTGATCTTCAACCTCCTGTACACCTTCACCGGAGGCAATGATGGACAGTCCCCTACCGGTCGCATGGTCTTTGGACCTGACGGCAGCCTCTACGGCACGACGGTGTTTGGAGGCGGCGGTAATTGCACCTTCGGTCAGGGTTGCGGCACGGTCTTCAACCTGAAGCCTCCCGCCACCGCGTGCAAGTCTGCACTCTGCCCCTGGAAGGAGACCATTCTCTATCACTTTACCGGCGGCAATGATGGAATGTGGCCCCAGCTTGGCGACCTGACCTTCGATCAGGCCGGCAACATCTACGGCACCGTTCCACACAACGTCTACGAGTTGGTCCGTTCCAATGGCAGCTATACGTTCAACCTTGTCTTCAAGTTCACCAACAACGATGGCGGCTGTTGCTCGTTCAGCAACACCCTCTTCGACCAGGCCGGAAACATCTACGGCACGACTTACGCCGGAGGCAACGGCTATGGGGTGGTTTTCCAACTGGCGCCCGGCGGTGGCGGCTGGACCTACAATCAGGTCCACGCCTTCAACTTCTCGACTGATGGCGCCGAACCGCAGGGCAATCTCATCTTCGGTCAGCAGGGGAACATCTACGGCACAACTCCCCAGGGTGGCGCCTACGACAGGGGTACGGTATACGAAGTGACGCCCTCAAGCGGCGCCTTCTCCGTGTTGCATAGCTTTTACGGCGGCGCCGAGGAGGAAGGCCCCACCGACGCTGTGGTCTTCGACGCGCAGGGCAATCTCTATGGCACAACCTATGGCGGAGGGTCACATGGCTGGGGCAACGTCTTCAAGCTGACTCCGTATAACGGCGGTTGGACCTACCAGTCCATCTACGATTTCACTGGCGGCAGCGATGGTGGAACGCCTACGGGAAGGCTCATCCTGGACGCTGACGGAAATATCTATGGCACGACCTTCTACGGCGGCAGCAACCGCTGCGCAGGTCCGGGTTGCGGTGTCGTCTTCAGGCTCACGCCGTAATACAGTTGTCCGTGACCTGGAGGCAAGTCTTCGGCTTAGGAGAAGGGTTGTGACGAATCTTACAAAACATCGGCGCTGGAGTTTCGATCCCAGCTTCCAGTCCACGACAGCAGTCCTCGCAATAGCAATCGTGCTTGTTTTGGCACCGGCGGGGACGCGATCGGCGCAGGCGCAGACCTTCACCGTTCTTCACACTTTCACCGGCGGCGGCGATGGCGCACACCCTTACAGCACGCCAATGCCGGATGCGGCGGGCAATCTCTACGACACCACCACGTGGGGCGGACCCGGCAATTGCACCCCGCCTTACGAGTGTGGGACCGTCTTTAAGCTGAGCCGCAAGAATTCCGGTTGGGTGCTGCAGACGCTCTACACCTTTGATCCCACTACTGGGACCGATGGTTACGCGCCGCTAGGCCAGCTCGCACGCGATCGCGGCGGGATTCTCTACGGGACGACGCAATCGGGAGGACCCAAGGGAGACGGCACCGTCTTCCAACTGAGGCCGGCTGCCACGCGACCGGTCGCCGTCACCGCTCCCTGGATGGAAACCAGAATTCAAGATTTTGACTCCTCTGACGGCGAGCTGCCGGAGGGAGACCTGCTGCTTGACGCGGCGGGTAATCTCTACGGAACAACCTGCTTCGGTGGGGCCAATGGACTCGGCACCGTTTTCAAACTGACGCCCTCTGATGGCGCCTGGGGCCTCTCTGTTCTGCATAGTTTCACTGGCGGCTACGACGGAGGTTGCCCCAAGTCCGGCGTCGTTCTGGACGCGGGGGGCAACGTTTACGGCACCGCCTACGATGGCGGTACTCACGATGAGGGTCTGGTGTATCAAGTGACGCCATCGGGATCCCTGACTGTCCTATACAGCTTTACCAATGGCAGTGATGGCTCACTTCCCACCGCCGGCCTGACCTTCGACTCCTCAGGCAATCTGTACGGCGCGACCGCCTTCGGCGGCTCCGGCGGCAGCGGGGTGGTGTTCGAACTCTCGCCAAGCGACAACGGTTGGACCTACAGCGAGATCTATCCCCTGCCCGGCGGCGGCTGGGGACCCTACGAACGCCTGGTGATGGACGCCAGCGGCAATCTTTACGGCACGATGTATAAGAGCGGTTCTTCCGGATATGGCGTCGTCTTCAAACTCACGCCCTCCAACGGAAGCTGGACCTACGCCCCACTCCACATCTTCACCGGTGGTGATGACGGGGCCTATCCCTCGGGTCTGGTCCTCGACAGCGCCGGCAATCTGTACGGCGTGGCTAGCTATGGCGGCACGTCGAATTATGGTGTCGTCTTCGAGATCACACGGTAGGCGGACAAGGCGAACATCCTGCGGCCGGTCTCAGTAAGGGGCCGTCATACTACATGGCGCAAAACATCGCCTGGATGCTGGGGGTGACTTTGCAGGCTGCGAGTCTCGCGCTGGCTGTCGCCCCGATCTGCGTGCCAGCAGCGCCTCCTAATGTCTTCGGCGAACGCGAAGACATTGCCGTTCTTCGCAGACTACCTGGTTTGCTTCTCTCCGCTGTTGGTGCTGCGGTTCGCCCCGGAATCGTCCCTGGGCAACTTTGCTGTGTCAACCGCCTCTGTCGCGAAGAGCATGAAGTGGTCAAAGTTCTCGCTGCGGTGGAAGCGTCGCTTGCCGTAGTGCACATACAGTTCCGCACTTTTGGGCAACCACAAGTCGGTCCCGCTTCTCTTGAATTCCACGGGACCATAGGTGACGCTGGTGTGTTCGGTGAAAAGGCGAATCTCGGGAATAGGCCGCACCAGATCCGTCTCCAGATGAATAATCTGGAAGTTGTCAGCCAGAATCCAGGCCCGGCCTTTCAATCTCACAGGATAGGGATTTCCGTTCACGACGTAGGCTCGCAGGCGGCTGGGTTTGTCATCGCGCTGCCGGAAGTACACGAGCCACGTCGCTTGCCCACTCCAATTACCAAGACCCTCGCAGCGCATCTCGAAGTCATCGCGGAAAAATGGGTGGAAGGCAATCGCCAGGACGGGCAGGCCGTTGGTGTTTATCCTGTCCGGCATGTTCAGGTCGTCCGAGTCGCGATACTCCTGAATGGTCAATGTGCCTTGTGCGGGCTCGCTGATGGAAGCCACATAGTTGAATTGCCGGGTCTCGCGATTGCTGGGAATGCCTCGCGGCGAGATGTTCTCGTGAGCTAAATGCTCAATCGCGGAGAATCGTGCGACACTGTCGACCAGCTCTCTCGAGGGGTTCGCGGTCCCCTCGAGAATGTTGGCCGGACAGGGAACCCCGACGGCTACGGATGGCTTTAGCTCATCAACGTCCGAGGGCATCCCGGCGTTGCCGGCTGCGCCTTCGGTATCCGAGAGTTCCGGATCGCTAATCCCTAGTTTTGCCTGGGCATCCCCACCGCCCTTTGACACGTGCTGTTGCAGTTGGGCAAGCAGTTCCCTCACTTGGGGAGTCACCGAAGTTGCCGGAGATGTCTCCAGGTAGGTGGTCAGGACTTGAATGGCGGCCTCGTATTGATGCAACCCGACGAGCGCCTGTCCCAGGACGAGCCGCGCCGACGCTCCCTCGTTGCCCCCGTGATCCACCAACCATTGCGAGTGCTCACGGGCTTTCTCGAATTGCTTCAGTTTCAGGTAGGAATTTGCAAGCACCCTTCGTGCAATCAACGACTCTCCGCTGCTTGCGACCACGATCTCTTCCGCCGCCGCGGCGCGCTCATAGTCACGGCGCTCATAATAAATTTGTCCCAATAGGTTCTGGGCTTGCACATTGCCCGGATCCAGTTTGGCCGCTACTGTCAGGTAGTCCAGTTCGTGCTCTGGATCTTTTTGCTGCATGGCCACATACCCGAGGAGCAGATTGATCGAAGAACTCGACGGATAGTGATGATTGGCAGCTTCGAGATACTTACGCGCCTCGGCGAGATTCGCCAGCTCGATTGCCTGCACCGCCTTCTCCGCTTCCTTCCGCGCCTTTGACGGGATGTGCGCCGCATCCTTCAGGCTGAGGTCCACGGATGCTGGATCGCGCCGCAGTGTGACCGTTTCATTGACGTCAAAGGCGACATCGGGGATCGTGATTTGCTGATGCACGCCCAGGAAACCGGCGGCGCCAACCTCGATCAGGTAGTGTCCTACAGCAAGGTCTTTAAGGGTCGCGTCGGAGCCACGCGTGGTCTGGAATAAGACTCTGCCCGACTCGCGGTGTGTGAGCCTGATCAGCACCTGTTGCTTCAGAGGTTTCTTGTTTTCATCGAGAATGCTGACGTGCATTGTCGCCCCACCACGACTGGCGACGGGACTCTCTATGGAACCTGGTCCCATGGGCGTTTGTATGCCTTGCATAGGTCCTGGAGCCGGTGCGCCTGGAGCCGGTGCGCCGCCTTGACCCTGCGAGCGCGCTTGTCCCAGGATTACGCATGTCGAAACAGCCAGGATCGCACATGCGAGGCGAAATCTCTTGAATGATCCACGACACAGACGAGAGCTGTCTGTGCTGGTGGCGGCCGGAATGCCCATATAACCCCTGTTTTCTGCTATTCAGAAATATAGCAAGAAACGACTCCTCACTGTTCCGCCAGGGATGAACCGCAGGTTAGGGGCGGCGAAAAGCAGGACGAACGGGTTCCGGGGAGCAGAATGGACGCAGAATCAGATGTCGAGGTTCTTCACATCCAGCGCATTCTCTTCGATGAACCTGCGGCGGGACTCGACATCCTCACCCATGAGCGTGGAGAAGATGTTTTCGGTCTCGGTCATGTCTTCCAGTCTCACCGAAAGCAGGGTGCGACGTTCCGGATCCATGGTGGTTTCCCAAAGCTGCTGCGAACTCATTTCGCCCAGGCCCTTGTAGCGCTGCACGGTGTAGTCCTTGCGGCCTTCGTTGAGCACGTAGTCAAATAATTCGCGCGCAGAGGTCTTCTCCACAGTTTCGGCTTCGGTCTTGCGCCGGGAGGTCTTGGGGCTCTTCTGCGCGGCCTTCTCCAGGTCAGCGCGCTCGGCGTCACTCAGCTCTTCCTTGCCGTTGCCGCCAGCGTCCTTCTTTGCCGCCTCGATATAGTATGGCGGCTGCATGTACTCCTCAATCTGCTTGTATTTCGACATCATCTGCCGGTACTCGGGCGCGGAAGCCAGCTCCCAGTTGATGACATGCTCGGCGCCTTGGGAACCGACGAAGGTGACTTCCCAGAGGTTGTGCTCCTCGTCAAAGCGCCTTTCAATGCTCTTTATGCCACGATCCTTCTGGATCGCCTTCAGCAACTTTTCCAGCGCAGCAATCTTCTTCGATGGATTCTTCGAATCACCTTCAAAGTCCGCTCGCTTCACAAGGTCGGCGCGGGGCAATACTTCCGTAATCTTCTCGTCGCGAATGCGCTTGTCAACCTTGTCGAAAAAGCCGATGTAATCGTTGAGCGTGGTCATGAACTTGGTCAGCGGGGCGCCTTCCAGGGCCGCAGCGCCTTCACCGTAGCGCACGACCATGCCGTCGGCGGCACGCTTTACCATCACTCTGACGAATTCTGCATCGTTCTTGATGTACTGCTCGAACTTTCCTTTCTTGATGCGATACAGCGGCGGCTGGGCGATGTAAACGTGCCCGCGTTTGATAAGCTCCTCCATGTGGCGGAAGAAGAACGTGAGCAGCAGGGTGCGGATGTGCGAGCCGTCCACATCGGCGTCCGTCATGAGGATGATCTTGCCGTAACGCAGCTTGCTGGCGTCGAAGTCTTCCTTGCCAATGCCAGTACCCAACGCAGTAATCATGGCGCGAATTTCTTCATGCCCCAGCATCTTGTCGTAGCGCGCCTTCTCCACGTTCAGGATCTTGCCCTTGAGCGGCAGGACGGCCTGGAAGCGGCTATCACGGCCCTGTCTGGCCGTGCCCCCTGCGCTTTCACCTTCGACCAGATACACCTCGCAACGATCCGGCTGGCGCTCGCGGCAGTCGGCCAGCTTGCCTGGCAGACCCCCGCCATCAAGTGCACCCTTGCGGCGCGTTAGATCACGCGCCTTGCGTGCCGCCTCACGTGCGCGCGCTGCTTCAATCGCCTTGTTAATAATCTTGCGGGCCACCGGGGGGTTCAGCTCGAGATATGCTCCCAGACGCTCGTTGACGAATGCCTGAACAGTGCCGGCGATATCAGAATTGAGCTTGCCTTTGGTCTGTCCTTCGAACTGTGGCTGCGGCAACTTCACGCTCACGACGGCAACCAGTCCTTCGCGGACGTCGTCGCCCGTAAGGTTCTCCTTTACGTCCTTGAACAAGCCAAGCTGCTGCCCGGCGTAATTGACAGTGCGGGTCAGCGAAGTGCGGAATCCGGAGAGGTGTGTGCCTCCATCCACCGTGTTGATGTTGTTGGCAAAGCTGAAGACGGTCTCGGAGTAGCCATCGTTGTACTGCAACGCGATTTCCATAGCGACGCCGTCGCGCTCGGCTTCCATGTAGATGGGCTTGTCGTGCAGCACGCTCTTACCGCGGTTCAGGTGCTTGATGAATTCCGCGATGCCGCCGTTGTACTTGAATTCGGCACGCTTCGGCTCACCGGTTTTGGGATCATGGGCGCGTTCGTCGGTGAGCGTAATCAGGAGACCCTTGTTAAGGAACGCCATCTCACGCAGGCGCTGCGCCAAAGTGTCGTAGTTATATTCCGTAGTGGTGAAGATCTCCCGATCGGGAACAAAGTGCACCTTGGTTCCGCGCTTCTTGGTGTTGCCCGTCTTTTTTAGCTTGCTGGTGGGTTCGCCCTTGGAGTAAGTCTGCTCCCACACCGAGCCGTCCCGCCAGATCTCAAGTTCGAGGAGATGGCTCAGCGCATTCACACACGAAACACCCACGCCATGCAGGCCGCCGGAAACTTTGTACGTTGAGCTGTCGAACTTGCCGCCGGCGTGCAACATGGTCATCACGACCTGGGCCGCGGGCAAACGCTCGCCGTCAACGTCCATCTCCTCCACGGGAATGCCCCGCCCGTTGTCCACCACCGTAATCGAGTTGTCAATGTGGATGGTGACATCGATGTGGTCGGCAAATCCAACCAGCGCCTCATCCACCGAGTTGTCCACGACCTCATAAACCAGGTGATGCAAGCCCAGTTCACCAGTCGACCCGATGTACATGGCCGGACGCTTGCGGACTGCTTCCATGCCGCCCAAAACCTTGATGGAGTCCGCGGTGTAGTCGCCATTTGTGGAGCCGTTGCCGTTTTTCGCGGTGGTGCGGCTCGGCTTTTCGATTTCTGCGCTGACTGATTTGTTGGTTTCGGGAGCCGCGACGGCGGCTGGTTGGGGATCTTTCGACGGCATCCTGCTCCATTCCATCGGCAACCCAAATCAGGCCCGAGTCGCCGCTTTCTGCAGACCGATCACAAGCGCCACGTTACCTTTGCAGATAACCCCTATCTACTTTAAATTTCAATAGCTTAAGAGCCTTGTAATCAATACTTATTCTAGCACAGGAAGGGTCCGTCTTGCTACGCCCTTAGGAGCGTGTAAACCTTGATTCCTCAGCTAGTTAAGAGCTTCGAAATCAGGGCTGTGAAGAAGCCTGAAAGCAAACGTGGTTGGACAACGGAGGAATCCGAATTTGGTAGTTCTTTCTTGGTAATCCGTTGTCCGTATCAAGCCCCGGACATCTCTCGAAACCGTATTTCACTTGCGAAGTTCAAGTCTGCGGCGACTGGACCTATGAGAGCACCGAGGTGCAAAAGGCACACTTGCGCGCATCGAGCGGAATGTCGCTCTGGCACTCGGGACACTTCTTCTTGTCGGGCAGGGCCTGCTTCTCGAAGCGCTTCATAAGCGCGTTCACCGGCAGCACTACGAAGTAATAGACCGCCGCCGCGATCAACAGGAAGGAGATGACTGCATTGATGAAGTCACCGTAAAGGAACTTCGCGCCGTTGAATTCGAAGAAGAACCCTGAGAAATCAGGTTTGCCGGCGATGGCGGCGATGATGGGAGTAAGCAGGTCCTTTACGAAGGCGGTGACAACTGCGCCGAACGCGGCACCTATCACAACGCCAACAGCCAAGTCCACTACATTGCCGCGCAGAACAAACTCGCGAAATCCTTTGAACATGGTAGCCTCCGCGAAACGCCCTAACGTTACGCGAGAGCACAGCTCAATTTCAAGACCAATACAGGATTACGGCAAGGACAGTCGGTTCCCGACATATGGGTGGGTGGGAGGCCGAATTCAGGAAAGAATTGCGCTCCCAGTGTCAATTGCTCTGAAAAGGCCACACAACCTTGTGCACGTTCCACGAGTCTCACTGCACAGGAGGCTGAAAATGGCAGCAGCGCGGAAGGAAAGATTAGGTTCCTCACGTGTTCGACACAAACGCAAATACGGTCCGAAGCCCCAGAATCGTTGAACGTGAGATGCGCGAGTTTAAGCGCGGCGAACTCAAGTCAGGACGGAGCGGCAAGAAGGTAACAGCCGCAAACAGGCAGTCGCCATCGGACTATCGGAAGCGCGCCGCTCCGGTGCTAAGGTGCCGCCCAGAAAGCGAGCAGCATGAGCACGACAGCCTAAACAGGAATGGGGCGAAATCGCTCCGCCCCGTTCGTTTTCAATCGCACAAGAAGGACTTCAGCCTACCCGGACGGCGACTTTCTCCGCCCAGTTTGCGTCCAGTCTTCGATGCTCCACGCCGGTGTAGATCTGCCGGGGACGTGAAATCTTCTGCTCCGGGTCCTGAATCATCTCGTTCCACTGCGCCAGCCAGCCCGCGGCCCGCGGAATGGCGAACAGCACGGTAAACATTTCCGGCTGGAAGCCCATGGCCTGGTAGATGATGCCGGAGTAGAAGTCCACGTTGGGATAGAGCTTGCGAGTGACGAAGTAATCGTCGGCCAGCGCAATGCGCTCCAACTCCAGGGCAATGTCCAGCCGGGTGTTGCGCCCGGTGACCTGGAACACCTCGTCGGCGACGGCCTTGATAATGCGGGCACGAGGGTCATAGTTCTTGTAAACCCTGTGTCCGAAGCCCATCAGTTTAATTTCTCCCTCTTTCACCCGCTTGATATAGCCCGGGATATTCTTTACCGAACCGATCTCATCGAGCATGCGCAGCACTTCCTCGTTGGCGCCACCGTGGAGCGGTCCGGACAGCGCGGCCGCAGCTCCAGCCATCGAGAGATACGGATCGGCCTGTGAACTTCCGATCACTCGCATGGTGGACGAACTGCAGTTCTGCTCATGATCGGCGTGCAGGATAAACAGCACATCCAGGGCCCGCGCGATGACCGGGCTGGCCAGGTATTTCGGCTCGGTCATTTTCCAGAGCATGTTCATGAAGTTCTCGGTATAGCTGAGATCGTTATCGGGATTGACGTAGGGATGGCCGCGGCGGTGGCGATAGGAACACGCCGCCAACGTCGCCATCTTGGCGATCAGGCGCACGATCTGCCTCTGGCGGTTCTCCGGATCGTGCACATCCTTGGCTTCTGGATAGACGGTCGAGAGCGCCGCCAGTGTGCTCACCAGGATCCCCATAGGATGGGCATCGTAGCGGAACCCATCGATGAAATGCTTGGTGTTCTCGTGCAGCATGGTGTGGTAGGTGATGTCGTGTGTCCACTGCTTGTCCTGCTCCGGCGTCGGCAATTCGCCGTGCAGCAGCAGGTAAGCCACCTGCAGATAGGTGCAATGCTCAGCCAGGGTCTCGATATCGTAGCCACGATAGCGAAGAATTCCTTTATCGCCGTCAATGAAGGTGATGCTGCTCTTGCATGAAGCTGTATTCATGAACGCGGGATCGTAGGTCATCAAACCGAAGTCTTCGGAATCCGTCTTGATCTTCCTCAAATCCATGGCGCGGATCGTCCCGTGCTCGATCGGGGTTTCATACGTCTTATCGTTACGTTGGTCCGTGATGGTCAAAGCGCTCTTCGGCATGACCTGTCCTCCTGCTAAGAAGCTATAAAGTAGGGAGCGATGTTGCGAACGATTGTTCGTTCCCAAGCATTTTACTGCCTGCGTGCAGGCTGCGGGAAACACAATCCGCACAGCGGCATGAGACAGCCGTCACACATCTGTGTGATGCCGGACACTCACCA
>Ga0335083_10001709_pt1 | contig 29931 bp, 19 predicted proteins | sample Lox_Sample_42_FD_206716 | JGI IMG/M metagenome (GOLD analysis project Ga0335083, IMG submission 206716) | Soil microbial communities from Loxahatchee National Wildlife Refuge, Florida, United States - Lox_Sample_4.2 | ecosystem: Environmental > Terrestrial > Soil > Wetlands | place: USA...
TCAATGTCCTCAAGGCGCTGCGCAGTAGTACCTCCCCCAGACGGCGCATGATCGTACTCGTCCTCAGCAACTATGCTACGCCGCAGTATCGCGGACGCAGCATGGAGATTGGTGCCGACTATTTCTTCGACAAGTCACGCGAGTACGATCGATTGTGCGAGGTGCTCGAAGAGCTCGTCGCGCGTCGATCTCAGGACAGTGGTTCGGGAAACATGTAGGTTCAGGCTTTTACTCTCCTGGCCTTCGGCCTCTGCAACCCTTTCCTACGCTCATCGTCGGCAGTCCCCGTGTAAGCGTTACAAAGCACCTGTGTAACCGCTGCTTATGCGGATGCATGCCGAGACGCTCGACATCCGCGTCCGCATAACTACCAGCCTGATTCGTCGGCACAACTGCAGGGTATAAATGCGTGGCATAGAAGCTGCGCTCTATTCAACTGCAGGTCCGGTTCCGCGGTATGCCAACGCGAATCGCGTCACTTCAAGCAATCGCGGCAAACACTCCCACCGTCGATCGCTGCAAGACGCGGGGCTCGGAATATTCCGCATCTTGCATTGACCGACCGATCGCGCAATGGCAAAAAAGGTGACTGGGATGAACGCAAGAGATGGTGCGAACCACAGATCGAAAGGTTGGATCGTCTTCTGGCTGTTTGGGTATCCGATCGGCCTGGTGATGTTTCTGGTTTTTTCTCACCTGAAGCTGTAAGACTCCAAGCGCTGCCGATTTAACTTCCCAGCTGTCAGAAATCTATCGTCGTCCCTCCCAACACCGCTTGCGAGCGGGCTGCAACGGGCGACTGGGGAAATGTTCCGCATGCTGCAATCCTTGCGTGTCTTCGGCGCGGTGCTCGGTCGGCCCCAAAGCTCGGGCCAGATCGATGAGGTAATCCGCGGCGAGATCTATAGCGCAGAGCGCCTGGAGGCACACGCCGGGAGTCTCGCCGCACGACAACCAGTGTACGAGAGCTCTTGGGGCGGATACGACCTCGCCGCAGAGGCGCGCCGGAACGGTACGATCCTGCTCACCTGTCATTCCGCCATCGCGGAAGCTGCTCATGAGCACCGCGCGATCACGCCCGCAGCCGAATGGGTCCTGGACAATTTTCATGTCATCGACGAACAGCTGAAAAGCATCCATCACGACTGTACGCCTCGCATCTCCCGCTCGCTGCCGAAGCTGGCAGAGGGCCCTCTGCGCGGACGCCCGCGCATCTATGGTCTGGTTTGGAATTTCGTCGCCCACACCGACAGCCGTCTTGACCATGACCTCCTGAAACGGTTCGTCGACGCATATCAGCGCGTTGCGCCGTTGAGCATACGCGAGTTGTGGGCCGTGCCTTTGGTGCTCCGCTGCGTAATGATCGACAACCTCCGACGCCTCGCGGTACGGATAGTCGCCTCTCAAGCAGGACGACGCGCTGCGGACCAGGTGGCGGACGAACTGGAAGCCACGGACCGTCAGAAGCCACCCAACCTATCCGACGTCTTGAGAGGGATTGCAGAGCAATCCCTGTCCCGTGCGTTTGCCGTTCAGCTCGCTCAACGCCTGCGCTACCGGGACCTCCATCTTCCCGTCACGTTGCGTGCCCTGAACGAGCGCCTCGCCGAGCAAGGCGTAACTTGGGAGCGGTTGATCCAACTGGAGCATGCAAGCCAGTCCGCCGCCAATCTGACGGTACGGAACCTGGTGACGAGCATGCGCGCCATGTCGGCGTTCGACTGGCAGGCGTTCTTCGAAGAGGTCAGTCTCGTGGACGCCTGCTTGCGCAGATCCACCGGTTTCGTTGGCATGGATTTTCTCACACGGGATCGATACCGGCATGCGATCGAGGAGCTCGCGAAAGGGTCTCAGCGCTCAGAGCTGGAGATCGCTACAGCACTGCTCGGGAAGACCCAGTCCGCTGATGAGCACAAGCCTTCCGGGTCCGGCGAGGACCGCTGGCGTGATCCGGGTTATTTCCTCATCTCCACCGGACGCATCGCGTTCGAGCGTGAACTCGGCTATCGCTTGTCGGCTAAGAACCGCCTCCTACGCGGCTATGTCGCCCATGCCACTTCTGCCTATCTCGGCAGCATCGCCACAGTGACCCTGCTTGTGCTCGCCCTGCCGTTGTGGGCAAGCGCCCGCGCCGATGTCTCGCCGGCTGCATTGCTGCTGCTGGGACTGCTGGCTGCAATACCAGTATCCGAAGTGTCGGTCACCCTGATCAACCGCTGGGTGACGCGTACATTTCCGCCTCGTCATCTTCCGCGACTTGATCTAAAGGCGGGAACGCCAGCCTCGATGCGAACCTTCGTGGTCGTTCCGACGATGCTGTCGGGAGAGTCGGCGATCGCGGAAAGTATCCAGCGCCTGGAAATTCATTTCCTGTCCAATTCCGATGCAGATCTGCGCTTCGCGCTCTTGTCGGACTGGCTGGACGCAGACGCCGAGTCGATCCCGGAGGACGCTCGGTTGCTCCAGTCCGCTGCGCAGGGCATTACTTCACTCAACCGGCGCTATGGCCCGACCGGGGACGGTGGTCAACGATTCTTTCTGTTTCATCGCCGCCGTTGCTGGAGCGAAACGCAGCAGAGGTGGATGGGCTGGGAGCGCAAGCGCGGCAAGCTGCACGAGTTCAACCGCCTGCTGCTGGGTGCGGCAGACACCTCGTTCGTGTCTTTGGACGGCGCATGGTCGGCTCCGCCGTCAGGCGTGCGCTATGTAATCACGCTGGACGCGGATACCAGGCTCCCAATTGCTGCGGTTCGGCAGTTGATCGGCACCGCTGCCCATCCGCTGAACTGGCCGCGGGCCGATCCGGGAACCGGGCGGGTAGTAGAGGGTTACGCGGTGCTGCAGCCTCGCATTACGCCGCGGCTCCCGGCGCGAAAGGACAGCTCGGTCTTTCAACGCCTGTTCTCTGCACCTTCAGGGGTGGACGCCTACGCAGCCGCAGTCTCCGACGTATACCAGGATCTGTTCGGCGAAGGCAGCTATACGGGCAAAGGACTGTATGACGTGGCTGCGTTCGAGGCTGCTCTTGCGGGCCGCGTTCCCGAGAACGCGGTGCTCAGCCACGATCTATTCGAGGGGCTGTTCGCGCGCTGCGCCCTGGTCAGCGATATAGAGCTGTTCGAGGATTTTCCTTCGCACTCGGAAGTCGCCGCCACCAGAGCCCATCGCTGGACGCGTGGGGATTGGCAGCTTCTGCCGTGGATCTTCGGCCCCGGCGGGCACGGCATCTCCGCTATCGGGCGCTGGAAATTGCTGGACAATCTGCGGCGCTCGCTGGTGGCACCCGCCTGCCTTGCGCTGTTGGTTGCAAGCTGGTCGGTGCGGCACGCGCCCTGGCTGCAGTGGCTGCTCGTGTCTGTTCTCACGCTGGGATTGCCGGCGATTCTCTCCGTTCTCGACGGTCTGCTTCCGCCACGCGTCGGCGTCTCTCTGCGTCATCATTTTCGAATGGTGCTGGATGATCTGCGTGCGGCAAGCATTTATCTGCTGGTGTCCTTCATTTTCCTAGCGCAACAAACCTGGCTCGTCCTCGATGCGATTGCGCGGACGTTGTGGCGGCTGTCCGTGAGCCGTAGAAGATTGCTGGAATGGGTCACGGCCGCGCAAGTCCAGAGCTCGACAGGTCTGTCCCTGGAAAACTTCCTGTGGCCTCTGCGCAGCGCAGGTGTCGTGGCGTTCTGTGCGACGGCATCGGTGCTGTATTTCAATCCGGGCGCAGTTCCCATCGCAGCCCCCTTCATCGTGCTGTGGTGGGGCTCGCCGCTGATCGCTCGCGCCGTCAGCATGCCCCCGCGGAAAAGCGCGATCAAGCCGCTCAGCGCGACTCGCCAACGCGGGCTGCGCGTCATCGCACGTCGTACCTGGCATTTCTTCACGACGTTCGTAACCGCGGAGGACAACTGGCTCCCTCCAGACAACTTCCAAGAAGATCCGGAGCCTGTCGTAGCCCATCGCAGCTCCCCCACTAACATCGGTCTGTACCTCCTGGCAGCGGTGACAGCCCGCGACTTCGGCTGGCTTGGCCTTCAAGACATGGTCGACCGTCTCGAGGCGACGCTCAACAGCATGCATGAGCTATCGCGGCAGCGGGGACATTTCCTCAACTGGTACGACACGCGTGGACTGCAGCCTCTCGCCCCGCAGTACATCTCCACCGTGGACAGCGGCAACCTCGCCGGCGACTTGATCGCGTTGGAGCAGGCTTGTCGGAGCATGATCGAGGAACCGCTCTGCGACGCGTCCTCCTTGGGCGGTATGGTCGATACGATTCTGTTACTACGTCAGGCGATAGCCACGATCAGCGATCAACGCCGGACCACGACGGTCGACTTCGCCCAACTGCACGCCGCGCTCGATGAGGTCGAGCGGTTGCTGCCGACGCGTCCGGGCTCCGCAGCGGAATGGGACACGCTGTGGCGGGATCTGGAAGTCGCGAGCGGAACGCTGCTGGACATCGCCCAGACCTTCGCCGACGAGCGTGCCGACGCTGCAGAAAATGAAGTTTTGGTTTGGGCCCGCGCGCTGCATGCCGACGTTGCGAGTCAGCGCAAGGACATGCGCCTGTTGCCACGGTCGTACACAGCCGGCATCGCTGGGGAAAGATCGCAAGTGATGCGTGCCGCCGCACAAGGCGCTCGCGACGATCCAGGGACCGTTCCCATTCCCGCGTTGCGGGACATCCCAGCCGAATGCGGCAGACTCATCGCCGTAATCGAATCAGCGTCCGGCTCAGGCCCGGATACGACGATCAAACGCGTTGCCGACGAGATCGCGGAACTGAAACGTGTTGCGCTGGAGAGCGCCACGCTGATTGAGCGCCTGACAGACATCGCGGTCCGCGCCAGACGGTTGTTCGATGACATGGACTTCACGTTCCTCTTCGATCCGCGGCGTAAGCTGTTCTCGATCGGCTATCGTGTGACCGAAGCGATGCTGGACGAGAGCTACTACGATCTGCTCGCGTCGGAAGCACGGCTGGCGAGCTTCATCGCGATCGCCAAAGGCGAGATTCCGGTTGCTCATTGGTTCCGGTTGGGGCGCCCCATGGTGCCGATCGAAGACGGCGGCGCGCTGATCTCCTGGTCGGGTTCGATGTTCGAATATCTGATGCCGTCTCTGCTCATGCGCACGCCCTCCCTGAGCTTGCTCGAAGGCACCTGTCGCCTGGTGGTCGAACGTCAGATCGAATACGGATTGGAGCGCGCGGTGCCGTGGGGAATTTCGGAGTCGGCATATAGCCAGCGCGATCGATCGCTCACCTATCAGTACGCCGCATTCGGTGTCCCTGGGCTCGGCTTCAAGCGTGGCCTCGGACACGACCTTGTGATCGCACCTTATGCGACGGCGCTGGCTGCGATGTACGATCCGCACGCCGCAGCAGTCAATTTCGTCCGTCTCGAGAAAGCTGGCGGCCGTGGACGCTACGGGTTCTATGAAGCGCTCGATTTCACCCCGGCACGGCTTCCCGAGAACAGTCGCATGGCCATAGTTCGCGCCTACATGGCCCATCATCAAGGGATGTCCCTGCTTGCTCTGGGGAACGTCCTGCTCGAAGGGACGATGCGGCGGCGATTCCACCAGCACCCGATGGTTCAAGCTGCCGAGCTCTTGCTGGAAGAGCGCACGCCGCGCGAAATCGTAGAGGCTCGCATCCCCGCGCGCGAGGCTTCGCCGACGGCAGTCATCCACCTGCCTCCGGCCCCGGCTCGTCAATTCGGGACGGCGCGATTGCCCAGCCCCGCAACGCACTTGCTCTCCAACGGTCGCTATACGGTCATGGTCACGACCGCGGGCTCGGGCTACAGCAGCTGGGAGCACCTTGCGATTACGCGTTGGCGCGAGGACCCGACGTGCGACATCTGGGGAAGCTATTTCTTCCTGCGCGACACAGCCAGCGGCGAGGTTTGGTCGGCGGGAGCTCAACCTGTCGTCAGGGAGCCGGATCGGTATGAGGTCGTGTTCTCCGAGGACCGCGCGCGCATCCATCGCAGCGACAGCTCGATCTCCACCCTGTTGGAAATCATCGTCTCGCCCGAGGACGACGCTGAGATCCGCCGGCTCTCGATCACCAACCATGGCCTACGCACGCGGCAGCTGGAGGTCACTTCCTATCTGGAGGTAGCTCTCGCACCAGCCGCTGCGGACCTCGCACATCCCGTGTTCTCGAATCTGTTCGTGCAGACGGAGTTCGCTGCAGAAGTGCGTGCGGTGCTGGCGACGCGGCGGCCGCGCAAGGACTCGGACCCGGCAAACTGGATGGCGCACGTTCTTGCGGTCTCCCCCGAAGATCATGGCGTGATCGAGTATGAAACGGATCGCGCGCGTTTCCTTGGTCGAGGCCGCTCGGTGCGCAAACCCGTTTCAGTCATGGATGGACGCCCTCTCTCGAACACGGTAGGAGCAGTGCTCGATCCGATCCTGAGCCTGCGCACCCGGGTGCGGATGGCACCAGGGGCCACCATTCATCTCGCTTTCTCGACCATAGTGGCGGCGACGCGCGAGAAGATCATGAGCCTCACTGACAAGTATCACGATCCGGCTACGTTCGGAAGGGTTTCGATGCTTGCATGGACTCACGCGCTGGTGCAGCGTCACCATCTCGGTGTCGGCGCCGACGAGGCGAACCTCTTTCAGTACCTCGCCAACGGGCTGCTCTACTTCGACGCTACGCTGCGAGCGGCAAGCGAGACGATCCGTCGCGCCACCGGTAGCGTCAGGCAGCTATGGCGCCACGGCATCTCCGGTGACTATCCGATCGTGCTGTTGCGGATCGACGATGCGGACGATCGCGAGATCGCACGTCAACTGCTGCGCGCATACGAGTACTGGCGTAGCAAGCGGCTCGCGGTGGACGTGGTGTTCCTGAACGAAAAAGGGGCCTCGTACTCGCAGGATCTCCAGGCATTGCTCCAGAACATGGTACAGGTCAGCCAATCGACGATGCCGCCGGACGACGACGCCGAGCGCGGGCGCCTCTTCGTTCTCGGAGCTGCGCAACTGAGCAGCGAGGATCTCGACCTTCTGCATCGGGCCGCGAGAATCATTCTGGTGAGCAAGCACGGCAGCCTGTCGGAGCAGGTCGCTCGGGTCTGGCGGTCAAGAGCGACTCCGGCGTCACCGCCACCGCGCACGTCGTGGCCCGACACCGGCACCGTCGGCCTGCAAACGCCCAAGCTCGATTTTTTCAACGGTCTCGGGGGCTTCACCGAGGATGGCCGCGAGTACGTCACGGTGCTGCGCGAGCGCCACTCGACTCCGGCCCCCTGGGTAAACGTCATCGCCAACGAACAGTTTGGCTTTCTGGTTTCGGAATCGGGCTCCAGCAGTACTTGGTGCTTGAACAGCCGGGAGAACCAGATTACGCCCTGGTCGAACGATCCGGTCTGCGATTCGCCTGGTGAGGTGCTCTATATTCGCGACGATGACAGCGGCCGCATCTGGAGTCCGACCGCGCTGCCGATTCGCGTCGAGGGCGCTACGTACGTTGCACGGCATGGACAAGGCTTCAGCCGCTTCGAGCATCAGTCGCACGGCATACACAGCGAGCTGCTTCAGTTCGTCGCGCTCGACGATCCCGTCAAAATTTCGGTGCTGAAGCTGGAGAATCGCTCTTCTCAGTACCGCGAGCTTTCGATCGTCGTCTACGTCGAATGGGTGCTGGGCACTTCCAGGACGGCCAGCGCGCCGTATATTGTCACGGAGATCGATCCGGATACTCGAGCCATGCTTGCACGCAATCCTTGGAACGCGGAATTCGGCGACAGGGTGGCCTTTCTGGATATGGTCGGGCGACAAACCACATGGACCGGCGACCGACGCGAATTCGTCGGCCGCAATGGAACGCTGGAGCGTCCTCTCGCGCTGAGCGTGGACACACCGCTGAGCGGTCGCGTCGGCGGCGATCTGGATCCGTGTGGAGCGCTTGCCACTTGCCTGAGGCTGGCACCGGGAGAAAGCTCAGAGCTGGTGTTTGTTTTAGGCCAAGCCGCGCACCGGCCGGCCGCCAGGCAGTTGATCGACCGCTGCCGCAGCTTCGAGCCCAAGCTCGCGTTCGCCCAGGTCACCGCTGCGTGGGATAAAACGCTGGACGCAATTCAGGTTCAAACACCGGAGCGTGCGTTGGATATCATGCTGAACCGCTGGCTCATCTATCAGACGCTCAGCTGCCGGATCTGGGGGAGAGCCGGTTTCTATCAGGCCGGCGGCGCGTATGGATACCGCGATCAGCTGCAAGACTGCATGGCGCTGGTGGTAACGCGCCCCGAGCTCGCGCGCGAACATCTGCTCCGTGCGGCAGGACGACAGTTCCTCGAAGGAGACGTGCAGCATTGGTGGCATCCCCCATCAGGGCGTGGCGTGCGAACGCATTGCTCCGACGATCGGGTGTGGCTGCCATTCGCGGTGGCACACTACGTCGAGGTCACGCGGGATACGCAGATCCTGGACCAGCGGGTGCCATTTCTCGAGGGCCCGCTGCTCGCTGCAGAGCAAGAAGATGCGTATTTCGAGCCGGTTGGCTCACGGCAGGACGGAAGCTTGTACGAGCACTGCGTAAGAGCGCTCGAGCGCAGCCTGGATACCGGCTCCCACGGTCTGCCTTTGATCGGAGGCGGAGATTGGAACGACGGCATGAACCGAGTCGGACACGCCGGCAAAGGCGAAAGCGTCTGGCTGGGTTGGTTTCTGCAGGCCACACTCGAGCGCTACGCCACGCTGGCAGTCGCGCGAGGTGAGACGCAAAGGGCGAATGGCTGGCGTCAGCATGCCGGCAAAGTGAAAGCGGCGATCGAGAAGGAGGCTTGGGACGGCGCGTGGTATCGCCGCGCGTATTTCGACGATGGCACACCGCTGGGATCCGCCTCCGCGGCCGAGTGCCGCATCGACTCGATCGCCCAGAGCTGGAGCGTCATTTCCGGCGCCGCCGAACCGGAGCGCGCACGGCACGCCATGCAATCGGTAGAAGAATATCTGGTTCGAGCCGGCGACGACCTCGTTCTACTGCTTACGCCGCCATTCGATAAAGCCCCACTCGATCCGGGTTATATCAAGGGCTATCTGCCGGGCGTACGCGAAAACGGCGGCCAGTACACCCACGCGGCGGTGTGGTGTGCGATCGCCTACACCATGCAAGGCGAGGGCGACTCGGCTGCGGAGCTGCTGCGGATGTTGAATCCGATCAACCGCACGTCGACCCGCGCCGGCGTTCATGCGTACAAGGTGGAACCATATGTCGTAGCAGCCGACATCTACTCGGTCCCGCCGCATACGCGACGCGGCGGCTGGACCTGGTACACCGGCGCGGCAGGATGGATGTATCGGGCCGGCATCGAGTGGATGCTCGGGGTCAGAAAGCTGGGCAATACGCTTTCGATCGATCCATGCATTCCTCGCGAATGGCCTGGATTCCGGGTGCGCTACCGGCACGGTACTGGCCTTTACAACATCGACGTCGCGAATCCCCGCCGCGTTATGCGGGGAATCGCGCAGATTGAGTTCGACGGGAAACGGCTCGAACCGACCCGTCCAGTGGTGCCGCTGATCGACGACGGCCGCACTCATGCCGTGCGCGTTGTGCTCGGCTAAGTATCCCGGCTCAACTTTCGTTCGCGAGGAAGCTATCGACGCTTCGCGGCAGTGACCAGATCGCTCCCGATCGCACCTCTTGTACCCAGGCACGGTCTTCGTCCAGCCGCATGACGAATTCATCCGTTTCACCCGGAAAACGTATGACCGCAGTCTGACGGAATGTCTCCCCATAACGCTCTATGGCATTGCGATCAGGCCGGCTCATAACCCACGACGACCTTCCCCCTCTGGCCGAAAGCGCTACCAGCCGTATGTCCTGGATCGAAGACGGACGATAGCCTTCGCGGGACACGATTCCGACCAAAAAGACGTACCAGTTGTGTGTCCCGCTCGATTGTTTGCCGATCAGCAGGCCTTCGACATCCCATCCATCCCGGCTCGGGATTTGGGCATCGACATCCAAAGCATCGAAGGTAATTCGCGCTGGTCGCAGAACATCTCGAGAATGAAGCAACCGCGCCTGCGACAGCACTGCAGGGTCTCCCGCCCCCTCCTGGCTGATATATCGGTCCACCTGTCCCTCCCAGACCGAAACGAGTCGCTTCACGGTTCGCTCCGGGAGAGCACCTTGAGCCTGGGTCTCCATCAGGTCCGGATGTGGCGCTCGCACCGCGCAACCGGCTAGAACAGTAAGCAGCACCAGCGTGAAGGCGGCCATACGCAGGGCGGCTTCCCGCCGTGTGGTTCGCCATGCGTCACGGAACACCGGGGCCGGTGCGGCGGTTTTGACGCCGCCCACCTGATTGCTAACGTCCAGATTCCTCTGCATGTCCGTGTACCTCCGCTATAGCATGTCCGAGCCGACTCGGATTGGCGTTAGTCAGCTGCTGCAGGACCCCCTTGTCATCCTTGCCCACGTCGTACGGGGTGGCGCCGGCGAGGTTCCTGGCGCTAGGATTCGCGCCGGCGGACAGCAGGGTACCGATGAGCGCGGCGTTTCCGTTGCGCGCCGCGAGGTGCAGCGGCGTTGTGCCGCTGTCGTCCGCGGCCCCAGGGTCGGCTCCGAACTGCAACAGCAAGGCGACCAGCTCGCTGTTGCCGCGCGCGGCAGCGTCGTGCAATGGGGATCTGCCAAACAGATTGCGGGCATTCGCGTTCGCATTGTGCTGAAGGAGCGCGCGCGCTGCACCAAGCTGCGCCTGCTCGACCGAGATCTGCAGAGGTGTCATTCCGTAAGCTCCCTGGGCGCTGCTATCGGCTCCATGCGAGAGGAGGACTTCGACAACATCGACTTGCCCCCAGCGCGCGGCAGCATGCAACGGACCCTCTCCGTCTATGTCCATCTGATTCGGGTTCTCGCCCGCCGCGAGCAGGCGTTCGACCTCTTCGAGCCGACCATGCCTCGCCGCCCACCACAACCGCGTACGACCGAGCTCATCGACAGACGCTCCTCGCGCCACATCTGCCGCAGCGGATACCTGGTGCGTATGAGCAGGTGGATTGGAGAAGCACGTCGTGGCGATGCTGACCCTGCTTTCTCCATCCTGCTCGTAGCCGTACGGCTCCCCGTACCACGTCGATAAATCGTCCTCGATTGCGACGAACTGCTCGCGGCTGAGCCGTCGGCCCCGTTCATCCCGGTACCAGTCGAGCAGATCGGGGCAGCGACTGCGCAGCATCTCGCGCACCCGTGCGTCCGTAAAGACAGCGTAAACATTTGGATTGAGTGCTTCGTTCCAGTGCGGCGTAATGAATGCGGTAAAGAAATCTGAATCTGGCCGTACCTGGTCATTCAGCCGCCAGTAAGGTCCGTCCCGAACCAGCATCGGCGGCATCACTCGGTTGCCGATGCGAACCTCCTCCGTGAGGTTGCGATAGAACTTGAAGCCGGCGTAGTTGGCCGCGAGGTCGCCGTTTGACCGAATGCCCGTCGTCAGCGTGCCGAGCAATGCGTTTTCGGACAAAAAGAAATTGTTGCCGGCGGAAACCTGAACTGCCTGGGAGACCGCTTCGGACTCGAGCAGGCCTTGCTTTCTGGCGCTGAGGTAGGTCGAGTGATAGATATGTCCCAGGTTGAGAAAATGAATGATCTTGTCGGTTCCGAAAAGCTTCCCGTCGACATTGACCGTGCAGGCGCGCGCAAAAGTCCTGACGACTTTGGTGATATCCAGCATCAGAAGCGGGTCTTCGTAGATGGATTGCTCGGACCGATAGGCGGTGATGAGGCCGGGATAGCGGGCATGCATGCGCTCGGAAGCCAAGCCCGCATCCAGAGATTCATTGACCGGAAAGGCTGCAAACAGCTGTAGCCAGACTTCACCGGAGATGACCTCCACGGATTGGAGACGCGCTGTCTCGTTCGTCGGTCCAGTGTCTCGTCGCGAGCGCTTGATAGCAGCGTTGGTGCCATTCACCGCTTCGACGATCGCGCTGTGGACCACGCGTGACAGATGGGGCCCAAGGTCAGCAAACTCTCTGCCGACCGGCAAAGTGTACTGGTCGGTTTCGTGCGCGAACACCGCAATGGGTCGGAGCGGGAGGCACGTGAACGCGAATCCGAGCAGGACAAGGGGTAGCAGGCCTGGAGGTATTGATCTTGGCAGTTCTGCAGTTCTTCGCAGCACATCTCCGCTGCTGGACGGATCTGCACGGCCCGAGCCTAGTGCGACCCGCCTCGAAAAGCTGTTCTTCGAGCGGATGGATGCTCGGTAGCGAGTCACCGGCAAGTTCCCTTCCCAGCCGCACCCCATCGATCCGCATCGAAAGCGGTGCCGCGGCGCAATCAAACTGAGGAAGCGGTCGAGCGCGCGACGACGGATACGGTAGGCTAAGCCGCGGCAGTGCGGACATTCACGTGAATCGGCGAGGTTCAAGGCAGAGCACTCCGAGAAAATGGTTCGCAAGCCGCGGTCGATCCGATCGCGTTTGCGAGTGTTCCGGTATGCAATGCACATACCATTCAAATCATACTGTAAATCACCGGCAAAACAGTACGTTTTCTGCTCCACCGGACGTGTCCGGACACCGGCGGTTGTACGAAGAGAGCGGTGGTTGTAACCATTACACGTTTGGAACGGACCTCTGTTCGTCGGCAGGATTGGGAGCTGTAGGACGCATTCGTACAATGCACTCGGCACCTGTCCGATACCGCAGCGCGCGGGAACGAGGCAAACTGTTCGAGCTATCTGTTCAACCTTGAGGAGGTCATATGTCCAGAGGAAGCAAAGCGGCTTACACGCCGAAGCAGAAGCGACAGGCGGAGCATATCGAGGAAGGCTACGAGGAGCGCGGCGTCGACAAGCAGGAGGCTGAGCGCCGAGGTTGGGCGACGGTGAATAAGATCTCCGGCGGCGGCAAAAAAAGCGGAAGCGGCCGCGGTAAAAGGACCAACAAGGCGCCCATGAGAAAGGGTGGGCGCATCGCTGGCAAGGTAGCCGACACGAAAAGCGCAGGAACCCCGTCGACGACTCCCGGCGCGCGGAGATCGCCTGCGTGATCAGGAAACTGAAATCGGGAAAGTATCGCCTCTACTCGCGCAAGCCCGATCCGAAGACTGGCAAGACGCGGAACCTCGGCACCTTCGACACACGCCAGGACGCGGAAAGGCACGAACGCGCCGTTCAGTTCTTTAAGCGGCGCGGCTAGCGATTGAGGACTTGCGAGCCAGCTGTCGAGCCGGCAGCCCGACCAACCTACACAGGCTGAGAGGCTCCACGCCGCCCCGACATTACGGCTTGAGTCGAGGGCGAGGAGTCACAGGTCCGGAGAGACGCGAAGAGCCTGATCAGGCGCGTTTCAGCTAGAGCTTCAAGCGCCGTCACCCCCATCGCGACGCCAGCTAGGAACGCCGGGGCAACAATCAGACAGAACAGCGCGCCGAGCGCAACCTCGACGCATGGCGGCTGCACCGCGAGCCAACTGAAGAAATCGCTTGGATCGTCCACGCATCCTGCTCAGCAAGACGCGTTCTACCGTCTGCCGATGCACCCACCCGTGGGGAAAAGTCATCGACAGATCAACGGTGTCTGAACCATACCAAATTGCGAACCAGTGCGGCTTCAGCGGAGAAGGCCGCTGGTTCGAAGCGCGGAAGTGACACTCGACGGCAATGCTGGACGATACGGTCCGACAGCCTGGCAACGACCTACGATCTATGCCGCCTGAGGAGACAGCGTCGATAGCTCGCGCACGCCCCGAGCCCCCGCGTCCAGCTCCAAACGTTGGCCGTGAAACCGCGCCAGCTCGTTGCGGTGGGCAATGCTGACGATAGTCGTGTGTTTGAGCCGATCCGTCAACAACGCATAGAGCTCTGCCTGACTCGCGTCATCCAGGTTCGACGTCGCTTCGTCGAGAAATAACCAGGCTGGCTTTTCCAGAATCGCGCGCGCGAAAGCCACACGCTGCTGCTCGCCTCCGGAAAGTTGCGTGGTCCAATCAGCCGATTGATCGAGGCGGGCCAGCAAATGCGACAGGCCTACCGCGGTGAGGGCCTCTCCTATTTCAATGTCGGTAAACGACTCGAGGCGGGATGGATAGCACAACGCCTCGCGCAGAGTTCCGAGCGGGAAGTAGGGGCGCTGAGGCAGAAACAGCCGATCGAACTGTGCAGGGTGGAGAATGCGTCCTCGGCCGAACGGCCAAATGCCTGCTATCGCTCGGAACAAAGTGCTCTTGCCCGACCCGGAGGGCCCCTGTAACAAGACGCGAGAACCCAGAGCAATGTCCAGGCTTGCGCGCGAAACCAGCGTCTCGCCCGTAGGCAGATCCAGCTCCAAGCGATCCAGCTTCAGGGCGCCGTCGGGGCCGCTCGCCAGCTCGATGCCGGGATTGTCTTGCTGCGCGCGCTGCGCGGCTTCTATCGCCTGATGGAATCCGATCAGGCGGTCTACGGTCGCCTTCCACTCGGCGAAACTGGTGTAGACATTGATGAACCACGACAGCGACTCCCGCACATAGCCGAACGCACTGGCCGTCTGCATCAGTCCGCCCAGAGCGATCGCACCGGAGAAGAAGCGCGGCGCCGCCACCACGAAGGGAAAGATGACCGCGAGCTGCCCATAGCCGGAGATGAACCAAGTAAGCTGCTTCTGGCGTTTCATGATGGCCCACCAGTTCGCGTAGATACCGCGGAAGCGGGCGCTGAAACCACGGAGTTCGTCATCCTCGCCCCGATACAGCGCCACGCCTTCCATGTTCTCGCGAAACCTCATCAGGCTGTATCGAAAGTCCGCTTCGTAACGTTGCTGCTCGAAGTTCAGCCCGATGAGCGGTCTTCCGATTCGGTTTGCCAACCAATTTCCGAGAGTCGCATATAGCAGCGCCGCCCATACCATGTAGCCCGGAATCACGATCTCGCGTCCATCGAGCGGAATCACCAGGGGACCCGACAGCGCCCATAGCACGCCGACAAAGGACACCAGCGTCACCAGCGCGTTGAGGAGCCCGATCGACAGGCTCAACGTCTGATTGACGAAGATTCTCAGATCCTCGGCGATGCGCTGATCCGGGTTGTCCGTTTGCCTACCTTTGAGCTGCATCGGATAGTACGTGCGGTCCGTGAGCCAGTCCTTGAGATACTTGTCGGTCAACCAGCGCCGCCAGCGGATCTGCAACATCTGCGTCAAGTAGAGTGAATACACCGACATCACGATCCATATGGTGGCTAGCGCTGCAAACCGCAGGATCTGTCGATAGAACTCTGCCTTGTTCTTGTCCTGGAGCGTGTTGAAAAACAGGTTCTGCCACTGGTTGATCTGCACGTTCATGTAGACCATGCCAAGGGTCAGGGCGATGATGGCGAACAGCAGCAGACGCGCAATCAGTCGCTCTTCGGAAAACCAATAGGGCTTGAACAACGCCCAGAAGGCACGCAGAAAACCAGATCGGATCTTGTTCATGTCAGCGCGTCCTATCGGCATCGTCGGGTTCAATGTCTCTTTTCGGTGACATCGCACGAATCGACACTGTCGAGTCGAACCGACGTCTCAACGCAAACTGTATCAGCGCTCGCAGCTTTTGCGCGGCGACGTTGTGGAGCGATTCGAAAGCACGGTGCACGAAACGCTCAAATCATGTCGCCGTTACAAATTTTCGATCCAGCACTGCCGGCTAAACCGCTGTTCGCGCTGTGATGTTGTCGTGGCATGTCCGTTGCCCGACGCTCAATAAGTCCAACCCAGAGGAGAACGGTGATGCTGTCTCGCATAGGGAGATCCGTTGCGCCTGTCCCGCGCAGACTACGAACCGGCAGGGCGCTCGCGCTCGTCGCATTGATCTCCATTGCAGAGGTTGCCTCGGCAGGGAATCGCGCTCCATGCGGCTCCATGCTTTCCGCATATCCAGTGCCCGGACAGCCTCCGGCCGTCAAGGTGTGGCATCGCGACGATCTCAGGCGCTCCACGTGGCAGCCGCCGCCTTGCACTGACTGGGAACGATCATCGCATTCCCAACTGGTGGTCGCGATGGCCGGCAGCTTCCGCTTCGACGGCGCTTCCGACGAGCTCGTCGCGCGTCTGGGTGCAATCTCGGCGCTGCGCGGCGTTCGCTACTGGTCGGTGAACGACAAGGCCTGGCGCCCCTTCGCCAGCGATGCCTCGGCACTGGTCGCAGCCGACCCGCGGAGCCGTCGCGCCGACTTCCCCGCGACGGAGCTGACGGCGGGCAGCGAGCTCTACTATTCGGAAAAGCACAGCCGCTCCGGCAACATCGTGTATCGGATGACCGTGCTCGAGCGCAGCTCGACGCGAGCCGTGATCGCCACCGAAAACGTCAGCCCCGTCAAGTTTCTCTTCCTGACGTTGTTTGAGCCGGGCGCGCTCCAGTCGATCGCGTTTCTGGAGCAGGTTTCGCCCGGCATCTGGGGCATCTGTCTCCTAACCCGGGCCAGCGATGGAGCCAGTCCCCTCGCCCGCAATCACGATGCGTCCTACATCAATCGAGCGACCGCGATCTATCGACATCTCGCTGGTATCCCGACGGACCAGGAGCCACCGGCAGCGCGTTAGTTCGATGCGGTCTTGAAAGCGTACTCCGGCCGCGGCGATTTATCCTCGTAGAAAGGCATCATTTCCGGAACGAGAGCAGCGAGAGCTTGCTGGCGTTTCTCGTCGGCCGGGTGAGTGCTCAGGAAATCCGACCTGCCTTTGTCTCCCGATGCCTGGCGCATCTTTGCCCACAGTGTCGGTGCCGCCTGCGGATCGTAGCCAGCTTTGGCGGCGAGCTCGATGCCAATACGATCGGCCTCGGACTCCTGTTGCCGGCTGTTCGGCAGTTGAACACCCACCGTCGTAGCCACCGCGGCGGCCTGCAACGCCGCCTGGCTGGTTGCGCTGTCCGTGCCCAGCAGCACGGCGCCAACCTGCAGCGCCGCCTGGGACGCCATTGCGGTCGACATGCGCTCGGCCGTGTGCTTGGCCAGAGCATGCGCGATCTCGTGTCCCATGACTTGCGCTATCTCGTCATCGGTGAGGTTGAGTTTCTGGATCAGACCGGTATAGATGGCCATCTTGCCGCCGGCCATACACCAGGCGTTCAGCGTATTCGGATCATCGATCACGGCAACCTGCCAGTCCCAACTCGCGGTCTCCGGGCGGTACTTGATGGCCTGCGCGACCAGGCGAGAGGTGATCCTGTCGACGCGCGCCTTCAGCCCCGCGTCGTCATTCAGTTTTCCCTGCTTCTGTAACGGCGCAAGCGTCTGCACATAAGCGTCCTTCGAGGCCGCGATGGCCTGGGACTCAGGTACCAGCATGAATTGTTTGCGACCTGTCACCGGCGCGCTCTCGCAACTTATCACGCTTGCTGCGATCGCCATCAACAGCAGTGGTCTGAGCAGATTCATGGAAAGGGTCCCCTATTGGTGTTGTGTCTGAAATCAACGCGGAGAGCCAGCCTGGCCCGCGGGCCGCGGGCCGCGACTCGTTGTTACGTGGTGCAACGGGAGCAATCGCCATTCCTGCTCAGAGCAACGCTGAGCATCGCGCCTAACCGGATGTACTCCATATGGAAATCGGCGGGCACGGTGAGACTGATCGATTCGCGTGCGTGTAACTCTTACTCCCATGATGGACGTCGCCCCGCGTTTTCGGAACTTGAAGAGACGGGTCCGGCGATGCGTGTGCCTTTTACAACGATCGCAGCGGATTGTGCATGCCTCGTCCGGGTTCGCGCTGGGCAATGACCTGAAAGAATGGAATAACGCGACGTGGCACGCGCGTTGCGCACTACCAATTGCGATGCTGCCTCGTCATACGTTTCTGCCGGATCTGCAAGAAAGCTTGCGACGGACGGCACCCGAGGCGGCATTCAATGTGTGCGTATCGGCCCGGATTCGGGGACGGGTCGCGTTTCGCGGCTTCCTTCGAAGACCTTCATCGGTGTGCACGCCACCAATCCATCTCAACGAGGAACCATCCATGGCAAAGCTTTTGACAGCAATGGTTGCCGCAGGTATCTGTCTGGGGCTCAATACGGCGATCGCAAACGACTCTACCGGCGCGAAGAGCTGGCCCGAGTTTCAAAGCATGGTGAAGCGGTGCAACACCCTTACGGGCGCCGAAAAGCAACAATGCATGACGGAAGCCCGGGACGCGTATCACGCTTCGAATTTCAGATGCGAGAGCATGTCGGGGCCAGACAAGACGCAATGTCTGAGGTATAGCGAGGAGTGGAAGAGTGCCAAGGCGAACCAGCCGGCGGTCACGCATGACGACAACCCGACCATGACCCCGGCGAACCCCGGCGATCCCAGCGCCTCGGAGCGCAACCGCGACAGCGTGAAGCAGCAGCAAGACGTCAACGGCAATCTGCCGGAACCGCAGAAGTAGAATTAGCGATATCGACTTCGGGCAACGCGCAGCGGGCGCAAGGTAGCTGCGCGTTACCTACGGGCGCTGATGCTTCGCCGATTGGAGCGAAACCAGCAGTGAGCTCAGCGTGCGCGGGTCGACCGGTTTCGTGAGGTGGTGGTCCAGTCCTGCGTCGAGAGAACGCTGCCGGTCTTCGCTCTGCCCATAACCGCTCAAAGCAATCAGCAGGGTGTGCCGCGTTTCAGGGAGCACGCGCAGAGCACGCGCGACCTCGAGGCCGCTGAGCCCCGGCAGTCCTATGTCGAGCAGCACGGCGTCTGGCTTCGAGCTCTTCGCCTTCTCTATGGCGGTCTCGCCATCATAGGCGACATCGGCGTGGTGGCCCTCCATCCGCAATGACACGGTCATCGCTTCCGCGGAGTCGATATTGTCGTCGACGACCAGCACGCGAAATGATATGGGCTGCGTTGGCTGTTCCGCGCATTCGACTTTCGCTGCAGGGGCGGGCTCTGAGATCGGCAACCGAACCATGAAAACGGCACCTCGCCCCGGGCCATCGCTGGAAGCTTCGATGCTGCCTCCGTGCAACCGAACCAGTCGTTGGACGAGGGTGAGACCGACTCCGAGTCCTCCCTGCGCCCGATCGACCTTGCGATCCACTTGCGCGAACAGCTCGAATATCTTGTCCAGGTTTTCGGGCAGGATGCCGATTCCCGAGTCGCGCACGCGAAATTCGGCCTCGTTTCCGTTCTTCTCCAGCTCCAATGCGATGCGTCCGCCGGTTTCGGTGTATTTGGCCGCATTGTTCAACAAATTGGCCAATACTTGCGTGAGGCGGGCGAAATCCCCCTGCACCCACAGTGTTTCGTCCGGCAAACTCACGGACAGTTCATGCTTCGACGACTCGATCAGCGGACGACTCGTCTCGACGGCGGCTGACAAGACCTGGGCAAGATCGACAGGGGCCACCTTCAGTTCGATCTTGCCGCGCGTGATGCGCGATACATCCAGGAGATCATCCACCAGCCGGGCGAGTTGCCTGACCTGTCGGTCGATCACGTCCAGACTCCAGAGACGCTTGTGCTCGTCCAGGGTCGGCTTGCGCAGGATCTGGACGGCATAGCGAATCGGCGCCATAGGATTGCGCAACTCATGCCCCAACATCGCGAGGAACTCGTTCTTGCGGCAGTCCGCGTCTCGCACTTCTTTGTACAACGCCGCATTGTCGAGCAGCACCGCCGCTCGTCCTGCGACGTCATTGGCGAAGGAAAAATCGGTCGAATCGAATCGACGCCCCGGACGGAACGCAAGCAGCAGTACGCCGTGCGTGCGTCCGCGCGCGCGCAGCGGAAACGCCACCAGGGACTCGGGCATAAACCCGATCCGTATGGTCATCGGCTCGAGAGAGTCGAGCGGTTTGGCCGTCAACGAGCTCTTCCCGCTGTCGAGAGCGTCCACCGCGTGCGCTCGGCCGCTGGCCAGGACCCGCTCGATCACGCGTGCAAATGCCGGACTCTCGATCCGCTCTGCGGAGGCGGCGCACGGTTCCCCCGCTTGCGCCGGGTCGATCCACGTTAACTGCGTCTCGCAGATGCGGCCGTGCTCGCCCACCAGCACCAGGGCAGCAAGATCGCCCAGGAATGGCACGACGAATCGGGCCAGCTCCTTGCCGCGTTCCTCGGGATCCATCGACTGCTCCAGCACTTCGCTGAGCTGGGCTAGAAAGCTGAATCGGCGTATCGACTCTTCGGCAGCGGTTCGGGCCGCCTGCTCCCGGGCGAGAGTTACCCGCTCGGCGGCCTGGCGCTGAATCTGGTGCGTCATCCGATGCAGCTGGACAAACACCTTCACCTTGGAGCGGAGAACCTCCGGGATGATCGGTGCGAGGATATAGTCCACCGCACCCAGGGAGTAGCCTCGGGCGGCGTGGATCTCATCAGCGTAAGCGGTAACGAAGATGATCGGCGTGTGCGCGGTCTTCTGGCGTTTGCGTATGAACGCCGCCGTTTCCAGACCGTCCATGCCGGGCATGTTGACATCCAGGAGAATGACGGCAAAGTCGAGCTCGAGGACACGCCTTAGCGCCTCGTCGCCGGACTGGGCTACCACCACGTTCTGGCCCAATTCTTCCAGAACCGTCTCCAGCACCAGGAGCTTGTCGGGCCGATCATCCACGATGAGGATGTTGGCCCTGTCCTCGTCGGGCAACGGGGGCAGGACACGCTCCATGGCGCGGTATCCGTTCGCGTTGACTGAGACGCCCGCAGCGCTGCTCGTCAACGGTAGAGCCATGCGCGCAAGGTCGACAAGAGTTGCTCCCGATCTACCGGTTTGGACAAATAGTCCCAGGCACCCGCTTCCAGGCAGCGATCGCGATCTCCTTTCATCGCTTTCGCCGTGACCGCGATAATCGGCACCGTCTTGCCGTCGGGGAGCGTCCTGATTGCACGGGTGGTATCCAAACCATCCATCTCCGGCATCATGATGTCCATCAAGATGGCGTCGATGCCGGGTTCCTTCTGCATCAGCTCGATAGCGTCGGGACCGTTGTCCGCGGACAAGATCTTCATCTCGTACTCCTCCAGGACCGACGCCAACGCAAATATATTCCGCATGTCGTCGTCGACGATCAACACCTTCTTGCCCGCGAGCGACTTGTTGGACTGATAGAGATCTGCAAGAACGGTTCGATGGTTGTCCGACAACTTGCTGGCGTCGCGGTGAAGGAGCAAAGTGCTCTGGTCCAGCAGGCGATCGAGCGACTCCACTTTGCGCACCACCCGCGCTTTCGCCAGGCGCTCCCACGAGGTGGGATCGAGTTCGACGTGGGTACGCGGGCTCAACACCACGATGGGTGGTTGGGCATCCATCTCGTCCTCGTCACTATGGCTCGACAGTAGAGTCGATACCAGGTCCGGCGCTTGCGCATCGAGGACAACGAGGCCGATCGGCCGCTCGCGCAACGCCTCCATTGCGGACTCGGCATCGGTAGCACGGATCAGTTCGACTTCGTCCGCACTCTCGATCGTTTCCTCTATCGCGCGCGACGTCGCTTCCGAACCAACCACCAGCACTGTGTCGGCGTCCCGCTGCGCGTAACTCTTGATGTCATCCAGGAGCCGGTCGACCAGATCCTTGCTCTGGATCGGCTTCGCCAGGAAACGTCTGGCCCCGGCGTGCAGAGCCCTCGCTCCCGCCTCCTCGGTGGATATGACGTGCACGGGGATATGGCGATGGGCGATATCGTTCTTCAAACGCTCGAGGACTCTCCAGCCGTCTATATCCGGCAGCGAAATATCGAGCGTAATTGCGTTGGGCTTGTACTCCCGCGCCATCACCAATGCAGCCGCGCCCAGGGAAGTGACGAGACCCTTGAATCCTCTCTCGCGTGCGGTGTCCAGCAGGAACCGGGCGAATCGATGGTCGTTCTCCACGATCAGCAGCACGCAGTCACCGGGCTGAATGTTGTCGCGGTCGTCGCCGAGCTCGTCTACCGGAAGCGCGACTTGGGCTGCAGGCTGAAGCAGGAGCGAGGAGTCGCGTTGAATCGGCGGGAGGCTGATGTGCTGTGCGTCGCTGCGCGCGGCCATGTTGCGGGCTGTCTCGATGGCTGCGCGGGCGGCGGCTGCGGCTTCCGTCGTTTTGCGCAAGGCCCGCTGCTGCGGGAAGTTGGCGGGCAAGTAGAGGGTAAAAGTGCTCCCCCGACCCGGCGTGCTCGTGAGACGGATCTCTCCGCCCAGCAGACGGGAGAGCTCCCGGCTGATCGCCAGCCCTAGGCCCGTCCCGCCGTATTTGCGGCTGGTGCTACCGTCGGCCTGTTGAAATGCCTCGAAGATGATCTGCTGTTTGTCCGGCGCGATCCCGATACCCGTGTCGCTGACCGAGAATGCGATCACAGCCGGTGCGCGATTCAACTCCTCGTTATCCTCGCCCCAACCCGACACAGACGGCTCGATCGTCAACGCGACCTGCCCGTAGTGCGTGAATTTGAAAGCGTTCGACAGCAGATTCTTGAGGATCTGCTGCAAGCGTTTTGAATCGGTGAAGACCGACTTCGGCAGCTGTTGATCCAGCCGCAGCACGAAATCGACACCTTTGGACTCGGCCATGTGCCGGAAGGTGCGCTCGACGAACGTGCGCAACTCGTTGAGGCGCACCTCGCCGACATCCACGAGCACCGTGCCAGACTCGATCTTGGACAGGTCCAGAATATCGTTGATTAACATCAGCAGATCGTTGCCGGACGAATGGATGGTCTTGGCAAACTCCACCTGCTTGGGAGTCAGATTGCCCTGGGGGTTGGTGCAAAGCTGGTCCGACAGGATCAACAGGCTGTTCAGCGGGGTCCGCAGCTCGTGCGACATGTTGGCCAGGAACTCGGACTTGTACTTCGAGGTCAAGGCCAGCTGCGTTGCTTTTTCCTCCAAGGCCTGACGCGCCTGTTCGACCTCGCTGTTCTTGCGTTCGACTTCCTGGTTCTGGTGCGCCAGCAGACGCGCCTTTTCCTGCAGCTCCTCGTTGGTCTGCTGCAGCTCCTCTTGTCGGCTTCCCAGCTCCTGGGCGAGCGACTGCGATTGTTTCAGCAAGTCCTCCGTGCGCATGTTCGCTTCGATCGTGTTGATCACGATCCCGATGCTCTCGGTGAGCTGTTCCAGGAATGCCTGATGGGTCTGTCCGAAGCCTTCGAGTGAGGCAAGCTCGAGTACGGCTTTGACGTTGCCCTCGAACACGACCGGCAACACCAGGATGTTGCGTGGAGGCGCCGCGCCCAGACCGCTCGCGATGCGAATATAGTCCTGAGGCACGTTGCCGAGCAGGATTTTCTGTTTCTCGATGGCGCACTGACCGACGAGCCCTTCGCCTAGATTCAGCCGTTTGCCATGCGCGCCGCGGCCTTCCGCCGCGTAACTGGCCAGCAAGGTGAGCTGCGGAATCGGCTGGCCGGCATCGAGGATGTAGAACACCGCATGCTGCGCGGCTACCACGGGTGCCAGCTCCGACAAGATCAGCCGCCCCACCGTGTTCAGATCTTTCTGCCCTTGCAGCATACGGCTGAACTTCGCCAGATTGGTCTTCAACCAGTCCTGCTCGGTATTCTTCTGCGTGGTGTCCTTGAGGTTGCGGATCATCTCGTTGATGGTGTCCTTCAGCGCCGCAACCTCACCTTGCGCCTTGACCGTAATGGAACGCGTCAAGTCGCCCTGAGTCACCGCGGTGGCGACCTCGGCGATGGCGCGAACCTGCGTGGTGAGGTTCGCAGCCAGCTGGTTCACGTTCTCCGTAAGACCCTTCCACGTACCGGAGGCGCCGGGAACTTTGGCCTGGCCGCCAAGCTTGCCTTCGACCCCGACTTCGCGCGCTACGCTGGTAACCTGGTCTGCGAACGTGGCGAGCGTGTCGATCATGCTGTTGATCGTTCCCGCCAGCGCGGCGATTTCGCCCTTCGCCTCGACCGTCAGCTTCTGCTTGAGATCGCCGTTGGCGACCGCGGTCACAACCTTGGCGATGTTGCGAACCTGTCCCGTGAGATTGCCCGCCATGAAGTTCACGCTGTCGGTCAGATCCTTCCAGGTACCAGACACGCCTTGCACCTGTGCCTGGCCCCCCAGCTTGCCTTCGGTGCCCACTTCGCGGGCGACACGCGTGACCTCCGCTGCAAAGGAGCTCAGCTGGTCAACCATGGTATTGATGGTGTCCTTCAGCTCGAGGATCTCGCCCTTCACGTCCACGGTGATCTTCTTCGACAAGTCGCCCTTGGCTACGGCTGTGGTCACGGCCGCTATGTTTCGCACCTGGGCCGTCAGATTGCTCGCCATCGAATTGACGCTGTCGGTCAGATCCTTCCAGGTTCCCGCCACGCCCTGCACATCGGCCTGACCGCCGAGCCGCCCGTCGGTACCGACTTCGCGTGCTACGCGCGTCACCTCGGCAGCAAAGGATCGGAGCTGATCGACCATGGTATTGATCGTATTCTTCAACTCCAGAATCTCGCCCTTGACGTCCACCGTAATCTTCTTGGACAGGTCGCCGGTGGCGACAGCGGTCGTCACGTCGGCGATGTTGCGCACCTGCGCCGTCAGATTGCTGGCCATGAAATTCACGCTGTCGGTCAGATCCTTCCATGTGCCCGCCACCCCCGTCACTTCGGCCTGCCCGCCGAGCCGACCCTCGGTTCCCACTTCGCGTGCAACGCGCGTCACCTCGGCAGCGAATGAGCTCAATTGATCCACCATCGTATTGACCGTGTTCTTGAGCTCCAGGATCTCGCCCTTGACGTCCACAGTGATCTTGCGAGAGAGATCGCCGCGTGCGACGGCCGTGGTCACGTCCGCGATATTGCGCACCTGAGCCGTCAGGTTGCTCGCCATGGAATTCACGCTGTCGGTCAAGTCCTTCCAGGTGCCGGCGACGCCCTGCACGTCCGCTTGCCCACCCAGCCGTCCATCGGTACCGACCTCCCGTGCTACGCGAGTCACTTCCGCGGCGAAAGAGCGCAGCTGATCGACCATGGTGTTGATCGTATTCTTCAGCTCGAGAATTTCGCCTTTCACATCGACCGTGATCTTGCGCGATAGGTCGCCGCGCGCCACCGCCGTCGTTACATCGGCGATGTTGCGCACTTGGGCGGTCAGGTTGCTGGCCATGAAGTTCACGCTGTCGGTCAGATCCTTCCAGGTGCCGGCCACGCCTTTCACATCTGCCTGCCCGCCGAGCCGCCCCTCGGTTCCAACCTCACGCGCTACTCGAGTCACTTCGGCGGCGAAGGAGCTCAGCTGGTCCACCATGGTATTGACCGTGTCCTTCAGCTGAAGGATTTCGCCTTTCACATCTACTGTAATTTTGCGGGACAAGTCGCCACGCGCCACCGCTGTGGTCACATCGGCGATATTGCGCACTTGCGCAGTCAGATTGCTGGCCATCGAGTTGACGCTGTCCGTCAGATCCTTCCAGGTCCCGGATACGCCCTCGACGCGAGCCTGACCGCCAAGCTTCCCCTCGGTGCCCACTTCCCGTGCGACACGCGTCACCTCGGATGCGAAGGACCGCAGCTGGTCGACCATCGTGTTGATAGTGTTTCGCAATTCCAAGAACTCGCCCTTGACGTCGACGGCGATTTTCTTCGACAGGTCGCCCTTTGCAACGGCCGTCGTCACGTCAGCGATGTTGCGTACCTGCGCCGTGAGGTTGCCAGCCATCGAATTGACGCTGTCGGTGAGATCCTTCCAGGTTCCCGCCACGCCCTTCACCTTGGCCTGCCCGCCGAGCTTGCCTTCAGTGCCCACCTCGCGGGCGACACGGGTCACCTCCGAAGCAAAGGTGCCCAGTTGGTCCACCATGCGGTTGATGGTTTTCGCCGTCCGCAGGAATTCGCCTTGCAACGGCCTGTCGTCCACCTCGAGCGCCATGGTCTGCGACAAGTCACCCTGCGCCACCGCACCGATTACCCGTGCGGTCTCGCTGGTCGGGTGGACGAGGTCGTCGATCAGGAGGTTTACCGAGTCGAGCGAACTCTTCCAGAAACCCCGGACGTCGCCCAGCGAGCCGCGCTGCTTGACCTTGCCTTCCTTACCCACCACCAGGCTCAAGCGCGCAAGCTCTTCCGCCATGCGCTGATTCAGTTCGACGACGTCGTTGAACGCCTCTGCGACTTTGCCTGGAAGCCCAGTCCAGTCGTCGGGCAAACGGACCGATCCATCGCCCTTCTTCAACGCGGCAAGGGCGGCGAGAATCATGCTCATATCGCGTTGTGCCGCGACCGGGCGCTCGAGTACGTCCATCGTGACCCCTTCAACAATAAAAGTTGCGAGGCTGCAGGAAGTTAGAAAGTCGACAGGGGGGGCGAAAAGAAACCGCGGTTAACGCGATCGATGAAGCGTCGTGGCGGAATGTAGGAACCCGCCGACGGCCGCCCTCCCAGACTTGACGTTAATGTCATGCATTGCGAAGGTGAACGGCTATCGTCGTTCGGCTGAATATTTTGTAGGAAGGATGCCCGTCCGCATGTAGGTCATGTCCTACAAATTCAGACGCTCGCGCTCAAAACCATGCGGCGCTCGCTGGGCGAAGGCAAAAAAAGGCCGCGCGTCGGCGGCCAAAGGGGGAGGAGACAGTAGCTGGGTCCGGCCTGCATCAGGCCGGACGGAAGGTCATTTCACTTGCAAACCCTCCAGCAATGAATTCAGATCGTCGGCGTGTTCCTCTTCGTTGGCGAGAATCTCCTCCAGCAGCCGCCGGGTAGTCGGGTCCCGGCCTTCGAGGTAAGCAATCATTTCCAGATAGCTGTCGATGGCGATACGCTCCGCCACCAGATCCTCCTTGATCATATCGATCAGAGACCGACCTTCTACGTATTCGGCGTGGCTGCGCGTGGCGAGCCCATCGGGCGAGAAATCGGGTGCGCCGCCGAGCTGAACGATACGCTCGGCGATACGGTCGGCGTGCCCCTGCTCCTCGGTCGCGTGCTCGAGAAACTCGGGCGCGACGGCCTCCGCATGAATACCCTTCGCCATGAAATAGTGGCGCCGGTAGCGCAGCGTGCAGATGATCTCTGTAGCCAGAGCTTCGTTCAGCAGCTTGACGACGACATCGACGTCGGCTCGATAGCCTTCGGTCACAGGGCCCTGCTCGATATGCTGTCGAGCGCGCCTGCGCAAGGTTTCGATATCGCTGAGGAAGGGCGCTTCGGGAGGCGTGAGTAAAGCGCCCTCGGATTGCATCGACGATCGCAGCGGCGACGACATCGCCCTCACCCCCGGCGTGCGAGCCATATGCCCGCGACCCCGCCAACTAGCAGTGCGATGCTGATGAACGTCCATGGCCTCTCTCGCAGGTACGCTTCGCTCGCATCGCGCGCTTCGCTGACCCCATCGGCCAGCTGAGCCCTCGCCTGCGCTACCTTCTCCTCGAGCTTCGAGCGTGCCGCGGAGAGGCTTTCACCGGGCAGGTTCGAAGCGCTCTTCAGCACTTGCTCGACATCGCCCACAAAGGCCTGAAAGTTAGTCGCGAGTCGATCGGCCTTCGCCGATCTGGAATCGGTCGAGAGGTGAGAACGTCGTTTGACAGCGGTTTCCATCAACTCCTCCACGCATGCAGATGTTCGGTTGTAAATCAGATGTCTCGATACGCGGCCTGCTTCAGGAGCGTCGCATCAAGCTGGCCAGGAACGAGATCACCGCAAATATCAGAAGGATCGTGAAGAGAATCTTTGCGATCCCGCCGGCCGCGATACCGCTAAAACCAAACAGCGTGGCGATCAGAGCGATAACCAGAAATACGACCGCGTAATGCAGCATATCGAGAGTTCCTTTCCGGTTTTGCGCGGCTCTCGCACGCACCTTGGGTTTCCTAAGGCGGCGACCCCGAGCAGACACGTACAGGGTTCATAGGCAGTCGTCATGCCAGGCGGCGCGATGTGACCAAACGTCGGATAAACAATGAGATTTGACGGGAGATGGAAACGTAGCGGCGCGGCGCTTTTCCATTCCTTGCAAGAAAGCCTTGTAACTCTTGCCGAGTCCCCGAATCCATTGCCATCGTTCGCGATCATGCGAGCGATTCCATCGGCGCGTCGCCGCGGGTGGCGAGATCCCCCGCCGTTGCATTCTTACACGGTCGATGGTGTGGTTTACAGCGCACATGCCCATGCGCATAGCCTAACGCCCTGTTCTGCCGTGGATACGCAGCTGGCATGCGGTCTGCGAATACGTCCCTCGCGTCAAGTCGGGCACGGTCCTGCATCTAACTACTTGTTAATAGGAGATCAGCATGAAGACCATCAGCTTTCTGAAGACGTGGGCAGTCGCGCTGAGCATCCTGGCGGGGCTGGCAGCCTGCGCCGGCGACGCCACGCATCGAAGCACGGGCCAGTACGTTGACGACAAGACCATTTCGACCCGCGTAAACGCCGCATTGCTCGCCGACAAGGACATCAAATCCAGTCAAATCGACGTGACGACCTATAACGGTGTCGTACAACTCAGCGGCTTCGTCGAATCGCCCGAGCAGAAGCAACGCGCCATTCTCGTCGCGCAGAAGGTCGACGGGGTAAAGTCGGTGAAGGACGATATGCACCTGCGGCAATAGCTTCCAGCCAATCGAACGGCAATGGCCCGAATGCGTCCCGGAGCGTGTCAAGGTGGACCGGGATGCAGCGAGGGCCTCCGCTCTCCCGTGCAGGCATAAAGCTGCAATGCCAGTAAACGCAGACATCGTCCTGCTCATCGGAATCGGTCTCTTGCTGCTCGGAGTACTGCCGCTGTATCCATACAGCAGCAGCTGGGGCTATGCCCCTTCCGCGCTGCTGGCCTTAGTCTTCGTCGTCGTTCTATTCTTCGTTTTCCTTCGATGATGAAAGTACGATTGCCGGGCGACAATGGGCCGCCAGTCGAGCCAACGCTCGACGTCGCCACCAGTGAACACGAGCGCTCCCAACCTCAGATCTCAGTTACGGTCGAATGCAGTGATTGTCGGAAGGAGATTCCGCGTCCGGCTGCAATCAATCCGGAGGCCGGCGACTATGCGCTCTATTTCTGCGGATTGAACTGCTATCGACAATGGCTGACGAATCACGAATGGGCGCAGCCAAAATCGCACCGATAGATACTTGGGACACTGCGCATGGCGATCTGTGAAACCTGCGGGAACGACTATCACCTTTCCTTCGAAGTCAGGATCGGTGGCAAATCCCATGTCTTCGACAGCTTCGAATGCGCGATCCACAGTCTTGCGCCGATCTGCGGCCATTGCGGCTGCCGCATCATCGGGCACGGCATCGAGGCGGAGGCTAAGTTCTACTGTTGCGCACATTGCGCGCGATCGGATCACGAGCCCGGCGCCGTGGATCATCCTCGCTGAATTTGTACGGTACACGGAGGTCTGGAATCTCCAGAGCACGGACCGGTTCGGGACCGTCATGGTGCTGCTGTAGAAATTGCAACCAGGTATCCCTTCTTACATCGCTTCTGGTGACCGCGTCATGTCTCTCATCACCAATGTCCGGATTCGCGGGCAGTTGGCTGTCCCTGGCCCGACTGCACGCATCTTGCGTGGGAGCCGGCTTGTAAGCGTGTCGATCGGACCTGTAGGAGACTTTGTAATGGAAATCCTCAGAATGCTGCGCGAGATGACGAGCAGCGACGACTACGATGCGATCGATCTCCTCAAGAAGGACCACGCTGCGGTTGCCGAGCTCTTCGAGTGCTACGAAACCTTGCATGACTCGGAAGAGAAGCGAGCTTGGGTCTCCAACATCATTCGCAGGCTGACGGTGCACGCGCGGATCGAAGAGGAGCTGTTCTATCCGACGCTGCGGCGGTGGCTCCCTGATCAGACGGTCGTGGACGAGGGTGACGTCGAGCACGCCCTGATCAGGAAACTGATGGCCGACTTGTATCGAAGCCCTGCGGACAGCTCGCATTTCGACGCGAAGGTCCGGAGTCTGGCTCAACTGGTCGAGCATCACGTCGAAGAAGAGGAAGCGCAGATGTTTCATGAAGCCCGCGCCAGCACCCTGAACCTGGTTGCGATCGGCGGACAGCTCGACGCGTATCGAGCGGCCCTCGAATCGCGGTATGAGCTGGATACCGATGGTCTGGAGCTG
>Ga0335083_10001710_pt1 | contig 29917 bp, 22 predicted proteins | sample Lox_Sample_42_FD_206716 | JGI IMG/M metagenome (GOLD analysis project Ga0335083, IMG submission 206716) | Soil microbial communities from Loxahatchee National Wildlife Refuge, Florida, United States - Lox_Sample_4.2 | ecosystem: Environmental > Terrestrial > Soil > Wetlands | place: USA...
GGATGCACGCAGCGGCGGCATTCGGACGAGAATACACGACGTCCGCCCGCGCCACGGGACGACGCCGTGACGCGGGGTGTCCCCGGCGCGCGCGGGCGCGAGACGCGGCGCGCAGGGCCGAAAACGCAGCCGAACGGCGTGTTGTCGGAGCGTGTAGGTGCGTGGGGGACGCTACGTGGACGTCGTGAGGAGGTCGGTGAGCATGCCTTGATTGAGCGTCACGGAGGTCATGTTGACGTTGTCCGTGCCCGTCGTGCTGCCGACGCTCGTCGCGTCCACGCCCACCGCGTGCAACACCGTGCGCAGAAAATCATTGTGACTCGGACTCGTGCCCGTCGTGGCCACGCACGGTTGTGAGTAGCTCATCGGGAAACTCACGACCGAGCCTCGCTTGACGGGAATGTTCTGACCGGCAGCGAGCAAGAACGGCATGTTGTAGTGCTGATGCCCGTTGCTGCTGTCGATTTCGCTGCCCCAAACCACCAGCGTGTCGTCGAGCACGCCGTGCGCCTGCAGCTGACTCACGAGGTACGCAAACTCTTCGGCGTAGTAGTTCTCCCACACCGAGAGCTGTGACCACGCGCTCGCGTACGTCATCAACATCGAGGCGGTCGGGTCGTCCTCGTGGTCGAGGCACATGTACTGGTAGTCGGGCGGCATCACCGGAAGCATCTCGATGAACTCTTGGAGCATCGGCACCGTGTGCGACGTGTTGTGGTGATCCATCGACTGACCGACGGCTTGCGCGTTGCTCGCCGCCTGGTCGTATTGAATGACGCCCGAGCGCGTGACGCCGCACGCGAGCGCCGCGACGAGCAAATCGATCGCGAGCCGTGAACGGTCGCGATACCAGTGCGACGACATGCTGAAGTCGATGCTGTTCTCGGGCGGCGCCCACACCGGCGGACCGCCGTTCGTCACCGTCGGCTCGGTCGGGATGGTCGGCAGCGTGCACGACACCTGCGTGATCGTTTGATTCGCCTTGCTGAGGGCGTCTTGCATCGCTTGAAGTTGGTGATTGTCCTCCGTGCAGAGGCGCGGCAAGAGCGCGCTCATCTGCTTGTTCAGCGCGTCGAACATCGCCGAGCGCGCGTTCGCTTTCGCGACGTCGGCGGCGCTCGGGCCCGACATGCTCATGACCGCGCCGGCCATGTACTGGTCCATCACGTCCCAGCAGCTCTTCAGCGGATCGCGAGCCGTACCCGACGCATCGTAAACGCAGCGGTTGTCGGGGCTCGCGTTTTCAGCCGTGTTCAGCCAGCCGATGACCTGCTGGTAGAGGCTGTCCGAGCGCGCGGTGCCCGTCGCTTGCGCCATGAACGTGGTGTCGATGCTCGGATACTTCACCTGCAAGTCGCCAGTCATCCCCTCGGCTGAGCCCGTGAAAAGCGACTTCATCCCGCCCTCGTGCGTCCCGCCGATCACCGGAGCCGCGTAGTTCCGGATGCCCTCCGTGACCACGATGTTCTGCGCGTACGGCTGCAGCGGCGTGAGGTTCTGCCGGAACGTCATCGCACCCGACGACGTGTCGGCGCCCCACAAATGGCGGATACGCCCGTTCGGGCTGAACACCAGGACGAGCTTCGTGGGCGCGGCGCCCTGCGCGTAGCTCGGCAGGTTGCGCAAGAACGGCAGCATCGCGGCCGTGGCGCCGACGCTGGTCAAGAAACGACGGCGGGAGCTCCGCAAGCGGTGCGGGTTCATTGGCACTCCTCCCCGGCTTTCACGATGTTGCGTTCTTGCATGAGGGAGCTCGTAGCGACCTCCACGAACAAAGTCTGAAGATTGAAGTTGGCGGCCTTGAAGGCGTTCCAAATGTCGGAGAGACCGCACGCGTCCGAGTTCGATTCAGCGCGGCCGAGCGCGTAGCGCGTGGTCTGGATGGCGAAGCACTGCTCGGGCACTTCGCTCGTACCGAGAATGTTGAGGAGCGCCGCGGTGCTGTCGAAGTCCGCGGCAAAGGTGTTGGCGACGCCGGCCACGATCTTGCCGGCCGTCGAGGTCGCGAGGGCCGTGTTGTAAACGCCGTCGGGGCCGTACGTGCCGAACGCCTCGCCGATCGGGTCCATGAGCGCGTGGCAGCCTTTGCAGAGGGGGTTATTCGCGTGCGCGTCGAACACGTCTTGCGCGGTCTGGCCGCTCGTCGGTTCGGCGACGGACATGTCGACGTTCATGCCGGGCGGGCCGACGGGATCGCAGAGCATCGCGGCGCGGATGATTTTTCCGCGCTGCGTCGGCGAACCGAGGTCGCCCTTGATGTGCGAGCGCATGAACGAGGCGCGGAGCAGCAAGCCGGCGCGCTCGGCCGGCAGCGTCAGCGTGCCGTCCGCGTTCACCGACACGCCGTAGAACTGCGCGAGCGCCTGGTTGCCCTTGCTCTGCGTGGTCGTGAAGAGGTCCCCGTACGTGCTCGTGCCTTGCGCCATCGCGGTGAACACGTCGCCGGTTTCGGCGTCGATGGCTTGAGCCGTCGCGTCGGTGCCGGTCGAGACGCTGAGCGCGAGCCAGTGATCGATGAAGTCGTGGAGGACCGGCTGCGCTTTCGCGTCCTGGAACATGCGCGTCGCTTGCGTGCGGACGCCGTCCGCCGTCGCGAGGCCGCCGCCGTCCGCCGCGGTGAGGAGCGCGGTGTCCGGCACGCTGCGCCAGAGAAACGTCGCGAGGCGACCGGCGACTTCACCCGGGGTGAGCTTCGCGACCGTGCCGCTCGCGGTGCCGAACTCGACCACGTAGAGAAAGCGCGGTGAGTCGAGGATGAAGTGGACGGCCGTGCTCGCGGCGAGCGTCGTGTCGCTCGACGCGATGCCGTCGTAGAGCGCTTCGAGCGTCTGCTTGTCGGCGTCTTCGAGCACGCCGTGGAACGCTTGGCGCGCCTTGCCGTCGAGCCACGTCTTGATGCACGCGCCGTCCGACGCCGCGCAGCCGGACGCTTGCGCGACGTTGCTCGCGACCTGATCGGCCACCGTTTGCGCCGCGGTGTCGTAGCTCGTGAATTGGTCGCTCGTCATCTGATCGACGATGTTCGCGACGAACACGCCGCCGAGGAGCTCGTCCGACGGGAGCGAACCGACCGGCACCGTCACGCCGAAGAGATCGCGCGCTGCGTTCGCGTACTCGAGCTGCGACAAGCGGCGCAGCGGCGTGACGCCGATCGCGTTCGGATCGCTGCACATCGCGAGCGCCGACACGCCGACACCCGGTGCCGGCGTCGTGCCCGACGAACCGCCGCTCCCGCTCGTGCTTCCGCCCGCACCCGAGGTCGAACCGCCCGTGCCGCCCGCGCTCGAGCCGCCCGACGACGTCATGTTGCCGCCGCCGCTGCCCGGCATGCTCGAACCGCCCGTCGCGCCGGCTCCGGTACCGGTTCCCGTTCCGCCCGACGAAGGCGCGCTCGTGTCCCCCAACTTGTTGCCTGCCGAGCAGCCGATGCACGCGAGCAGTGCGACCGCTGAAGCTATTCGCATCGAGAGTTCCTAGAGCGAGATCGGCGTCCGATCCAGTCGGCGCCGAGCGTGGTGAGGACCACGTGCTCGCGTCGTTGCGAAAGCACGAGGTTTCGGCTCTTTTTGTTGTTCTAACGGAAAATTACAACACCGATACCGAGAAAGTTCTTGCAGGTGGCTCAGCGGAGGCGGTTCACCCGACGCAACAAGAGCGCGTGCTCGCGCCGGGGCTGCTTCGCGAACGCGTGCTCCGTCGGCGCGTGCAGGTGCGGACGCTTTTGTGACGCCGCGGCGACGAGCGCGAGTCCGGCGCTCGGCGCGAGTCCGCGCACGAGCTCGTCGGCGTACACGGCGCGCATCGCGAGCACCGAGTCCGCGATGACGAGCACGGCCGCCCCGCGCGGCGAGAGCACGCGCCCGAGCTCTTCGAGCGCGGCGCCGAGTTCACTCCGGAAGCGCGCGAGCGCGTGACCGAACGAGACGCCGCGCGCATGCCGGCGCGCGCCGATCTCGTGCTCCTCGAAGCGCTCCTCGGGCAGCTCGAGCCAGCGCAACCGATCACGATGATGCACGACGTAGTCGTAGACGCCCGCGTACGGCGGCGAGGTCACGACGAGGTCGACCTTGCCGTCGCCGACCGCGTCGAGATTGCGCGCGTCGCCGTGGATCACCTTCGCGAGCGGCGCGCGGGGCGGCAGGCGCGCCTTGGCGGCTTCGAGCCGGCGCGCCAAATCCTGAGCTTTTCTCAGGAAAAAGCGCGTCGTGTAGCCGGCGGAGACGCGCTTCTCGCCTTCGGCACGACCGGTGTCGCCGGCGCGCACGCTGACCTTCGTGAGCACCGCCGAGAGCACGAGCAGGAGCGCGCGCGCGAGCGCTTCGTTCTCGACGCGCGCGATGCCGTCCTTCAAGCCGTCGAGCTCGAGCAAGACGTGCGGCGCGAAGAGCGCGACGTCGATGTCCTCGTAGCGGCGCGTCGCGCCGGCGCGCGCGCGGCGCCGGTCGTCCGCGTGCTCGGCGACGCGCGTCGCGACGGGGACGAGCCGCGCGGTCCACGGCGCGCCGGGGCCGTTCGCTTTGAGCTCGGAGAGCTCGACGGCGAGCGGGTTCACGTCGACGCCGAGCGCCGCGCGTCCGGCGAGCCGCGCTTCGACGAGCACGGTGCCGCTGCCGCAAAACGGGTCGAGCACGCGCTCGCCCGGACGCGAAAGTCCCTCGATCAGCCGCCGCGCGGTGTCGGGATGGAGGCGCGCCGGGTAGCTGTGAAAGCCGTGAACGTGCGCTTGCGTCGCGGTTTCGTCGGGCGTGACGCCGAGCGCGGCTTCGAGCGCGCGCCGCTCGTCCTCGGAGCCGCCCGCGAGCTCGATGGCGCCTCCGACGTGCGAGAGGGCGCGCCGCTCGCGCTTCTTGACGACGGGCGCGGCCGCGCGGCGCTCGGCGTCTTTACGTTTTCGCCCGGACGCGATGCGTCGAGCGGCGCCGTCGAGGGGCGGCCTAGCCGATGCCACGGAGCTCGGTCGCTTCCTTCACGCGCCGCACGCCGACGACGAACGCCGCCGTGCGCATCGAGCACTTGAACTCGTCCATGCACGCGGCGATGGCGCGGTGCGCCTGGACGATGTGCTTCTCGAGCATTTCGTTCACGAGCTCTTCACTCCACTTGAGCTTCTGCGTGTTCTGCGTCCACTCGAAGTAGCTCACGGTGACGCCGCCCGAGTTCGCCCAAATATCGGGGATGCACACGATGCCGCGCTCGTTGAAGATCTGGTCGGCTTCGGCCGTCGTGGGGCCGTTCGCCGCTTCGAGCACGTATTTGGCTCGAATGTCGCGCGCGTTCCCCTCGTGGAGCACGTGGCCGAGCGCCGCGGGCACGAGCACGTCGCCTTCGACCTGCAAGAGATCCTTGTTGCTCAGGGGTTCGGCGCCCGCAAAATCGACGACGCTGCCGGTCGCGCGCGCGTGCGCGGCGAGCCCCGGAACGTCGAGACCGTCCCCCTTGAACACGCCGCCGCGAAGGTCGCTCACGGCGACGACGCGCGCGCCCGCGGCGTGGAGCAACCGCGCGAGCCAGCTCCCCACGTTGCCGAAACCCTGAATTGCGAAGGTCGTGCCCTCGAGCTTCTTCCCGGCGGCGCCGAGCACTTCACGCACGGCGAAGAGACAGCCGCGCCCCGTCGCCGCGTCGCGACCGAGCGAGCCGTGGAGCTCAAGCGGCTTGCCGGTGACGACGGCCGGCGAAAAGCCGTGCCGCCGGCTGTACTCGTCGAAGAACCAGCCCATCACCTGGGCGTTCGTGTTCATGTCCGGCGCGGGAATGTCCGTGTTCGGACCGATGACGGGCGAAATCTGCTCGACGAAGCGGCGCGTGAGCCGCTCGAGCTCACGGCGCGTGAGCTGCTTCGGGTCGACTTGAATGCCGCCCTTCGCGCCGCCGAACGGCACGTCGACGACGGCCGTCTTCCAGGTCATGAGGCTCGCGAGCGAACGCACCTCGTCGAGATCGACGTCGGGGTGGTAGCGGAGGCCGCCCTTGAACGGACCGCGCGAATCGTCGTGCTGAACGCGATAGCCGATGTAGTGACCGAGCGAGCCGTCGTCGAGCTCGATGATGAGCTCGACGCGGAGCTCGCGACTCGGCGTGATGAGGGCCGTGCGCAAGCGCTCCGGCAGCGCCAAGAGCTCGAAGGCGCGCTCGAGGTAATGGTTCGTCGTTTGATACGCGTTCATCGCCATCGTTCGTGTTGGTCCTTCACCGCGGCGAAAACTTCCGAATCGCTGAGCACGTGGTCAGCCGAACGAGCATAGGCGAGGAGCGCCCCGACGAGTGCGTCGTTCGCGGGAATGCCGCGCGCCGCCAGCCAATGCTCGACGTTCGCGCGCCCGGAGAGCGGCCCGATGCACAATTCTTGAGAGCGGCCGACGGCCGACGACGGCACCGCGCCGTACACCCGCTCGGAGAGCCAGTTACTCTGGCGTTCCGCCTTGCGAATCGCCGCCGCGTGCACGCCCGTGGCCGTGCGAAACGCGCCCTCGCCGACGAGCGGGTGGTTCGCGGGGACGACGGCGCCGAGGAGCTCGGCCGCTCGCTTGCAATAGTCGGCGAGCGGCGCGAGCTCGCGCGAAAAGCGGCCGTCGAGCCAGAGGTTCAAGACGAAGAGCTCGAGCGGCGTGTTGCCGGCGCGTTCGCCGAGTCCGAGCGCCGTCCCGTGCACGCGGTCGACGCCGGCGTCGAGGGCGGCGAGCGCGTTCGCGAGCGAGAGTCCGCGATCGGCGTGACCGTGCCAATCGAGCGCCACGCTTTGCCCGCGCTCGGCCAGAAACGCGCGCGTGAACGCGACGAGGCGCCGCACGCCGGCCGGCGTCGCATGACCGACCGTGTCGCACAAGCAGAGTCGCGTCGCGCCGGCGTCGAGCGCGGCCGCGAAGAGCGCACGCAGCGTGGCGGGGTCGGAGCGCGTCGTGTCCTCGGTGACGAACGCGGCGCGCAAGCCCGCGCGCACGAGCACGCCGATCGACGACGCGGTGTGCGCGCGCAGCCACTCGAGATCCCAGCCCTCGACGCGAGCCCTGAGCGCGCTCGAGCCGACGAAGGCGTGCCCTTCCACGGGCAAGCCCGTTCGCTCCGCGACCTCGACCACGGCGCGCATGTCGGATTCGAGCGTCCGCCCCGCGCAGACCACGCCGAGCCCGAGCGACGCGGCCTCGCGGCAAAGGCGCTCGACGAGGCGCGCCGCCTCCGCGGAAACCGCCGGCAAACCGAGGTTCACGCTGCCGATCCCCGCGCGCGCCATCGCGCCGAGGAGCTCGAGCCGCGCCGCGAGCGGCGGCTGGCGCACCGCCGTGCTCTGCAGGCCGTCGCGGAGCGTGTCGTCGAGCAACGCGGCGGACGGAACCGGGACCCGAGCGGCGCCTTCGGGCGTGTTCCAGTCGTGAACGAGGGCGTCGAGCGGCATGCGCGTCACCCGGGTGGTAGCGTACCTGTGCCCTCGTGCCGAGCGAAACCACCCGCAAGCTCATCCGCGCGCGCCTCGCCGCGGAAGTCGGGCGCATCGAGCGCTCGGCGCCGACGCGCGTGGCGCTCGTGTATCCGTCGCCCTACCGCGTCGGCATGAGCTCGCTCGGCTACCAGAGCGTCTACCGCGCGATTCAGAGCATGCCGGGCTTCGCGTGCGAGCGCGCCTTCTTGCCCGACGAAGGCGACCGGCCCGGCGCCACCATCGAGCGCCCCGTCACTTACGAAACGCTGAGCGAGCTCGGCGACTTCGGCATCGTCGCCGTGAGCGTCGCTTACGAGATCGAGCTCGCCGGCCTCGTGCGGCTCCTCGACGCCGCGGGCATCGCCGCGTTCGCGAGCGAGCGCGACGAGCGCGCGCCGTTCATCCTCGCGGGCGGACCGCTCACGTTTTCGAACCCGTTGCCGCTCGCGCCGTTCGTCGACGCCGTCGTGATGGGCGAAGGCGAAGGCGTGACGGAGCGCTGCCTCGAGCTCATCGCGGGCGCCCGTTCGCGCGCCGACGCGCTCGCCGCGCTCGCGCGCGAACCGCACGTCTTCGTCCCGTCGCTCCACGGCGACGAGCTCCCGCGGCCCGGCAGCTGCGACGACGCGTGTCTGCCGGCGACGAGCGCGATCCGCACGCCGAATACCGAGCTTTCGAACATGTTCTTGATCGAGGCCGAGCGCGGCTGTTCACGCGGCTGCACGTATTGCGTGATGCGCCGCTCGACGAACGGCGGCATGCGGCTCGTTCCCAAAGAGACGATCTTCGAGAAAATCCCGGCCGACGCGCGCAAGGTCGGGCTCGTGGGCGCGGCCGTGAGCGATCATCCGCGCATCGTCGAAATCGTGCGCACGCTCGCCGAACGCGGGTTGCACGTCGGGCTCTCGAGCCTGCGGCCCGATCGGCTGAAGGACGAATTCGTCGAAGCGCTGAAGCTCGCCGGTTACAAGACGCTCACGACGGCGCTCGACGGACCGAGCGAACGCCTGCGCGATCTCATCGAGCGGCGCGGCCGCGAGCCGCATTACCTGCAGGCCGCCGAGCGCGCGAAAAAGCACGGCATGGATTGCTTGAAGCTCTACTTGATGGTCGGGCTTCCGGGCGAAACGGACGCCGACATCGACGAGTGCGTCGCCTTCGTGAGCGAGCTCTCGAAAATCGTGCCGATCGCGCTCGGCGTCGCGCCGTTTTGCTCGAAGCGCAACACGCCGCTCGATCGCTTGCCGTTCGCCGGCGTGCGTACGGTCGAGGAGCGCCTGAGTCGCCTGCGCCGCGGGCTCAAAGGCCGCGCCGACGTGCGCCCGACGAGCGCGCGCTGGGCGTGGGTCGAATGGGTGCTCGCGCAGGGCGGCCGCGCCGAGGGCGCCGCCGTCGCGAAAGCGGTGCGTTCGGGCGGCAGCTTCGCCGACTACCGGCGCGCGTTCGGCGAGCTCGGCCACGCTCCGGACGGGGCCGGTTACGCCGAAGCGAAGACGCCCATCGCGCCCGAGCGCCTCAAATTGAAGCGCCAGCTTTCGATCCTGGACTGACGACGCCGCCGAGCGTCACGAGCGCGGGCGCTTCGTCGCGTTCGTTCGCCTCGAGCAAGCCGAGGCGCGCTCGCAACTCGTGATCCAAGAGGTGCGTCGGCCGCACGTTGCCGAGCGCGGCCATGAGATTGCGCCGCACGTTCGGGTTCTCGGCCTCGAGGCTCGCGAGCAGCGCCTTCACGCGCTTGCGCTGCAGTTGCTCCTGCGAGCCGCAGAGGTCGCACGGAATGATGGGGAACGCCTTCTCCTCGGCGAACGCGGCGAGATCGGTTTCCGCGGCGTACACGAGCGGCCGAATCACGACGTGCCGCCCGTCGTCGGAACGGAGCCGCGGCGGCATCGCCTTGGTTTGCCCCGAAAAAAACAAATTCAGAAGCAGCGTCTCGATCACGTCGTCGCGGTGGTGGCCGAGCGCGATCTTGGTCGCGCCGAGGCGCGCCGCCGTCGTGTAGAGAATGCCGCGGCGCAGGCGCGAACAGAGCGAGCACGTCGTCTTGCCGGCGGGCACCTTCTCCTTCACGACGGAATAGGTGTCCTCCTCGACGATCTCGAAGTCGTAGCCCTCGCGCGTGAAGTACTCGGGCAGGAGCGCCTTCGGAAAACCGGGGTGACCCTGATCGACGTTCACGGCGACGAGCGAGAACTCGAACGGCGCACGGCGCGCGATTTCGCGCAGGAGGTAGAGCAAGGCGTGCGAGTCCTTGCCGCCGCTCACGGCGACCAGCACGCGATCGCCGGGCTCGAGCAGCGCGAAATCGGCGCTCGCCCGGGCGACCTGGGAGAGCAGGCGTTGCTCGACGCGGGCCATGAAGGTGCACTTTTTGGCGCGAAACCCGCGCCGCCGCAAGCCCGGGCCCCGCGAGAGCGCCGCGCGGCCGGGGATGGTAAGAAGCGTGCGTGAGCTTCTCCCAAGCCGCGCAGATCGTCGTCATCGTGCTCGCCATCTTCGGCGTCTACGGCTTCGTCGCGACCGCGCGCGACGGCGAGACGCGGCGGGCCTGCACGGCGCTCTGCGCGCTCAAACCCGATTATGCGGGCCGTAACCGCACCGCTCCCGATTTCGAGCTCCCCTCGGTCGACGGCCGCAACGTGCGCCTCTCGAGCTATCGAGGGAAGACCGTCATCCTGCACTTTTGGACCAAGACGTGCCGGCCGTGCCTCGAGGAATTGCCGCACATCGCGAGTCTCGCAAAAGCGCTCGGCTCGCACCAGGATTCGGTCGCTCTCGTCACCGTGACGACGGACGAAAGCGCGGAGGACGCGCGCGCGACGCTCAACTCCGTCATCGGTTCGGACAACGATTTCACCGTGCTCGTCGATCCCGACGGCGACAAAGTCGTGAACGGCAAGTACGGCACGAAGCTCTTCCCCGAGACGTGGTTCATCGACGCGAAAGGCGTGATTCGCGCGCGCTTCGACGGACCGCGGGATTGGGAGGGCGCGTTGCCGCTCGATCTCGCCGCGTCGCTCTCGACGCCGATTCCGTGCGAGGTTACCTACGCCTCGGGGCATCCGACGGGGCCGTTCGCCGGGCTTTGCGGCGACGTGGCCCCGGGCAGCTGAGCCCGCGCTCGTTCAGTCGCCTTCGTACTCGCAGCGCGCGTCGCACGTCTCGTGCACGATCACGCGTTCGAGCGCGGGCAAGCCCGGTCGGATGCGCTCCCACAACCAGCGCGCGAGGTTTTCGCTCGTCGGGTTCGCGAGGCCGGGCACTTCGTTCAGGTAGTTGTGATCGAGCAGGTCGAAGAGCGGCTGCCACACGCGGTCGACCTCGCCGTAGTCGATGAACCAACCCGTGCGCTCGTCGACGGGCCCGCGCACCGCGAGTTCGATCTTGAAGCTGTGTCCGTGGAGGCGTGCACATTTGTGACCAGGCGGTACCTCGGGCAAACGATGAGCGGCCTCGAAGCGGAGCTCCTTGATCAACCGAACTTTCATGGCGCACGGGTTCTAGCATCCCGGCGGCTTGACCCGAGCGGGAGCCGGTCCGAAACTGAGCGCCCATGATTTCGCGTCGGTTCGCTTGGGCCGTGGGGGTCGGAGCGCTGATTCTAGGTCCCCGCACGGCTCGCGCCGGTGACGCGACGCTCGCCGAAGCGCTGTTCCAAGACGGCAAAAAGCTCATGGAAGCGCGCGACTACGAGCACGCCTGTCCCAAATTCAAGGCGAGTTACGACGCCGATCCGGCGACGGGCACGTTGTTCGCGCTCGCGAGCTGTGAGGAAGATCTGGGCCTCTTCGCGACGGCGTGGACGGATTACCTGGACGTGGCCGCGCGCTCGAAACAAGAGGGCAGGCTCGATCGGGCGCAAGCCGCGACCGACCAGGCGACGCTGGTCGCGCCGCGCCTCGACAAGATCACCGTGCACGTGGCGGCCGAGACGGCGGCGCTGCCGGGCTTCGTCGTGAAGCGCAACGGCGTGCCGATGGCTGCCGCGGCGTGGGACACGCCGATCCCGGTCGATCCGGGACCGCAAGAGGTGGAAGCGAACGCCACGGGCAAGGAGCCCTTCCACACGATCGTGAAGTTCGGGCAGCAAGCCGATCAGCAGGTGATCGACGTCGTCTTCAAAGACGCGGTGCCCGACCGCGTGCTGCCGCCCGTGGCGGCGAGCGGTGAGAGCACGAGCAGGCCGCCGTATCGCCCGATCGGCTACGTCACGGGCGGCGTCGGCATCGCGGCGGTCGCGGCCGGCGCCGTGTTCGGGGTGCTCGCCAAACAAAAGGATTCCGACTCGAAAGCGAACGGCCATTGCGACGCGAGCGGCTGTGACGCGAAGGGCCTCGACCTCAACAAGGACGCGCGAACGTTCGGCAACCTGAGCACCGCGTTCTTCATCGGCGGCGGCGTGCTGCTCGCCGCGGGCGTCACGTTGTTCGTCGTCGGGGCGCCGGGCTCCCCGGAGTCGCGCGCCTCGATCACGCTCACGCCGCTCGTCGCGCGGGACGGCGCGGCGCTGAGCCTCGCGGGGAGGCTCTGAGCATGCTTCGCGGCATGGCGCGCACGCGCGGCCTCGAGCTTTTCGCGGCCGCCGCGGCGCTCGTCGCGTGCAACGACATCCTCGGCATCAAAAAGTACGAGGCACGACCCGCGACCGGCGCCGAATCCGGCGGCACCTCGAGCGGCGCGACGTCGTCGGGCGGTTCGAGCGACACGGAGACGGGCGGCTCGAGCGGAACCGAAACGGGCGGCACCGGCGACGTGACCGGCGAAGCGGGCGGCGGCGCGCAACCGAGCAGCGGCGGCACGCAAGGCGGCTCGACCGCGAGCGGCGGCAAAGGCGGCTCCGGCACGAGCGCCACGGGCGGACGCGGCGGCGGCTCCCACGGCGGCAGCACGTCGAGCGGCGGCACGAGCGGCGGCGGCACGACGACGGGCGGCGCGAGCGGCGAAGCGGGCGAAACGAACGGCGGCGCCGGTGCCGGGAACACGTGCAGCGGCAGCGTGTGCGGCACCGCGTGCGTCGACGAGCAGACGGATCCGCACGACTGCGGCGCGTGCGGTCACGATTGTGCGGGCGGCCAGTGTTCGGGCGGCCGATGCCAGAGCGTACAGCTCACGACCGGCAAGGGTCGGCTCTTCATGGTCGAGGTGGTGAACGGCTACGTCTATTACGGCGGCGACGGCGTCGACGTGCGGCGCATGAGCATCGACGGAACGGGGGACACGGCGATCGCGCCGTCGAGCTCGTCGGATCACGAGTACGTCTACGATTGGGCCGTCACGCCGGATGCAATCCTCTGGGGTAATGATTCGCTGCCGAACGGCGTGCGCGGCTGCGCGCTGCCGGCGTGTGCCGGCGGTCCTCAGGTTTACGAGAACACGAGTCAGTTCGTGCACGCGCTCGCGTACGCCTCGGCGGACAATCTCGTCTTCTTCGACGACGGAGCCAACCTCGAACAGGCGGCAGCGCCCGGCGGCGTCGCGAGCGACTTCGCGACCGCGCAAGACCCCCTCGTCGAGGCGACGGCCGACGCGACGACGGTGTATTGGGCGACGGATTCGGGTGACACGAACGGCGTGAACATTCACGCGCGCGCCGTCGTCGGTGGCACGACGAAGAACCTCGTCTCGAACCTGAACGTCGAGCCTTTCGGCTTGAGCGCGTCGCCGAGCTTCTTGTTCTTCACGCTGAGCGGCACCGGCTCCGTCTACTCGACGCCGCTTCCCGACGGCAGCGGCGCCGGCGCGCCGACGCTCGTGGGCACCGCCGGCGTGAACGCGCGCAAGGTCTTCACGGTGGACGGCCTCGTGTATTGGGCGGCGGCCGGCGACACCCCGAACGCCACCGGTTCGATCGTCCGCTGCCCGGAAACCGGGTGCAACGGAGGCACGCCCGACGCCGTGGCGACGACGACGGCCGGCCCCTGGGGCCTCACCGTCGCCGACGGCGTGCTCTATTGGGTCACCGAGTCGGGCGAGGTCGGGAAGGTCGCGCTCTGAGGAAGCCGCAACGCGACCACCTCACTCGAACTCGAGCCGCCAGCGCACGTCCGCGCCGAGGTTACCGAGCGCGGAGCTCGAGATGTCGTTCACGTTGTCGTACGTCGTTTCGACGCTGACACGATTGTTCAAACGCCATTCGACGTTGGAACGCACCTCGCGCGATTCGGCGAGACCGGTGGTGACGTTGGCGCGCAGGCGCTCGGTGAGGCGCTTGCCGATGGTGACGGTCGGCTCCGTGCGACCGGTGCGTGACGAATACTCGCTACCGAAGCGGAATTCGTCGATCACCGGCACGGCGTCGGTCACGGCGCGGTCCGCGCCGCTCAGCGTGCCGAGCGCCTCGAGCGCGACGCTTTCGCCCACGGCCGCGCTCTGCGCCTGATCGAGCTCGGCGCGCGTGAGCCCCACGGTGATGAGCAGGAAGATGTCGTCTTGCGCGAGCGCGGGGTCGCTCGTGAGGTCGATCTTGAGGTCGTCGGCGTCGCCGTGCGCGTGCATGCGGATCGTCCAGTGGCCGCCCGCGACGCTCGTGCCCGCGGAGGCGGCGGCCGTGGGCGCCGCCGGGCTCGAGCCGGTCGTGCCGGCGCCGGCGGCCGCGTAGCGGCGGTAGTCGGTCGTCGCGGTCACGTCGACGTTCGGCGCGATGCGCGTCGCGTCGTCGAAGCGCACGGTGCCCTGATTGATGTCGAAGACGTTGCGCCGGAGCTTGATGCGCCCGCCGGGCTTCACTTCGACGGTGCCGCGCAGGCCGTAGCGTCCGTTCGTGCCGCTCAACACCACGCCTTCGTTCCCGAGATCGAGATCGGCCTCGATGAGCTCGTTCTTGATTTGCAACGGGCGCGACGACTTGATGGTGACGTCGAGCGCGACGACGTCGTCGGCGGGGTCGTACTCTTCGAAGCTCGTGCGCTTGCCGCGGCGGCCGAGCGATTGAAGCTCCGCCGTCATCGTCACGGGGCGCTTGTATTCGAACGAGCGCAAATTCACGTTGCCGGAGAGCCGCGGGAGCGCGCGCTCGCCGATCGACGGCTTCCACGTCGCGAGCAGGTCGGCGTCGGCGGAGGCGCGCACGCCGTCGCCGAGCGGCAGCGCGAGATCGCGCGCGGCGATGTCGAGCCTTACGGCGCCGAGCTCGAAGCCGCGGAGCGGCGCGCCGCCACCCAGCGTGATCTTGCCGTTGCCCATGCGGGCGCTGCCGCGCGAAACCTCGAGCTCGCCGCCGTCGAGCTTGAGCGCCACGTCGATGTCGCTGAGCGGCACCGTGAGACCGCGCAAGACGACCTCGCCGCCGCTCAGCGCGAAACCGCCGCTGTACTCCGGTGAACGCAACGGGCCGCTCACGCCGAGGTGGCCGGTGACGCTGCCCTTGGCGCGCTCCACGCGTGGGAAAAGCTGGGTCAGCGCGCCGAGATCGACGGGCCGGAGCGCCACGTTCGCGTCGATGCGGGGCGCGTCGCGCAAGGACGCGATGCCGCCGCTCAAATCGAAGGTCACTTGATGACCGCTCGGGGTGGTCGCGGTGAACGCGAGCGCCGGCGCACGCACGGCGCCGTTCTCGAGCTCGACGGGTTCGGCGCCGGGGGCGAGCTTGAGCGTGTAACCGTTGCGTCCGAGAGCGAGCGAATCGAGCGTGAGCCGCACGCGCGAAGCGAGCGGATCGGCCGTGCGCACGTCACCCATGTCGAGCGTGCCGCTCAGCCGTCCGTCGGGCGGCGACTCCGAGAGCGCGAGCGCCGGCACGAGCTCGGCCGCCGCGCCGAGATCGAGGTCCTTCAACTCGACTTTGCCGCGCACGATTTTCGCGCGCTGACGCGTGACGTGCATGTCCGCGATCGTCATCTGGCCGCCGAACAGCGAGCCGCGCACCGTGAACACGCCCGACGCGGCGTCGGCCTCGTACTCCGCGCGATCGAACGGCGTCTCGATCGCAGCGCCGCAGTGCGTCTTGCCGATGGTCGGTCGAGTGACGTGAATCGGCGTGAGCTCGACCGCGAGGCTCGAAGCCGGCAATGTCGCGCGCCCGACGCGCACCGGCGAGAGGCGCGCCGTCGCCACCGCTTCGAGGTCGTCGATCGTCCCGCTGAGCTCGGCCACGGCCGAGGCCTGCCCGTCCGCGACCTTGAGCAACGACGGGAGCGCGTCGATTTTCCCGATCGGCACTTCGCTCGCGACGAGGTGCCCCTCGATCTTTCCGCCCGGTCGCACGTCCAGCGAACCGACGATCGAGCCCGGACCCTTGTTGAGCACGAGACTCGGCACGCCGAGCTCGAGCGCGCGGTAACCGGCGTCGCGGTCGTACCAGCGCATGCGATAATCCGCGTGGCCGCCGTCGTAGCGCTCGCCGAAGAGCGCGAGCCGCTTGAACGCGAGGCTGCCGTTCGTCACGAGCACGCCGGACTGACACGCGTCTTCCTTGCCGCCGAGCACGTAATGCACGCTCACGTCCGCGGCGGTTTCGCCCTCGAGGTCGGCCCAGCGCGGATCGTCGTCGAAGTGCCAGATCGCCAAAAAATCCCGCAAATCGAAGCTCTGACTCTTCATCCTCGCGTCGACCACGAGCGTCGCGCCGGCGTCGAAGTCGATGCGTCCGTTCGGCACGCTGAAGGTGCTCTTGCCCTTCTGCGCCTCGATGTCCGTGAGCTCGAGGTAGAGCGGCCGAAAGCGCACCTTGCCGCTCTTCAAGTCGCCGATCGGAAAGCCGCCGAACACGAACGAGCCGATCTTCACGTTACCCGTGAGCAGCGGATCGCTCATCATGCCCGCCATGTCGACGTCGAGCTCGGCCACGCCGGACATCGGGATGTCGACGAGCGGGCTCGCGTCGGCGAGATCGATGCGGGAGTCCTTCGCGATGTCGAGCTGAATGCGGTTGTCGAAGCCGATCGAGACGAGCTTCACGAGCACGCTCGACTTGCCGAAGTCGGTGCGCGTGTCGAAAAACTCGAGCGCGTGCGGCACGACGCGAAAGCGGCCGCGCAGCGTCGCGTGCTTCACGCCGATCATGTGTTTTCGCGCCGGATCCTTCCACGAACGGTCGAACACCTCGAAGTCGCGCGTGTCGCCCGTGAGCTCCCCCTCGACGTGCAGCGGCGCGAGCGTGCCGTGGACCTTGCGCGCGTGCGTCTCGTGGATGTCCCAGCTCACGATCGTGCGCGGCGTCACGTCGAGGTCGCGCATCAGCGACGTGAACGGCACGCCGGTCTCGTCCATCGCCTCGACGGTCATGGGCACGCCCGACCGGAGCGGCTCGATGTGCACGTTCGCGAGCGTCACGCGGCCGTCGGCGAAGCCCATCTCGTAATGCGGGATGTCGATCTTGTCCTCGGCCATCCGCACCTCGACCGAGAGATCCTTCGCGAGCCGATAGCCGCCGAGCCCGAGGTCCTTGCCCGTGAGCTTGCCCTCGGCTTCGGGCAGCTTGAAGCTGCCGTCGTTGCGTACGTCGCCCGCGAACGCGAGAAAGCCGTGGAGCGGCAGCGTCGGCACGAAGCGGTTCAACGCGAGGAGCGGGGCGCGCACGACGAGGTGCCCCGTGAAAATCGGCGCCTTGTCCTTGCGCAAGGTCGCGTGGAGCTGCGAGACGCGCGCCGCGAGCTCGAGTGGATTCGACTCGTTCACGGCCTCGCAACCGCCGTGCCGCCCCGGCCCCGGCGTGTCGTCGAGCCCGGCGAGGAGCGACAGGCGCCGCACGTCGAAGGATTCGGGCTGCACGTGCACGCGCGCCTCGAGACGGCAGAGCAAATCGTCGTCGCTCACCTCGTGCCCGCTCGTGGCGACGTGCAACGTCCGGTCGATGCGCTTGCGCTGCACGCGCGTCTCGTCGGCGGTCAGCGAAATCTCGAACGACGGCCCGCTGTCGGCGAACACGTCGAGGTCGACCGCGCCGGTATCGACCGCCGTGCCGTCCACGTCGAGATGAAAATGTCCTTCGGTGATCGAGAGCGCCGTGAAGGGTGCTCGCTGCGCGCGCTTGGCCGCCGCGCCGGACGACGCCCGCTCCGGCAACCGATACGCGACGTTGGTCACCTTGCCGTCCCTGACGACGAGCCGCGCTTCGGGTCGCTTGATCTCGATTTCGCCGAGATCGAGGCGCCCGCCGAACAGCGCGAACACGCGCGGCGCGACCGTGACCGATTCGGCCACGAGCGCGGGCGGACCGCCGTCCTTCGCCGGAACCCTCAGGTTCACGACGGCGAGCCGGAGCGGCAGGAGCCGGAGCTCGACCTTGTACGTCGCCGAAACGCCGAGCTCCTGCCGGAGCACCCGCGCCGTTTCGCGCTCGGCCCAGCGCGTGAGGGGCCCGCTCGACAGCGCCGCCGCGGCGAGCAACGGCAGCGCGCCGATCACGGCGAAGACGGCGCAGAGGGCCCGAGCGACCCAGCGGCCGGGCTCCCAGCGCCTCTCGACGGGCGCGCGGGCATCCATGTGGGGCTGAAAGCCTAGCCCCGACGCCCCCTCGAGGCACAGAACGGAGCCGGCCGGAACCGGAGCCGCCGAGGCGGTTCGGTAAGCGCCCTCGCGCGCCGAGGTCGAGGGGGCCGTGATAGAGGTGGAGGAGCCTCGTGAAGCTCGCGGAAGGCGACAACCACCTGATTTCGGCGCGGCACGGCCTCGCCATCTGCCAGGTGTGGACGCGGCCCGACCTCAGCGCCGAGGACGGAGCGCGCAATGCGCGGCAGATGGCCGAGTACCTCGAGACGCACGTGCTGCTCCAGAACTCGCCATACCGGGGAGTTATTTTCGATCTGCGCCGGGGACCGCCGGTGTTCGGGCCGAAGACGCGCGAATCACTGGCGCATTTTTTCGCCACCGCGGCCCGCCTGAACATGGGCGTCGCCGTCCTCGTGGGAGATTCGCCGATTCAGGTGCTCCAGTTTCGGAACCTGTGCCGCGACTCGGGCGGCCGCGCGGACGTGTTCGACAACGAAACCGACGCGGTGCGTTGGTTCGGCCCGCTGCCGGATCCGAGCCCGTTCACGCAGTCGAGCAAGCCTCCGCGCTGAGGCGCGTTTGCGACGGGTGCGAGCGTGATCGCTTCCAAGCTTCCGGACGTCGGCACGACGATCTTCACCGTGATGTCGCGGCTCGCGGAGGAGCACCGCGCCGTGAACCTCGGCCAGGGCTTCCCCGATTTCGAACCGCCGGAGGCGCTCAAGGCGGCGCTCGCCCGCCACGTCGCCGCGGGCAAGAACCAATACGCGCCGATGGCCGGCGTCCCCGCGCTCCGCGCCGGCATCGCCGCCGAGCTCGCGCGCTTTTACGGGCGCAGCGTCGACCCCGAGCGGGAGCTCACCATCACGAGCGGCGCGACCGAAGCCATTTTCGACGTGATCGCGGCCGTCGTGCGCCCCGGCGACGAGGTCGTCGTGCTCGACCCGGCGTACGACTCGTACGAGCCGTCCGTCCTGCTCCAGGGCGGGCGCTGCGTGCACGTGCCGCTCCTGCCGCCGCGCTTCGCCGTCGATTGGCAGCGCGTGGCCGACGCCGTCGGCCCGCGCACGCGCCTCGTCATCGTGAACTTTCCGCACAATCCGAGCGGCGCCGTGCTCGAGCCGCACGATCTCGACGCGCTCGCCGCCCTGTTGCGCGGCACCGACGCACTGCTCCTCTCCGACGAAGTCTACGAGCACATCGTGTTCGACGGGCGCGCGCACCAGAGCGTGCTCCGGCACGACGAGCTCTACGCGCGGAGCTTCGTCGTGAGCTCGTTCGGCAAGTGTTATCACGCCACGGGCTGGAAAATCGGCTGGATCACGGCGCCGCCCGCGCTCACTGCCGAAGTGCGCAAGGTGCACCAGTTCGTCACCTTCGCGACCAGCACCGCGGCGCAGCACGCCCTCGCCGACGTGCTCCACGAGCTCCCCGCGCACCTCGCCGAGCTCGGCCCCTTCTATCAACAGAAGCGCGATCGGTTTCGCGAGCTCGTCGCCGGCGTCCCCTTCGAGCTCTTGCCCGTCTCCGGCGCCTACTTCCAACTCGCCGATTACTCCGCGCTCTCGGATGAGGACGACGTGAGCTTCGCGCGCCGCCTCACCACCGAAGTCGGCGTCGCCGCCATTCCGCTCTCGCCCTTTTACGCGGAGCCGCCCGCGCAGCGCCTCGTCCGCTTCTGCTTCTGCAAAAAGCCCGAAACCCTCGAGCTTGCCGCCGAACGCCTGCGCCGCCTGACGCGCTGAGCGCCCGCCGACACCTTCGTCACGGAGCGCTGTCGGGGGCCGAAGCGCCGAGCTCGGCGAGCACGGCGTCACGAAACGCGATCGCCCGGCGCGGCAGATAACGCCCCGACGGGTACACGAGGTGCCACACGCCGCGAAAGCCCGTGTAGTCCGGCAAGACGCGCACGAGCTCGCCGCGCGCGCAGCCGACGCCGGGCGCCGCCAAGAACTCGGGCAAGAGACCGATGCCGGCGCCTTGCACCGTCGCCTGGTGCACGAACGCGAACTCGTCGGCGCTGATGGCACCGCGAACGTCGACCATTTCGTCGCCGGCCGGACCCGTGAGCGTCCAGCGGGCGCGGCCGAGCGCGGCGCGAAACAGCACGCAATCGTGCTCCGCGAGCTCCTCGACGCGGGTGGGAGCGGGCCGGCGCGCGAGGTAGCTCGGCGCCGCGTACAGGCCCGAGTGGCGCGGCGCGAGCCGGCGCGCGACCAGCGACGAGTCGGTGAGCGCCGCCGCGCGCAACGCGAAGTCGACGCTCTCCGCCACGAGGTCGACGATGCGACCGGTGAGCACGAGGTCGACGTGCACGTCCGGATTCGCAGCCACGAAGCGCGTGACGATCGGCGCGAGGATCCAGACGCCGGCGTCGGACGGCGCCGTCACGCGCACCGTGCCGCGCAGCGACGATTGCAGATCCGACACCGCCGCCTCGGCGTCTTCGAGTCCGGTGAGCGCGCGCGAGGCGCGATCGTAAAAGACGCGCCCGGCTTCGGTCAGCTGCACCTTGCGGGTCGAGCGCTGGAGCAGGCGGACGCCGAGCTCCTCTTCGAGCAAGGTGACGGCGCGACTCACCGACGACTTCGGGACGCGGAGGGTCTTCGCCGCGGCCGTGAAGCTTCCGTCCTCGACCACGCGGGCGAACGTCAGGGCTCGGTTCAGGTCCATTGTTCAACTTTCGGCAACTGTCAGTTCAAAATCTGGCAGCTAGTTCGAGCGTTCGCAACGGTCCATGCTCTTTTCATCGGACGCAGACACCGCGCCCCCCGAAGGAGCAGTTTTCATGACCCTCGCAACCCAATCGAACCCCGTCGCTTCGCCCGCCCGTGCCGCCGCCCGGACCGGCGCCGCCACGTTCGACCTCGACGCGTCCCACTCGCACGTCGGGTTCGCCGTCCGGCACATGATGGTGAGCAACGTGCGCGGCGAGTTCACGAAGCTCGCGGGCACCGTCAGCTACGACCCCGCGGCGCCGGAAAATACCGCCATCGACGTGAAGATCGACGTCGCCTCGGTGAACACGCGCGAGGAAAAGCGCGACGGTCACCTGCGGAGCGCCGACTTCTTCGACGCCGAGCAATATCCGCACATCACCTTCGTCTCAAAGCAAACCCGGCGCAAGAGCGGCGGTCTCGAGGTCAAGGGCGACCTCACGATTCACGGCACGACGCGTGAAGTGACTTTGGCCGTCGAGGACATCACGCCGGAACACGCCGATCCGTGGGGCAAGCAGCGCATGGGCGCGTCGGCCCGCACCAAGATCCGCCGGTCCGATTTCGGCATGCGCTGGAACGCGGCGCTCGAGGCGGGCGGCGTGCTCGTCGGCGACGAGGTCTCGATCGAGCTCGAGGTCGAGCTCGTACGCCGGTAAAGAAGCCGAATCGCGGCGCGGGTTGTCGTAAAATCGGGGGCCGGTGCTAAAAGGCCGGCCCCCCGATGTCCGGACCCTCTTCCGCCACCGCCGTTGCCGACAAGGAGCGCGCTCTGCGCGCGCTCGAACGTGCGGTCGAATGCGCCGAACGCGGCGTGACTTCGGAGGGCGTGCTCTTGTGCGCGCCCGAAGATCTGTCGGCGCTCGGCGCGCCCGCCGTCCGCCGTGAGCTCGATCGCGTCATGATGGGCGGGCACGCCGACCTCGGCCTCGACGCGCTCTTGGTGACGGGCGTGCTCGACGCGCTCTTGCCCGAGGTAAAGGCGATGGTCGGCTTCGGGGACGGCGAGTGGCGCCACAAGGACGTGTGGAAGCACACGAAGCAAGTGGTGCTGCAGAGCGTGCCGCGGCTCGAAGTGCGCTACGCCGCGCTCTTTCACGACATCGGCAAGGTCCGCACGCGCAGCATTTCACCCGACGGCGAGGTGCACTTCTTCGGTCACGCCGAGGTCGGAGCGCGCATGTTCGACAAGCTCGAGCGGCGCGAGCGCTTGTTCGCCGCGGACGAGGCGTTGCGGAGCACGGTGCGCTTCCTCGTGCTGCACCATTTGCGGGCGAGCCAGTACGACGGCAAGTGGACGCCGAGCGCGATCCGCCGCTTCACGCGCGAAATGGGCGCGCGGCTCGAGGATCTCCTGTGCCTCTCGCGCGCGGACATCACGACCAAGCGTCCGGAGAAGAAACGGCGCGGCATCGCGCTCATCGACGAGCTCGGCGAAAAGATCGGCGAGCTTGCCGCCGAAGACGCGATTCAGCCGCCCTTGCCGACCGGGGTCGGCAACGAGCTCATGGTGGCGTTCTCGCTGCCGCCTTCGCGCCTGATCGGCGACATCAAGCGCGCGCTCGAAGCGGCCATCGAGTCCGGGGAGCTCGAGCCGCACCTCGAGTCGGGCGCGTACGTGGAGTTCGTGCGGGTCAATCGCGCGCGCTTCGGCTTGCCCGAGTGAGCCTCGCAGCGCCGCCGCGCACGGCGGACTAACGCTGGTTCAGGTCGGCGCCCGACGGCGCGCCGTAGACGAGCGCGTGGCGGATGCGTGCGAGCGGCGCGCCGTCGTCGAGCGTCGCGTCGCCGCGCGCGTCGAGCGCCACGCCGAGCTTTTGGAAGAGGCCCGCCAAGTCGACGGGCGCACCTCGATTCGCGTGCGCGGCGGCGAGCGGCGCGAGCACGGGCGCGCCGAGCGCGCGGTCGGCCACGTCGAGTGCTTGCGCGAGCGGCCACACCTGCGTGGCGTCGCCGCCGCTCCGAAGCACGGCGCGAAGCCCGTCTTCGAGGCCGCGCGCGCCGTCCGTCGCGCGGCGCTCCTCGACGTCGGCGAGCAGGCAGAAGAGTCCACCGCCCCAATACGTGTCGGAGAACTCGACCGGATGTTCGAGCCCGCGCGTCATCGCGTCGAGGCCGCGCGGCATGTTGCGCAGGAATTCGCGCCAGAGCTGCTTTTCCGGATACCAGCCGAGACGCGCGCGAATGAGCGGCTCGAAGTAGGTCGCGAGCCCCTCGTCGTACCACTTGCCCTCGTCGACGAAGGACGGCGTGCCGGCGTGGAAGAGCTCGTGCACGAGGATCCAATCGTCGGTGAGCTCGGGTGGCGTCGTGTGCTCGCCGAGGATGACGACGACGCCCGGACCGCTCGCGGGCAGCATCTTTCCGAACAAGACGCCGTGAAGCGCGGGGATCGGCGCGAGCACGACGAGCGTGCGCGGCGCGGGCGGGCGCTCGAAGAAGTCGATCACGCCGCGTTCGGCGTCGGCGACCCACTTCGCGTACACGTCGGGCGCGAGATCGAGCGCGCCGTCGAGGATCGCGAGGCGCACGCTCGCGCCGGCGACGACGAGATCGCGCGTGGTGACGGGGCCGAACGTCGTGTACGTGCCGACGCGGATTTCCTGGGACGCGAGGACGAACCCGTCCTTGTCGCGCGCGAGGCCGGACTCGATGCCGTCGGTTGCGAAGCGCACGCGGATCGGCACGTCGTCGCGTTCGGGATCGGGCCGCAAGAGAAAGCTCGACGCCGGCGCGAGCAGCGCGCGACCGAAGCGCCGCGCGTAGTCGATTTCATTTTCACGGCGTGCGAGCCCGTCGAGATCCACGCTGTACGTGAGCTCGGCGACGCCGGGACCGACGCGCGTCGCCGGGTGCACGGCGCTCGACGCGGGCGCCCCGTCGCTCGTCACGAACGGCACGATTCGCGGCTCCGTCGCGGCGAACCCGGTCACGCCGCCGCCCTCGCAGCGCGCACGCACGTGCACGACGAAGGGCGCCACGCGCGGCGCCGACACGGAGTACTCGCACGTCTCGGCGGGCGGCGCGGATTTGGCGGTGGCAACCCGGCGCGCCACGGCGCGAGGCGGCGCGAGCGCGCCGCGCGGCGCGTTCGACGGTGTCGCGCAACCCGCACAGAACCCCCAACACCAAAAAAGAACGAACGGCGACGAGCGGCGGCGGGCCAACATGCGCCCTCACGGCGCGGGCGGCGGCGCCGCGCGGAAGCCTCCAGCGAGCGCGCGCGAGGCGTACGGCAAGACGAGCCCCGGCAAACCTTGGCGGGGCGCGAGGTGGCCCGCGAGACCGAACAGCAGGATGAGGGTGCGCTCGACGTAAAAGTAGCCGTCGGGATATTCGACGCTCTTCATCACGGCGCGCAGTCGGCCGCGCACCTGCCGAAACCCGGATAGCTTTTCCATCGCCTCGCGATCGAGTCGCGAGAAATCGGCGATTTTCGTGCCCGAAAGCACCTTCAGGTACTCGTGACCCACGGCTTTCAGGAGCTCGCGGTCGCCGGTTTCGGAGACGAACCCCATGCGCTCGACGCCCGCGAGCACGAGGTCGTCGCTGTGCGTGAGCACGCCCTTCACCACCATCGTCATGCCCTCGGCGAGCGACGGCGTGACTTCCTCGACGGCGCCGAAATCCAAGATGACGAGCGTCGGCCCGGGACGCACGAGGAAGTTACCTGGGTGCGGGTCCGCGTGGAACACGCGATGCTGGAGCAGCATCTCGAAGTAACACTCGACGAGCAGCTTGCCGACGCTCTCCGGCTCGATCCCGGCCGCTCGCTGACCCTCGATGTCGTTCACCTTCATGCCCTCTTCCAGGGACATCGAGAGCACGCCGCCCTGGGTGAGCTCGGGGAAGATCGTCGGGATGACGACGTCTTTTCGCGCGGCGAAGATGCCGCGCATGCGCTCCATGTTTTGTCGCTCGTGCGCGTAGTCGGTCTCGCGCGCGAGCATCGCCTGCAGCTGGTCGAGGATGCGCTCGACGCGCGCGATGGGCGCGAGCAGCCGAATCACCGGCAAAACGGAGCGCATCACGCCGAGGTCGGCCGCGATCAGCCGCTCGATGTTCGGGTAGAGCACCTTCACGGCGATGGGCCGGCCGTCGCGCGACGTCGCGCGGTGCACCTGCGCGAGCGACGCCGCGGCGATGGGCTCGCGCTCGAAGCTGCCGAAGCGCGCGAGCGGATCGGCGCCGAACGCCTCGCGGAGCCGGCCTTCGATTTCCGCGAAAGGGCGCGGCGGTACCTTGTCTTGCAGGTCCTCGAGCGCTTCGGCAAATGCGGCGGGCAGGAACGTGCCCGTGACGCTCAGGACCTGGCCCATCTTGATGAACACGCCGCGCAGGCGCGAGAAGCCGCGCGCGAGCCGCCGCGCGTTCCTCTTGTGGGCGGCCTCGAAGAGCCGCTCGCGTCGCTCGTGCGTGACGAAGATCGAGAGCGCGAACGTGAGTCCGTACGACGCGAAGATCGTCCAAAACAGGATCAGACCGCGCAGCGAACGGACCACGCGCTTTAGCCTACACCGAGGACTGCCGCCGGGCGGGCGCCCGGACACGCGGCGAAAAACGCCCCGCCGCTCAGAACGCGAGGTACGGTAGGCCCGCGGCGGTTTTCTCGGTCGCCGACGCGCCGTCCAAAAGCTGCGCGATCGGGTCCCATTCGCCGTTCACGAGCGCGTCGCGCGCGCCGGGCTTCATGCTGGCCTTCACCGTGACGGCGCCGGCGCTCACCGTCCCCGCGACGAGATCGACCGTCACCGGCGTCTCCGGGTTCGCTTCGACCACGCGCGCGAGCGCCTCCACGTCCTCGTGCGACACGGAGACGCAAGGCATGCCGAGCGTCGTCGAGTTGCCGAAGAAGATCTCCGCGAAGCTCTCGCCCACGATCGCCTTGATGCCGAACTTGGCGAGCGCTTGCGGCGCGTGCTCGCGCGACGACCCGCAGCCGAAGTTCGCGTTGGCGAGCAGAATGCTCGCGCCCGCGTGCCGCGGATCGTCGAGCGGGTGTCCCTTCTTCGCGCCGTTCTCCTCGAAGCGGACGTCGTAAAAGAGATACTGGCCGAGTCCGTCGAAGGTGACGCACTTCATGAACCGAGCCGGGATGATGCGGTCGGTGTCGATGTCGGTGCCGGGAACGTAGACGGATTTACCGGTAACCTGGCTGATCTTGGCGAGGGTCATGGTGAGTGGGTGGGTTCGGAGTTCACGCTTTGAACACTTCGCGGGCGTCCGCGATTTTCCCGCTGACGGCGGCCGCGGCGACCATGACGGGGCTCATCAGAATGGTGCGACCGGTGGGGCTGCCCTGGCGGCCCTTGAAGTTGCGGTTCGACGAGGACGCGCAAAGCTCGCGGCCGATCAAGCGATCGGGGTTCATGGCGAGACACATGGAGCAGCCGGGTTGGCGCCACTCCCAGCCGGCTTCGCGGAACACTTTGTCGAGTCCCTCGGCCTCGGCGGCGCGCGCCACGTCCATCGAGCCCGGCACGGCGAGAGCACGCACGCCCGGGGCGACTCTCTTCCCGCGAATGTGGCGCGCGACCTCGCGAAAGTCGGAGAGCCTGCCGTTCGTGCAGCTACCGATGAACGCGACGTTCACCGGCACGCCCTGAATCGGCTTGCCGGCTTCGAGCTGCATGTAATCGAGCGCTTCCTTGATCGAGGCTTGCTCGGCTTCGGTCTTGCCGTCTTCCTTGCGCGGGACTTTCTCTTCGATGCTGATGGCTTGACCCGGGTTGATGCCCCAGGTGACGGTTGGCGCGATGTCCTGCGCGTCGAAGCGCACGACGTCGTCGTACGTCGCGTCGGCGTCGGACGCGACGGAGCGCCAGTACTCGAGCGCGCGGTCCCACGCGGCGCCCTTCGGCGCGAGCTCGCGCCCCTTCAGGTACTCGAACGTCGTTTCGTCGGGGTTCACGTAGCCGACACGCGCGCCGCCCTCGATCGACATGTTACAGAGCGTCATGCGCTCTTCCATGCCGAGCGCGCGCACGGCGTCCCCCGCGTATTCGTACGCGTAGCCGGTGCCGCCGTTCACGCCGAGCGTGCGGATCACGTGCAAAATCACGTCCTTCGCGTAGACGCCGGGCCGCAGGCGGCCGTTCACTTCGATTTTGCGCACCTTGAGCGGCGCGAGGGACAGCGTCTGCGTCGCGAGCACGTCGCGCACCTGCGTCGTGCCGATACCGAAGGCGATCGCGCCGAACGCGCCGTGCGTCGAAGTGTGCGAGTCGCCGCACGCGATGGTCATCCCGGGCTGCGTGAGGCCGAGCTCGGGCCCGATCACGTGCACGATGCCCTGGTGCCCCGACTTCACGTCGAAGTAGCGAATGCGGTGGGTCGCGCACGCCTCTTCGAGCGCGACGATCATGCCCTCCGCCAAGCTGTCCTTGAAGGGACGGAGTCGCGTGTCCGTCGGCACGATGTGGTCGACCGTCGCGAACGTGCGCTCGGGGTGCACGACCTTGAGGCCCAGGTCCTTCAACATGCCGAACGCCTGCGGGCTCGTCACTTCGTGCAGGAGGTGAAGCCCGATGAACACCTGCGCTTGCCCGCTCGGCAGCGTGCGCACCGCGTGCCGTTCCCACACTTTTTGGAAGAGGTTTTTGCCCATGGCGACCTGCGCCAAAGACTGACCCGCAGGTATCGTTTAGTCTACTGAATGTTTATTGTTTTATGATTCAGTTTTTCTAACTCATTGGAGCTCGGCTAAACTCGGAGCCTTCCGTTCGAAAGGTGTCGATCATGGTGGGATCTTCGGGACGGCGCGCGCCGCTCTTCTTATTGGTTTTGGCGGCCGCGGCCTGCGGCACGCACACGCATGGCGACGACGACTCGGGGAACGGACGCGCGGGCGCGGGCGCCGCCGGCCTCGGCGCGGGCGGCGGCGGCGGAACCACGGCGGGCGGGAACGCAGGCACGACGGCGAACCCGGGCGGCGCCGCGGGCAATGCGGGCGCGGCGGCGGGCGAGGCGGGCGCGAGCGGAGCTTCCGCGAATCAGGGCGGATCGGGCGGCACGGCGGGCGACGCGGGGAGCGCGGGCACGGAGACGAACGCCGGGCAAGGCGGCGCGGCCGAGCCGATCACGACGCTCGATCTCAGCGGGCTCGATCCGAGCGTGCTCGCGTATCCGGCGGCGGCCGGCGTCGACGACGCGCTCGCTCGCGCCACCGACCTCGTGAACGGCCTCACGCTGAACGAACGCGAGACGCTCACTTTCGGCAGCGGCTACAGCGACGTCGTCGGCAGCGTTCCGGCGGTCGGTAGCTTGCCGACGCTCACGATGGACGACGGCCCGGGCGGCGTCGCGAACCTCACGGGCGTGACGGCGTTCCCCGATCCGATCACGCTCGCGGCGACGTGGGATCGCGACCTGGTCGAGCGCTGGGGCGCGGCCATGGGCGCCGAGGAGCGCGCGAAGGGCGTCATGATCCAGCTCGGTCCGATGATGAACCTGTCGCGTTCGCCGCTCGGCGGCCGCAATTTCGAGGGCTTCGGCGAGGACCCGTATTTGTCCGCCGAGCTCGCCGCGCGCGACGTGACGGGCATCCAGTCGAATCACATCGTCGCGACGGCGAAGCACTTCGTCGGCAACGAGCAAGAGTCGTATCGCATGTCGGAAAACTCGCTGATCGACGAGCGCACGCTGCACGAGATTTATTATCTGCCGTTCGAGGCGAGCGTGAGCGCGGGCGTGGGCGCCGTGATGTGCTCGTACAACATGCTGAACGGCGTCTACGCTTGCGAGAACCCGACCTCGCTCGGCGACTTGAAGAACGGACTCGGCTTCTCGGGCTGGGTGATGTCGGATTGGACGGCGACGCACAGCGGCGCCGCGTCGATCGACGCGGGGCTCGACATGGAAATGCCGTACGGTGAGTATTTCCCGACGGATCTCGCGAGCGTGGGCGAGGCGCGCATCGACGACATGGCGACGCGCATCGTGACGTCGCTCGTTCGCACCGGCGCGCTCGACGATCCGCCGACGGGGACGACGACCGACGTCGCGACCACGGACGAGCACGCGGCGCTCGCGCTCGAAGCCGCCACCGAGGGCATCACGCTGCTGAAGAACGACGGCCCGGCGCTCCCGCTCGACGACGGGGTGAAATCCATCGCCGTCATCGGCGGCGCGGCGTACGGGTCCACGTTGACGACGGGCACCGGCTCCGCGGACGTGATCGGCGACGTGACGAAAACGCCGCTCGATTCGCTGACGGCGCGCGCTTCGGGCGCGACCGTGACGTACGAGGCGGGCGACACCGGGGACGACAGCGCGGCGGTCGCCGCGGCCGCGACGGCGGATGCGGCCGTCGTGTTCGTCGCCGTGACGTCGGGAGAAGGCGCGGATCGCGCGTCGCTCTCGCTCCCCGCCTTGGACGACGCGCTCATCGGCGACGTCGCCGCCGTGAACCCGCGGACGATCGTGGTGCTCGACGTGCCCGGCGCGGTGCTCATGCCGTGGCTCGATCAGGTGAGCGGTGTCGTCGTCGCGTGGTACCCCGGTCAGGAAAACGGCGACGCCATCGCGTCGGTGCTCTTCGGCGACACGAACCCGAGCGGCAAGCTGCCGGTCACGTTCCCCGCCGACGCGACGACGCTGCCGCTGCCGGCGGCGCCGAACGTCGATTACTCGGAGGGGCTCGCCGTCGGCTACCGCGCGCTCGACGCGGCCGCCATCGACCCGCTGTTCCCGTTCGGATTCGGCCTGTCGTATACGCGCTTTCACTACGGCGACCTCGCGCTCCACGCCGGCACGACGCCGGGCGCGGTGGACGTGAGCTTCACGCTCGCCAACACCGGAGCTCTCGCCGGCACCGAGACGGCCGAGGTGTATCTCGGCTTCCCGCCCGCGGCGGGCGAGCCGCCGCGCGTGCTCCGCGGCTTCGAGCGCGTCGCGGTCGACGCGGGCGCGAGCCGCGAGGTTCACGTCGAGCTGCCGCCACGCGCGTTCACGTGCTGGAACCCGACGGCCCACGCGCGCTACGCGCCGAGCGGCACCTACACGGTGAGCGTCGGCGGCTCGTCGCGCGACCTCGTGCACACGGTGACGCTCGACGTGACCGGGCTCGGCCCCCAACCCTGAATACCGATCGAAGCGGCGCGGCGGCGTTCACCCGCGCGCGGCCGCCCGTGGTGCGCACGCCGCGGACCTCGGCTCAGTACTTCGTGTAGTCGAGGAAGTTACCGCTCAACATCAGCATGCTCATCATCGTCCAGGACTCGTCGTAGTACTGGCCGCCGCACCACATGTCGTTCTGCTTCAACATGCCCCACGCGTCGTCGATGAAGGACTGATTCGCCGTCGAGCTCATGGCGCCGACCGCCGCGGGGCCGATGAACGCCGCGGAGAGGCCATT
>Ga0335083_10001712_pt1 | contig 29911 bp, 56 predicted proteins | sample Lox_Sample_42_FD_206716 | JGI IMG/M metagenome (GOLD analysis project Ga0335083, IMG submission 206716) | Soil microbial communities from Loxahatchee National Wildlife Refuge, Florida, United States - Lox_Sample_4.2 | ecosystem: Environmental > Terrestrial > Soil > Wetlands | place: USA...
TCTTGCATTATCTGCAATAAGGCCGGTTTCACTTCACGTTTTTGCGATGCTAGACGGCCATGTAGACGCTACCGGCGAAATAATAACAATGGCAAAAATCAATACAACGCCATTAGATTTATCCACCGCCTGCTATTGTCTCACGTCTAGTGGCTTTGACCGGCGAATCTTTCACTTTATTTCAAAAAAACTCGCAAACTATCAAGGCGGCTGGCCAAGAGACTATGGCTACGATTCTGCGAAACAGAACAAATATTTAGCCGCCCTACCCTTAAGACTCGGCTTTGAACCAAAAGACACACTTTTAATCAAACCGGCCTATATTGGCGACACAATGCTTCAGAATCCTATTTCATGGATTAATCAACAAATACAGAATTTTCGCCAAGATTCAGACTAAACCTCAAAACAAGGACTCAATACCATGACCTACGACTCACAATACCCCCACCGCAAAAGCGACGCGCTAGTCGCAATAATCAAAGAACACGGCAAAACACAAATCTTTTACCGTGCCAAGAGAGTCGGCAAGAATTGTCCACTATCCTCCGCCGAACGTCACATTTACGTGACTCAAGGTCCAGTTCGCGCCGTCAGAATCATAAAAGCAGCACGGTCTATTTCCCTGAGCGAAGCTATTGCCTTACTCAATTCTGCTCGATTCCCTACTCTCGCCTAAAAAATAACTCTAATAAAGCGGAAAGCCTGAAAATCTTTCCGTTTTATTTGAACTATTTTCCAAGTCTCAATTACTTTAACTCAGGACCAAAACAATGCAACAAGATGAGTTTACGGACAAAGTAACGACAATTCTAAAAAATCAGACTGCAACTGATTCTCAAACCCAGCCTCTAAATCTTAGCCTAACCCTAACGCTCGGCCTTTTTGGCGATACAATCCTATGCGACAATGGCGAGCACACCATCGAACTCGCGCCTGACGGCGCAACAGGCCAGTTTCTTTTAGCTGCGCTCCATTCTCTTGACTCAAAAGCTAAGGCCCGAATCTACCATGCCCGCGAAGCAGCCAAAACCAAAAAGCCCAAACTACACCACACCACCCAACGCGAAGCAGCAAAGCCCCTGCCGAGTCTCGTAATCTCTAAATACATCCGAGACCCTTCGGGCAACGGCAAGACTCTAATTCCAGTCAAAACACTGGAACAAAAACAACGCAAACCAGAGCGCAAGATTCTGAATCTAGACCTAGAACTCTGAGCGCAGCCTATAGGGCCGGACCCTGCCAACGAGTCCTTATATACTATGGACTCGCCACCCCCATGCTTAGCGGCAAGCCCCTGCACCTACGGCGCAGCCTATGCTTACCGCCAAGCCCCCTCACGCCTCACGCCTACGGCGTGATCTTCAACCTCTAACTACTGGACTCAATCATGTCTGCATCTTCTATCATTTCAGATTGTTCTTCTCCTACAGTAGAACAATTCATCCTCAATTGCAAGAGCACCAAATCCCGAATCACCAAATCCCTTTGGTGCCAATGGCAAGATCATACTGTTGTTTATCTTCGCGTTTCTCGCAAACTAATCAATAATAAAATTGTTGATACAGTAGATATTGCCAACATCCAAACCGAGCCGCAAGCGCGTGGTAAAGGAAGTTTCTGGGCTTTAGTCTCCTACCTCCAAAACCAATACCCCTATCGCTTCATTTTCGTTGAAAACGTCTTCAATGAAAAACTCGAAGCCAGTCTCGACCTTCGCGCAAAGCGACTTTACGCTCACGGAATTGCAGTAGTTCCCCCCTGCTTCTACTTTGAACCTCTAGTCTGAAAGCCAAACCAAATGAAAGAAACCTTTATCCCTCTAATCGCAACTGATTTTCCCAAAAATCACATTGGCCGACTTCTTCTCTCTCTAAGACAAGGAGAATCTTCCCAAGACTTTTCTTTGGAAAGCTGCACACTACTCGTAGAAACTATCAAAACAATCGAAAAACACAACCCCGGATGGGAATTTGAACTACAAAGTTATGCCACTTTCTACACAGTAAAGCGACTGACGTAACCCAAACCTCAAACCCCTATGCTTGCCGCCAAAGACCAGGCACTAACCCTGAAAGTCAAACAAATGATTCATCCTACAATTCACCTCAACGGCACAAGCCGCGAAACTCTTATCTCCGAGTATCGCGAAGCCTACGATGCCCTAAACCTCGCACAACAAGCACTGTCTAAAGTAACAGTGCACGCGCGTGACTACTATCCACAAGGCGATGAGGCTTTTAAACAGGCAAAAGACGAACATATAGCGCGAGTTCTCAAACTTGCCGAAGTAAACAGTGATCTCATTGACCTTATTCTCAAACTCGTTGAACCAACATGAAAGCCAAAACTATGAATCAAAATCTTTACCTCTGCATTTACAAAACAAAGAAGCTCGAAATCAGAGCATCTTCTGCACTGCAAGCCCGACAACTTGCAGCACAAATCTTCAAGGCCAATTCCCTTGACGAAGTAACAGCTTCACTCAAAACCACAGGATAAACTCTCATGACCGAACCTTCTATCTCCTGCCACAGATTCCAGAGCATGATTCGATCTTTCCATTGCATCGAAGGATTTGAAATCCCGTGCCTCAGCCCTGAGCAACAAAGCCAATTCGTGCGTGATCCCATCAACTTCTTCCTTAAATGCGAAGATCAAACTGCTGAATTTATCTTCTCCATAATCAAAAGTCGTCAAAACACTTAATCCCCATGCTTACCGGCAACCACCCCTAACTACAGGAACAAACCAATGCCCGAATCCGAAACTCAATTCGAATCCAAAAACAAACTCGCAGTAGGTGATAAAATTGTTTTCGTTGGCCCCTGACAATTTGGCATCAGCTTTATTCAACCCGGCGACAAAGGAGTAATCACCGAACTTCTCGAAATTAGTCCCACTTGCGGCCAGATATTCAAATTTAATTTTCTCGAACGTGGCCATATCGAAATTCACTACAATCTAAACGACTGGAATGGCTGCGAAAAATACTGGCTCAAAATCAAAGACTAGGAATTAATACAATACCAGAAACAATTCACAACTTCTAGCGCAACTTCTCGCGCAACTTCTAGCGCAGCCCCTTGCGCAGCGAATTGTTTCTGGCGTTGCCTTAATTCTTACTTCAAGCCCAAACTCAAACCTGGACTCAAACCAATGCCCAAATTCAAAGTAGGCGACAAAATCCAATACATCGGCCCAGAACCTTGTTCAGTCTCCCTTATGGAAGAAGGCGATATTGCCGAAGTAATAAACATCGACCCAATAGAAAACTACTACCATGGCTATTTTAACTTTGAATTCAAATTCATCTTCACTCAAAATGAACTTCTTTGCAAAGCTGAATTTACCTGGCGCGGTGTTGAAAACTCTTGGCGACTTGTTCCTTCTGATACCAAATTCAGAGTCGGCGATATAATCAAATACGTCGGCCCGAAATCCATGGGAATAAATGGTCTAACAATCGGCGACACTGCTAAAGTAACAATCGCCTATCCTCCAGATTCTTTTTCAACCAAATTCGAAATAATTCAATTCAGATTTATTTCCACAAAAAGCGAATTTCTTAACGACGCAAATAATACTTGGAATTGTTACGCCGACTCTTGGAGATTAGTCGAAATCTCAGACCAAATCCCAGACCAACAAATTGAACTCGAAAAAGCAATTGAAGCAATAAAAACCATTGAACTCGAAAAAGACCTCAAATCAAAGTACGAATCCAAATTCTTTCCTGGCGACATAATCAAATGGAAAGGCGGCAATCGTCTAGGTATAAATTTCCTAACAATTGGTGATCTTGCAGAAGTAATCACCAACGACAAAAGCACTGGACTAATTTTCAAATTCTTCAACCCAAAACAAGGAGCTATAAATAATCATTGGCATGGAAATCAAAATGACTGGGAATTAGTCCCTGGACAAATCGCACCAAAAAAGACTCCAGACTTAACCAAACTAAAACCACAAACCATCATCCTCGACAGTTTAGACTAAACGAAAGGAAAAGGAAAACTCAATGTCAGTTAAAGACTACATCCTCTTGGCAGAAGCGGTTCGTGAAGCAAATCTCGACCAAGAAAGTCGCGTAAAAATAATCAAATCTCTTGTTGTAAAACTCCAAGAAGATAATCGCAACTTCAACCCAAATCTTTTCACTCAACTCTGCCTGCACGACAACCTACAGGATTAAACCAATGCTCAAAACAAAAAATACTCTCAAAACCCAAACCAAGCGCGAAGCACAAACTTTAAGCTATCGCTTCAAAGATGCAATCTTCTTCGACAAGTGCGATCTCAAACCCGGAACAAAACTTTATCACTCCGGGCGCCGAATCGCCACCGAAGTTTGGGAAGTACTCTACATCTCTTCCCTATTTCGCGAAAAGCCTGAAGGAAAGAAAAACTACTCTGCCAAGGACAAAAAGAAAATCCTGCGCAAAGTAAACGAAGTTCGCCACCTCACTGATCGAATTGTACTTGCCAACTCTTTTGGCCAGCGCAAATCCCTTTCCTTTTCTTATCTCTGCTATTCCGCACTCTGGAGGCTTTAATCATGGAACTGCAACTCATCTACGACACCGTTACCAATCATCTTCTAACTCAAAAATCCAGAAGCATACTCGGGTCTGGCTACGGTGATACAAATATATGTGCCTATCGTGGAAAAGACAATCTCAAATGCGCCGTCGGAATTTTAATCCCTGACGAAATCTATACCCCACAGATGGAAGGTAAAGGATTAAGGGAGCTCATTGACGAATTTAATTCCATCGACAATCTTTTCCCAACTCAGGACGAGCAAAGTCTTCTTTCTATGCTCCAAATAATTCACGACAATTCTTCCAACTGGGATGAAAACGGCCTTGCACCTTGGGCAAAAACAGAACTCAAAGCCATACCTGATCTTTATCCCTGCTTCAACCTCAAACCAAATCCCAAACTTTAGGACCAATCCAATGTCTGAATCCGCAAAACTTACCATAAATCCCGTATCCAACTACATCCCTATAACCACCAACCAAGTCATCGAAATCTTCAAACTTGCCCGCGGCAAAATCTATCGCAAGAAGAACTGGATTCAACAAGTCCACGCCCGAAATGCCGGAGGCTATAGACTAACTCTGCCAGAAATGACCGCCTATTATCGTGGCCTGAATCCAAACTTCAAACCCACTTGTTTCTGCGCTCTCGGAGCACTATATGCAGCAACTTGGGAATACAGCAAAAAACATCCCGAACTCAGCATTACCAACGTCTATTACGACGTTCGCAGGATCTTCCACACAAGTACCTACAAAATCCGCAAAGGCGAAGACATAGCCATCATCAACGACAGTACAAATCACAAAACAATAATCAAAATCTACAACACTGCAATCAAAGCCTTAACCGAAACCCTAACCGAAAGTCAAACCAATGCTTAAACCCAACGACGAACATCTTCGCCAAATCACTCCGGGCTTTTCTCTTCGCAATCTCGGCGTGCTCTGCTACAACGCAGGCTTTACCGTCTGGTACTACAACGGAAGTTCTGACGAACTTTCTACAATCCTTGAACCCAACTTCTTCAAACCGGCGGCTGATCTCATCTGCGAACTCGACGTAGTTCTTGTTACCTCAAAGGAAAAAACAACCTCCAGCTTCTATTTCGCTAATGGCCCGAAGGGCGAAGTGCTGCTAAAAACAGTAAACGATACAATTTTCCTCTAATCCAATCCTTAATGCTTATCGGCAAGGGGTAGGGCGAAAGCCCTACCCGCAGAGCACAAACTCTGCCAGCTATTTGTTAAGGAATTAAACCATGACCAACTTTTCCCTCGTTCTTGTAATTTTATTCCCACACTACATTTTTACCTGGCAATTGCCAGAAGAAACTAGTCTCAAAACTTGCCAATTTTTAGGTGAGTTTGTAAGAAAAATTCCAACCGCTAACGCTTTAAGTTTCACCTGCATTTCTGGCCCAAAAATTAACTCTACCGGGCCGCAACTAAAAGCCTACCAAAATATCTGGACCAATACCCGCAAGTTTGACCAATGACTCAACTCAAACCTGGAATCACGACAATGCAAAAACGAATCTGGACAGAAGCACAAGAACAATACATTCGCCGCAGGCTCGAAACAGACAGAATAAAACTCTACATCTTATCGCAGGAACTTCACATCGACTACTCGACCCTGCGAATGAAAGTCAAATCTATGGGCATAAACTATCGCTTCCACGATTCAGTGGAAGAACTCAATGGCCAAAACACAGCCCGCAGCGATAGTGCTTTACCCCCTGGCCATCCTCTGACTTGGGGCCTTATCTGCCCCGGCGTTGAATTTCCCGACAAATACAAATTCTGCTAATCGCCGCGAAGCGGCAAAAGGAATAAACTCAATGTCTGACTTAAAATCCAATCTCTCTCACCAGCTCGAACTTCTAACCCAAATTAAAGCCAAAATCGAAAACCCAAAACACTGGACTCAATACTCATCAGCCAAAAATAAATCTGGCAAACCGTGCAATGCTACTTCCGAAGACGCAGTATGCTGGTGTATCCTCGGTGCAATGGATGCAGTTATTCTTCCATTAAATCTTGACATTGATTTTAACTATCTCATCTACAAGCGTCTGAAAGCACAAATGCCTGACGGCTGCGTTTCTTCTTTCAATGACAAACACACTCACGAAGAAGTAATGGAACTACTCTCAAAAACCATTACCGAACTTAACCGCGAAATCAAACTACAAGGGACGCGGCCCTAAGAGGGGCCGCTACCCACAGGCACAGGGAAAAATCCACCGGCGGCGAGCAGACTTCACCTTAATGCAACAACTCAGCGGAGCGATCCATGACCGGCCATGAACTCTATCTTGCAGGCGCAATATTCGTAATCATCTTGTGCCTGATCTGCGCAATCGACTATCTTTACCACAGAAAATAGGAACAAACCAATGACCAAAGAAACACAAGAACTGATTAATCTCTTCAAGCAAGCCAGAGGCAAAATCTACTACAAAAAGAACTGGACACAATACGTATTTGCCAGAGACAAAGATGGCAATACTATTGATGCAACTTCTCCGGCAGCAACATGCTGGTGTGCGTTGGGCGCACTTCAAGTTATAGCAGACAAAAATCGCCAATATTCCTTTGAAGAACTTCGGGATACGCTCTACGATTTGGCTCATATTTGCGGCGTTACAAACGTAAATGATGCAAACAATCTCAATAAAGCCCACAAAGAAGTAATCCGAATCTTCAACCGGGCAATCAAAAATCTCACCCTTCGACTTGAGAGAGAGGAACAGCTCTTCGATCTTGCAATCGCGCTTGCCGAAGAACAAGACGGAGAAAAGAATGTCTGACGAAAAACAGAAACCAGATTTCATTGCCAACGACTTTGCGGCGATAAACAGAGCTTTGAAAGAATTAAAACCCGAGACTAAAGCCAAGAAACAACCCTGTCCTGTCTGCAATGACGCAGGCTGGGTAGAAGTCTATTACAGCGGCTATCCCGTTGCTGTAACATGCCCTGAATGTCAGGAATCAACAGAGTATTTCAGCCATGATGGAATTTAAATCAGGAAACATCCTCCTAGACAAAAGCGATGCAATAGTAAATACGGTCAACTGTGAAGGGATTTGCGGCGCAGGTTTGGCGAAAGAATTTAAACTAATGTATGAGGACAATTTTAGGGCCTATGCTGAGTTCTGCCGACAAAACAGATTGCGGCCCGGAAAAATCTGTCTCTATATTATCGAAAATTCTGCCCTCTATCCACCGCGCGCGATCTTCAATCTCGCAACCAAGGCCAATTGGCAACAGCCGAGCAAAATGCAATGGATAAAAGCTGGCATTGCCGAAATCCACCTATTTGTTTTGACGCTCAATTACAAGTCGGTGGCAATTCCCGCGCTTGGCTGCAATAACGGCGGGCTAGACTGGGACAAAGTAAAATTGCTCTTAATCCAGCAATTCAAATCTGTCCCTTATGCAGTGACTATCTACAACCCTCTAACTCAGGACTAATCTTATGCGTGTCGATCGAATTAAAGAAACAGTTAAACTTCTCCGCAATGCTTCAAGCGTACTAAATAGGTTTGACTATTCTTGCTGGGGAGAAAGAATCAATAGCTGTGATACTGTCGCTTGCGCTGGCGGGCTGATGACTCTTTATCCGCCATTTAATGCCGGAGGACTTTATCATGGCTATGGAAGTTTTGTGCCAATGTATGACATAGAGGATCAAACTTTCCTTGGCGTTGTTGCCTTAGAGGTGTTTCTCGAACTTACGGAGGAACAAGCAACAACCGCTTTTTGCAGTCTTCACACACATTTGGGCAAATCCATAAGGGCTATAACGGCAGATGATGTTGCCGACTATCTTGAATCTCTTCTAGAGGAAGAAACCAATGAACATTGAACGCATGGAAGAAACGATTAAACTTCTCCGAAATGCGAAACTGAAATTCGATTATTCCGAGTGGGGTTCAATTGAAAATTGTGGAACTACTGCTTGTGCCGGTGGGCTGATGACTTTGTATCCTCCTTTTCGGGCACAAGGACTTTATCACGACGAGCACAATTTACAGCCAAGATATAAAGACTCAGATGGTTTTATTTGGCGTGGGTCATTCGCGCTAGCAGTGTTTCTTGACATTGACGAAGAAGATGCAGAAAATGCCTTTATCAACCTTGATTGTATGTTGGGCAAAAACTGTAATAAAATTACAGCAAACGATGTGGCAGATTTTCTGGAACTTCTTATAAAAGAAGAAGAGGAAAAGGAAAAAGCAAATGACTGAGAAAAATCTAATTCCTGTTGAACTGGTAAGACAAATTAAAGACTCTTATTTTGCTTCTCATACAGTTTTTACGGGCTCACACATAGAACCGACAATCGAAAGCGTATGCTTGTATATGGGAGGTTATTTGGAAGAATATCTTTCCAGACGCTATACCTTTATGCCAAAGACTGAAACACCTGCACCCGAACCACCGGCCCCGAAAGTTGTCCAGATTGTTGCAATACCATCTGGCCAGATTTTTGGGCTTTTTGACAACGGCGATGTGAGATACGTTTTCCCGAAGGGATAAAACAATGAATCAGGAAAAACACTCTGCATTTAAGCGTTTGGCCGCCGGGCGGGTGCAGGATATAAAGGATAAGTTTCGCCTGCTCTCGAACCTGGCCTCAAACAATTACGAAATGACAGAATCAGAGGTTGAGCAAATATTCAACGACTTAACTCAGCGTCTCGCGCTGGTGCGCAAAGACTTCGATAAACGACTTGCTGTACTTTCGACGAAGGAAAAAAGCTAATGAGAAAAACCTTGAATATTACTCCGCAACAGCAGCAGGAAGTACATGCTATACTCTGCGATTTGAGGGATAAGACTTTTCATCTTATTTATGATGCAGGTGCTGAACTTATTCCCTACGGGATTGAACCATCTTCTGCACTCATAAATCTTGTTGCTGGCCTTGGTGTTTATGCTAAGGGCTATTACGATAAACAGGAAGAAGGTTCGGCAATGAAGGAATTGCTTTTGGCCTCTTTGCGCGCCGCGCTTATGGGTCATGATGAACCAATTGACGAAGATGGCGGAAAGTTTAAGGCGGCGAATCTACAGCCTATAATCTTTTCTGTGCGTAAAGAATAAACTTTTGCCAGTTTGCGGCCTCGGAGGGACTGGCCCTGTTGGGTAATCTCTCCCTGTGCCTGTGGTGTTTTTGAAAGCGAAAGTCAAATCCAATGTCTAATTACAAGAGCAATGTTTTTGTAGGTCAAACCACTGTAGCTGCTCATTGGGCAATAGGCTACAATGACATTAGAGACAGACTTTATCCCAATTCCTTTAGGCCAGAATATGAGAACTGGGATCAAACAGCACAGATGGACTATGAGATCGGCCGGTTGCAGGCGATACTAATCGAATCTTATGGCAAGAGAATTCCATTTCTGCCAATCGACTGTATCACCGGCAAAGGATTAGTACCAATCGAATTTAATACTACAATGTATGAAATCGGTCTACCCGTTGGCGAAGTTGTAAGCATTGTTTGTCCAAACTACAGAAGCCATTTGCCATTTGAAAAAGAAGAAAAAGAATCCAGGAGCTAATGCCATGACCAAACTATATCGCGCCAGCTACAGACATTTAATCACAGGACAATACTTTGATTCAGAGGCATACTTTGAATCTGATTCTGATGCAAGAACTGGTGCTTTAACTAAATCACAGTTTCCATATGTTATTTCTCGTCTATCAATCATCGACTACAATTCAAATCCTCCGGTTTTGCTCGATGTTCCTTTAAGTGAAGATGCAAAATCTCTGCCTGATATAACCATTACTGAAAGAGAAATTCCAAACCCAAATTGCCCCACCACCAAGGGCAAAGATTTTAAGTAAGGACAAAGATATGGCCATTACACAAGAGCGAATGGAAGCAATCCTAGACGCGGTAAAAGAGTACGAAGAACTGTTCTCGACGCTGGAGACATTTCATAAGAAAATTCTTCGAGGCAATCTCACAGAAGATGCAGGACTGCATTTGATCTTGAATTTTATTCAGGATTCAAGAATATCTGCCACATCTATTGCCGCAGTTGCAGCCGAAAGGGAAAGGCTAAAAATTCATGGCGTGAAAAATGCCTATGCAAGAAGGTGGAGGAAGAAGCAGAAAAATCCCCTGAATCTTGACGAAGCACTTGGTGAAAAGATGGCAGAAGATTTTAATCCGGCAGATGATTTTTAAAGAAAAGAAAGAAAAGAAGGGAATTGTTGCAACTGAGAATTTTCGCAGGCAAGGATCGTGCCAGGGAGCTATGCGCCGGGTGCATATCATATATGCAGATAAAAGGATGGCTCACCCGGCCTTACCCCGTTAAGGTACATACCTCGGCCAGGGAACCTCTGCGTCCGCCTCTGCGTCCGCCCCTGTGGCTTATCCTTTCCCTTTAAACTAATGTTCAATTAGTTAGCGCATAAAAATCACAACCCTCTAATAAGGACTAAATCCAATGTCTGAAAATTCTGTTTCTAATGTCAAAACTTTTCCTATCGTTGGTAGCTATTATAGGCCGCCTGCGAAACTGATTCTGGAGCATTTGGCGATCGACACGCCGATGTATTTGGAAGCAGAGCCGACAAATCCCTACGACGTTAATGCCATTGCGGTGTATCTCGAATCGAAAGATATTCCAGAAGCTACGCTCAAGGCTCTTGAGCCGCTTCTGCCCGCTTGTGGTCACAGTCTCGAATCACTGGAAGATATGAAGACAATTCATCTTGGATATATTCCGAAGGAATTGGCGAAAATTCTACGGGGCCGGGATTTCCATTCAGCAGATGGAACATTTACTACAAGTTCTTCTGGCGCACCTCAGATCAAATTTATTGATCCGTCGAAGCCGATGCCGCAAGATGCGTGACACAGAATTTTCAGATGAAGAACTTTATCATCTGGCAGGAATAATTCACGAAACACGAATGACCGAATGTTATGGCAACTGGAGTTCGTGTTATAGGACGATTTGGCCAAGCTCTTTTAAAGAGTTTAGAGCGCAGCAGCAGGCCGGGCAATCATGGATAGATATAGCAATGGCGCAGGCTAGGGCCGTTGCGAAATTTATGCAGCCACCTTTTGAAGGGAAAGTCAAACCCTTCCAGGGACGAAAAATTCTTTAATCTCAATCTCAAATCAGGACTCAATCATGCCTTCTGGCGATCACAAACACGGGCGGAATAAAGAGCATTGCAAAGCGTATCGTGGGCGCAAACAACGGGAGAAGAACAAACTTCTTCGCCTTAAGCGCCATCTGAAGTATCAGGGTTTTAACTCTGTTACCGATTCGCCAAAAGAGGTTCAAATCGCTTGGAAGAAGTTGGAGAGTTGTTTTTCTCCAGGTGAGTTCAAAAATCTGATCTCTGGAAAGAATAAGTAATTCACGCCGCTTGCGGCGGTGAGAAGCAGGTTTGTGAAACTATAGCAAGTCTGCGATATTAGCAAAGATACTGTTTTCGATTTAAACTTCCAGCAACTTTAAGCTTCGCTTTTTAGCTTCACAGTTTCGCCGTGGCAGGCGATCTTGAGTAGCGTAGAGTTCGGTTACTTCTCAGCATGTAAGCAAAACCGGACTCGATTTGATCTCTCAGGACTTTGTTTTGGTGGATAGCGTTAGAGACGGGTACTTCGTGTATGGGTTCGAGTCCCATACAAATTTGATGCGAGATTAAGTCAAAGGCGATAAAAAGTCTATTGAACTTGAAATCAAATCTTGTTTGTTCGCCTAATTGGTAGGGCAAAAGTGGGCCGAAAGGCACACCGTCTTTGTTTTAACTTCCACTACCCAATGGAATAGATGATGACCAGAAACGAAGAAATTGCTAAAGTATTGCGCGCCGCAGCCGAAGGATATTTGGCGCCATACCAGCCGGTAATGCCGCAAGGATGCAATGGCGGAAGTACAATGTTTAGTGGTGGCGGAGGTGGTGGTTTTGCCTATATCTCTTACAGCGAAAAAGACTATAATGAAGCAAAATGTGTAGCCAGTGCCTTCAATGCCATTGCAAGAGTGTATGAGGCATTAGCTATGGCCGAAAAAGAAGAAAGCAAAACAAAAACACTATAAAGTGATAGATAGCGTAGGATAGAGTTACTTCATTGCTAATGATGTGGCAAAGGTTCGAATCCTTTAACTGTCGCAAGCCAGTTTGGTGTAATGGTAGCACACAAAATAACTCTGCCGCTTGATCTTCTATCACCCGTGCCGCAGACAATCTCCGCAGGCGCGGAGAGTTAAATTTGCCAGATAGCGTTAGATACGGTTACTTCTTATGGAGAATCAGTCCGTGTCGATTTGATCTTCTGGCAGATTTAAATCTTAAATAAAGCAGGAAAACCATGAAACTCAATATCACTCGGAAGTCTGACCCGATTTTTACTGCCGAAGGTGGTAAGGCTGTGCATATTACTCCGACGCAGCAATTGCGTCGTTCTGTTATGTCCTGCCTGCTGTGGGAGGATGAATTTTATGAATCAGGAGAAGATATTACCACCCGAATCAAAAATCTGGTGCAAGTTGTGCCGCCGGTTGAAGTTGCCCGTATGGCAATCGAAGCACGTACTTCGCAGCACCTTCGCCATGTTCCTTTACTTCTTATGGCTTCTCTCGCCGGAGTTGCCGGTGGTACTTCTCTTGTGTCTGATACTCTGGCTCAGGTAATTCAGCGCGCTGATGAACTGGCCGAGTTTCTTGCAATCTATGCAAAGGTTAATGGCGTTGAGCCAAAAAATCTAAAATCCAAACTTTCGAATCAGGTCCGCAAGGGCCTAGCGAAAGCATTTGTCAAATTCAATGCCTATAGTTTGGCAAAGTACAATCGCGATGGAGTAATTACTCTGCGCGACGTGCTGTTTCTTTGCCACGCAAAGCCGCTGAATCCAGAGCAGGCCGCTGTTTGGGCAAAGCTCATCGACAATACTCTGGAATCGCCGGATACTTGGGAAGTTCAACTGTCTGCCGGTGCAAATAAGAAAGAGACTTTTGAGCGCCTAATCCGCGAAGGCAAGCTGGGATATTTGGCACTGCTGCGCAATTTGCGCAACATGACTCAGGCAGGTTGTGACTTTCAATTGGTCCGTGATGCAATTATTGCCCGCCAAAACGGTGCGGAAAAGGTTCTGCCTTTCCGTTACATTGCCGCTGCAAACGCCGCGCCGCAATTTGCAAACGAACTCAATGTTTCGCTTTTGCAGACAGTTGCTGATTCGCCAGAACTCAAAGGCGAGACCGTAATTCTTGTCGATAATTCTGGTTCTATGTATCAGAAATTGTCGCAAAAGTCCGATCTCGAACGTATTGACGCTGCCGCTGCACTGGCGTCGATTATTCGCGGAAATCGTCGCGTCTTTAGCTTTGCCTGGGGTATGCAAGAAGTTGCACCGTATCCAGGGCTTGCAGGTGTTACTGCGATCAAGAACACACCGTCCGGTGGGACGCGGCTATTTGAGTCGATTGAACAGATTAATAGCACAATCCCGTATGAACGTATTATTGTGATTACGGACGAACAGGCTTTTGGCTATGGCCAGAGCGGTTGTCCGAAGCCGCTGCCGGGAACTAAAGGCTATATGATTAACGTCGCTAGTGCCAAAAATGGCGTCGGCTATGGCGAATGGAATCATATTGACGGATTTTCGGAAAACGTCATCCGTTGGATTCTGGCTCTCGAAGAAGAAACTGCTGGCGGGACTGTTTAATTATGCTTGGACTTCTGGCCCTACTAGGAATTTTAATCCTGGTAGGGTTTCTTGCGTGTTTAGTTCTGCGGGCTCTTGCGTTTCTTGCAGGCATTGCCTTTTCAATTATTTGTTACATCCTTTTGGGCTGGTTTTTGATCTTTCTTTTGCATGTGATCTTAAGCCCACACTTTCAGGTTTTGCTTTCTCAATCTGAGAGTTATTTCAACAACTTTATTTTATGGCAACAATAACACTAAGTTCTCTGACCTTTTCTGCACCGGATAGATTTAAGGCCGGAGACAAACTTTCTGTTTCAGATGCAAAAGTTTTGAATTTTCTCTGGCGAGAGAAGGCGGAAAAAGAACTAAAGAAATATGTTAGTCTTTTTCCTTTTGCATCTAAAGCAGATTTAGAAATGCAGCTCGAATTTGTGACCCTGGATTCAGGGCCTTCGGTTTGGGAACTGCAATTAGAAATGATAAAGAGAATGAAGGAAAAACATCTTCCTCCCACCGAGGCCGCAATCGAGGCCGACAAATATCTCCACGCAAAGCATGTTGTTGTTATACAAATTCTTTCGCGATTTAACAAATCCTGAATCAGGGAGACTGGACAATATCAGTATGAAATAATGAGTCTACTTTCCGACCAAGCAAGTCTAATTCTCCATTCCGCCGTTGAGGCGAAGATTGGAATCATTGTCCAGTTTGAATTTGCTGAAGGACAAAAATTGTCACTTTACCAGGTGACAAGATACTTATACAAAATGCGGAAAGAACTGAACCTGCCGTTTATTACCATGCGAGCAAGTCCAGACAATCCAGACACCGAACTGTGGCTTTTTAAAACTCAGAGGGATGATACTGACGAAGACAAATACAGTGTCTCACATCGTCAAGCCCCAGAAGCAGGGGAGATTGATTGATGCCAAGACTCAGCGACGAACCACTTTTGCGTATGCAGGTTAGAATTTATCGCAAAGATCATGCAAGACTTTCTGCATTGTTTGGCGATAACATTGGCTTAAATGAAGGAATTAGAAAGATCATTCGTTTGTTTCTTGACCAGGCCGAATCCAAAATCGAAAACGAAGTTAAAAAACAATAAACTCTGTTCAAAGAACGCCAGTCTTATTTCAACGCACCGCTTCCTGAGAAGGTTAAAATATGTCATCAAGCTCTGCGCTCGGTCCTACGGCCTTGCAAAAGAATATTCAATATATCCTTGCCTGCAAGCATCAGAGACTTGCTTTAGAAATCTTCTGTAAGACTCCGAAATGGCAAATAAAGAAACGCGATCGTCGCTATTCCCTCTGGCAGAGTAAAGCCGCCAAAGCACATCAACTAGAAGTTATGTATATTCTTTTTGATGAAGAAAAACCTACCTTACAGGTACAGGCTTAAACCAAAAATTAAACGCAGAGACTAATTTCTTTCTGCAGAGACTAATTTCTTTCTGGAGCTAACTATGAACATCGAACGTATGGAACAAATAGTCCGGGTTTTGCATGAAGTCAGTGCAAAGCACAAACGCTTTAGCCTTTCCACATGGCATATGGATGGACCGTGTGGAACAACTTGTTGTGCTATCGGTTGGGCAGCCGAAGACTCTTGGCATCAGGCGCAGGGACTTGGCAATTGCTTTGTTGCCGACTATCATACTTTTCCTGTCGGTATGCCAGTCTTTACTAACGCCGAAGGAATTGAACTTTCCGGCTTTGCAGCCGCTGCCGAATACCTGGACATTACTTACGAAATGACGCAGGAACTATTCTCGGTCGTTTACTACAAACCGGCTTATGGATTTTCGGAAATCCGGCCCGAAGACGTAATCGCCAAGATCAATAAATATCTTCTGGCCGAAAAGGCCAAGGCAAAAGCAAAGCCAGAGCCGAAAAACGAAGATATTTTTATCTTTCCCCGAGCCGAAATCGTCCCACAACCGCCGATTTATGTGGATGAATTGGTTTAACTTCAAATCTAGGACATGATTATGCCAGAAGAAAAACAAGAACCTGTCCCGCATGGACAGGAATTAGACTTGGATTTGGGGTCTGAGATTAAATTCGAGGATGACGAAATTCTTCTGGAAAACTCGCCTCTTGCACAGGCCGATCCCAAGGCTTTAGATGAACTATTTTCGCGAATAGACTCAAGTCTCAAGCTCGATCAAGTGCCTGATATGCGAGACGTGAGTCTGGTTGTTTTAACTCTCCGGCGACAGAGGCAGAAGTTTCTTTCCGAAGAGGCAAATCGGCCAGTCAAAACCCCAGCCGAAAAACGAGCTGCAAAGGCAAAAGATTCGAACAAGCCTATCAAGTCAGTGAAACAAGTCCTAAATCTGGACGATCTACTTTAGGAAAACCCCCGTGTCTGAATCTGCTACTGAACCGAAATACAGGAAAATCCTTTCAACCATCGCTAATGAGCCAGACGGCCAACTCGATGAATCAATTCGACAGCGGCTTCGCATTTTAGCGGAAAAAGAAACATTCAAATCAGACGAATTGCTGGCCATTATGGACGATAGTGTCTATGGCGCGCTCTGCACGGATATGGCATTATCTTTTATGCACGCAGTTTGGCTGCTGATTCTGAATGATGAAAATCTTCTTCCACGAGACGCCTTAAACCAAAGGGATTTGTCTTTGCGTCAATGCAAAATCCAGCCGCCGAGCCAAAGTCATGGCGAATAATGAAATAACACTTTTTAAACTCTATCCCAGAAAACCTCAAGTTGGCGATAGAATAGAATCAATTGGCAACAGTAATTCTGAATTTTCCTTCTTTGAAGGTGATTCGTTCTGTTTTGGTAAGACGTTTGTAATTTCTTTCAAAGAAATTCACTACAATCCCGAAGACAACAGTTTTAGCATCGCCATGGAAAAGTCTTGCGTTGAATCTTGGTGGCGTAAAATAGCAGCCCTAATTTTGCAATGGTAAAATCTGTGACCGAATCCCAAGTTGTTACTGCAAATAACAAATCTTTCTCGAAGTTTGTGCCAATGCTGCAACTGGCATGGGATTCTACGTCTTTAGGGGCACTTAAAACCTGCCCTAGATATTATCTCTATAACATAATCTATGGCTACAGCACAAAGGCTGAGAATGTTCATTTAGTCTTTGGTTCGTATCTTCATTCAGCGGTTGAGCACTACTATCATTGCAGAGCGAATGGCTTCGACCACAAAACTGCGGTAGAATCTACAACTCTGGCAATGCTTGAAGTAACTTTTGATAAAGTTCTCAAGCGCCCTTGGTTTAGCGATGAACCTACAAAAAACCGTATGAGTCTGATTCGTGCAGTTGTTTGGTATTTGGACAAACACGAACACGATAACATGACCACGGTGATTTTGAAGAATGGCAAGCCTGCTGTTGAATTAAGTTTCCGGCACGAGACTGGCCTAACGACTGATTTAACTGATGAAGAATATTTGCTTTGCGGACATTTAGATCGCGTAGTTGAGTGGAACGAATCAATCTACGGCATGGACCACAAAACAACTAAGTCCGCAATTTATGACGATTTCTTTCAGAAGTTTTCTCCCGACAATCAAATCAGTTTGTATATGCTCTCCGGGCAAGTTGTACTTGATATACCGATGAAGGGTTTTATCATTGATGGGATTCAGGTCGGTGCGACTTTCGCCAGATTCCAGCGTGGCGTTGTAACAAGAACTAAAAACCAGTTGAACGAGTGGTTTAAGGATTTGCAATTCTGGTTACGCCAGGCCGAAACCTTTGCAGAGCAAGAGTATTATCCGATGAATGAAAAATCTTGCTCTAATTACGGCGGCTGCCCATATCGACAAGTCTGCGGGGCATCGCCGGAGGCTAGGCCGCAGTTGTTGCAACACCTATATCATCGCCGAGTTTGGGATCCATTAACCACGCGAGGTGTTTGATGCTCGAAACTACAATTGTTTTCCAGCACAAAGTCAGACCAGACTATTGTTTTACTCCTGGCGACAGACTACTGATTAACTCAGAGCTTGTCGAAATAGTAAGCGCAAACTACAATTCGGAAAAGAACGAAACTGTGATTTCAGTGAAAACCGTTACCAAAAGAACCGCACCAATACGCATGGGCGAGGTAGATGATGTTTAGACTTTTCCGATGGCTAATTACTGGCGATGGCCACAGGCACAGGTATGAAATCATAAGCCATGTCAAAGAATGTGAAAGTAAAAACAGTTTGCCTTTGTCAGTAAAATATGTTCTTCAATGCAAAGTCTGCGGCAAAATCAAAATAACAAAACTTTAAGGAAATCCAATGCCCTATGTTACCCAAACGTTAAGGGACGAAATCGACGAAGAAATAATTCACCTCGTTCGTAGGCTTAAAGTCCTGGCCCAAGATAAACAACGTGCCGGAGTTCTGAACTATACCATCACTCAGATTTTAACCACGTTCTATCAACTGCCGCATAAACAAAGTTACGCGGTTTATAACGAACTTGTTGGTGTTCTTGAATCCTGCAAATTGGAATTTTATTCGACATTCGTTTCGGCCTATGAAGAATTGAAATCGCAAGAAAACGGGCCAATCGTGGGCCTAAATCTTTAAGGAAAAGATTATGCACAAACGCTGGACCAAACCCCGCCGCGCCCGGAACTCGAAGAAGGTTAATTCTGGCTTTGTCATAGATGCAAAATCTGGGCGCTATGCTTTGGTTATGCGCTACGCGAGCTTTGCATCTTTTAGAGAATTTGCCACAGTTGAAGAAGCTAGAAAATTTGCAGTTAAACGCTACGAGAAGGTTCAGGGCTTAATGTCTGCCTGGCATATCAAAGATATGCGGAAAAATACTATAGTCTGGAGTAATGGCTGATGGGTTTTCTCGATGAAGTAACTGATGAACCAGTCAAGGCTCTGATTCTGGGCGATAGCGGAGCAGGTAAATCTGGCTCTTTGGCGTCTTTGGTTTTGGCAGGCTACAAACTTCATATTTTGGATTTGGATAAAGGCGTTGCGATTTTGCGCAATTTGCTTTCATCGCCAAATTCGCCTTATGCCAAATATGCAAAAGAACATAATATCAATGTCAATGAATTGGTTTATTCAATTCCGCTGACTGAGAAGTTTAAGATGGTTGGCGGACGTGCTGTTCCATTGACCGCGCAAGCGTGGAGCAAGGCAACAGGGGCGCTGGAAAAGTTTAAGATAGGCGAACTAGATTTAGGGAATATAGGCAATTGGGGACTAGATACGGTCCTAGTAATCGATTCTCTGACCATGCTAGGCTTTGCGGCACTGTGGAACGTACAGGCCCTAAACAACCGCCTGGGCGCTGACTTTTCCGGCTACGACTGGCAAAGAGACGTAGGTTTGGCTCAAAGCTCGATGGAAAGACTTTTGCAACTTCTTCAATCTAATAACGTAAATTGTCACGTTGTTGTGATTTCGCATATTACCTTTGTTGATGACTCGAAAGGCGTTGCTGTTGCACCGAGCCGTGATCCCGAAGCGCCAAACATTCAGGTCAGAGGTTATCCCTCTGCTATTGGCCGTTCTCTGTCACAACGCCTCGGGCGCTACTTCAACAATTCATTTCAGGTGGATATTCAGGGTTCTGGGACAGGAGCTAGAAGATATATCTATACCTTCCCGCCGAGCAATATCTTGGTCAAGTCGTCAGCGCCCTATGCGCTTAAGCAGAAATATTCGATCGAAACCGGACTTGCGGAAATCTTTGCGGCGCTCAGAGGGCAGAATCCACCGCAAGAAATGATTAACAAATCAACAGCAGAAAATTGGGCTAAGGTTGTAAAACTGTGACCAACCCTGAAACAATTATAGAAGAAGTTCCTGAACCTAAATACTTGGGCGACGGAGTTTATGCAGTATTCGATGGATTTCAGATTTGGGTCAAAACCCAGAGGGAAATTCATTCTACTGAATCAGTTGCGCTTGAACCAAATGTTTTTGCGGAACTGTTAGCATATGCCGAAAGTGTTTGGCATATAAAAATTACTGTAACCAAGGAGCCAACTGAATGAAGACCTAAAAATTTTTCCTCTCCCTCTTTCTCAACACATAATATACGTCTTTTCTTGAAAGAAAAATCTACATCATGGCAACAGTTAATGTGCGCGAACTTCTTTCTCGTCCATCAAACACTGTGGAACGTCCCCCGGTTCTCCCGGCAGGACATTTTGAAGGTTCTGTTTTGCGCTTTGAGTTTGGCAAATCCGGCCAAAAAAAGACTCCGCAGGTGACATTTTTCTTCTCGGTCTCCGGGGCGACAAGTGACGTGGACGAAGAAGATGTTGTTGGAATTAATTTCCAGCGTGTCGAACTTCGGCAGGTTTTTTACCTGACTGACAAGGCGCTTTATCGGCTGGTGGATTTTCTGGATGCAGTCCAGGGTGAATCTACGGAAAACATCGACGACCGGATTAATGAACTTCCGGGCACTGCTGTTATCATTGGCGTTCGTCAGCGGCTTAACGACGACGGTGAAGCTACTGGCAACGACGTGACAACTGTCACAATGGGCTAACTTTAGCGAAGCTGCTAAAGCCTAATCTTAGGGGAAAGATTCAGTTCTTTCCCCTTTTTATATAGGAGAGAAGTAATGACTGTTTCTGACAAATATCAATACATTTCTTCTCTTCCTTGGAAAGAAAGAGTAAAAGAGTACGAGAAAATCCACCAAGAGTTCAAAGCAAAGGACTCTTCCTGGGCGGTTGTGGATACGGCACGAGAAATTGGACTAAGCAGTTTTTACTTAGGAAAAATCCTCTATATTGCCAACAATCTAACAAAGCCTGAACTACAGACTGCCAAAAATATAAATCACGCCTGGGTAAAACTTGAAAAAATGCGAAAAGTTGTCGCAGAAAAGATGAACAAAAAGATCAAAACGATTACCGAAACCCTCTTAGACAATTAGGAAAATCTCAATGACTTCCGACACACTTGACCTGAATCCGATTCAGAAGCTGAACAAAGACCTCAAAACTGCATCGGTGATGCTTTCCGACCATGAAGCAAGATTTTTGGTCGATGCCTACTATATTATGCAGGAAGATCGCAAGCGCAGCTATAATCAGGAGCGCAGTCTTTCAACGGCTGGCGAACCGAATCAGGTAATCTCTTGGCTGGCTGCACAGAGTGCAGACCTGGAGAAGCAAATTCAAAAAGCCCTGGATACTTATACCAAGAATCATGTTATGGGTTCTTGGCTGAGGGAGATTTCTGGTATCGGGCCGGTTATTGCTGCTGGACTGTTGGCCCATATTGACATTACAAAAGCGCCGACTGCAGGGCATATTTGGTCCTATGCCGGTATTGCAGGCACAAATCAGAAGAAGTGGGAAAAGGGTCAAAAGCGACCCTTTAACGCAGGGCTCAAAGTTTTGTGCTGGAAGGCCGGGCAGAGTTTTATGAAACTCTCGAACAATGACAAGTGCTTTTACGGCAAGGTTTACCGCGCCCGCAAAGAATTGGAAGTTGCAAGAAATGAAGCCGGAGCCTTTGCGGAGCAGGCCGCCGAACGACTTTTGAAAGTCGGCAAAACTACCGAAGCCTATAAGTATTATTCTGTGGGCAAACTTCCGCCTGCACACATTGATGCCAGGGCAAGAAGGTATGCCGTGAAGCTGTTTCTTTCGCATTTTCATGGTGAATGGTATTTGCGGCATTATGGCAAGCCTGCGCCGCTGCCGTACCCGATTGCGTTTCTGGACCATGCCCACTTCATTCCTGCACCTGGCAAACCCGTAACCTAATCTAAAGCTTTAAGCCAAAAGGCAAAATAGTACCACTACTTTGCGAGCGAGCCAAAATCACCGATAGAATCAACCTCTCTAAACGAATCAAATAGGGTGAAAGTACCAAATTCTATGAATGAATCAAAACCTCCAAAAGTATCGTGCCACATGACTGAACCTAGAAATGCGATAGTATCTTGCAACGAGAGTGAGCCAAAACATGAGATAGCATCAGACATCCGGAGCGAGCCATATACACCGAAAGTACCAAACGTCAAGAGTGAGCCATATACAAGAGATAGAACCATGTATTGCGGGCGAACCAGAGTAACAGACAGAATCAGTGTAAGAGAGTGAACCAAATTTGAAGACAGCACCAGACCATTAGAGTGAACCAAACTTCCAGACAGAATCTTATCATAAGAGTGAATCACAGGACTAAACAGCATCAGACAGAAAGAATGAATCATATTCTGCGACAGGATCATACCCTTAGACTGAATCAGAACTAGAAATAGAACCAATTCTTCAGAATGAGTCTTGCTGGTGGAAAGTATCATATCTGCTAAACGAATCTAATCCAGCGACAGTACCAGTTCCCACGAATGAATCAAACAATCAGACAGTACCAGACCCTCAGAATGAATCAAAAGATAAGACAGAATCATGTTGCGAGAATGAATCAAATGTTCGGACAGTATCACATTCCGAGAATGAATCAGAAGTTCAGACAGTACCTATACACACGAATGAATCATAGGATAAGACAGTGCCAAAAGCTTAGAATGAGTCAGCCTGAAGGATAGTATCCGACCGATAGAACGAATTAAAGCACGAATCAAACCACGAAACAGTGCCAGAAATCGCGAATGAACCAGAACATGCGAAAGAATCTATAGAATTGAGTGAATCGAAACAAAAGATAGTATCACTGGTCATGAATGAGCCAAACTAAGAGATAGAATCAGGTGCTCAGGTCGAATCAAAACTTATGATAGTACCATCCCCGGTGAATGAACCAAAATTAAAGATAGAATCAAGGCTTGATGAGTGAACCACATGAAAAGACAGAATCACACCACCCATATAAGCCACTTAACAAGACAGAATCACATCGTTAGTGCGAGCCATTTAGCAAGATAGTATCACGCCACGAGTGCGAACCATATTTGCGGACAGAATCACTTCCTCCGTGTGAGCCATGTTTGACGAAAGAATCGTTTCTTCTGTGCGAGTCAGACAAGATAATAGAATCATTACGTCAGAACGAACCAACCGAAAGGATAGAATCACATTGCTCAAGTGAGTCAAACATGAAGATAGAATCTCTAGATTAGAACGAGTCATAGAGAAAGATAGAATCAAGACATATGATCGAATCAACCTTCCAGACAGTATCAAGGCATATGAATGAATCAGACCACGAGATAGAACCACTCCATATGACTGAATCTAGCCTTTGGACAGAACCAAATTTCAAGAATGAGTCAAATGATTTGACAGAATCATTGATAAGGAACGAATCAAGCCTCTAGATAGAACCAAATTCAGCAAATGAGCCAAACCAAAAGACAGCATCAGCGCACACGAGCGAATCAAATCCTTTAAATGAGCCAGACCAAAAAACAGTACCAATCACTCTGGGCGAGTCAAGCCACCCGATAGAATCTTTCCTAATGGACGAATCAAGCTTTAAGAAAGTACCACGTCTCTTGAATGAGTCAAGTCAAATGACAGAACCAAGTTTAAAGAACGAACCATAAAGTGTGACAGAACCGTGTCATATAAGTGAATCAGGTAAAGCGATAGGACCACGGTATCCAAATGAATCAGATCAATGGATAGTATCATCCGCTCAGAATGAATCAGGTCAAGAAACAGTACCATAGCTACCGAATGAATCAGATCTACTGAAAGTACCACCCAATCAGAATGAATCAACTCAGAGGACAGAACCAATATTAGCAAATGAATCAAACGTTATGACAGTACCAGTAGAAGTGAATGAATCAATTTGAAGGATAGAACCATGAAACCTGACTGAATCAATATAAGAGACAGAACCAAATCTCCTGACTGAATCAGTTAAAAGGACAGTACCAAAACCTCCGACTGAATCGCAATGAATCAGTGCAAAGGATAGAATCATATCATCCGACTGAGCCCAAATGACAAATAGCATCAATTGGTTAGTGCGAATCAGATACTGCGACAGAATCATAAGAAATGAATGAATCAGAGCCACAGACAGAATCATGTGGAGTAAATGAACCAGAAGACAAGATAGAACCATCATCCGCGAGTGAGCCAAGGATTGCAAGAGTACCAACATCCCAAGAGCCTGAATCTGAAAGCAAGACTAAATGAAAATTCTATTCGTTGGTGAAGCATACGGCGTTTCAGAAGACATGTTTAAATCCCCATTCGTCGGCGCTGCCGGGCGCGAACTGGCGAATATGCTTTCAGATGCAGAAATTGTATCAAAACCCTACAAACCGTTTATGACTGAACTCGATATGATTAGATTTTGGAAAAATGCTGCGCAAGAGAATCAGATTCAGTTGACAAATGTGTTCTCTGAGCAGCCGCCCGACAATAATGTCGAGTTCTTTTTTGACGCCCGCAGCGCAGATGTATGTAAGGAGATTCTGCCGCTAAAGCCAGGAAAGTACCTAAAGAAAAACTATGAATATTATTACAAAGCTTTGCATGATTTGATCTTACAGTCAAAACCGAATCTAGTAGTCGCTCTCGGAGTTACTGCCGGGTGGGCTTTGACTGAAAGAGGAAATATATCTGAAATCCGAGGTACAGTTTTTTGGTCAGAAAAATTGAAGGCCAAAATCCTTTGCACCTGGCATCCTGCTGCTGTATTAAGGCAGTGGTCACTTCGCTCGATTACAATTGCAGACTTTATCAAGGCCCGGAGAGAGTGTGAGTTTCCTGAAATCCGAAAAATTACCCGCCGGATTTTGGTCGATCCGACACTGCAAGAAATCGAAGAATGGCTTGAAGTCCCTGCCACTGCCTACGCAGTAGATATTGAAACAGGTTATGCACTTTTCTCAAAGACAGAAATTGCTCGTCTCGCAAAGCAGGCGCCAGATATGCTGCGGCTTTTGGCAGGCCAAATTTCGATGGTCGGCTTCGCTCGTAGTGCAACAGAGGCAATGGTTATACCGTTTATGGCGCGAAATGCGCCCGGAATGAACTATTGGCCGCACGTGCAAGATGAAATCAGAGCGATGAAGCTACTGCAAAAGGGCTTGGCCTCGCCAATACCTAAGATTTTCCAGAATGGCCTTTTCGACATGAATCGACTTCTGTGTGCAGGACTTAGAACATATTGCGCCCGTGAGGATACGATGCTCAAGCATCATAGTTTGTTCCCCGAACTGCAAAAAGGTCTCGGGTTTTTGGGCAGTCTTTATACTGATGAAACATCTTGGAAAGGAATGTTGAAGGAAGGCGAAAGCTTGAAGAAAGACAACTGAAAGAAAAACCATGTTCACAGAATTTATGAGCCAGTACGGAGATTTGGTAGATATCTTCTTCTTTGTAGGTTTTTACCTGGTCTTTGTTTTTTGGCTATACTATTTACGAAAACACTGAGGAAAATTATGGAAAGAACACAAAAACAAAGTCTTCCGCCTACGCCGCAAGCACATTTTTGAAGGAAAAACTATGTCTTATCGTTGGACGAGAGTGCAGCAACCACGCTGGAGCAACAATGGAAAGAAGTCGAAACTTATCGGTTTCGGGCGAGATTTTCTCGTCGATGAAGGAAAATACACCAAACCCTGCCAGGGCCACCGCGAAATGGCGCGCCGGATGAGGCAAAGGAACAAGCAATGAAAGACGTTTTTATGCAGTGCCTGATTGGCATGGATGTCTTTAATATCTGCCGCGAAGTGAATAGAGGCTTAATGCCTGAGAAGGCAATTAAGTTTGAGTTTGAGAATCCTCTGAAATCTCCGAATGATAAGCTGGGCGAGCCAAAAATAAACACTATGTTTTTCAGTGTTAATCTGCCTGTGGCAAAGCTCTTAGCGGTGCGGATGACACAGATTGTGCTTGATTTGCAAGCTGAGGAAGAAAAACTTATTGCCGCAGGCTTTTTGAAGCCATATTCTGGCGATCAGGATGAAGTCTCAGAAACGTCACCGTAACCATTTTTCTCCCTGTGTCTGTGTGAATCTGAATCTGGAGTCAAAATGTTCTATCTTTCAAGTACAAATGCAAGTGTAATCTTTGTCGAACAAGAGGCAAAGAACGTAAAACCTATTGCCTTGGTTAGTCTCTCTTTTCAGGACTTCGATATTGATGCCGACAATTCTTCCGGTGAATTGAAGAAAATCGAATTCGCCGCCGATGAGGATAATGTTGAGGTTCTGGCCAATTTCTTTAGTTCTCTGCTGGAAGAAGTAATCAAACGCAGAAATCCAACACTTCTTTTGCCGGAGGATTGATTCGTGTATACACTGAAAGTTATTTATGCCCATCCAATGATTGGATTCAAGGGCGATAACAGTCCTGAACCGGCACAAATCGTTACAATGGAATTGTGTGATAAACTCTCCGATACCGAAGGCAATAGATTAATTACTGATCTTGAGCCGATACGGCTGATTTTTACTTTGAGGGAAATCGACACAACTCTGGACTTTCTCCAGGCCGCGAAGATCGAACTAATTCGACTCGAAGAGAAAATCAAAGCCTCTGGACTTGACGTTTCAGATTTACACAACTATTCAATAAAGGATTAAATCATGCGCGAAATTAAAACTCATCTTTCCCGTGAATCTGCAAACAACTATATGAATGCTTTGCAGAAGTATAAAGAAGAACTGTTTACCGTCGTTGGAGAAGGCATTGACACCTGTTGCGATCTATCGCACAACAACTCTAACTCACGGGGCTGGTGGCACAAAGATGGCCAGCCATTGGAGCGGAATATAGGCGAATTGATTTGCCTTATGCACTCGGAACTTAGCGAAGCTATGGAAGGGGCCAGAAAAGACCTTGTTTCAGACCATATCCCTGGATTTTCCATGCTGGAAGAGGAATTGGCCGATACTTTGGTCCGAATCTTCGATCTCGCCGGGGCCTTAAAGCTGAATTTGTCTGGTGCATTTAAGGCCAAGACGCTGTATAATATGGTCCGCGAAGATCATTCTGACGCTTCAAGAGCCGCAGACGGCGGCAAAAAATTCTAGGAGAAAATCTGTGTTTAAAGTTTCGGTTGGTGGTGGGAAATATACCGTAATTGTACCAGAAACTCCTGCCGATTATGAGGAAGGAATCCATCTTTCAGCACTGAGATACGGTGAATCATGGAGAGATATGACAGGCGACAATTTGGTTCAGTGTCTGGCCGCAGAACTACATGAAGCCAGACAAGAATTGGCAAAGCTGAATCAACCCCGTGAACCTGTTACCCCAATTCCGGGTTCTGGAACTTACTAACTTTAAGCGCGTTCGGAGTATCAAATGCCGTATATCGAAACTACTGATGAATCTAGTGCATTGGAACATAGCCAAATCCAGATTTATAATGCAATGGATTGTCTTTTAACGTTCGAGATTCTGAGCGCGCTTAATGATTTACCAGATGCAAATAAGAATCTGATCTATGACTTCGAGCGGGCACTTCAAGCCCCTGTGCTTGAAATGACACTTCGCGGCTTTGCAGTAGATATGAACGCAAGACGTGAGGCAATTTCTAAGGTCAAAAACCGCCTCCAAATCATAGACCAAATTCTGCAAAAATTCGCCAACGCCGTTTGGGGCAAAAATATAAACCCCAATTCTGGACCACAACTGAAATCACTGCTATATTCATATCTGCATGTCAAACCTATTGCATCGTACAAGGGCGGTGAAGAAAAATTCCCAATGGATAGGAAGACGCTGGAGAAACTCGATTCTCAGCTTTGGGCAAGACCGTTTGTTTCGACTGTTTTGGCCTCGCGTGATTTGTTGCGTCAATTGCAGGTTCTGGAAACAGAAATAGATTCAGATAACCGTTTTCGGTCAAGTTTTAATATTGCTGGCACAACCACCGGGCGCTGGTGTTTAAGCGGGGATACCGAAATTTTAACTAAACAGGGTTGGATAAAACTCTCTTCTATAACAGGAGAAACTGTGGAAGCTGCTGTGTGGGCTTCCAACAGAAGTATAAAATTTAGCCCATGTAAGGTCTTGAGATTCGATAATTCTGAGCCTATGATACATTTTGTGGGCAACGATAGAATTAAAGCTACTATGACAAAAGATCATAAAATTCCAGCTTTTACAACAAAGGGACATTTACATGTCCACAAAGCAGGAGATAAAAAGAATCTACATGCTGTTCCCTTGTGCGGTATTTTAACGTCTTCTTCTTTTGAAGAAGACACGAAGACCCGCGTTTGTGTTATGACACAAGCAGATGGTTCCGTTATAAATAATAATCTTATTAGGTTTCATTTTAAAAAACAACGAAAGATTGAACGTTGCGTAAAAAATCTGGACAAAGCTGGAATAGAATTTAATCAAAACTCCGATCTTAAAGATGGTACTACGTATATTTATGTTTACAATCCTCCAGCCTGGATGATTGAAAGCAAAAAGTTCGATACTTGGGTATTAACTCATAATCCACAAATTTTTATTAACGAAATAAAATATTGGGATGGTACAATCGATTCTCGTTCTGGTTCAGTTGAATATTATACTTCGATTGAATCTAATGCTGAGTGGGTAAAAACTATAGCACATTTGGCTGGTTATACAGCTTCTATTCGCGTAAGAGATCCCGGCTATAATCCTTGGAATGTAGGTTTTAAAGTCTGGATTTCTTCATACCAAGAAACGCGGGTATTTTCTTCTCATTATGAAGATGCACCAACTGAATCAGAAGTTTTCTGCTTAGAAACCGAAACTGGATTTTTCATGATTCGTTCTGGCGGTCGAATTTCGATTACTGGAAATTCGAGTTCTAAATCGTCAACTGGCACCGGCGGCAATGCACAGAATATTGACCCCGAACTGCGCCATGTCTTTATCCCCGATCCTGGCTATGATCTTTATGGCTACGATCTTGAACAGGCCGAAAGCCGGGAAGTTGGATTCTTGTGTGGGATACTTTTCAACGATTGGACTTATCTCGATTCTTGTGAAAAGGGCGATCTGCATACAACGGTTTGCAGGCTTATCTGGCCGAATTTAGGCTGGAACGGCGACGACAAACACGATCGAAAAATTGCAGATCAGAAGTATTATCGGCATATGTCATATCGTGACTTGGCAAAGCGCGGTGGCCATGGCTGTTTGACCGAAGACCATGAAGTATTGACGCCTTCTGGCTGGGTAAATATTGCCACTAAGCCAGAACTGATTCTTCAATGGGACAGAGAAAAATCCAACTTTGCAAAAGTTGAGTCTTGGACCGATAAAGAATATACCGGCAAATTCCATGAATGGGAAAATCCCAACCTCTCGATTCATATGACCGACGATCATAGGGTCTACTTTTTGCGGCCGAAAGACTGCGATATAAAGAAAGAAAATTGCCGCATCTATTACAAACTGCATGACAAATACATCGTTGAAGTGGCAAATCCTTCAAACGTTCCTGCTGATGCACTAATTCCGTGTTCAAATCTCAACGTCTATAGCTTGTTTGCGCCGCTAGACGAGAAGACACAAAAAACAGTAACCGTATCTACTCGCAGAGTTTTCTGTCCTACTGTCCCGTCAGGGGCCTTCTACATTCGCCGCAAAGGCATCGTTTCTGTAACCGGAAATAGCAATTATCTGTTGAAGCCAAAAACTGCTGCTGAACATCTGAAAATTCCAGTTGATCTAGCAGAAGAGTTTCAGGACAAGTATTATGGTGCGTTTCCTGCAATTCCACAGTTTCACACTTGGGTCGCGGTACAACTACAGACAAAGATGTATCTG
>Ga0335083_10001713_pt1 | contig 29910 bp, 25 predicted proteins | sample Lox_Sample_42_FD_206716 | JGI IMG/M metagenome (GOLD analysis project Ga0335083, IMG submission 206716) | Soil microbial communities from Loxahatchee National Wildlife Refuge, Florida, United States - Lox_Sample_4.2 | ecosystem: Environmental > Terrestrial > Soil > Wetlands | place: USA...
TGCCGGCTGCGGCACCCGTAGCGGCCTTCAGGAACTTGCGGCGGGTGCCCTGCCTGTGGGCTGCGGGCTTGTCGCCATCGAGCGGTTTGTTCATGTTTCCTCCTAGAGAATCGGCGTCTTTGCGCCACGTCGGGGATGTAGTCGTAGTCGACCCCGAACTTGTTCGAGACGCGCCCGCAATCTCGCGAGCCGCCCCTCCATTTCAGTCTATACCCGCATCCCGCGCACCGTCCATGGTCACGCCAGGATCTCAGCGGTTGTGGCGAACAGGCAGCGCCGGAGCGCCATTCCGCTGCAGCGCGTCGCCCTTTGCCGGCGACCGCGCGCCATGGCCGGCGGATCAGCCAGCCACCGGGCGCCGCTCGCGCAGTGCCTGGGCGAGCGTTCCCGCATCCACGTACTCGAGCTCGCCGCCGACCGGAACGCCGCGCGCGAGGCGGGTCACCGCGAGCCCGCGCGCGGCCATCAGCTCGCCGATGTAGTGCGCGGTGGCCTCGCCCTCGTTGGTGAAGTTGGTCGCGAGAATGACCTCCTTCACCACACCGTCGGTCGCGCGCTTGAGAAGCCGGTCGAGGCGGATCTCCTTGGGACCGATGCCGTCGAGCGGCGACAAGCGTCCCATGAGGACGAAGTAGAGCCCCTGGTACGCCTGCGCGTGCTCGACCATCAAGAGATCGGCCGGCGTCTCGACCACGCACAGCAGCGACGGGTCGCGCCGCGGCGAGCGGCACAGCGCGCAGATCGTGTCCTCGGTAAAGGTGTTGCAGCGCTCGCAGTGGCGAATCGTGTCGGCGGCGTGGGCGAGCGCGGCACCTAGCGAGCGCGCGCCGTCGCGATCGTGCTGCATGAGGTGCAGCGCCATCCGCTGCGCTGCCTTCGGCCCCACGCCGGGCAGGCATCGCAGCGCCCGCGCGAGCGCGTCGAGCGTGGACAGGGGCTCCTGCATGGGGACGGGTCGCTCGTTCAAGACAGAAATAGGGTCAGACCCCATTTCAAAGTGTTTCTGAAAAAGGGGACAGGCCTCGTAATGGGGTCTGACCCTATTTCAGAAGGGAAGCTTGAATCCGGGCGGCAGCGGCAGGCCAGCGGTAAGCCCCGCCATCTTCTCCTGCGTGGTCGTCTCGACACGGCGCACCGCGTCGTTCACCGCGGCCGCGACGAGGTCCTCGAGCATGTCGCGGTCCTCGGCGAGCAGCGACGGATCGATCGACACGCGCTTGACGTCGTGGCGGCAGGTCATGACTACCTTCACGAGGCCCGCGCCGGCCTGCCCCTCGACCTCGGTCTGCGCGAGCTCCTCCTGCGCCTTCTTCATATTGTCCTGCATCTGCTGGGCCTGCTTCATGAGGCCCGCGAGCTGGTTCTTCATCATGGCGTTGCGTCCTTCACTCGTTCGCTGGCTTGATCGTGTCGCTCTTCACCTGGCCGTCGAATCGCGCGAGGAGATCGCGCACGAACGGCTCTTCGCGGAACGCCGCCTCGCGCTTGCGGTTCGCCTCGGCGCGCTCGCGCTTTTCCGTAGCGGCCAGCGAAGAATCGGCAGGCGCGCCGACCTCGAACGCGAGCAACAGCTTGCGGCCGGTGGCCTGCTCGAGCCCGACCTTCAGCTTGTCGGAGTACGCCTTGTCGGCGAGATGCTTGAATGCGGCGGGCAGCGCGAGCGTCAGCGCATTGCCCGCGATCGACTTGAGTTCGGTCTGCGCCGCGAGCTGCGCCGCCATGCCGGTCAACTTCAGGCCGGCCACGAAGGCGGGCCAGTCGGCGACGTCGGCGGGCAACGCTACGACGTCGCGCGGGAGCGCGCCCTGCGCCGCGCGCGTCGCCGCCGGGATCACCGCCGCCACGCCGGGACCCGGTGTGGCGACCTGGCGCGAAACCGGAGCCGGCGCCGCCCGCTCGACACGCGGCGCGGGGTCGCCCGTCTTGTCGGGTGAGAACGCGAGCATACGCAGGAGCGTCATGGCCACACCGGTCGCCTCGTCGGGCGCGAGCGCCAGGTCGGCGCGGCCCTGCGTTGCGATCTGGTAGTGGAGCTGCACCGTCTCCGGCGTGAAGCGTGCCGCGTAATCGGCGAGCCGCGGCGCATCGTCGAAGGCTCGCGCCGCCTCGGGCACGACCTGCGCCACCGCGATGCGGTGGAAGAGCGAGGCGAGCTCGTCGAGGGCGAGCGGTGACGACAGCCCGCGCGCCGCGAGTGCGTCGCTCTCGGCCAGGAGCGACGGGCCGTCGCGGGCGGCCAGCGCGTCGGCGATGCGATAGGCGTACTCGCGGTCCACGGTGCCGAGCATCGTGCGGACGACGTCTTCCTTCACCTCGCCGCCGCCGAAAGCGATCGCCTGGTCGAGCAGCGACAGTCCGTCGCGCAGCGAGCCCTGCGCCGCGCGCGCGATGAGCGCGACGGCGGCCGCCTCCTGAGCGACCTTCTCCTCGCCCAGGATGTACGTGAGGCGCGCCGCGATCAGCGGCGCCGGCAACGGTTTCAGGTTGAACTGCAGGCAGCGCGACAGCACCGTCACCGGGATCTTCTGCGGGTCGGTGGTGGCAAGCACGAAGCGGACGTGCTCGGGCGGCTCCTCGAGCGTCTTGAGCATCGAGTTGAAGGCTGCCTTCGAGAGCATGTGCACTTCGTCGATGAGGTACACCTTGTAGCGCCCCGCCGTGGGCGCGTAGCGCGCGTTGTCGAGGATCTCGCGCATGTTGTCGATGCCCGTGTTCGACGCGGCGTCGAGCTCGAGCAGGTCGACGAAGCGTCCAGCGTCGATGTCTTTGCACGCCGCGCACACGCCGCACGGGGTCGCGGTGACCCCGTTGGTCACGCAATTGAGGCATTTCGCGAGGATGCGCGCGATCGTGGTCTTGCCGACGCCCCGCGTCCCCGTCAGCAGGTAGGCATGATGAAGGCGGCCGCGCGCGAGCGAGTTCGCGAGCGCGGTGACGACGTGCTCCTGCCCCACGAGATCGGCGAACGTCGCCGGCCGCCATTTGCGCGCGAGGACCTGGTAGCTCATGACGCGATTATCGCCACGAAAATAGGGTCAGACCCCATTTCAAGGGAAACATTTTGAAATGGGGTCTGACCCTATTTTGGGGTGGCGAGCCGTGATCCCGGCACTTGCAGGACTTCGCTGTGGCTGCTTCCTTCCGGACCTGACCAGATTCACGAGCCTGCAATGCGGGGCGACCCGCCCTTGATCTTCCGTGCGTCGCAAAAAAGAAAGGATTATACCGTTTGGCGGCTGCCCGCCGGCGACAAGCCGGACCGCTCGTGTCCGCGTGGCTATAATCGCGGCGGTCGAAAAGGGTTGGGAGGAAGGGGATGGCTGGTGCCTGAAGAACGGCCCACGCGGCCGCGCCTTGCGCCGATGCGCCTGACCGGCATGCTGCTGGCGCTCGTCGCCCTGCTCGTTTGCCTGGCGGAGCCCGCGCCCCCCTCGGCCCCCGACCGAACGCTCGTCGTCGCCCTGCTGCGCGCCCCCGTCTCGTTATCGCCGACCGGCCTTGCGATGCCGACCGGGCTAAACCGCGATCTCGTCGAGGCCTACGCCGCGGCGCGCGGCCTCGCGGTCACGATCATTGAGTTCGAAGACGCCGAGGCGCTCCTCTCCAAGGTGGCCGCCGGCGAAGCTCACGTCGGCGTCGGCGCCCTCGCCACGGCGTCGCAAGGCGTGCTCTGGACGATCGCGCCGGAATCGCCGGCGGGACCGCCCGCGGGCGCGTGGGCCGTGGCGCCGGATCGCGAGGCGCTGCGCGACGACATCGATCGCTATTTCGCAGCGGCGCAGAACGACGGCCTTCTCGCGAGCCTTGCCGACCGCTATTTCGGCCCCGCCGTCGAAATCGAGCGCATCGACGCCGGCATCTTCCGCGACCGCGTGCAGACCGTGCTGCCGCGCTATCGCCGCTGGTTCGAGGAGGCGCAGGCCGCGACCGGCCTCCCGTGGCGGCTCGTCGCCGCGGTGGCCTACCAGGAATCGCAATGGGATCCGGAGGCCACGAGCGAGACCGGCGTGCGCGGCTTCATGCAGATAACTTCGGACACGGCGCAGCGGCTCGGCATCGTCGACCGCCTCGATCCGTACGCGTCCATCGTCGGCGCCGCGCACTATCTCGCTTTCTTGAAGTCGCACCTGCCGGCGCGCATCACAGAGCCCGACCGCACTTGGCTCGCACTCGCGGCATTCAACATCGGCGCCGGCCACCTCGAGGATGCGCGCATACTCGCGCAGCGGCAGCGCCTCGATCCCGACCGCTGGACCGATGTACGGCAAGTGCTGCCGCTGCTCGCCCTTCCCGAGCACTACGAGAGCGCGCGCAACGGCTACGCGCGCGGCGGCATGCCGGTGGTGTTCGTGGACCGCGTGCGCGCGTACTACGACATCATGCTTCGCCGGGTGCCGGCGGTCGACGCGTTCATGCTCGCAGCGAATCCGTAAGCCTCTTGCGCGCTCGCGTAAAATGCGAGCCATGCATTCCTCGCGGTTACGCGCGCTCGCGTGCATCTTTCTCATCGCCGCCTTCCCGGCGGCGGCCGCCGACGCTCCCCCTTCCGTCTTTCTCGAGGACCTGACGTCGCCGGAGCTCGCCCAGCGCATCCGCGCCGGCAGCACGACCGCGATCATCCCCATCGGCGGCACGGAGCAGAACGGTGCGCACATGGCACTCGGCAAGCACAACGTGCGGGTGCGCGCGCTCGCCGGCAAGATCGCGCAGGCGCTCGGCAACGCGATCGTCGCGCCGGTGATTGCGTACGTGCCGGAAGGCGGCGTCAACCCGCCGACCGGGCATATGCGTTACCCGGGCACGATCACCGTGTCCGACAAGACCTACCGCGACCTGCTCGACTCGGCAGCCCGCAGCTTGAAGCTCGCGGGGTTCCGGGACATCGTCCTTCTCGGCGACCACGGCGGCTACCAGAAGGACGACGAGGCGGTCGCGCAGGCGCTCAACCATGCGTGGACCGGAACCGGAGTGCGCGCGCACGCCGTCACGGAGTATTACCGCGCGTCGACGGCCGCGTTCGCGGAAGCCCTGCAGCGCAAGGGATACGCGGCGAGCGAAGTCGGCATGCACGCCGGGCTCGCCGACACCTCGCTCGCCCTGGCAGTCGATCCCTCGCTCGTGCGCGGCGACCGCCTGCAGCCCTCGCCGGGCGTGACCGGCAATCCGGCGCGCGCCAGCGCGAGCCTCGGCAACGCCGGCGTCGACATCATCGTTGCGCAGACCGTGGCGGCGATCCGCGCCGCCCCCGCCCGGCCGTGAAATGCGTTCGTCACATTGCGACAATCTTCGGGAGCCCTCGTGAAGTCCGCGGTCCGCCTTAGCCTCGTCGTCCTCTTCCTGCCGCTGGTCCTCGCCGTCGCCGCGCAAGCTCCCAAGGGCCCGAAGCCGGTCGAAACCGTTCCGGGCATGCCGCCTGTGCCGGACCCGAGCAATCTCTACAGCGAGACGACCGCCGGCAAGATCCGCCCCGACGTCGCCAAGGACCTCGCGCGCGTGTATGTGCCGAACCTGCAATCCGACGACGTCTACGTGATCGACCCGGCCACGTTCAGCGTGGTCGGCAAGTTCCGCGTCGGCCTCAATCCGCAGCACGTCGTGCCGTCGTACGACCTGCGCACGTTGTGGGTGGCCAACAACGCCGAGAACACGACCAAGGGCAGCCTGACCCCCATCGATCCGGCGACGGGCAAGCCCGGCAAGGCCATTGCCGTCGACGATCCGTACAACATGTATTTCTCGCCGGACGGCAAATCGGCGATCGTCGTGGCCGAGGCGATGAAGCGTCTCGACTTCCGCGACCCGGTCACGATGAGCCTCCAGTACTCGATCGACGTACCGAAGTGCGCGGGGATCAACCACGCCGACTTCTCGATCGACGGCCGCTACGCGATCTTCACGTGCGAGTTCACGGGCACGGTGGCCAAGATCGATCTTGTCGCGCGCAAGGTGCTGGGCTACACGCAAGTCATCCAGCCCGGCCGCCCGACCAGGACGGTGAAGGGACCGGACGGCCGCGACGAGATCATCTGCACGACGTGGAGGGGCATGCCGCAGGACATACGCGCCTCACCCGACGGCAAGCTCTTCTACGTCGCCGACATGATGGCCGACGGCGTGCATGTGGTCGACCTCGAGACGTTCCGCCAGGTGGGCTTCATCGAGACCGGCAAGGGCACGCACGGCCTGTACCCGAGCCGCGACGGCAAGAAGCTCTACGTCGCCAACCGCGGCTCGAACAAGATCCACGGCCCGCCCAAGGGCAAGGGCAGCGTGTCGGTGATCGACTTCGCGACACAGAAGGTCGAGTCGAACTGGCCGATTCCCGGCGGCGGCAGCCCCGACATGGGCAACGTCAGCGCCGACGGCAAGTGGCTGTGGCTGTCAGGACGCTACGACGACGTCGTGTACGCGTTCGACACGGGCAGCGGCGAGGTCAAGATCATTCCCGTGGGCAAGGAGCCGCACGGCCTCACGGTGTGGCCGCAGCCGGGACGCTACTCGCTGGGGCACACGGGCAACTTGCGCTGAAGCCTCCGGGCCGCGAGGCTTTCGCAATGGCGGGCGTTGCGCCATGCTTCGCCCCGTGCTTCGGAAGTACGCGCCCGACCTGCTCGTCACGCATCTTGCCGACCGACCCGGCGACGGCAGGGCGTCGTGCACGCGCTTCACGGGTGTCGTCCTCTTCGTCGACATCGTCGAGTCGACCGCGCTGACCGACGAATTCGCCCGCCGGGGCGGCGACGGTGCCGAGCGGCTCGCGACCATCCTCAATACATACTTCGGGCGCGTCATCGACCTTGCGGCCGCGTACGGCGGCGATACTTTCAGGATCGACGGCGACGCCTCGGTGCTGCTTTGGCACGCCTCGGACGACGTCCACGCGCCGCTTCGCGCCGCGGCGGCCGCCGCGCTCGCGCTGCGCAACTCGACAGGCGACGGCTTGCGGCATCGCATCGCGCTCGTGACGGGCGCAATCGATTTCATCGTCGTTACCGAAGCGAACGGCCGCGGCCACTACATCCTCGATGGCGCACCGATCCGCCAGCTCGGCGATCCGAGCCTGCGGGGGCTCCCAGGGCAGGTCATCGTGAGTCGCGAGGCGCGCGACGCACTCGGATCCGACGCCGAGATCGTCCCCGCCGCGTGCGGAGCGTTCGAGCTCACCGGACTGCCCGGTGCCGCGGCTTCGCCCATGCCGAGCCCGCGCACCGACGCTGCGGCCGATGCAAGCCTCGATCGTCTCCTGCGTTCGTTCGTGCCGAAGGTGCTCGTCGATCGCACCGACGCCGGGCAGTCGGAGTGGATCGCGGAGTTCCGCAAGCTCACGGCGGTCTACGTTAATCTGCGCGGCATCGGGCCGGGCGAAGTTGCTGCGCGCGTCGAAGCGGCCGTGCGAAGGATCGCGGCCGTCGCGAACCCGCTCGGTATTCCCATCACGAACATCGTCGCCAACGAAAAGGGTCTCATCGTGCAGATCGCCTGCGGGCTGCCGCCGTACGCGCAGGAGCACAGCGCCGTGCTCGCGGTGCGCGCGGCGCTCGCGATCCGGCAGACATTGGGCGAGATCGCCATCCCGGCGGCGATCGGCATCAGCACGGGCGAGGCGTTCTGCGGCGACGTCGGCAGCCAGTCGCGGCGCGATTACCTCAGCACCGGGCTCGTGATGGCATACGCGGCGCGTCTCATGCAGGCCGCGACGGACGCGATCGTCTGCGACGAGGCGACGGCCCAGGCGGCAATGGGCCACGCCGAATTCTCGTCGCCGCGCGAGGCCGTGGTGAAGGGCCGCGCGCAACCACTGCGCGTGCGCACGCTCTGCGAACTCACGCCTGAGAGGCTCGGCTTCGCGGGCACACCCGGCGCCGTCTTCGGCCGCGACGAGGAGCTGCGCATCGTGCGCGAGCGCCTGGCCCGGCTGGCCGAGGGACGCGGCGGCATTCTCGCTATCGAGGCCGAGGCGGGCGCCGGCAAGACTCACCTGCTTGCGCACGCGATGCAGGCTGCGCACGGGCTCGGATACCCGACGGCGATGGCAGTCACTTCAGAAATCGAGGAGACAACGCCTTACTTCGCTCTGCGCGCGCTTCTGCCCGAGCTCGTGCGCGCCGACGCCGACCCGCCGCGGATCGCGGTCGACCGCTTGCGCGACCGCATCGCCACGCTCGTCACCGACCCGCGCCTCGCGCCTCGCCTCGCCCTTCTCGAAGACATCCTGCCGTTCGATTTCGCGGACAAGGGACTCGCGCCCGAGATCAAGGGACAGGCGCGGCAAACCGGCATCGAGGAGATCCTGACCCACGTCCTCGACTCACGCTCGCCCGTCGTACTGGTCGTCGACGACGCGCAGTGGCTCGACGCGTCGTCGGCGCGCGTGCTCGGCTCGCTGGTGCGGCGGGTACCGCGCGCGCTCGCCATCGTCGCGAGCCGACCACTCGACGCGTCCACCTCGTCTCACGTCGGAAGCCTGCTGGCGGCAGCAGCCCCGATGTTGCGTCTCGCCCGCTTGCCCGCCGCTGCGATCGAGGCGATCGTGAAGGAACGCCTAGGACTACGCGAAGTAGCACGCCCCCTCGTCGATTTCATCCAGAACCGGTCGGAAGGCTTGCCTTTCTTCGCCGAGCAGCTCCTTTTCTCGCTGCGCGACCACGGCCTGCTCGCGATCCAGGGCGGCCGCTGCGCGCTCGAAGGCGACTTGCCCGAGATGGCCGCGCCCGATTCGCTGCGCGAGCTCATCGTCAGCCGCATCGACCGGCTGCCGCCCGAGCGGCAGCTCGCGATCAAGGTGGCGAGCGTCGTGGGGCGCGTGTTCGACGTCGAAGCGGTGCGGGAGGCCTATCCCCTCGAAGGCGGCGGGGCATCCCTCGAGGACACCTTCGGCCGCCTGGTCGATGCGGGTCTCCTGAGCCGCCACGGCGAACCCACCGGTCCCGCCTTCGCCTTCCGACACGGCATCATCCAAGGGGTCACCTACGATCTGCTGCCGTACGGGCAGCGCAGGCCCCTGCATCGCAAGGTCGCCCTGCATCTCGAGGCGAAGCACAAGGAGGCGCTGGCGCCGCACTACGTGACGCTCGCGGACCACTGGGAGCGCGCCGCCGAGGCCGACCGCGCGATTCCGTTCCGGATCGGCGCGGCGGAGATGGCAGCGCAGCGGTACGCGAACGACGACGCGCTCAATCACCTCGACCGCGTCGAACGCCTCGCAGCGCAATTCGGCGTGCGCCTGGCCCGCAGCGACCTCGCTCACTGCACACGCATACGCGCGGACGCCTGCCAGGAGCTTACCCGCTTCGCGGAAGCCCACGGGCACTACAGGAAGCTCGCCGCGCTGGAGGGCATCGGCGTGCCGCGCACCCGCGCCGCGACCATCCTCGACGTCGGGTTCGAATCCGCGGTTCAGGCATTGCGCCGCGCGGGTGTGATGCGTACGCTCTCGGAGGGGGAGAACAAGACCCGCGACGGCCTCGCCGCGCACATCTACATGCGCATCGCCGAGCACGCCTACTTCACCAACGACACCCTGCGCCTCGCCCACGGCACGCTGGCGTCGCTCAACTACGCGGAGCGGGCCAACGCGCTGCCGGAGATCGTGATTGCCTCGGGCGGCCTCGCCCTGGGACTCGCCGCGCTTGGGCTCCTCGGCTGGGCCCGTTACTACCGTGAGCGCTCGATCGCGCTCGCGATCGACGCGGGATCGCCGTCGGCGCAGGGCTTCGCCGAGCTCCTGGCGTGCGTGCAGTCGTTTCACACGGGAGACTGGGAAGGCATGAGCGTACACGGCGCTCGCGGGGCGAGCATCTGGAAGGATCTGGGCGACCGCTATCGCCACCAGGCCTGCCTCGTGCTCGCGGCATATCGGATGATGGCGACGGGGCACTACGGCCAGGCCGACCGCGCGTTGTCCGCCTTCGGCGACGATTGCGACGCGATCGAAAGCGTTCAGGTGCGCGCGTGGGCGCTCGCCGCCCGTGCCCACGTCGATCTCGTACTGGGCCGGCCGCCGGCCGCCGCGATCGGCCGCCTCGCGACGGCGAGCGCGGGCGGCAACCTCAACCCGGCGGAAAGCCTCCTGTGCAACGGCATCGCCGCCGCCGCGCATCTGGAAGCCGGCGACCGCAAGGCCGCGCTGGAGGCGGCCGAGGCGGGGCTCGACAACATCACGCAAGGCTCGCCCGCGATGGCGGGCGCGCTGCTCTTCAGCGTACCCTGCATCGCCGAGGTGCTGCTCGTGCTGGCGCAGCAGCCGGAGGGTCTTTCGCGCACGCGCGACGAGCTGCTCGACCTGTCCAAGGCGGCCTGCCGCGCGGCGCAGCGATTCGCGGCGCGCAATCGAATCTGCCGCCCGCGCGCGTCGCTCCTGCGCGGCCACCTCGCCGCCTCGCGCGGACGCTCGCACCGGCGCGAAGGGCATTACGCCGACGCGCTCGCGAATGCCAAGCGGATGGGGCTACCGCTCGAGCAAGCGATGAGCCATCTCGCCCTGGCGGCGATGGACGTGCCGCCGGCCGCGCGCGACGCCCACCGCCGCGAGGCGGGCGAGATCCTGCAACGCCTCGGCGTGGCGTGGGCTCCGTGGCAGCGATTCCGTTACTAGCGATCCACAAGAGCGAGACCGCAAGGCCGCGGTCGAGAGCACGGGGGAGCAAACGATGGCGAGAACGAAGATCGCAATCCTGGGCGGCGGCATCGCCGGGCTCACCGCAGCCTTCCACTTGAGCCGCACGCAGGACCTTCGCGCAAGGTACGACGTCACGCTCTACCAGATGGGGTGGCGTCTGGGCGGCAAGATCGCGAGCGGGCGCGACACCAACGGCCGTAACCTCGAACATGGCCTTCACGTCTGGTTCGGATGCTACGACAACGCCTTCGCGATGCTGCAGGAGGCATACGCCAACCGCCCCGCGCCCGCGCAGTTCGCGGCGTGGACCGACGCCGTGAAGCCGCAGCCGTTCACGCCGATCGGCGTGAAGACCGGCGGAACGTGGAGCTACTGGCCGATCACGTGGCCGTCCAATCCCAGAGTGCCGGGCGAAGGCGGGTTGCCCTTCACCCTGTGGGACCTGATCGCGGGCATGGTCAAGATGCTGCGCGACACGCTCGAGGCACTGCAGGTCGACTTTCCGCTGCCCGTTCCGCACCACGCGAGCGGCCTAGCCGGCCTGTTCGACGATGCGCTGGCGCTCGCCGCCAAGGTCCTGCCCATGGGCACGCCGGGGGGCGCGCTCGCGAACTTCCTGAGCGGCGCCGCGACGCGCAATTTCCTCGACGTGGTACGAGCCACGCAGCTCTGGGCCGATGCGCTCGACCCCGATCACACGCTGCACGATCCCTCGCACCGGGATGCCATCCTCGATCTGCTCAAATTCCTCAGCGATGCCTTCAAGACCGGCCCGGCGCTTACCGCCGAGGCGGGAACCGCCGCGAGCATGGTGCGCGACATGCTCGACATCGGGCAGGCGTTCATCCGAGGCTTGATCAAGGACGTGCTCGAGCCCGACCAGCCGTTCGAGGCGCTCGACCTCGCTGGACTCGAGTTTCGCGACTGGCTCGTGCAGAACGGCGGCGATCGCGCGATCGTGCGCGATTCGAGCATTATCCGCGCGCTGTACGACACTGCGTTCCAGTACATCGACGGCGACCAGGCCGCGCCCTCGTACGCGGCCGGCACTGCGGCCGGAGTGCTGACGCGCCTCATCACGACCTACAAGGGCGACATGCTGTGGGAGGTCCAATCCGGCATGGGCGAAGCGGTGATCGCGCCAATCTACGAGGTTCTGCTCTCGCGCGGCGTGAAATTCCAGTTCTTCCGCAAGGTGCGCAAGCTCGAGTTGAGCGCGGACACGAGGCGCGTCGAGACGATACGCCTCGACCGCCAGGCCGACGTCAAGGGCGGCGCCCCGTACCGTCCCACGTTCGACGTGAACGGCATGCGCTGCTTTGGTGCCGAGCCCGACTGGGACCAGTTGGTCGGCGGGAAGCAGGCCGGAGTGAACTTCGAGAGCCACTGGGACGCGACGAGCGTGGGGCAGGAGGCTCTCGCGCACGGCGCCGACTTCGACCATGTCGTGCTTGCCATTTCGATGGGTGCATACAAGCCGCTCAACGACGAGCCCGCGATGTGCGACGAGCTCATCGCGGCAAGCGCCGCCTTCCGCACCTTCGTCACGATGCCCATCGTGCCCACGATGTCGCTGCAGCTGTGGTGCGACGTCACGACCGCCGTGCTCGGCTGGGACATGCGAAAGCCGGCCGCGGTGGCCGGGCCGGGGCCGCTCAGCGTATGGGCCGATATGACGCAGGTGCTCGCATTCGAGCCGGCGCTGGGCCCGGCAGGGAAGCCGAAGTCTCTGCACTACCTGTGCGGGACGTTCGCCAGCACGCTGTTCAAGGAGCCGTCCACGAACGCGGGCGTGCCCGCGCAGGCACGCGCTGCGATTCGCGCCGCCGTCGTCGACTGGCTTACGCATTCCTCCAACGCCGCGTGGGATGTCGCGTGCGACGGCCACTCGTTCCGCTGGGAGATGCTGAGCGACGCTTCGGGCGCCGCCGGCCAGAACCGGCTCGACGCACAATATTTCCGCGCCAACATCGGCCCGAGCGAGTGTTGCGTCGGATCGCCGGCGGACGCGACACAGTTCCGGCTTGGCCCGACCGTGGCGGACTTCGACAATCTTTTCATCGCCGGCGAGGCGGCGCGCAGCGGCTGCAACACGAGCTCGGTCGAGGGCGCCGTCATGACCGGCATGGCGGCGGCGCGCGCGATCTCGGGCGACGCGCTGCGCATCGTTGGCTACCAGTTCCTCACCGTTCCTCCCTCGAACTTCATCGGACAGGAGTAACCATGGCGCTGCCTCCGTACATCTCGTGGACGGGTCACGGCTCTTCGTGCGGCGAGCCCCCCGGCGTCTTCACCGGCGCCACCATGCATCTTTTCGGGCTCGCCGCCCACCAGGCGACGATGCAGGCGCTCGTCGACCGCTTCCTCACGCCCGTGACCGGCCCCGGCATCGCCTACACCGCGTTCGTCGGGCAGTCGCTGCTCACGCTGGTCGACATCGAGAAAGGCACCACTGCCGCGGAGGCCGTGGGCTGGTTACCCGGTCAGGAATGCGCGCTGTGGATCCCGCTCATCGAGACGACACTCCCGACCTTCTCGCACCCGATCCCGAAGCTGCGGCTCGTCATGTGGTCGCCGTACGTTTTCATCAGCTACGCGATCGGGATGGTGACCGGGCGCGAGGTCTGGGGCTGGTCGAAGGCGCTGGCCGCAATCGGCTTTCCGGACCTGGGATCCGCCACGCCGACTTTCACCGTCGACACGGTCGTGTTCCGCGAGCTCGACGCGACCAAGCCGGGGGCGGACGTAACGCTGCTGACCGTGACCGGCGACGGCGTGCTCGCCACCTTATCGACGTGGCCTACGCTGAAGGAGGCCGCCGAAGCAATCATCGACCAGCTCACAGGCGGCTTCCTCCCCCCTGGCGTCGTCAATCCGTTCGCCGCCGGGGCGGAGTTCCCCGCCATCGCGCTCAAGCAGTTCCGAGACTCGGTCGCGCCCGATCGCGCCTGCTACCAAGCCGTCGTCAATTCGCCGGTGCACATCAAAAACTTCGGCGGCGGCGGTCTGCACGGCGCCAACTTCGACCTCACCATCGAGACCTGCGCGAGCCATCCCATCGCGCATAGGTTCCTGGGCCTGCCGCAGCCGGCGGGCAGCTCCGTCGACGTGCCGATCGAGTGGGCGGCCTGGGTAAAGTTCGATTTCGATGCGGTGCCGGGATCCGTGATCGCCAGCACGACCTAGCCAGAAACTCGGTAACCGTAGATCTTCGCCGGCTCGCCGCCGATCGCCTGCGCGGCGAGCATGCCCGACTCGACCGCCGATTCCACGCACCCGCTGCTGTATCGGGTCATGGTCCAGTCGCCGGCGAGATACAGGTTGTCGAATGGCCGTGCGGCGGGTGGCAGGCGGTGGCGCACGCTGCCGGGCAGCGTCTGCACGTAGCGCTCCGACGGGTCGACGTTGCAGCGAAAATACGACGAGATCACGACGTCGGGCGCGGGCTTCATGCCTTGCGGGAACTTCCGCGGCCACAGGAACGTCGCGTTGCCGGCGAGCCAGCCCTGTGCGTTGCGCTCGACCTCGTCTGCGCCCGGCGCGTCCCTTGCCGCCGGTGGATCCTGCGCGGGAAACGCACCGCAGAAGTAGGCGATGGTCGCGGGAACGTCGTAGCTCCACTGCTCGCGGTGCAGGAGATGCGACATGTCCGCCCAGGTGTCGAACGGCGAGGCGTAGGCCGACAGCACCGTAGAGCCCAGCGTCCAGCCGAGATCGGGCAGCGTCGGACGAAGCCACAGCTGGAATGCCTGTGTCGCGACCGCCGTGCTGTGGTCGACCATCTCCTTCCACCGTGCGTCATCGTCGGCGAGCGAAGGCGCCACGCGGCGGATCATCTCCGGCGGGAAGGCCACGATCGCAAGGTCGAAGTCGGCGCCGCGCGAAAGCGTCTGCGCATTGCCGTACGGATCGTCTCGCCAGAACTCGAAGTCGATGCCGCTGTCCGCGAGCCCGTCGCCGTCGACCAGCTGGTCCCAGAGCGGATGGCTGGGCCAGCAGTCGAGCCCGCCCACCGCCACCAGCGGCTCGTAGCTCGCGCCCTTGAGCTCCGCCTGGCGGCGCACGACGATCGATTCCACGTTGCGCCCGTCGTCGCCAAGCGCGATCGCGCGGACTTCGTGGAAGAAGCGGAACTCGACGCCACGCGCGCGCAGCACCTGGTAGAGCGGCGTGAAGACGACGTCGCCCATGCCGGCGTTCATCTTCCAAAGCGGCGCACCCTTGTACGACAACCCCCACTCGAGCAGGAAGCGCAGGCCTGCGCCGGCTGCGCCGCGGCCGTCGAGGAAATTCGTCGAGTCGCCGCGCGGATAGGCGAATCCCAGGTCGTAGATCGCGCGCACCGGCGCGCACTCGAGCGTCACCCGCAGCGCACCGTGGCGCTTCAGCCATTCGCGCAGATCGTATTCGTTGATGCGGTCGAAGCCGGGCCGGCCGTACGGAAGGATGTCGCGCGCTACGCCGATGATCGCGGTGAGGCCGAGGTCGGCGAGGATCGAGTAGCGGGACAGCAGGCGGAACCGCGCGAACGCCCGCAGGACGAGGGTCGCGAGGGCAATCAGCGCACGCAGGACCCACAGGCCGGCCACGGCGAGCACAATCGATGTGCGCACGAGCCATGCCAGCAACCGCTGAACGAGACCCGGCTCGGCGCACGCATGGAGCTGCGGATGCAGTCGCTTGCCGAGCCAGTCGGCGAGCGCGAGCAGACGGTCGTTCCACACGAGCGGCAGCCCGTCGCCGGGCGTTCCGTCGCGGACGGGCATCGTGAAATCCCACGGCGACCATGCCGCGCCGCTGCGGCCGCCGTCCTGCTGCGTGAACGTGACGCGAAGCTGCGGCGCGAACGCGTCGTCCCACTTGCGGAACGGACTGTCCGCGCGCGGCGTCCATTCGTCGAAGCACGCGCGCAGGGTGCGGAAGGCATTTTCGTAACAGCCGAGCCACATGTGCAGCCCGTGCTCCTCGATGCGCGACGAATGCTCCGCGTTGCGGCCGCTCGCCCCCTTGCCGCCGAGGCGCCAACCGCGTTGGTAGACCGTGACTTCGAAGCGGTCGCGCAGTGCCTGCGTCGCCGTGAGCCAGAAGGCAGCGGTCATCCCGCCACATCCGCCGCCCAGGATCGCGATCCGTGTCTTGCGCGCCGTCATTAGAAACGATAAGCGAACTGCACGGCGAGGTAGTCGACGTGACTGTCCTGGATGTTGCCCGAGAGATTGCCGCGGAACGCGTTATCGCCCGTCGTGGCGGCCAATGCAATCGGCCCGTCCTTCGCGAACACATGGCCGTAGGCGAGGTCGAGCTTCACCTGCGGCGAGAAGCGATACTCGAGACCGACAGCGAGCCAGTAGCTGTCGGTGTCGGGGATCACCGGGTTGCGCGTGTCGTTGCGCGCCGGGGTCTGGTCGTAGGCTACGCCGAAACGCAGCGCCACCTCGTCGCTCACGCGATAGCGCGCCCCGACCGCCGCGAACCACGAATCGCGCCATGCGTAGCTCGTCTGTACCGGCGGCTGCGCCGGGTTGCCGAAGTTCACGGCGAGCGACGAGAACGAGCTCCAGTCGGTCCATTTGAGATCGGCCATGACCGCCCAATCCGCGCCAACCTCGTAGTAAAGGCCTGCCGTCGCCATTTGAGGCATGTCGAAGTCGGTGGAAAGGCTCGTATCGCGAAACGCGCCGCTGACGGCCGCCACGCCCGCGCCCACGAGGCCGCCGAGGGAGAACGTAGAGTCGCCCTTGAAACTCTGCCGGATCTTCGAGTGGTAGTCGAACCCGAATCGCGTGCCCGGCTGCGGCTCGTAGATCGCGCCTAGCGTGAAGCCCACACCCCAGCTGTCGGCGTTCGACGAAGTACCGCCGTCGCTGCCTGCCGGAATGCCGCCGAAGGCGCCGCCCGTCAGCACGGCGTCGATGGTGCCGAAGTCGATCGCGCTGGTCGTCTTGATCTTCGCGTACTGCACGTCGAGTCCCACGCCGAGCGACCACTGCCGGTCGGGGCGCCACGACAGGGTGGGCACGATGTCGATCGTGCGCAACTCGCTGTCGACGGCGTAATAGCGGCCTACCCAGCCGCTCGACCAGTAGGAGCCCAGGCCGAAGCGCGGCGCTATGGCGAGGCCGACACGCCAGCCGTCCGCGAGCGGAGCGCCCAAGTAGAGGTTCGGGATCGCAACGCTCGTGCCCGCATTCCCGCCCGAATTGCCGGGGATCGGCGTGCCGAGGATCGTGGTCGCCGCGGTCTCGCTGAACTTCACGCTGGTGAACAGGCCGGTGACGTTGATGGCCGTCTCGATGTCCGTGCCGTAGCCGAGCGCCGCAGGATTGAAGACGATGGTGGAGACGTCGGCCACGCCGCACGTCATGCCGGCTTGCGCTGAGCCCAGCGTCGACGCGCTCTGCGAGCGCAGCTCGAAGCCGGAGCCGGCGTGCGCGTCCCCCGCACGCAGCGCGACCGCCACGGCAATGACGCTCGCAGCGGCGACTTGCGCAACGTCGCCCCAACGCGTATCCGGGTGCGAGGTCATCGCTTCCCCCTCCGATGGTTGTCGTCGTTCGGCGCTACGAAGTCACGCGTCGAAGCATTAGACCAGAATTCCGCCGGCCGGGTCACGAATGCGAATATTCGCATCCGGCGAGGCGCCCCGACGTCAGGCAGGGAGGCGGACGATGTGCGCCTTGCCGCCCATGTACGGGCGCAACGCCTCGGGCACCTCGATCGAGCCGTCGCCCTTCTGGTAGTTCTCCATCACCGCGACGAGCGCGCGCCCGACCGCCAGCCCGGAGCCGTTCAGCGTGTGCACGAGCTCGGTCTTGCCCTGCGCGTTGCGAAAGCGCGCCTGCATGCGCCGCGCCTGGAACGCCTCGCAGTTGGAGCACGACGAGATCTCGCGGTACGCGTTCTGGCCCGGCAGCCACACCTCGAGGTCGTACGTCTTCGCCGACGCGAAGCCGATGTCGGCCGTGCACAGCGCCATCACGCGGTAGGGCAGGCCCAGCCGCTGCAGGATCACCTCGGCGTGCCCGGTCAGCTCCTCCAGCGCCTCGTACGAGCGCTCCGGATGCACGATCTGAACCAGCTCGACCTTGTCGAACTGGTGCTGGCGGATCATGCCGCGCGTGTCCTTGCCGTAGCTGCCCGCCTCGGAGCGGAAGCACGGCGTGTGCGCGGTGAGCCTGATCGGCAGCGCGGAGGCGTCGAGGATCTCGTCGCGCACCGTGTTGGTGAGCGTGATCTCGGACGTCGAGATGAGGTACATGAGCTCGCCTTCGCCTTCCACACCGCCCTTCTTCACCGAGAACATGTCCGCCTCGAACTTCGGCAGCTGTGTGGTGCCCACCAGCGTTTCGGCGTTGACGACGTACGGCGTGTAGCACTCGGTGTAGCCGTGCTCCCGCGTCTGCGTGTCGAGCATGAATTGCGCGAGGGCGCGATGCAGGCGCGCCAGGTCGCCGCGCAGGAACGAGAAGCGCGCCCCCGAAAGCTTGGCCGCGGTCGGGAAATCGAGCAGGCCCAAGCCCTCGCCCAAGTCGGTGTGGTCCTTCGGCTTGAAGCGGAATTCCGGCGGCGTGCCCCAGCGGCGCACTTCGACGTTGTCGTCGGCGGACTTGCCTTCGGGGATACTCTCGTGCGTGAGGTTCGGCAAGTTGAGCAGGAAGTCGCGCAGGTCGCCCTGCACGCGGTCGAGCTCGCCTTCGAGGCGCTTCACCTCGTCACCGAGGCCCGCCACCTCGGCGAGCAGCGGCGTGGCGTCCCCGCCCTTCGCCTTCGCCGCGCCGATCTGCTTCGACAGTGCGTTGCGCCGCGATTGCAGCTCCTGCGTGCGCACCTGAATGTCCTTGCGCGCCGCCTCGAGCGACTCGAAACGCGCGGTGTCGAGCGCGATGCCGCGCTTCGCGAGGCCAGCAGCGACGCGCGCCAGGTCGCCGCGAAGCAGGTTGATGTCGAGCATCCTGGGATTTTAGCAGGCGCCCCGGCCGCACCATTACCGGCGGCAAGCGGGCTCAAACGCGCCGATCCGAAGCCGCGCGAACGCGCCGGGCGGCTGCCGCCCGCGCCAGGCGGCGATGACAGCGTCGGCATTCGCGCCGACGTCCTGCGTGCCATCGACTTCGCAGTCATATATTCGGTTGTCGTGCACCGTGCCGAAATCGTTCCGTGCTTCGCCGAGCCGGCGATCGCCCCGCCGCCGCTCGCGTGCTTCGAGCTCGGTGAGCGGGCAGTGCACGCCGACAAAGAACACGTCGAACGGCGCCAGCAGGCGCACCAGGTCGGCCAGCCAAGCGTCGTTTTCGATGATGTGATCGACGATGAGGTTATTGCCGGCGGAGGCAAGCGCGGGCAGGCAGCGATGAAAGCCGTCGAAAAACGCGGGGCGCAGCGACGGCCACGTAAATTCACCGGCCCTTATCCGCTCCCATGGCAGTACGCCCGCGCGGAAATGGTCGATCGAGTAGTGCCAGAATGGCTCGCGCATGCGCGCTTGCAGCGCCTTGCATAGCGTCGATTTGCCCGCACTCGACGCGCCGTTGACGAGGATCACGGTTGCGGCCATGGCGCGGTTTCAGACGATGAGCGGGGTCAAGGTCAATGCCGCCAATGACAACCTGGGGAACGCCATCGCCCTACTCGTCTTCCTTGCGCGACTTGCGGTCGCGCTCGCGCAGCTGCGCGAGCTTGTCGCGGATGCGCGCCTCGAGCCCGCGCTCGGTCGGCTCGTAGAACCGCTGCGGCGTCATGTCGTCCGGAAGATAGGCTTCGCCCGCCGCATAGGCGTCCGCCTCGTCGTGGGCGTAGCGGTAGCCCTTGCCGTAGCCCAGGTTCTTCATCAACTTGGTCGGCGCGTTGCGAAGGCGCATCGGCACGGGGCGCGAGCCGTCCTCCTTGATGAACGCCTGCGCGGCGCCGAAGGCGACGTACGCCGCGTTCGACTTGGGCGCCACCGCGAGATAGAGGACGCACTGCGCGAGCGCGAGCTCGCCCTCCGGCGACCCCAGCCGCTCGTAGGTCTCTGCCGCATCGAGCGCGACGCGCAACGCGCGCGGGTCGGCGAGGCCCACGTCCTCCGTCGCCATGCGGATCATCCGGCGGGCGACGTACAGCGGATCGGCGCCGCCGTCGAGCATGCGGCACATCCAGTACAGCGATGCATCCGGGTCCGAGCCGCGCACCGCCTTGTGCAGCGCCGAGATCTGGTCGTAGAACGCCTCGCCGCCCTTGTCGAAGCGGTGCAGGCTGCGCGCGATCGTCGCCTCGACGAACGCGAGGTCGACTTGCGTGCGCTTCGCCTCCTCCGCCGCGATCGCGAGCTGCTCGACCAGGTTCACGAGGCGCCGGCCGTCGCCGTCGGCGTACGCGACGAGCACGTCGCGCGCAGGCGGCGCCAAGGTCAGCGTGGGCGAGGCGGCGTGCAGCGCGCGATCGAGCAGTGTGGCCAGGTCCTGCGCGGACAGCGGCTCGAGCACGTAGACCGCCGCACGCGACAGCAGCGCGCCGATCACCTCGAACGAGGGATTCTCGGTGGTGGCCCCGATGAACGTCACCGTCCCGCGCTCGACGTAGGGCAGGAAGGCGTCCTGCTGGGCCTTGTTGAAGCGGTGCACCTCGTCGACGAAGAGGATCGTGGGTCGGCCGGATTGCACCAGTGTCGCCTCCGCGCGCGCCACCGCGTCGCGGATGTCCTTCACTCCCGACAGCACCGCGGAAAGCGCGATGAACTCGGCGTTGAACGCGTCCGCCATGAGCCGCGCGAGCGTGGTCTTGCCCACGCCGGGGGGGCCCCACAGGATCATCGAGTGCAGCTTGCCCGAGGCGAACGCGACGGCGAGTGGCTTGCCCGGGGCAAGCAGGTGGCGCTGGCCGACCACCTCGCCGATCGCGCGCGGGCGCAGGCGTTCCGCCAGCGGGACGCCGGCATGCATGATGCTGGACGCTGCGAAGAGGTCGCTCACGAGTGTCGGCCGCGTTGCCTGCCACCCATTATGCAAGGTACAGTGCCCGCTCCCGTCCAACCCGCGAACATGCGCGCCAATCCCGTCAAAGCCCAGCTCGCCGCCGGCGGCCGTGCCTTCGGCGCGATGGTGTTCGAGTTCTTTTCACCGGGCATAGCGCAGATCTGCCGCAACGCCGGCGCGCAGTTCGTGCTCTATGACATGGAGCACACCGGCCTCTCCTTCGAGACGCTCAAGACGCAGTTCGCGATTCTCCGCGGCCTCGACGTCGTTCCGATGGTGCGCGTGCCGCGCGGCGAGTACCACTTCATCGCGCGCGCCCTCGACGTCGGCGCGATGGGCGTGATGATCCCGATGGTCGGCAGCGCGGAGGAGGCGGCGCACATCGTCGCGTGCACGCGCTATCCGCCCGCGGGCCGGCGCGGCGCGGCGTTCGGCTTCGCCCACGACGACTACCAGGGAGGCGACGTCGCGGCGAAGATCGCGGCCATCCACGCGCGCACGATGGTGATCCCGCAGATCGAGACCGCGGAGGGCCTGCGCAACGTCGAGGGAATCGCGGCGGTCCCGGGCGTGGACGCTCTGTGGCTCGGGCACTTCGACTTGACGAACTTCCTGGGCATCCCAGGTGAGTTCAAGCATCCCGAGTACTTGGCCGGCGTAAGGCGGATCGTCGCCGCCTGCGAGGCGCACGGCAAGGCAGCGGCGTTCCTCGCGAGCGACGACGACTGGGCGCGCGAATACAAAGCCTACGGCTTCCGGCTCTACGCCTACGGTGTGGACCAGGCGATGCTGCAGAGCGCCCTCAAGCACGGTCTCGACCTCCTGCGCGAATGAGCAGGTATCGCGTCGGCATCACGCGCGACATCCTCGACTCGCGCGGCGAGCCCGCCTTCGGCAAGGCCGCGCTCGCCATCCTCGACGCTGCGCCGGACGTCGAATGGGAGTATCTGCCGCAGCTCGTGCGCGAGCTCACGGCCGACCACGCCGCGCGCTACGACGCCCTCTACGTCAACATGGCGCGCACGCCCGCCTCGGCCGTGGCCCGCGACGATCTTCGCCTGCGTGTCGTGGCGCGCCATGGCGTGGGCTACGACTCGGTCGACGTGCCGGCGATGACGCGCGCCGGGGTAGTCGTGACCAATACGCCGATGCCCATGCCCCGGCCCGTGGCCACGATCGCGCTGACCTTCATCCTCGCGCTCGCCGGCAAGCTGATGCTGAAGGACCGGCTCACGCGAACCGACCGCTGGAACGAGCGGATGGACAACATGGGCATCGGCCTCACGGGCCGCACGCTGGGTGTGGTCGGCGCCGGCCGCATCGGCAAGGAGCTCCTGCGCATGGCGCGCACGTTCGACTTGAAGCTGCTCGCCAACGACCCGTACGTCAACGCCGTCGAGCTGGGTTACGTGGGCGCGCGCAAGGTCGACCTGCCGACGCTCCTGCGCGAGTCCGACTTCGTGGTGACCATCCCGCTGCTCAACGAGGAAACGCGCCACCTCGTCGGCGCGCGCGAGTTCGCGCAGATGAAGCCCACCGCTTACTTCATCAACGTGTCGCGGGGACCGGTCGTGGACGAGCCTGCGCTGATCGACGCCCTGCGCGCCGGCCGCATCACCGGGGCGGCGCTCGACGTCTTCGAGCAGGAGCCCGTCGACCCCGCCAATCCGCTGCTGGCGATGGACAACGTGATCGTGACGCCGCACTCGCTGTGCTGGACCGACGAATGCTTCCACAATATGGCCGCGACGGGCCTCACGAGCATCGTCGACGCGCTGTCCGGTCGCGTGCCGGAGTTCGTGGTCAACCGAGAAGTTCTCGAGCATCCGCGCGTGAAGACGTGGCTCGCTACCTGATCCTGCTCGCGGTGCTCGCCCTGCCCGCTGCGGCCTTCGACCTCGAGGGCCACCGCGGAACGCGGGGCCTTGCCCCGGAGAACACGCTCGCCGCGTTCCAGCGTGCCCTCGCCATCGGGGTCACCACGCTCGAGACCGACATGGCCGTCACCCAGGACGGCGTGCTCGTGATCTCGCACGACCCCTACCTCAATCCGGACATCGTGCGCGGGCCGGACGGCGGCTGGCTGGCGGTCCGTGGCCCCGCGATCCATTCGCTCACGCTCGAGGAGCTTTCCCGTTACGACATCGGCCGCCTCAACCCCGCGAGCGCCTATGCGAAGCAGTTTCCGCTTCAGGAGGCGGTCGACGGGCAGCGGTTCCCCACGCTTTCGCAGGTATTCGCGCTCGGCGCGGGCAATGCCGTGCGCTTCGACATCGAGACCAAGATCACGCCGACGAGCGGCGGGGACACGCCCGACCCCGCGACGTTCGCGAAGCTCGTCGTGGCCGCCGTGCAGCAGGCCGGTGTCGAGAACCGCGTGACGGTGCAGTCGTTCGACTGGCGGACCCTTCTTGCGGTGAAGAAGCTGGCGCCGGCGATCCCGACAGCTTGCCTCACGATCGAGTCCCCAAACGAGGACACCGTGCAACGGCAAGCAGCGAACGGGTCGCCGTGGCATGCGGGCCTCAAGCTCGCGAACTTCGGGGGATCGCTGCCTAAGCTCGTGGCCGCCGCCGGCTGCACCTACTGGTCGGTCTTCTGGCGCAACCTCACGCCGGCGGCGCTCGCAGAAGCGCATGCCGCGGGACTCGAGGTGCTGGTGTGGACCGTCAACGATCCGCGCGACATCGCCCGATTCGTCGACATGGGTGTGGACGGCCTCGTCACCGACTACCCGGATCGCGCCCGCAAGGTGCTCGGCGAGAAGGGCGTGCCCATCCCGCAGTAATGGGGTCAGACCCCATTACAAGGCCTGTCCCTTTTTATCTCTCGCCTACGACGTCTGCGCCTTTGGGCGGGGTGAACTGGAAGGTCGACCCCGGGAGCTTCGGATTGCGCTCGAAGTCCGTGAAGCGCACCACGCTCTTCTGCCCGAAGGCGTCGTAGAGATCGAGCGCGGCAAGGCCGCCCTTCGCGTCGAACCCGAGCCGGATCTCGGCGAACGTGGTCTCCTTCGAGATGGGTGTGGCGGACAGCCATTCGAGGCCGTCCGCAGCCGGAAGATCCTTCCACGTGAACGCGCGCTCGACGTCCTGGTTGCCGGCCAGCAGCGCCGCAGGCGTTGCGCCGAGCGCGTCGCCGATCTTGCGCACGATCACCTGGTTCAGGTCCTCGTCGTAGATCCACACGCGCTGGCCGTCGCCGACGAGCAGCTGCTTGTACGGCTTGTCCACGGTCCAGCGGAACTTGCCGGGGCGCTCGAGCACGAGCTCGCCGTTCGCGGTCTGCTTCACGCGGCCGTCCTTGTCGGCCACCGTTTGCGTGAATTGCGCACGCGCCGTGTTCGTGTCGCGCACGAACGCGCGCAGGCGGTCGATGGTGGCCGCATGCGCGGACACGGCCGCGAGCGCGACCGCGCACAGCAACGTCCTTCTCAATTGAGCGCTCCGAACTCCGTGCCGGGAATGTGCGCGAGGCAATTCCCCACGCCGTCCAGTATGAGGTACGTGTGCTTGAGGCCGCCCTTGTCCTTCTGCCCCGCCACGTCCTTGTACTGTTCGACGTAGACCCGCCACGAGTCGTAGTAGTTCTCGACCAAATAGGTGCAGCCGGAAACGAAGAACGAAGGGCCGCAGAAATCGTCGGGCAGCATCTGCTTCGTGCGCTCGATGGCCTGCGCCTCGGTGATCCGAGGCGAGCCGTTCGGCCGATCCTGCGGGCAGTGCTTCGGACCGTAGAGGTAGACGTCGACGGGGCCCGCGAAGGCGCCTGCCGAGACGAAGGCCACGAGGCCGACCACGATTTTCTTCACTCGGGCTTACCTGCAGGCACCAACACGTCGCGGTTGCCGTTGGTCTGCATCGGCGAAACGAGCCCCGCCTTCTCCATCTGCTCGATCAGGCGCGCGGCACGGTTGTAGCCGATGCGAAGATGCCGCTGCACGAGCGAGATCGAGGGCCGCCGGGTCTTGAGCACTAGCGCCACGGCCTGGTCGTACATCGGGTCGGCTTCGGCGTCTGCGCCCTCGACCGAAACCCCTTCCGCGTCCTCGCCTGCCGCGCCGCCTTCGAGCAGACCCTCGATGTACTGCGGCGCGCCTTGTGCCTTCAGGTACTCGACCACGCGATGCACTTCGCCGTCCGACACGAACGCGCCGTGCACGCGCATCGGATGGCCGACCCCCGGCGGCATGAACAGCATGTCGCCCTGCCCGAGCAGCGCTTCGGCACCCATCTGGTCGAGGATCGTGCGCGAGTCCACCTTGCTCGCGACCTGGAACGCGATGCGCGACGGGATGTTGGCCTTGATGAGCCCCGTGATCACGTCCACCGACGGCCTCTGTGTCGCGAGGATCAAGTGAATGCCCGCTGCGCGCGCCTTTTGCGCGATGCGCGCGATCAGCTCCTCGATCTTCTTGCCGGTCACCATCATGAGATCGGCGAGTTCGTCCACCACCACGACGATGAGCGGCATCTCCTCGAGCGGCTCGGGCTGGTCCGGCGTGAGGCTCATCGGATTGACGAGCGCCTTGCCGCTCTTCTTGCCTTCCGCGATCTTGGCGTTGTAGCCCGCGAGGTTGCGCACCGAAAGCTGCGACATCAACCTGTAGCGGCGCTCCATCTCACCCACGCACCAGTTGAGCGCGTTGGGCGCGAGCTTCATGTCGGTGACGACCGGCGCCAGCAGGTGCGGGATGCCCTCGTACATCGAAAGCTCGAGCATCTTGGGATCGATCAGGATGAGGCGCACCTGCCTCGGCTCGGCCTTGTACAGGAGCGACAGGATCATGGCGTTGACGGCGACCGACTTGCCCGAGCCCGTCGTGCCCGCGACCATGAGATGCGGCATGCGCGCGAGGTCGGCCACCACCGGCTTGCCCGCGATGTCCTTGCCGAGCGCGAGCGTCAGCGCGCCGTGCGTGTCGTTGTACGTCGCCGACGACAGGATCTCGATGAGCTTGACCGTCTGCCGCCGCGGGTTGGGCAGCTCGAGGCCCATGTACGACTTCCCGGGAATCGTCTCCACCACGCGGATCGACACGACCGACAGCGCGCGGGCGAGGTCCTTGATCAGATTGACGATCTGCGCGCCCTTCACGCCGACCGCAGGCTCGATCTCGTAGCGCGTGATCACGGGGCCCGGGTACGCGGCGAGCACGCGCGCGCTCACGCCGAAGTCGGCGAGCTTGCGCTCGATCAGGCGGGACGTGAAGTCGAGCGTCTCGTTGCTCACCGTCTCCTGCGAGGCCGGCGCGTCCTCCAGAAGTGCGAGCGGCGGAAGCTTCGAGTCCGGCATGTCGGTGAAGAGCGGACGCTGCCGCTCCTTCACGGCGCGCTCCGACTTCGGCGCCGGCGCGGGCGGCGGCACGATGGCGATGGGCTCGCGCTCCTCCACCTCCTCCCGCAGGTGCATCACCGCCTGCTCGCGTTCGGCGAACGCCTCCTCGCCGATGCGGCGGTCGGCCGCTTCCTCGCGGCGGCGGCGAACCCGGGTCACGATCGACTCGAAGAACGCGCCGATGCGCTCCATCACGCGCAGCCACGAGATGCCGAACAGCAGCGAAAGCCCGACCGCGAACAGCGCGAGCAGCAGCAGCGTGGCGCCGTTGAAGCCGAAGGCGCGTGCCGCACCCTGCCCCAGCATGTCGCCGAAGGCGCCGCCCGGGGCGAGCGGCAGGGTGGCGTTGAGCTTCCACAGGCGCAGCGCCTCGAGCGCCGCGCTGGCGAGAAGCGCGATGCCGAAGCCGAGCACGCGGAAGCCGAGCGGGTGCTCGTCGGCTTCCTCCGGGCGCACGACGCGGCGGAAGCCGGCGACGACGAGCACGATGCCGCCGATCACCCACCACCACGCCGAGACGCCGAAGAGGTACAGCGAAAGGTCGGCGAGCCAGGCGCCGACCACGCCGCCTCGGTTGCCGATCGGCGCGCCCGTGCCCGAGAACGACCAGCCCGGGTCCGTGCTGGTGTACGAGGCGAGGATGAGGCCCAAGTACGCGACGCCGGCCACGACCAGCAGCCACCAGGCTTCGCGAATCAGCCGCGCGAAGCGCGGCGAAAGGCCGCTGTCGGCGCTGGCCATGCGGCGGTTCGCCGATACGTTACTATTGAAAAACATGAAGTTGCTGCGAAGACTTCACAGACCGGATTATACGCCGGCTGTACGCGCCGGAAAGGGGGCTGGACACCGCGGGCGGCGGCCTTTGAAGGCGCCGAGCGCCGGCCCCACATCAGCTAAACTCGACCGGCTCTTGCCCACTCCTTCTGCCCGGTGAACTCGATGTCTGCCAAGCACGCCCGTCTCATCATCCTGGGCTCCGGCCCCGCGGGATACACCGCCGCAGTATACGCGGCGCGCGCCAACTTGAAGCCGGTGCTGATCACCGGCCTCGCCCAGGGCGGCCAGCTCATGACCACGACCGACGTCGACAACTGGCCCGCCGACGCCGACGGGGTCATGGGCCCGGACCTCATGGCCCGTTTCCAGAAGCATGCCGAGCGCTTCGACACCGAGCTCGTGTTCGACCACGTCCACACCGTCAGCTTGAAGGAGCGTCCCTTGCGCCTCTCGGGCGACAGCGGCGAGTACACGTGCGACGCGCTGATCATTGCGACTGGCGCGTCGGCTCGCTACCTGGGACTCCCGTCCGAGGAGTCGTTCATGGGCAAGGGCGTGTCCGCGTGTGCCACGTGCGACGGCTTCTTCTACAAGGGCCAGGACGTGGTCGTGATCGGCGGCGGCAACACGGCCGTGGAAGAAGCGCTCTACCTGTCCAACATCGCCAAGCACGTCACCATCGTTCACCGCCGCGACAAGTTCCGCGCCGAGGCGATCCTGGTCGACCGGTTGATGGCAAAGACCAAGGCCGGCGGCAACATGCGGGTGCTATGGGACCATACGCTCGACGAGGTGCTCGGCGACGAGTCGGGCGTGACCGGCGTACGCTTGAAGTCGACCAAGACGAGCGAGGGGATGGACCTGCCGGTCCACGGCGTGTTCGTCGCCATCGGCCACACTCCCAACACGCAGATCTTCGAGGGGCAGCTCGAAATGAAGGGCGGCTATATCCGCGTCAAGGGCGGCGCCGAGGGCGACGCCACCGTAACCTCGGTCCCGGGCGTGTTCGCGGCGGGCGACGTGGCGGATCACGTGTACCGCCAGGCGGTCACGTCGGCCGGCACGGGCTGCATGGCGGCGCTCGACGCGGAGGCGTTCCTGGAAGCGCACTAGGCGGGCCCTGATGGCCAAGCTGTCCGACCTCAAGGATCTCTACGCAGCCGCGCAAGCGAAGAATCCCTCGCCGGCGCCGGCCGCGCCCGCGCCGGTTTTGCCCTCGGCGCGCCGCGCCGTGGCGGCGAGCAAGCACGCCGACGGCGACGTCGATCTCGCCAAGGCGTTCGCCGACGTGCAGAAGCTTTCTCCGGCAAACAAGGCGAGCCTCGCGCGCCCACGGCCGAAGCCCGTGCCGCATCACACGCTCGCCGACGAGCGCGACGTGCTGGAGGCGTCGAAGTACGGCGACGACCCGCATCCACAGGCGTGGGACACGGGGCAGGAATTCGAGCACGAGCAGACCTTCGTGCGGGCCGGCCTGCGCGGCGACCTCGCGAGCAAGCTACGCCGCGGCCAGTGGTCGGTGCAGTCCGAGCTCGACCTGCACGGACTCACGGTCGACGAGGCGCACGACGCGCTGTCCGACTTCATCGTCGCGGCGCGCACCCGCCGGCTGCGCTGCGTGCGCGTGATCCATGGCAAGGGACTCACCTCGCCCGGCAAGGAGCCGGTGCTCAAGGGCAAGGTGCGGCGCTGGCTCGCGCACTGGGACGAGGTCCTCGCTTACACCGAGGCGCCGCGCCACGCCGGCGGAGGCGGCGCCCTCCTCGTGCTGCTCAAGGGGTCGTAGCCCGGCCCATTGCGACGATGAGGATGCAGCGCGCCTTCGCGTATGTCCTCGGCGGCCTCGTGGCCGCGTGCGCGAGCGCCCCGCTCCCCGAGCGGCTCGACTTGCGCAACATCGAAGCAGGCAGCGATCGCGTCAAGCTCGCCGATGCGCGGCCGGCAGGCAGCCGCGAAACCCGCGTGGTCGCATCCGGCGGCACGTACCGATTTTTGGGCGACGCGGCCGTCGACCCGCCGCTGCCCGATCTCGTCGCGGCGTCGCTCGCGAGCGGGATCCCGGCGCAGTACCGCGACCTTCGCATCGAGATCGTTCGCCTGGACGTCGGTTTCTGGAAGGACACGATCGACACCGGCGCGCCGATCCTCCTGACTTACCCGGCATCGGGCTCGCCGGGTGCGATCGCAGCGAGCCTGGGCGTGGGCTACGGACTCGCGGTGGCGGTGCGGGACCTTCGCGCCCGCCAAGCCGCGATCGCCAATTTCGAGGTCGTCGTCGAAGGTTATCCCGTGACGAGCGTCGACGCTCTGCCGCTCACGGGCGAGCGGCCGAGCGATCAGGTGCTCGCGCGCGCGGTGCAGTCGGGGCTGCGCACTCTCGGGGAAAAGGTGTCGGCGATGCAATACTGGCGAGCGCCTTACCGCAAGGAGTAGCGCATGCGCTGGGTCGTCGTCTTCGAGGACACCCCCCCGATGGCCGGCGTGCGCGCTCGCCTCGAGTCCGCGCATCTCGCCTACCTGCGCGAGCATTCGAAGGAGATCGTGCTGGGCGGCGGCTTGCGCGACGTTCCGGGGGGCGCGTACGCAGGCGGAATGTGGATCTTCGAGGTGGCCTCGCGCGAGCGAGCCGTCGAGCTGATCGAGGGCGATCCTTACTACGAGGCGGAGCCGCGTCCGTATCGCCTCTACGCGTGGGGCAAGGCGCTGCCGGACCTTCGCGTCGAGCTATGAAGCGCCGGCGCGCACTGGCCGTCATGTCGGCGGTCGCGCCCGCGTTCGCGCAGGGCGACCGCTATCCGACCCGGCCGCTGGCGGCGCTGGCGGCGCTGCGCGGGCTTCGCGCGGCGTCGAAGGTCGATCTCGAGGCGTTGCGAGGATAGGACGATGGACAACGCGCTCGAAGGCAGGGTGGCGCTCGTCACCGGCGCCGGCCGCAACATCGGGCGGGCGATCGCGCTCGCGCTCTGCGAAGCCGGCGCGCGGGTGGCGGTGAACGTGCGCGCGAGTCGGGACGAAGGGATCGCCGTGATCGACGAGATTGGCGCCCGGGGCGGCGAAGCGCTGCTCGTGACGGCCGACGTGACCCGGCGCACGGACGTCGAAGCGATGATCGAGGCCGTCGCCCGGCGCTTCGGGCGCCTCGACATCCTCGTCAACAACGCCGCTATCCGGCACGAGGCGGCGTTCGCCGACCTGCCCTACGCCGAGTGGCGCACAACGCTCGAC
>Ga0335083_10001715_pt1 | contig 29901 bp, 27 predicted proteins | sample Lox_Sample_42_FD_206716 | JGI IMG/M metagenome (GOLD analysis project Ga0335083, IMG submission 206716) | Soil microbial communities from Loxahatchee National Wildlife Refuge, Florida, United States - Lox_Sample_4.2 | ecosystem: Environmental > Terrestrial > Soil > Wetlands | place: USA...
GACCGGAGCCGGCACGGGCACGGGCGCCGGTGCGGGCGCGGGATCGGGAAGCGGTTCGGGTAGCGGTCCGGTATCGGTCGCCACGATCAAGTCGCGCGCGCTGCCGCGCGGCGATTACAGTTACTACGAGAGCAAGGACTATCCGGCCGAGGCGAAGCGACTCGGCGTCGAAGGCACGATCCGGGTGAAGCTCGTCGTCGACGCGACGGGACATGTCCGCTCGGCGGTGCTGCTCGACCACCTCGGCCACGGGCTCGACGAGCTCGCGCTCGTCCGTGCGCGCGCGATCGAGTTCACGCCGGCGCGCGACAGCGACGATCGCGACGTCAGCTCCGTCGTCATCTGGACATTCCAGATGACGCTGCCGAGGTGATAGGATCGCCGCAATGCCCAGGCTTCGGGGAACCGGCGCAGCACTGGTCCTAGCTCTGCTCGCGCCCCACGCGGCGCTCGCGCAAGGCACGCCGCCGCACGACGACGGCATCGACGTCCAGCTGTTCCAGCTCGCGCTCGGTCCCAAGACGTTCTTGACGGTCGACAGCGCCGACGGCGCGCCGAAAGACACGCTCGTGCTCGACGCGATGGTCACGTACCTGACCGATCCGTTCAGCGAGTACTACTCGAGCGGCTCGACCAACACGATGATCGAGAACGAGCGCTATCGCATCGTGCAGAACATCACCGCCGCGCAGCTGATGGGCGCGTACGGTCTCTCCGACAAGCTCCAGCTCGGCGCGAGCCTGCCGATCGTGTTCTCGCTGCAGGGCAACAACATCGATCCGGCGAGCGGCATGGCGACGACCGGCATGCAGGTCACCGGCCTCGGCGACCTGCTGCTCGAGGCCAAGCAGCGCGTCTATGCCGAAGGCCGGCTGCGCGCCGCCGTGATCGGCGGGCTCACGCTGCCGACGATGTACGTCGCGAACAACGCCGAGTTCACCGGCGACAAGCTGCCGACTGTACGCGTGCGCGCCGCCGCAGAGTGGGGCACCGGTCCGTTCTCGGTCGGCGCGACCGCGGGCCTCTTGCTGCGCGATCCGCAGGACTACTACGGCACGACGATCGGCCAGCAGTTCACGTGGGGCGTCGGCGCGTCCTACGCGGTGACCGATCGGTTCGCGATCGTCGGCGAGGCCTACGGCCGTGCCGGCCTGCAGGACATCTCGCTCAACAACAGCCCGATCGAGGCGAACGGCGCGCTGCGCGTCGGCATCGCGCAGTCGTACGCGGTCGTGGTCGGAGGCGGCGGCGGCCTCGATCAGGCGATCGGCGCGCCCACGATCCGCGCGTTCGCGGCGCTGAGCTACGTCCCCGGCGCGTACAAGGCGGGCGCGAAGACCGAGTGCTTGCCCGGCTTCGAGGGCATGGGCAACTGCCCCGACACCGAGACCGATCACGATCACGACGGCATTCCGGACAAGGACGACAAGTGCCCGAACGCCGCAGAGGATCACGACGGCTTCGAGGACGAGGACGGCTGCCCCGATCTCGACAACGACAAGGACGGCATCCCCGATCTCCAGGATCGCTGCCCGAACGATCCGGAAGACGGCAAGCCGCCGTATCCGCACGACGGCTGCCCCGCGAACAAGCGCGACTCCGACGGCGACGGCATCCCCGATAACGTCGACCAGTGCCCGCTCGAGGAAGAAGACTTCGACGGGTTCGAGGACGCCGATGGCTGCCCCGATCCCGACAACGATCACGACGGCATCCTCGACGCCGCCGACAAGTGCCCGGTGTGCCCGGAGGACAAGGACGGCTTCGAGGACAGCGATGGCTGCCCGGATCTCGACAACGATCACGACGGCATCCCCGACGCGCAGGACAAGTGCCCGAACGAGCCCGAGACCGTCAACGGCTATCAGGACGCCGACGGCTGCCCGGACACCGGCGGCTTGAACCTGGTGCGCCTCGACGGTGATCGCCTCGTCGTCGATCGCGTGCCGTCGCTGACGGGCGCGAGCCTGAACGCCGCGGGTCAGAACGTCGCGAACCAGATGGCGCTCGTGATGCTCGGTCACAGCGAGGTCACGAAGTGGCTGATCGCGATCTCGCAGAAGGACGCGAAGGACGCGCAGCGCATCGGCGACGCGATCAAGGCCTACCTCGCGAAGAAGGGCCTCACCAACGCCGACGTGCTCGCCGCGGCGGGTCCGCCGAAGATCGGCGCGATCGTGCAGGAGCGGCTCGATCCGAACGCGCCGCCGGTGTGCCCGGCGGACATGGTCGCGAAGCCGCAGCCGCACGAGCCGCGCGAGCCCGCGACGCCCGCGACACCGGCGCCGGCGAACGCGACACCGGCCAAGGCTCTGCCGCCACCGCCGCCGCCGCCCGCCGCGACGCCGGCGAAGCCCGCTCCGACGCCGGCGCCGAAAAAGGAAGAGCCGAAGAAGGACCCGGAGCCCGAGATCGAGCTCAACTAGGAACCAGCAACGAAGCGGAATGGCGAGGGGAACAAGCAACAAGGAGCAAGGAACAAGGAGCGCCGAACGTTCAGAGCTCCTTGCTCCTTGCTCCTTGTTCCTTGTTCCTTGTTCCTTTGGCAATTCTGCCGCATTGCTAGCCCTATCATTCGCGCACTCCGCGAACGACCCTAGGTTCTCCGTCTCCGATCGCGAGCACCTCGATCGGCCCGCCGTAGAGCTTCGCCAGCCCGACGTCGATCCGCCACAGCTTGCCGTCGCAGTCGGAGTCGATGCCGTGCTCCTGCACCGTATGCGCGACGACCATGCGCCGGACGCCGAGCGCGGCGAGCGCGCGATCGACCGCCGCGCAATCGGCGGCGCCCGGCGTACCGAGCGCGCGCGTCCACACCGGGCCGTCGTCGGCGGACAGCGCCGCGGGCGGATCCGGCGCCTGGCCGTCGAGCCAGCACCGCGCCGACAGATTGGTGTCGTCGACATGCAGCGCCCAGTCGCCGAGCTCGCCGGCGTGCGAGAACACGGTGTCGCCGACGATCGCGATCACGTCGTGATGCGCGAGCCGCTTCGCCCACGTGCCGCCGGGGCCGAGCTCGGCGGCGCGCTGGCCGTCGAAGTCGCGCATGCCGCCGGGCGTGACGTAGCGAAAGTCGTGCGCCGCGTTCATCAGCTCGTGGTTGCCGAGCAGCGGCACGAACGCGCCGCCGGCCGCGTGCGCTTCGCGCTCGAGGCGATCGAACAGCTCGAGGATGCGCGTCTCGTCGTCACCGCGATCGAGCACGTCGCCGAGCTGCACGACGACGAGATCGCCGCCGCTCCAGTGATCGGCGGCATCGATCGCGTTGCCCGCGCGCAGCGCCGCGCGCGCCGCCGCGAGATCGCCGTGGATGTCGCCGATCGCGACGATCCGCTTCGCCGCGCCGAGCTTTGGGTTCGGCGCGAGCGTGCAGCCAGCTCGCGCCGGCTCACTCGCGACCGGCGCCGTCGCCGGCGGCGGCGGTGCGGGAGCCTCGCGATGCGCGCGATCGCACGCCGCGACCAGGAGCACCGCCGTGAACAGCCGCATCGTGCGCAGTAGAGTAGCCGCTGGTGTCGGTATGTCCCACAACCTGGAGGCACCTCGAGTAGCCGCCTACACGCGATGTCGGGAGGTTAGGGCTGGCCCGTAGCTTGCTGTCTCTCCCCGCATGCTCGCGACTGCGGAGACTGTCCTCGCGTTCGGCCTCATCGGCTGGACGATCGTGCGCTTGTTCAGGCAGCCACCGACGCGCTGACCCGCGATCACATCGCGGAGATCACGTCGAGCTGCGCGAACTGTCCGTCGTACGGCTGCGGGTTCGTGGTCACGCCCGGCACGGTTAGCCCGGTCGAGTTGGCCGCCTCCTCGCCGTCTTGACCGTTCGTCGTGAACGTGACCACCGCGTTGCCCGCGATCGCCAGCTCGGCCATGTAGTCGATCGCCGAGAGGCCGCCGGTCGTGGCGCCCTGGTTGTTGATGAAGTAGTGCGCCATCGGCGACGACACCGACATCTCGTAGATGTTGCCGAACGAGTTGTTCACGGCGCCGCCGGTATAGAAACGAGTCGTGGCGTCAGCGGAGCCGCCGGCATACGGCGCGAGCTCGACGACGCCGCGGATGTGCACGGTGACCTGATACACCGTCGACAGGCCGGTCAGCGTCACGATCTGGGTCTGCGCGCTGTCGGCGCACGGGCACAGGCTGTTGCTGCCGCTGCCGGCCGAGCCGACGCACGGCGACAGCCAGCGCTGTCCGCCCAGCGCGAACAACGGCGATGCGGCATCGGCCGGCGCGTCGCCGGGCGCGAAATCGCTGCCGCGGCAGATGCCGGCGATGCACATCTGATCGGTCGGGCACGCACCATTGTCGGCGCACGGCACGTTGTCCTTCGCGACCGCGGTGTAGCAGGCGCTCGCAGCCGCGGCGAAACAGACGATGCCACGCGACGCGTGCAACCTGGTTCCAGCTTCGCGCAAGCCCTCGACGGCGTCAACCGCGTGCGGGACGGGCCACGGCGCCTGGACCTGCGAGACCGCCGACCTCGGCGCACCCTGATCGTCTACGATTCCCGGATACGGGTCCGACTCGCATGCGCACTGACTTGCGTCGCCGGTTGTGGCCGGATCGCGTTCGATCCGACGACACCGATGAACGACGGCTCGTCCGTCGATCAGGCCTCGAGCAGCCTCCCCGTGCAGCGCGTGCAGACCGCCGCGGCACCGTGCTGCGGTGGCGGTACGAGCGAGTCGCAGGCTCTGACGTCGAACGTCACCGCGGGCGACGCCATCGTGGTCACGATCGGATGGTTCACGACCGCCCCCGGGTCGACGGCCAGCATCGCGTCGGTCACGGACACGCTCGGTAACGCGTTCACGTTGATCCCCTCGAGCTACGCCCTCGAGACCAACGTCGCCGACTACGGCAACGGCAACTTCTACAGCGAGATCGCGTACGCGAAAGCGAGCCCGCCCGGAGCCGACACCATCACCTTCACGCTGACCGGTTCGGTGACATTCAGCCTGCTCTATGTCGTCGAGACCACGCCGTGCACGCTCGACGCCGCGAGCGGCGGAAACGGCAGCTCGGGGGCGCCGAATGCCGGCACGGTGACGATCGCGGTCGACGGCGAGCTCGCAGTCGCGATGACCGACATGGATCCGAGCACGACCGCGACCGGAAGCGGGCTGCTGCCGGGTCCGGGCTGGTCGATGCAAAGCAGCGGCGTCGCCGAGGCGATCTTCGGACAGGAGATCGAGGAAGCGGTCCCGGCCGGGCCGCTCGTCGGCGTGTTCGACGGCAACGGTAACTCCGGCCAGTGGATGGCGTCGATGGCGGCGTTCGAGTCACCGTAGGTCACGGCGGCGGCGCGTTCGCGACCAGGCCGACCACCACCGTGATGTTGTCGTCGCCGCCGCGGTCGTTCGCGAGCGCGACCAGCTGCTGTGGCAAGCGGCGGTACCACGTCATGGCGATGATGCGCTCGAGCTCGCCGTGCTCGACGTAGTTCGACATCCCGTCCGAGCACAAGAGGAAGCAATCGCCGGGCGACACCGGCACGCTCTTCAAGTCGGCGACCGTGTCGCGCTCGAACCCGATCGACTTCGTGATCACGTGGCGGAACTTGCTCGCCTTGGCCTCGGCCTCGCTCATCGTGCCCGAGCGCAGCTGCTCGGCGATCCACGAGTGGTCCTCGGTGAGCTGGCGCAGGTGACCGTCGCGAAACATGTAGCAGCGCGAATCGCCGGCGTGCACGAGGTGCGCCTTGCCCGCGTGCACGAGCACCGCGGTGAGCGTCGTGCCCATGCCGCGCAGCTCGGGCTTGACCCACGACGCCTCGTAGATCGCCGCGCTCGCGCGCCGGACGATGCCGCGCATCACCTCGAGCGCGGGCGAGAACACGATCGCCGACACGCTCGGCGGCGTCGCTCCGTCGACGAACGCCGGCACGGTCGCGCCGCGATCGCCGAACGGATCGTCGATCGCGGGCATCTCCTCGGTCGTGCGCACGCTCGCGGCCTTCTGGCGCTGCGCGGCCGCGTCGAAGTTGCCGCGTGCCTCGGCGAGCTCCTTCGAGAGCAACTCGACCGCCATGCGGCTCGCGGTCGCGCCGCCCTGGTGGCCGCCCATGCCGTCGGCGACCGCCATCACGCCGGTGTCGGGATCGACGAGGTAGCTGTCCTCGTTGCGCTCGCGCTTCTTACCCGGATCGCTCGCGCCCCAGGCCCACAGCCGCACGGCTACGCGTACTCCGCGGACCGTTCGCTGATGTTGCCGTCCTCGCAGCGCAGGATCTTGCCCTTGTTGTCGACCTTCGTGAGCAGGCTGACCGGGCGCGTCCACAGCTTGGCGACGTTGCGCAGCGTATCGCGCGCCTGCGAGCCGTCGAGGTCGGTGCCCTCGTGGACGTGGCGGAGCAACAGCTCGCTGCGGTTCTCGAAGTTGCCGTCCTCGACGACGATCACCGGCTGGCCGCGGTTGGTCAGCATCTTCAAGAGCTGATCCTTCACCTTCTTGAACTCGCGGCTCATGATCTCCCAGTTGCCGGTGCGCTCCTGGAAGCCGAACGTGTAGAACTTCTGCTCGATGCAGAACTCGAGCGTGAAGAACTCGTCGAGAAACGTGATGTCGTTGTAGAGCCGGCGCACCTCGAAGATCTTCTGCCGGCCCAGGCCGGTGCGCAGATCCCAGTTGCGCTTGGTCTCCATGTTGTCGCACTCGTCCCAGTCCTTGCCGAACTGGCCCTTGTTCCAGCGCTCCTCGATGTTGCGATAGAGCTCGACGCCGAGCTTGTACGGGTTCAAGCGCCCCGGCGCGGTCGCGAGCACGCCCGAGCATGCATCCGCGTAGTCGATCACCTCGGCCGCGGTCAGCGCCTTCTCGGTCAGGATCTTCGAGTGCCAGTACGTGGCCCAGCCCTCGTTCATGATCTTCGTCATCGCCTGCGGCGCGAAGTAGTAGGCCTCGTCGCGCACGATCTCGAGCACGTCGCGCTGCCAGTGCTCGAGCGGCGCGTGCTCGATCAAGAACAGCAGCACGTCGCGCGCGGGCTGCTCGGGGAACCGCCGGCGCTGCCGCTTCGCCTCTTCTTCCTTCTTGCGCTTCTGCGCTTCGAGGTACTCGGGCGGGTTGATGAAGGAGTCCATGTACCCCTTCGAACGCAGCCGGCCGACCTGCGGCTCGTCGTCGTCTTCTTCCTTCTTGGGCGGGCGCGCGCGCACGATGTACGCGCTCATCGGATCGATCAGGTTCTCGATCGACAGGCAGGTATCGACGAAGTCCTCGATCGCGTCCTGGCCCCAGCGCGCCATGTGGCGACGCACGCGCGCCGCGTGGTTCGCCATGCCGTCGATCATCTTGCGGTTCGTCTTCGAGAAGTAATAGTTGTTCTTGAAGAAGTCGACGTGCGCGCTGACGTGCGCCATCACGATCTTCTGATCGGTCGTCGAGTTGCCCTCGAGCAGGTACGCGTACGCGGGATTGGTGTTGATCACCATCTCGTAGATCTTCGACAGGCCCCACTCGTAGCTCTTCGCGAGCTGCTCGTAGTCCATGCCGAAGCGCCAGTGCGGGTAGCGCGTGGGGAAGCCGCCGTACGCGGCGACCTCGTTCATCGTCTTGTAGTCGAGGACCTCGTAGACGATCGGGAAGAAGTCGAGCCCGAAGTGACGGCCGTAGCCTTCGATCTCCTCCTGGATGTCGCGCAGGTACGCGGGGAAGCGCTTGAGCGAAGCCATCGCTACTTGCCCTTGCCCAGGAACTCTTTGATCGAGTCCATGATCGCGTCCTTACCTTTGATCTCGCTGGTGACGACGCGGTCGTCCTCGTCGAAGTGCTCGGTCAGATCCTTGATGAACTGACCCGAGCCGTACGGCGACTCGACCTGGCCGTAGCAGAAGAGGTTCACGAACGGCAGGACTTCCTTCTTGAGCAGCTCGACGCAGGTGTGCGTGTCGTCGACCGACCAGTTGTCGCCGTCGGAGAAATGGAACGGGTAGATGTTCCACAGCGCCGACGGATACTCCTCGGCGATCATCTTCGCGCACAGCTTGTACGCCGAGCTGATCATCGTGCCGCCCGACTCGCGCGTGCGGAAGAACGTGTCGCGATCGACTTCCTTCGCCATCGCGTCGTGGATGATGTAGCGGCTCTCGATGCCGTGGTACTGCGAGCGCAGCCAGGTGTCGATCCAGAAGCTCTCGATGCGGACGATCTCCTTCTGCTCGTCGCCCATCGAGCCCGAGACGTCCATCATGTAGATGATGACGGCGTTCGACTGCGGCAGCGGCTCCGAGCGCCAGCTGCGATACCGCTTGTCATCTCGAATCGGGATGATGACCGGATTCTTCGCGTTGTACGTCCCCATCGAGATCTGGCGGCGCAGCGCCTGCCGGAACGTGCGGCGGAAGTGGCGCAGCGACTCCGGGCCGGTCGTGCGGATCCCCGAGTACTTGTCCTTCCACGCGATGATCTTCTCGGTGCCCTTGGGCTGGATGCGCGGCAGCTCGAGCTCCTCGCCCATGATCTCGGCGAGCTCCTGCAGCGAGACCTCGATGTCCATCAGGTGATCGCCGGGCCTGTCGCCGGCCTTCTGGCCCTGGCCGGGTTGGTCCTGACCTTGCCCCAAGGCATCGCCGACCTCGCCGTCGCCCTGCCCGACTCCGCCCTGCTGCTTGTCGCCGTGCTTGAAGTGCGGGATCTCGACCTGCGGGATCGGGATCGCGACCGTGTCCTTGCCCTTCTTCGCGATCATCTCGCCCTGCGAGATGTACTTGCGGAGGTTCTGCTTGATCTTGCCGCGGATGATCTGGCGGAAGCGGCCGTGATCGAGATCGATCTTCTGCGACATCTAGACCGCCACGTCCGACATCTCGCCGCGTTGATTGACGAAGCACAGCCGGCCGCCGCCGCGCTTCGTGCGTTGCACCATCTCCAGGAGGCCGAGCGCGCGCGACATCACGTCCGCCGGATCCTCGGTGCCGAGCTCGACGCAGAGCTTCGCCAGGAGCTCGGCGAGGGTCTGGTTGAGCTCGACCTGGATGGTCACGACTTGACGTCTCCGCGCGCGAAGATCGACGCGACGAAGTTCAGGACATCGGTCGCGCTGACCTCGTCGTAGCCGAAGTTCTTGATCAGGCGCTGCTTGACGACATCGATCTTCGCCTGCGTGTCGCGGTCGACGACGCTCGACACGAGCGAGGTCAGCTTGATCGAGTCCTTCTGGTCCTCGAACAGCTTGGCCTCGAGCGCCTTGTGCAGCCGCTCGTTGGTCTTGTAGTCGAACGTGCGGCCCTCGATCGCGAGCGCGCCGATGTAGTTCATGATCTCGCGGCGGAAGTCGTCCTTGCGGCTCTCCGGGATGTCGATCTTCTCCTCGATCGACCGCATCAGCCGCTCGTCGGGCTCTTCATCCTGCCCGGTGTACGGGTTCTTGACCTTTTCCTTCTGGGTGTACGCCTTGATGTTGTCGATGTAGTTCGCGCACAGCTTCGCGATCATGTCCTCGTCGGCCGAGATCGCGCGCTGCACCTCGTTCTTGACGATGTCTTCGTACTCCTGCTTCACGACCGACAGCATCTCGGCGAAGCGCTTGCGCTGCTCCTCGCTGTTGATCAGCGAGTGCGAGCGCAATCCGCTCTCGAGCTCGTTCAGCACCATGAACGGGTTGATCGCGCCGTCGGCCTTGTCGCTGACGAGCGCGTTCGCGATCTTGTCCTGGATGTAGCGCGGCGAGATGCCGTCGAGGCCCTCGCGCTGGCTCTCCTTGCGCAGCTCCTTGATGTTGTCCTGCGTGAAGCCGGGCAGCGTCTTGCCGTCGTAGAGCTTGGCCTTCTGGAGCAGCGACAGCGAGTGCTTCTTGGGATCCTCGAGGCGCGTCAGCACGGCCCACAGCGCCGCGACATACAAGGTGTGCGGCGCGATGTGCTTGCCGACCTTCTGGGTCGTGAAGTCCTTCGTGTAGATCTTCACTTCCTCGCTGACCTTCGTGATGTACGGGACGTCGACCTTGATCGTGCGGTCGCGCAGCGCCTCCATGAACTCGTTGTTGAGGAGCTTCTTGTACTCGGCCTCGTTGGTGTGGCCGATGATGACCTCGTCGATGTCGGTCTGCGCGAACTTCTTCGGCTTGATCTTGCGCTCCTGCGTCGCGCCGAGCAGGTCGTAGAGGAACGCGACATCGAGCTTCAAGATCTCGACGAACTCGAGGATGCCGCGGTTCGCGATGTTGAACTCGCCGTCGAAGTTGAACGCGCGCGGATCGCTGTCGGACCCGAACGTGGCGATCTTGCGGTAGTTGATGTCGCCGGTGAGCTCGGTCGAGTCCTGGTTCTTCTCGTCCTTGGGCTGGAACGTGCCGATGCCGATGCGGTCCTGCTCGCTGAGCACGAGCCGGCGCACGCGGACGTGGCCCATCACCTTCTCGAAGTTGCCGCCGTAGTGGCGCATCAGCTCCTTGAAGATGAGGCGGCACGCCGGATTGACGTCACCGTCGACCTTGACGCGGTACTCGTCGCTGCCGAGCCGCAGCTTGTTGATCGTGTCCTCGCGCCACTCGCGCGGGATCAAGCGCAGCGGCTCGTCGTGCATCGGCGAGTGGAACACCTCGCTGCCACCGGCGAGATCGGCGAGCGCGCCGGGTAGCGTCCAGAAGTAGGTGTAGAGCGCGCCTTCGGGCGTGCGCGAGTAATCCTCGATGCCCTTCTTGAGCTGGCGCGCGATCGTCGACTTCGCGGAGCCGACCGGACCGTGCAAGAGGATGATGCGGCGCTCGGTGCCGTAGCCCTGAGATGCGCTCTTCAGGACGTTCATGAGCCGCATGAGAGGCACGTCGAGCCCGAACACCGCGTCGCGGCCGCCGTGGGTGTCGTCCTTGAAGAACTTGTAGCGGACGAGCTTCTTCTTGTTGTCGATGTACTCCTCGACGCCGTGCGACAGCACCATGTCGTAGAGCCGCTGGTACGCGTTGCGCGTCACCTGCGGCGTGCGCCGCACGAGCGCGAGGTAGTCCTCGAACGACCCCTCCCAGGACAGCTCCTTGTACGTCGCGTAGTTCTGTAGCTCTGCGATCTGGCCGACCAAGGTCATGGCACCGACCGTAGCACACACTCACTCGACGATGAACGCCGCTGCCGACGAGCAAAACCCGTCGGAATCTGCGGTCCATGTCGCGACGTGCATTCCGGCCGGCGCGTGCGGATCGGTGAGGTGCGCCCAGCCGTTCGTGTTGGCCCCCGAATCTTCCGTGAACTCGCCGGGCTCGATCGCGTTGATCTGGAACGTCGCCGAGATGGCGATCACGATCTCGCCGGCGCAGCGCGTGGTGATCGATGGCGACACCGGTGTGGTCGTGGTCGCCTGATTCGACAGCTCGCCTTCACCGTCGACGATCGCGGCGCGCGGCGTGCGAAACTCCCACGCGACGATGGCCAACGCGTTCGTGCTGTACGTGACGTTGATCGTCGTGGCGCCGGCGGTGACCGCAGGCGCGTACCACAGCTCGAGCTCGTCGGCGTTGGTGGCCTCGACGCTCGACGTGCCGGAGATCAGCGTGTAGGTCGTGCCCGCATCGTCGGTCACGGCGGTGGCGATGCCCGGTGCTTCGCCCTGCACGGCGACGACGAGGAGATCCCCCGCGGTCGTCGACGTCATCGTCACGCCGATCGTCGACGCCGTGTTCGAGCCGGAGTTGACCTGCTCGAGCTGCCAATCGCCGGCAGGGGCGACGCAGCCGGATGCGTCGATCGTGGACTGGTCGGTCGCGTCGATGACGTCTTCGAATCGGAGGTGGCCGCACGCTGCAGCCACGACGAGCAACGCCACCCAGCGCATCGCGACGATCGTATCATCTGCGCGATCCAGCGGAGGCCCCACCGCGTGAAGCGCCACGGCGAGGGATGCGCGGCCACCGCGCGCGGGCGTCGAGCAGCTTGTCGAGCAAGTTCGCGGGCGCCGCGATCGCGCGCAAGAACGCAGCGAACGCGGCATTGGCATCGTCGCCGAGGAGCGCGAGCATCATCTCGACGACCAGCGCACCTTCACGCTCGACGCGCGCGACGTACTCTCGGCGATCGGTCGTGCGGCGCAGCTGCTCCGTGTTCGCGAGCGTCTCGGCGACGAGCTCGGTCACGCGCGATGCAGCCGGCGAACGCACTAGCACGCGATTAAACGCTGCGAGCTCGACGAGCGGTGCCGCCGCTCCCTGCAGGCTCGCCGTCACCCGGTCGGCGAATGCGGCACGATCGACTGCGGCCACGATCGCGTCGAGCTCGCGATCGACGCGCTCCATCGCGCTCGTGAACGCGGCCACCAACTCGAGATCACCGATCGTGCAGCCGAACTCCGCGGCCAGCGCCGGCAGCCCGGCGGTCAACGCCGCGTACTCCGCCCGCATCAGTGCATGTAGCGCGCGACGTTCTTCTGGTGCTCGGCGTACGTCTTCGCGAACGCGTGATTGCGCGCGTCCTTCGCGACGAAGTACAGGTAGTCGGATCCGTCGGGCGCGAGCGTCGCGAGCAGCGACGCCTTGCCCGGGTTGCAGATCGGCCCCGGCGGCAGGCCGTCGTGCTGGTACGTGTTGTACGGGTTGTCCTTGTCGTCGAGCTGCGCGCGGTGCAGGCGATCGCCGGGGTTCCACTGCTGACACGCGGCCGACTTCTGCGGCGGAACTTCACAGCCATAGCGAATCGTCGGATCGGTCTCGAGCCGCTTCGGCTTGAAGTCGGGCGACGTCAGGCGGTTGATGAACACCTGCGCGATCCGCGGCCGCTCGGCCGGATCGACCGCCTCCTTCTCGACGATCGACGCCATCACCAAAATGTCGCGATCGGTCCACGCAAGCTTGTCCTTGAGGCGCGCCGCGTCGCCGCCGTGCTTCGCGAGCAGCTCGTTCCACACTTCCTGGTGACGCGTGACGAGGCGCTCGAGCACGGCGCGCGGCTTCTCGCCGACGCGAAAGTCGTACGTGTCGGGGAACAGGTAGCCGTCGACCGACTCGCCCGCGATCGCGTGCTGCGCGAGAAAATCCTTGTCGCGCGCGAGCGCCTCGAGCTCCTTGCCACTCGCGATCCGCGCGGCGTCGAGGATCGCGAAGTACTCGAGCATGTTCTTGCCCTCCGGCAGCGTGACCTTCGTCGTGACGTCCTTGACGCCGGCGACGAGGATCTTCAGCACCTGGGCCGGCGCGAGGTTGTCCTTGATGACGTACTTGCCGGTCTTGACGTTGGTCGTGTCGCCCTGCCACATCGCGTACAGGCGGAACCACGTCGGCCGCGCGATCACGCCCTTGTCGGCGAGCAGCGTCGCGACCTGCGGGAAGCTCATGCCGGTCTTGATCTCGACGTCGACGTCGCGACCGCTGCCGCCGTGCGGCTCGCTCGAGTAGGCGAGCGCGCGGTGCACGAACAGCCCGGCGATGGCCGCGACGAGCACGACCGAGCCGAGCACGACCGCGAGCGCGACGCGAAACGATCGCTTGGACATCGGGCGCGCTACTTTAACACCCGGCGCGCGTCCAACCATCCCTGCAGGATCAACGCGGCGGCCTGTTGATCGATCACCTCGCGCCGGCGCGCGCGCGACAGATCGGCATCGATCAGGACGCGCTGCGCCTCGGCCGTCGTGAACCGCTCGTCGACCTCGTGCACGGCGATCTGGTCGCCGAGCGCGGCGCGCAGCGCGTCGACCAGCTCGAGCACGCGGCGCGCACGATGCCCGACCTTGCCGGACAATTCGTACGGCATCCCGACCACGACATCGGTGATGTCGAGCTTGGCAACGAGTGTCTGGATCGCCGACACGTCGGCCGAGGTGCCCGCACGCGCGAGCACGTCGAGCGGATGCGCCGCGATCTCGGCTTCGTCGGTGACGGCGATGCCGATCGTCTTGGAGCCAACGTCGAGTCCGAGCGCGCGCAAGGTCCGGATAAAATAAAGGCCCTGCAGGGGGGATTGCAGGGCCTTGGGCGCAGATCGCGAGAGTTACTGGTTGCCTCAGGTGGTGGGGGAGACTAGCGGGATGAGGGGGAGGGACCGCCGGTCATCCACCGAGTCGAAATGTTCGCTCTCGCGTCGCGCGTGGGATTCTCTTGAGTTGTCAAACCCGAACTGGGTCGCCGCTATTCCTTAGAACCCGGTCGACGTCGTTTGGTTGCCAATAACCTGAGCACGTTCCGCGCCAGCGCAAGCCGAAGCCGGCTCGGGATCGCGCATCCCGAAAAACGCACGCTTAGCGCCGGACAAGTTGCGCACCCCTGCCGCGATGGCAACCGAGCCTGTCACCTCCGGTTCTCGACTGGCGAGTTGAGTGGCCACCAGTCGCTCGCTGTAATGTGCTCTTCATGTCCGAGGATCCCGCTGCCACGCCGAAGCTCCAGATCCAGATCGATGACGACGTCTCGCAGGGGGTCTACTCGAACCTCGTGCTGCTCAACCACACCGAGAACGAGTTCGTGCTGGACTTCGCGTTCATCCAGCCGACCAACGGGCGCGCGAAGGTGCGCGCTCGCGTCGTGTCGTCGCCGAAGCACACCAAGCGGTTACTGAACGCGCTGCAGAAAAACCTCGAACGCTACGAGGAGCGTTTCGGCCGGATCGAGCTCGGCCCGGATGAAGAGCCCGCCGTGCACTGATGATCGACGGGCCGATCCGCGCGGCGAGCCGCGACGGCTTCGCATGACGGCGCCCCACCTTGCCGCTGGGCACTACCCGACCGCCGGCTCCAGGATCTCGAAGTGCCTGGCATCGAGGTCGAGCAGCGACAGCGCGCCGAACGGCACGGCCTCGTTGCGATCGCCGTGGCCGATCGGCGCGCCGACCGCGGCCGGCGTGCCCGCCGCGTGCAGCCGCTCGAGCACGGTGGTCAGCGCGGCATCGGCCGGATCGGGTTCGCCGGTCGGCGGGCTCGCGTCCACGCAGCGCGTGAGGTCGCCGACGATCATCGCCGACACCTGCGCGAGGTCGCCGGCGAGCTGGAGCTGCGTGAGGTAGCGATCGATCTCGTACGGGCGCTCGCCGACCTCTTCGATCAGCCCGATCGCGCCGCGCAGCGGCAGCGCCCACGGCGTGCCGACCAGCACCGCGAACATCGTGAGGTTGCCGGCGACCAGCGGGCCGCGATAGCTGCCGCGGCCGTGCGCCGCGAGCGGCCACGGCCGCACGCCCGGCGCGCGCGGCTCGGTGAGCAGCGCGACGAGCTGCGCGACGTCGCCGTCGCCGAGCGAGCCGAGCTGCACGCCCATCGGGCCGTGGATGCCGCGCACGCCGGCGGCGTACGCCCACGACAGCAGCGCGGTCGCATCGGAGAAGCCGACGATCGGTTTCGGATCGGCGCGCAGCGCGGATGGATCGAGCCGCGGCAGGATGCGCGTCAGGCCGTAACCGCCGCGCGCGAGCACGATCGCGCGCACGTCGGGGTCGCGCAGCATCGCGTCGAGCTCGCGCGCGCGCACGTCGTCGGGGGCCGCGAGGTAGCTCGGCGTGGCCGGATCGCGCGGCGCGGTGAGCGAATCGGCGAGCCGGATCCGGAACGCGTCGCCGAGGCGGTCGAGCCCGCGCTTCAGCTTGTCGAGCTTGACCGGTCCCGCCGGCGCGACGATGCCGAGGGTCTGGCCGCGCGCGATGCGCGGTGGCCGTCGCGCGCTCATCTCTTCTTGCGCTTCTTGCGCGACTTGCCGCCGTCGGGCTTGTTGTCGCCTTCGCTGTCGGCGCGGCCGTTGCCGTTGCCGTCGTCGTCGTCTTGCGCGGGCAGCGAGCCGCTGCTGGTCGCCGCCTGATCGAGCCCGAGTGCCGCGAGATCGACGGCGTCCATCGCGACCGTGCGCTTGCCATCGTCGACGATCTTGGATTCGGCTTCGGCGAGGACTTCCGGATCGATCGCGTCCATCACGCCGGTGTCCTGGCCGTCGTCGACGAGCTCGGGCACGCCGATCCCGGGCTTGGTCACGCGCTTCTGCACGACGACCACACCCGCCGGCACCGGCGGCGGCGTCGGCCGGGGCCTGGTCAGCTCGGGCAGCGTCACGCGCTCCTTCCACCACGCGCGCGCGTCGTCGTGCTCGAACGCGGGCGACACGACCATGCCGGGCGGGCGCTCCGACCCGCCGGTCTGCTCGCGGATCGCGATCACGGTCGCCGGGAACGCGACGCCCTCGTCGGTCGCGATCGCGATCGCGGTGCCGACCGGCATCGGCTGCGGCAGCTCGACGTAGCCGCTCGTCGGGCGCAGCTCGACGAGCTTGAGCCGCTTGCCGAGCGTGAGGCCGCGATAGGTGACGTCGACGAAGCTGTCCGCCATGGCCCGCGATTCTATACGCATCCGAATCCTGTATACATTCCGCCCGCCGTGAGCATCCTCGATCGCCTCCGCCAGCTCCGCTCGCAAGCCCCGTCCGACGACGTCCCGGCGCGCGCGCAGGCGCTCGTCGTCCACGGCAACGAGTTCGGCTTCGATCCGTTCGGGCTGTCGCGCGATTCGATCCGCTCCGCGTTCTCGATCGCGCGCTGGCTGTATCGCTACTACTTCCGCGCGCAGGCGTTCGGCGTCGCGAACATCCCGACCGCGGGGCGCGTGCTGTTCGTGTCCAACCACTCCGGCCAGCTGCCGTTCGACGCGCTCGTGATCGGCTGCGCCTGCTTCCTCGAGCCGCCGCAGCCGCGGCTCGTGCGCGCGATGGTCGAGTTCTTCGTGCCGACCATCCCGTTCGCGTCGTACCTGTTCGCGCGCTGGGGTCAGATCACGGGCACGCCCGAGAACTGCCGCCGGCTGCTCGCCGCCGACGAGGCCGTGCTCGTGTTTCCCGAAGGCGCGCGCGGCATCTCCAAGCCGTTCTCGAAGCGCTACCAGCTCGCCGAGTTCGGCAAGGGCTTCCTGCGGCTCGCGCTCGAGAGCGGCGCGCCGATCGTGCCGGTCGCGGTGATCGGCGCCGAGGAGCAAGCGCCCGCGCTCAACGTCAAGCCGCTCGCGCGCCTGTTGCGCGTGCCCGCGCTGCCGGTCGTGCCGTACCCGCCGTTCATCGCGGCGATGCCGCTGCCGGTGAAGTACCGGGTGTACTTCGGCGAGCCGATGCAGTTCACCGGCGATCCCGACGACGACGACGACGTGCTCGACGACAAGGTGAAGATGGTGCGCAACCGGATCCAATCGATGATCCACGTCGGGCTGCGGGAGCGCGAGCATGTCTTCTGGTAACGAGCTGCCTCGTTCTGACGAGGCACGGAAGGTCGTCATCACCGGCATCTCGGGGCGCTTCGGCCGCATCGTCGCGCGCCGGCTCCATCACGAGCTCGGCTGGCAGATCGTCGGGCTCGATCGCCGGCCGATGCCGGGCCGGCCGAAGGACATCGAGCACCATCAGGTCGATCTGCGCAGCAAGAAGGCGCGCGACGTGTTCCGCGCCGGCGATGTCGACGCGCTGATCCATCTCGGCGTGATGCACGATCCGCGCGCCCGGCCGGCCGAGCTCTACTCGTGGAACATCACCGGCACGACGAAGCTCCTCGAGTACTGCCAGGCCTATCACGTCCCGAAGGTGGTGCTGCTGTCGAGCGCGAACGTCTACGGGCCGCGCCCCGACAATCCGCAGTTCCTCACCGAAGACGCGCCGCTGCTCGCCGCGCAGCGCTTCCCCCAGATGCGCGATCTCGTCGAGATCGATCATCTCGTGTCGACGTTCTTGTGGCGCGCGCGCGATGTCGACACCGTGATCTTGCGGCCGGTGCACATCGTCGGCGCGGTCCACAACGCGCCGTCGAACTACCTCCGGATCGAGCGCCCTCCCGTGTTGCTCGGATTCGATCCGATGGTGCAGCTCGTCCACGTCGAGGATGTCGCCGATTCGATCGCGCTCGCACTCGGCCCGGGCCGGCGTGGCATCTACAACATCGTCGGTCCGGGCGAGGTGCCGCTGTCGGCAATCCTCCACGAGCTCGGCAGGCGCGCACGGCTGATTCCGCACCCCGTGGCAAAACCGATCCTGTCGGCCGCGTTCGCGCTCGGGATCTCGAGCTTCCCGACCGCGGAGCTCGATTTCATCCGTTACGTGTGCATGGTCGATGGCCGCCGGGCCACCGCCGAGCTCGGATTTCGCGCTCGCCACGGCCTCCGGGAGACGATTCGAGCGGTCGAAGATCCGTTGTAGCGGCGGCCATCTGCCCGCTCGTGCCGTATCCCCGCGCCACACCCCCTGTAGCTGGCCGTTCACACTCTCGAATCGGCCTCGCGCTCCCGATTCGCCCCTACCTTCGACCACTCGCACCGGTCTTGCCGCCCCCTTCCGAATTGGGTCTCGTTCACTGGCGGTTTTTCGGGCATTTTTGTCAGAGGCCTGGCGTTGATTCTCGACACGCCCCACTCGCGTGTCGAAACGTTCATGGATTATTCATTGGTTCGATCTCTTCTCCGTGATGGCATGAGGGCTGCTTTCGCATCGAGCTACCGCTCGCCAAAAGGAACGATCCCCATGAACAAGCTGCTCCACTCTCTCGGTCTGATCGTCGCGGTCGCGGCCGCCGGAACGCTCGCCGGCTGTGACCTCTACTTCGGTCACGACAACGGCGGCAACTGGTCCTACTGCGGCTCGGATGGCCAGTACCAGTGCAACGGAGACAACTGCAACTGGGTAGGCCCCACGTGCACGAATCCAGGCAGTGGCGGCAGCGGAGCCGTCGGCTCCGGATCGTCGGGTTCGGGCAGCGGCTACGAGTGCACCAGCAACACGGACTGCGCGGCGGGCTGTTACTGCGCGAACGGGACGTGTGAAGAGGGCGGCTTCTGCATGACGAACAGCGACTGCGGCCCCGGCTACACCTGCGATACGAGCCGGTCGTCGTGCGAGCCCGGCTGCACGGCCGACAGCGACTGCTCGTCCGGCTCCTACTGCGATACGAGCACCGGCCAGTGCACGGCGAGCTGCACGTGCTCGACCGACGCGGACGCGGTCTCGAAGGGCTACGGCTGGTGCGACAACGGCACGTGCGCGCCGGGTACGGACCCCGCGGGCAGCTGCGCCGGCACCATCACGTGCAACACCGCGCAGCCGACCTGCCCGAGCGGCCAGGTCCCGACGATCTCGGCCGGCTGCTGGACGGGTAACTGCGAGGCGATCTCGTCGTGCGACGCGAACCCGTCGTGCGCGGTCATCAACGACGAGGCCGACTGCACGGCGCGCAAGGACTGCCTGCCGGTCTATACCGGCATGGATTGCACCGATTCTTCGGGCAAGGCCTGCGTCGCCGGCGACACCGGCTGCACCTGCAAGACCTTCACGTACGCCAGCTGCGAAGTGAAGCCGCAGTAAGCACGAGCCAACAGACGTGACGGCGTGGCGGGCCTCTGGGCCCGCTTCGCATTTTCGGGCGTGCGGTATCATCGACCCATGGGCTTTCAGTTCGCCGAGACGATGCAGGGCACGGTGGAGTGGGACCGCGAGCCCGGCAAGAAGCAGCCGCTGCGGTTCGAGGTTCGCGCTCACGCCGACTCGCTGCGCGACCACCTCACGACCGGCCGCGCCGAGCTGCGCGGCACGATCCACGTTCCCGGGCTGGCCGATGGCGTCGATGCCGAGGGCACGATCGTGATCCGCCCGATCGGGCAGCGCATCATCCGCTACGAGCTGTCGTTCGTCGGCGACGACGGCAAGGCCTACGAGCTGGTCGGTCAGAAGGACATCCGCTGGCTGGCGCCGCTCGAGACCTTCACCACCCTGCCCGCCGAGATTCTGGACGAAGATCACCGCCGCATCGCGACCTGCCTCCTGCGCTTCGATCTCCGCCGAGATGGCTGGAAGTTCCTGCGCAGCTGGCGCCCGGCCTAAAACCTCCGGCCGCAGCCCGTAGCCCGCAGCCCGCAGCCCGTTTCGGTGGTAAGAACCCCGAACGCGTCATGGGCCTGATCCAGAAAATTTTCGGCAGCAAGAACCAGCGCGAGCTGAAGAAGCTCCAGCCGATCGTCGACCGGATCAACGGCCTCGAGAAGTCGCTCAAGGCCAAGAGCGACGCCGAGCTGCGGGCGATGACCGCCGAGTTCAAGCAGAAGCTCGACAACGGCGCCACGCTCGACGACATCCTGCCCGACGCGTTCGCGGCGGTGCGCGAGGCCAGCGTGCGCACGCTCGGCATGCGCCACTACGACGTGCAGCTGATCGGCGGCATGGTGCTGCACAACGGCCGAATCGCCGAGATGCGCACCGGCGAGGGCAAGACGCTGGTCGCGACGCTGCCGTGCTACCTGAACGCGCTGCCCGGCAAGGGCGTGCACGTCGTCACCGTCAACGACTACCTCGCCAAGCGCGACGCCGAGTGGATGGGCAAGATCCACGGCTTCCTCGGCCTGTCGTGCGGCGTGATCGTCCACGGCCTCGACGACTACGAACGCCAGCGCAACTACAACTGCGACATCACGTACGGCCAGAACAACGAGTTCGGCTTCGACTACCTGCGCGACAACATGAAGACCGCGCCCGACCGCATGGTCCAGCGCGGGCTCTACTACGGCATCGTCGACGAGGTCGACTCGATCCTGATCGACGAGGCGCGCACGCCGCTCATCATCAGCGGCTCGGCCGAGCAGTCGGCGGACCTCTACGTGAAGGTCGACCGCCTGATCCCGAGGCTCAAGCGCGAGGTCGACTACACGGTCGACGAGAAGGCGCACTCGGCGATGCTCACCGACGACGGCGTCGAGCAGATGGAGAAGCTGCTCTCCGTCGACAACCTGTTCGAAGCCAAGAACATCCAGCTCGTGCACCACGTGCAGCAGGCGCTGCGCGCGCACACGCTGTACAAGCGCAACGTCAACTACCTGGTCGAGGACGGCAAGGTCGTCATCGTCGACGAGCACACCGGCCGCAAGATGCCGGGCCGGCGCTGGAGCGACGGCCTGCACCAGGCGATCGAGGCCAAGGAAGGCGTCACCGTCGAGGAAGAGAACCAGACCCTCGCGACGGTCACGTTCCAGAACTACTTCCGCATGTACAAGAAGCTGTCCGGCATGACCGGTACGGCCGACACCGAGGCGCAGGAGTTCTTCGAGATCTACAAGCTCCACGTCACGGTGATCCCGACGAACAAGTCGATCATCCGCAAGGACTTCCCCGATCTCGTCTACAAGAACGAGGCCGGCAAGTTCCGCGCGGTCGCCAACGACATCGAGGACTGCCACAAGCGCGGGCAGCCGGTGCTGGTCGGCACGGTGTCGGTCGAGAAGAGCGAGGTCGTCGCGAACATCCTCAAGGAGAAGGGGCTGCCGTTCAACGTCCTGAACGCGAAGCACCACCAGCGCGAGGCGTCGATCGTCGCGCAGGCCGGCCGCAAGGGCACGATCACGATCGCGACGAACATGGCCGGCCGCGGCACCGACATCCTGCTCGGCGGCAACCCCGAGGCGATGGCGAAGGACCACCTCGCCGAGGAGAAGCAGAAGCTCGCCGAGGAGGCGAGCCAGGCGACGATCGCAAGCCCGGGCGCAAGCGCCCGGGTGGCTGCGGAGGGCGAAGAGCCGGCCGGCGAGTCGCCGTATCGCGGGTCGAGCCAGCCCGACTTCGACGAGGACAAGCGCTACAAGGAGCTGCTCGAGCAGTACAAGAAGCAGTGCGAGGCCGAGCGCCAGGAAGTGCTCGAGGCCGGCGGCCTCAAGATCGTCGGCACCGAGCGCCACGAGTCGCGCCGCATCGACAACCAGCTGCGCGGCCGCGCCGGCCGCCAGGGCGATCCGGGCAGCTCGCGGTTCTACCTGTCGCTGCAGGACGATCTGCTCCGCATCTTCGGCCTCGATCGCATGACCGGCCTGATGGAGCGCCTCGGCCTCGAAGAAGACGTGCCGATCGAGTCGCCGATGGTGACGAGGTCGATCGAGAACGCGCAGAAGAAGGTCGAAGGCCGCAACTTCGATCAGCGCAAGAACGTCCTCGAGTACGACGACGTGATGAACCAGCAGCGCAAGACGATCTACGCGCTGCGCCGCCAGATCCTCGAGGGCCGCTACCAGCCGGAGCCGACCGAGGACGAAGCGAAGCAAGGCATCGTGCACCCGCCGGTCGAGGCGAGCGGCGACTGGACGCAAGAGGCGCTCCAGCCGGAGATCAAGCCCACGGTCACGAACATGATCGAGGTCTTGAAGCAGAAGGTGAAGGAGCGCGACGAGGCGCTCGCGCGGGGCGAGTCGCATCCCGACACGCGGCCGGGCTGGCGCGTGCTGCGCGCCGAGGTCTGGCGCCAGTTCGGCGCGCTGCTCGACGTCGAGAAGCCGTGGGACGGCGAGCGCGACGCGCTGATCGAGCTGTGCACGACCGGGGTGTGCGCGTCGCTGATCCAGCAGCGCGAGCGCCTGTACGATCTCTCGCACGCGCAGATGGCGGCGGTGATCGAGCAGGTGCTGTCGCCGGATGTCATCGAGGACGAGTGGGACTGGGATCAGCTCCACGACGCGCTGGAGGAGCAGTTCAACCTGAAGTTCACGCTCCAGCACGGCACGCCCGACGAGGTCGCGACCGCGGTGTGGCCGAAGGTCGAGGCGCGCCTCGGCGAGCGCGAGAAGGAGCTCGAGCGCGCGTGGCTCATGTACTTCCTGCGCCACTTCTTCCTCGAGGAGATCGACCAGCAGTGGATCGAGCACCTGAAGACGATGGACGCGTTGCGCGAAGGCATCGGCCTGCAGGGCTACGGCCAGAAGGATCCGAAGAAGGAATACAAGAAGGCCGGCTTCAGCCTGTTCACCGAGATGATGGACCGGATCCAGGCCAACGTCGTCCAGAAGCTGTTCCGCGTGCAGATGCAGAAGCAGGAAGAGGCGATCCCGTCGATCGAGACCAAGGCGCGCCAGACCGTCGAGAAGGGCGTCGCCGACAAGAGCGAGGACGGCGACGACCAGCAGCAAAAGGCGCCCGCCCGGCGCGGCGCGGCGCGCGTCGCCGGCGAGGGTCAGGTCACGGCGCCAGTGAAGCGCGATCGCCCCAAGGTCGGCCGCAACGATCCGTGCTGGTGCGGCTCGGGGAAGAAGTTCAAGAAGTGCCACGGTAAGGACGAGGAAGGTGGCGGCTCGGCAGGTGGTAGTGGCGGCGCGGACGGCGAAAAGGGCGGCGACTCGAATCGGGCGGCCGCGCGCGGGGAGTAACGTTTTTCCGCAGTTATGCCTGGCATCGCGCGTGCTCTTCGGGTCGGGCACACTGGAGGCGTGCGCGCGATGACGACCGAAGAGCAGACCGAGATGCTGCGAAACATCTGGCAGCAGATGGTGGCAATGGACCGTGGCCTGAACGCGAGGATGGATGCGTTCGACTCGAAGCTGTCGGGACGAATCGACGGGATCGAGACTCGTCTCGACAGGCTGGACGAACGCGTCGAGCGATTTGCCGCGCGCGTGCAGCGCAACTTCGATCGGATCGACCTGCGGCTCATGGTGATCGACGGCAGGCTCGACGATCTGGACGACCGCCTCGTGCATGTCGAACAGCATGTTGGCCTGCCACCTCCCCGTTAGACGGCAGCTGACATCGCCGTGGCGGATCGATCAGCCGCCGAAATCACGCGCATCTCGCGGATGCTGCGCAATCCGCCGCTGGCACGAACACTGCGTGTAACGCGCGCGCAATGCGCCTGGCCGGGTCGTTTCTCCTCGTAGCAGCGTGCACGAGCGCGCCCGATTCACAGCCGTCGTTCCAGCCGCCCGGCGACGGCACGTGGGCCGCGATCTCGCCCGGCGACCTGATGGTGCTGGTGCCGGGAACCGGCTCGTACGGCTACCTCGCCCAGCCGATCCAGGCCCTGCCCGGCGCCGATCCCGTGGTCGACGTCCGATCGGTTCCGAAGGTCGCGAGCGACGCGGTGGTGTTCGAGGAAGCGATCGCTGCGGCGGAGCGCGCCGGGATCACCGGTGACGAGCTCGAAGGCGGCGCGCTGTCGTTCGGGATCTGGGGCACCGGGATCACGACGGTCAGCGGCTTCGAGTACATCAGCTTCGAAGGCTTCCACATCCACGTCGACGTGCTCGGCGGCGAGAACACCTGCGCGGCCGGCGGCATCTACCAGAACCTCGGGAACTACAGCGTCGCCGATGCGAACACCGATGCGACCGCGCTGAACGCGGCGGTCGTCGCCTGGCTCGCCGCGCATCCCGGGAGCGCGCCGCGTGACGTCGTGTTCGCGTCGCACAGCTGGGGCGGCGCGGTCGCCGAGTATCTCGCGCTCGAGCGGCCGACCATCGAGCAGACGACCGGCCCGCTCGCCGACAGCGGCGGGATCGCCACGGCGCCGCTCACGGTCGCGTCGGGCGTTCCGGAGCTGATCCTCGGCTACTCGTTCGAGGGCCCCGGACTGCACGACCTATCGGACCAGGCGAGCGCGATCTACGAGATCGATCGGCCCGACGATCCGGTTCACATCCTCGATCCGTTCGGCAACGGCGACGGCCACTACTACAACATCCTGTTCGGCGACGTGTTCGAGGGCTACTACGACATCACGACGACCGCGATCAGCTGCGCCGGCGTGCCCGGCCCGTGTCAGGACCCGCCGAGCTGACGCCGCGCGTCAGCGACGTTTTAGCAGCAGCCCGGCGATTGATCTTCCTCGCGCGCGAGACCATGCTCGCGCCATCCATGCGCATCGGCGTTCCTAAAGAGATCAAAACTCAAGAATTTCGCGTCGGCATGACCCCGGCCGGCGTCGCGATCCTCGTCGCCCGGGGCCACACCGTGCTCGTCGAGCAGAACGCGGGCGTCGGCTCGTCGATCCCCGACGAGGCGTACGTCAAGGCCGGCGCGAAGATCCTCCCGACCCGCGAAGAAGTGTGGGGCGGTGCGGACATGGTCGTGAAGGTCAAGGAGCCGATCGCGCCCGAGTTCGCGCTCATGCGCAAGGATCTGCTGCTGTTCACGTACCTCCACCTCGCGGCGGCACAGGAGCTCGGCAAGGAGCTGCTCCACCGCGGCGTCAACGGCGTCGCGTACGAGACGCTCGAGCCCACGCCCGGCGACCTGCCGCTGCTCACGCCGATGAGCGCGGTCGCGGGCCGCATGGCGGTGCAGGCCGGCGCGACGTATCTCGAGCGCGAGCGCGGCGGCAAGGGCGTCCTGCTCGGCGGCGTGCCCGGCGTGCGGCGCGGCCGCGTCACGATCATCGGCGGCGGCGTCGTCGGCGCGAACGCGTGCAAGATCGCGGTCGGCCTCGGCGCGAACGTCACGGTGCTCGACGTCAATCTCAAGACGCTCGCGTACCTCGACGATATCTACGCCGGGCGGATCTCGACGCAGTACTCCGACCCGCTCAGCATCGAGCGCGCGGTGCTCGAGAGCGATCTCGTGATCGGCGCAGTGCTGATCGCCGGCGCGCGCGCGCCGCGGCTCGTCACCGAGAAGATGGTGAAGGAGATGGAAGCCGGCTCGGTGATCGTCGACGTGTCGATCGATCAGGGCGGCTGCGTCGAGACCGCGCGGCCGACCACCCACGACAACCCGACGTACCTCGTGCACGACGTCATCCACTACGGCGTCGCGAACATGCCCGGCGCGGTGCCGCGCACGTCGACGTATGCGCTGACCAACGCGACGATCAAGTACGTCGTCGCGCTCGCCGACCATGGCCTCGAGAAGGCGGTCGCGGCGATCCCGCACATCGTCACCGGCATCAACACGTACAAGGGCACGGTCCCGCACCCGGCGGTCGCCGAGGCGCTCGGCGTGGCGCACACCGCGTTCAAGGCCTGACGCCGGTTCGAAGCCCAGGATTTTCGCGGGGTTGCGATCTCGAAGAAATCGGGAACAATGTGCGCGTGGACACCGGTAAGCATCCACGAATGCAGGCGGTACGAGCCAAGCGGGCTGAGTTCGAGAAGACCGCGCTCGCGCACCTCGATGCGATGTACGGCGCCGCCTACCGGCTGACGCGCAACCCGCGGGACGCCGAGGACCTCGTCCAGGACGCGCTGCTCCGCGCCTACCGGTTCTGGGACTCGTTCCAGCAGGACTCGAACTGCAAGGCGTGGCTCCTGCGCATCGTCACGAACACGTTCATCAACGAGTACACGCGCCGCAAGCGGTCGCGCGAGGTGCTCGACGCCGCGACCGCCGAGCAGGATGCGACCGACGGCGTGCTCGTGCACGCGGCCGCGAACGACAAGCAGTCGCCCGATCGCCTGCTGCTCGAGCACAGCGTGTCCGACGACGTGCAGCGCGCGCTCGAGCAGCTGCCCGACGACTTCCGCACCGCGGTCGTGCTCTGCGACATGCAGGGCTTGTCGTACAAGGAGATCGCGGAGATCATGGAGTGCCCGGTGGGCACCGTGATGAGTCGACTGTTCCGTGGCCGCAAGCTCCTCGCCGCCGCGCTGCGCGAGTTCGCGGTGGCCGAGGGCTACGTCAAGGCGACCGAAGCCAAGAGCCAGACCATTGACCTGGAGAAGTATCGCGCCGAACGTGCGGCGCGCGAGGGTTCGCGATGAGCGTGTGCGAGAGTATCGATACCCTTTCGATGGCCTACCTCGACGACGAGCTCGCCGGCGAGGAGCGCCGCGAGCTCGAGCTGCACCTTCACGAGTGCGCGAGCTGCCGCGGTCACCTCGATGCCGAGCGCGCCGAGCACGAGCTGCTCGGGCGCGCGCTGGTCGCGCCGCCCGCGCCCGACCTCCTGCGCGCGAAGCTGTCGCGCGTGCTCGACGCCGAGGACGCCGAGGCCGCGCGTGCCGGGCGCACGCGGTGGACGCGCTGGGTCCTGCCCGGCTCGTCGATGCTCGCCGCGGCCGCCGCGATCGTCGTGTTCGTCGGCGTGCAGATGCCGGCGAGCGAGCACCGCGGCGCGGTCGTGAAGGACGCCGTGCGCCAGCAAGCCCGGATGCTGCCGCTCGAGGTCCAGGGCCCGCGCACCGGCCAGTGGCTCGAGCAGAACGCGAGCCTGGAGCTGCCGCAGGCGCACGACCAGGGCTGGCCGATCGGCGCGCGGCTCCTGCCGCGCGGTGTGAACGGCCACGACGCGGCGCTCGTCCAGTACCAGCTCGAGCTCGGCGGCCGGCCGTCGATGCTTTCGGTCGTGATGATCCGCGACGTCCGCGACGGCGATCTCAGCGACGGCGACGAGGTCGAGGTCAACGGCCACGTGCTCCACGTGGTCGAGCAGGACGGCCGCGTCGCGGTGACCGCGGTCGACCCGACGAGCCACGTCGGCTACGCGTTCACGGCGCCCGAGCTGACCGCGAACGAGCTGCTCTATATCGTCGGCCGGATGGCCCCGTAGCTGGCAGTAGATACGAGGGATTCGCACGGCACGTAAAGAGGAAGCCGGCCCGCGAGTCGGATATCATCGCGGCTGGGCATGAACCGCCGCGTCCTGCTGATCGATGCCGATCCCGAGTTCCAGGGCACGCTGACCGCGGAGCTCGGTCGCTACCGGATCACGGTCGTGGCCGAGCCCGATCCGGATGCGGGCGTGCAGCTCGCGGCGGCCGATCCGCCCGCGATGATCGTGATCGGCGTCGAGGAGCCGGAGAAGGCCGGCTTCCGGGTGTTCCAGAAGTGCAAGAAGGGCGCGCTCGCGAAGGTGCCGATCGCGCTGGTGACGGCTTCGGTCTCGCCCGAGAGCTTCGCGAAGCACCGCGGGCTCAAGGTGCACGCCGACGAGTACATCGACAAGCGCACGATCCAGCTCGACGAGCTGCTCGCGAAGATCGACGCGCTGATCCAGCTCGGCGAGCCCGAGGATCCCGACGCGCTCGACATCCCGGTCGAGGACGACATTCCGATGGAGCTCGGCGACAGCGACGTCATCGACGAGACGGTCGGCGAGGACGCGAACGAGTTCGACGTCCACGGCGCGGCGACGGTCGGGCCCGGCAGCGGGATTCGCATCGATTCGGTCGTCGAGGCCGAGACCGACGCCGCGTTCGACGCGCTGCTCGGCCCCGACGACGTGCCGGCCGCGAAGAAGCGCGCGGGCAGCGAGCCCGCGATCGTCCACGAACCCGCGCTTCCGCCCGAGGACAGCGGGGTGCCGGAGCCGGTGCCGCACGCCGGCCGCGCCGATCAGCAGACGCGGCCGCCGCCGATCGCGAACGACGCCCTCGCCGTGCCGGAGCTCGTGCCGCACCCGCACCGCCCCGACAGCGGCATGTACCAGCCGGTTCCCGACGAGCAACCCGTACCGATGCCGGTGCGTGCCGCGCGCTCGTCGCCGCACGAGGAAGCGACGGTCGCGCGCGTGCCGGTGATCACCGACGCGGCGAAGAAGACCGGCTCGCACCCGGCGATCGATCTCGGCCTCGAGCAGGTCGAGACCGAGGCCCGCAACGAGCAGTCGGGCACGTTCGATCGGCGCTCGCTGCGCCAGATCGGCGAGCTCGAGCGTCAGATCGCGCAGCTCAAGCAGGAGCTCGACCGCGCGCGGGCCGCCACCGAGACCGCGACGAAGGGCGCCGGCCGCGAAGCACAGTTCCTGAGCCTGCGCGAGCAGGTGGCGACGCGCGACAAGGAGCTCAAGCAGGCCAAGGCCGACGCGCAGGCGCGCGACGCCGAGCTCGCGGCGCTGCGCGCCCAGCTCGACGAGGCGCATCAGGCGAACGCGCAGCTGCACGCACAGCACGCCGAGCTCTCGCAGCTGATCGCGGCGGGCGAGGCCGCGGCCGCGCGGGTCGCCGCGCTCGAGCACGAGCTCGCGCAGAGCCAGCGCGTGCTCACCGACGCGCACGCCGCGCACGCCGCCGCGCTCGTGCAGCAGCGCGACGAGCTCGACAACGCGCACGCCGGCGCGCGCGAAGAGGCGATCGAGGAGCTGCGCCGCGCGAACGTGCAGGAGCACGAGGCGGCGATCGCCGAGCTCGAGAAGAAGCACGCGAAGGAGCTGGTCTCGCTCAAGGCCGACCACGCCGGCGAGCTCGCGCGCGTGACCAAGGAGCTCGCGGCCGCGCGCTCGGGGTCCGAGACCTCGCTCGCCGAGGCCGGCGAGGCGCACGCCGCCGAGCTCGCTCAGCTCAAGGCGAAGGCCGAGGCCGATCTGGCCGCGCTCGAGGACGAGCTCAACGAGGCACGCGAGCGTGATGCCGAGTCGCACGGCCAGGCGCTCGCGCAGCTCAAGCAGGAGCTCGATCGCTCGATCGCGGCGCACGAGGTCAAGCTCGCGACCGCGCGCCGCGAGATGGAGCAGCTGATCGCGCAGCACGAGGATCACAAGGGCCAGCTCCACGAGCAGCATCGCGCCGAGCTCGCGCGCCTCGAGGCGGTGCACGAGCAGGAGCGCGTCACGGCAGCTGGCGAGCGCGCGCAGCTCGTCGAGGCGGCGAAGCGTGCAGCCGAGGTTCATCAGGCAGAGCTCGCCGAGGCGCACGCGCAGGCCGAGCGCGAAGCCACCGAGCAGCGCGCCGCGCTCGCGGCGGCCCAGCGCGCGGCTGGCGAGATCGAGGAGCGCGCCGCGAGCGAGCGCCAGCAGCTGCAGGACGCGCACGAGCAAGCGCTCGCCGAGCAGCAGGCGAAGCACGAGCGCGCGATCGCGGTCGCGAACGGCGAGGCGCTCAAGCAGAAGTCGGTCGCCGACGCCGAGCACGCGAAGGCGGTCGCGGCGGCGAAAGCCGAGCTCGAGAAGCGCATCGGCGAGCTCGAGGCCGAGAAGGACGAGCTGCGCCGCGGGCTATCGAGCGCGCGCGACACGCTCAAGCGGTCCGAAGGCGAGCTCGCGTCGGCGGTCCAGACGATCGCGGAGCGCAACGCGGATCTGCGCTCGCACGTGTCGGCGATCGCCGAGCGCGATCAGCGCATCGCCGAGCTGCGCGGCGAGATCGAGGCGCTCGAGACCGAGAATCAGAGCTACCAGGACCAGGTCCTGCGCGCGTACCAGAAGATCAAGTCCGACGAGGCCATGGTCGCGCGCGCGCGCAAGGCGATGGCGATCGCGCTGACCGTGCTCGACGACGAGCCGCCGCAGTCGTCGTAGGCAAGAATTACCGCCAAGGCGCCAGGGACGCCAAGGCGCCAGAAGAGCAGAACCTTGTTTC
>Ga0335083_10001716_pt1 | contig 29864 bp, 26 predicted proteins | sample Lox_Sample_42_FD_206716 | JGI IMG/M metagenome (GOLD analysis project Ga0335083, IMG submission 206716) | Soil microbial communities from Loxahatchee National Wildlife Refuge, Florida, United States - Lox_Sample_4.2 | ecosystem: Environmental > Terrestrial > Soil > Wetlands | place: USA...
ATGAGCGCGCAGGCGCACCCCAGGCTCGCGCTGCGGCCGCTGCTGCCGGCGGACGTGCCGCTGCTGCGCGAAATCTTCCGCGACAGCATCGAGGAATTGACCGGTGACGATTACACCGAAGCGCAGCAGGACGCCTGGGCTTCCGCGGCCGACGACGAAAAAGCCTTCGGCAAGAAACTCACCGGCGCGCTCACGCTCGTTGCCACTATGGAAGGCTCGGCCGTCGGCTTTGCCGCGCTCGAGGGCAAGGACAAGATCGACATGCTCTACGTGCATCCGGCGGCGGCCGGGCAAGGCATCGCCGCCATGCTGATCGACGCGCTGGAAAAGCTCGCCGGCGGCCGCGGCGCGGCAAAACTCACGGTCGACGCCAGCGACGCCGCGCGCGGCTTCTTCGAGAAGCGCGGCTACGTCGCGCAGCAGCGTAATTCCGTCGCCGTCGGTGACGAATGGCTCGCCAACACCACGCTGAGCAAGCAGCTCGTCAAAGGGGGCGCCTGATGAAGAAACCGGACACGCCGTTCCCGCGTCACTGGCTCTATTACATCGTGCTCAAATTCGCGGTGCTCGCCGGCGCGGCGGGACTCGCGCTCTATCTCTTTTACCGGATGTGACGATGGAACTGCAACGCCACCATATCGTGCTCGGTGTCATCGCGCTCGTCGTCGCGGTCGCGTTGGCGGCCAACTATTACCTGTGGTGAGCGCGATGGCGAAGGAGCGGCTCTATCTGTTCGATACGACGCCTTCTTTCTCCCTCCCCCCTTGTGGGGGAGCGTTGGGGAGGAGGGTAAGTTGGAAGTCTGGCATCCGCGAAATCACCCCCCTCCCGCCCGCCGACGCTGACGCGTCGACGGTCGACCTCCCCCACAAGGGGGGAGGTAAAGAAAGGGGAGCACGGCTGTGAAGGAACGTCTCTACTTGTTCGATACGACATTGCGCGACGGCGCGCAGACCAACGGCGTCGACTTCACCCTCGCCGACAAGCTGGCGATCGCGCGCCTGCTCGACGATCTCGGCATCGACTATGTCGAAGGCGGCTACCCCGGCGCCAATCCGACCGACACCGAATTATTCGGCGAGGCCCGCGGCCTCAAGACCAAGTTCACCGCCTTCGGCATGACGCGGCGGCCGGGCCGCTCGACCGCCAACGATCCGGGCCTTGCCGCGCTGCTCGAGGCCAAAGCCGATGCCATCTGCTTCGTCGCCAAGGCCTGGGATTTCCACGTCCGCGTGGCGCTGGAAACGACGGAAGAGGAAAACATCGCCTCGATCCGCGACAGCGTGCGCGCGGCCAGGCAGAAGGGCCGGGAAGTGCTGCTCGACTGCGAACATTTCTTCGACGGCTACAAGGCCAATCCGCAATACGCGCTGGCCTGCGCCAAGGCGGCCTTCGACGAAGGCGCGCGCTGGGTGGTGCTCTGCGACACCAATGGCGGTACGCTGCCGCACGAGGTGGAAGCAATCGTCGGCGCGGTGGTGAAGACGATCCCCGGCGACCACGTCGCCATCCATGCCCATAACGACACCGAGCAGGCGGTGGCCAATTCGCTCGCCGCCGTGCGCGCCGGCGCCCGCCAGATCCAGGGCACGCTCAACGGCCTCGGTGAGCGCTGCGGCAACGCCAATCTCGTCTCCATCATCCCGACGCTGAAGCTCAAGCCGGAATTTTCCGGCCGCTTCGACATCGGCGTTTCCGAAGCGCAGTTGAAAAAACTGGCGCAGGCCTCGCACATGCTCGACGAGCGGCTCAACCGTGGCTCCGACCGTTACGCGCCCTATGTCGGCGAAAATGCCTTCGCCACCAAGGCCGGCATTCATGCCTCCGCGATCGCCAAGGAGCCGGCGACCTACGAGCACGTCGCGCCGGAAAGCGTCGGCAACCGCCGCAAGGTGCTGGTCTCCGAGCAGGCCGGCCGCTCGAACGTGCTCGCTGAGCTCGAGCGCATCGGTATCAAGGTCGGCAAGGATGACCGGCGCATCACGCGTCTGCTCGAGCTGGTCAAGGAGCGCGAGACCATCGGCTATGCCTACGAGGCGGCGGACGCCTCCTTCGAGCTCTTGGCGCGGCGCACGCTCGGCACCGTGCCCAATTATTTCGACGTCACCCAGTTCGACATCAATGTCGAGCAGCGCAACAATGCCAAGGGCGAGCGCGTCACCGTGACCATGGCGGTGGTCAAGGTCAAGGTCGGCGACGACAACATGATCTCGGCGGCGGAAGGCAATGGCCCGGTCAACGCGCTCGATCTGGCGCTGCGCAAGGACCTCGGCAAATACCAGAAATACATCGACGGCCTCACGCTCACCGACTATCGCGTGCGTATCCTCAATGCCGGCACCGAGGCGGTGACGCGCGTGCTGATCGAAAGCGAGGACGAGAACGGCGAGCGCTGGACCACGATCGGCGTCTCGCCCAATATCATCGACGCCTCGTTCCAGGCGCTGATGGATTCGATCGTCTACAAACTGGTGAAATCCGGTGCGCCGGCATGATCGACCATGTCTCCATCGCCGTGCGCGATCTTGGCCGTGCCGCGCGCTTCTACGAGCCGGTGCTCGCCAGCCTCGGCATGAAGAAGCTGCGCGAATGGCCGGATGCGGCAATCGGCTTCGGCAGGGACTATCCGGAATTCTGGCTCAACAGGCGCAGCGGGATGGCGCCGGTGGCCGAGGACAGCGGCCTGCATATCTGTCTGCGCGCCCGCGAGCAGGCGGCGGTCGACGGTTTCTATGCGGCCGCGCTCGCCGCCGGCGGATCCTCCGACGGCGCGCCGGGTTTCCGCAAGCACTACAGCGACAATTACTATGCCGCCTTCATCCGCGATCCGGACGGCAACCGCATCGAGGCGGTGACGTTTGTGAAAGCGGGCTAGACTACAGCCGGTCGACGTCGGCGCCGGTCATCGCCTTGGCCGATTCCGGTACGCCTTCCGCCGCCTTTTGCAGCATCGGAAGGATGTGCTCGACCGTGTCGGCCACCAGCAGGTCGAAATTCAGGTCGCCGCGGATGAATTCCAGTTTTTTCATGTGATCGAGCAGGGCGCAGAGCGGCTCCCAGAAATTCTTGATGTTGGCGAGCAGCACCGGCTTCTTGTGGCGGCCGAGCTGCACCCAGGTCATCTGTTCGACGATCTCCTCGAGTGTGCCGACGCCGCCGGGCATGGCGACAAAGGCATCGGCAAGCTCGAACATCTTGCGTTTGCGCTCGTGCATGTCGCGGGTGACGATCAGATTGTGCTCGCCGCGATGCGCGTGCTCCCGCTGCATGAGAAATTCGGGGATGATGCCGGTGACTTGCCCGCCATTGGCTTCGACGGAGCTGGCCACTTCGCCCATCATGCCGGTGGTGCCGCCGCCATAGACGAGACCGATGCCGTTCCTGGCGAGGATGGCGCCAAACTCCCTGGCGGCTTCGACATAGGCGGGGTCGGTGCCCGGCCCGGAGCCGCAGTAAACGCAGATTTTTCGAATTTTGCCCATTTTTTCCGGCCGATTCATGCCCTGCATGTGCATCGGCCCCGGTGCAGCGTCAAGGCGGCGGCGGAAAATTGCATCGGGCATGGTTAGGCTGCCGCGCCGCGGGGTGATTACGGCCAAGAATTCGCCTATATGAAGGGCGCGATCGGCCGGGCCCTTTATGAGTCATCACCACCATCACCGCACATCCGACGGCGAACCGCAGGCGTCCGCGAATCGCGGCGCGTTGCTATCGACGATCATTCACCTGTGGCCCTACATCTGGCCGTCGGACCGCGCCGACCTGAAACTGCGCGTGCTCGGCGCCGCGGTGCTGCTGCTTGTTGCCAAGCTGGCGACGGTCGCCGTGCCCTTCACCTTCAAATGGGCAACCGATGCGCTGGCCGGGCACGGCACCGCGCCGGTGCTGGCCTCCGAATGGCTGGTCTGGGCGGTGAGTGCGCCCGTCGCCATGACGCTCGCTTACGGCGGCATGCGCATCGTGATGGCGGCGCTGACGCAGTTCCGCGACGGCATCTTCGCCCGCGTGGCGATGCACGCGGTGCGGCGGCTCGCCTACCGCACCTTCGTGCACATGCACGAGCTGTCGCTGCGCTTCCATCTCGAACGCAAGACGGGCGGCCTGACCCGCGTGCTTGAGCGCGGGCGCAACGCCATCGAGACCATCGTGCGCATGGTCATCCTGCAGCTGGCGCCGACCATCATCGAGGTCTGCTTTGTCGTCGCCGTGCTGATGTGGCATTTCGACTGGCGCTACGTGCTGGCGGTTCTCATCACCGTCGCGCTCTACATGAGTTACACCTATCGCGCCACCGAGTGGCGCATCGGCATCCGCCGCAAGATGAACGAAAGCGACACCGACGCCAACGTCAAGGCGATCGACTCGCTCATCAACTACGAGACGGTGAAATATTTCGGCGCCGAGGAGCGCGAGGCCCAGCGCTACGACCGGTCCATGGCCCGCTACGAGGAAGCGAGCATCAGCGCCTATACCTCGCTCGCCGTGCTCAATGCCGGGCAGGCGGTGGTGTTCACCCTCGGTCTTGCCGCGGTGATGGTGCTCTGCGCCTACGAAATCGAGGCGGGCACCAAGACGGTCGGCGATTTCGTGCTGGTCAACGCCATGATGATCCAGCTCTACCAGCCGCTCAATTTCATGGGCATGGTTTATCGCGAGATCAAGCAGGCGCTGATCGACATCGAGAACATGATGGCGGTTCTGGCGCGCGACCCCGAGGTCAAGGACGCACCCGGCGCGCTGCCGCTCAAGGTGACGAGCGGCGCCGTCCGCTTCGAGAATGTCGGCTTTGCCTACGAGCCCGAACGCCGCATTCTCAAGAGCGTCAGCTTCGAGGTGCCCGCGGGCAAGACGGTGGCCGTGGTCGGCCCGTCCGGCGCCGGCAAGTCGACGATTTCGCGGCTGCTCTATCGTTTCTACGACCTGTCCGCCGGCCGCATCCTCATCGACGGCCAGGACATTTCCAGGGTGACGCAGAAGTCCCTGCGCGCGGCGATCGGCATGGTGCCGCAGGATACCGTGCTGTTCAACGACACCATCCGCTACAACATCCGCTACGGCCGCTGGGAGGCGAGCGACGCCGAAGTGGAGGAAGCGGCGCGGCTTGCCCAGATCGACCGTTTCATCCGCATGGCGCCCAAGGGCTACGAAGCCGAAGTTGGCGAGCGCGGTCTCAAACTCTCCGGCGGCGAGAAGCAGCGCGTCGCCATTGCCCGCACCATCCTGAAAGCGCCGCCGATCCTACTGCTCGACGAGGCCACGTCCGCGCTCGACAGCCACACCGAGAAGGAAATTCAGGACGCGCTCGAGCGCGTGTCCAAGGGCCGCACCACGCTGGTGATCGCGCACCGGCTTTCGACCATCGTCGGCGCCGACGAGATCATCGTGCTCGACCAGGGCGCGATCGTCGAGCGCGGCACCCACGCAGCGCTGCTGGCCAAAGGCGGGCTCTACGCCAGTATGTGGAACCGCCAGCGCGAGGCGGAAGCCGCGCGCGAAAAGCTGGCGCTCGCCGGTGAGGATGCCGCCGGTGCGGTGGAGGCGCCCAACCGCAATCCGCCGCCTCTTGCCGAGGACGGGACTGTGGCCGACGCCGCGCCGCTCGAGGCGCCCGCCGCCGCGGCGGGGTAAGATACCGGCATGTCGATCTACGATTCGATCCGCGCCCAGATCGTGCCGATCACGCCTGAAGGCTATCCCTTCATCGGTGCCTTCGCCTTGGCCAGTCTGGCGCTGTTCTGGATTTGGACGCCGCTCGGTTGGCTTGGCACGCTGCTGACGATCTGGTGCGCCTATTTCTTCCGCGATCCGCCGCGGGTCACGCCGGTGCGCGAGGGGCTGGTGGTGGCGCCGGCCGACGGGCGCGTGAGCCAGATCACCACCGTGCCGCTGCCGCACGAACTCGGCCTCGGCGCTATCCCGATGTTGCGCATCTCGATCTTCATGAGCGTGTTCGACTGCCACATCAACCGCAGCCCGGTATCCGGCCGCGTCGAGAAGGTCCTTTATCAGCCGGGCAAGTTCTTCAACGCCGATCTCGACAAGGCGAGCGCCGACAACGAGCGCAATTCGGTCGTCATCTCGGCGGCCGGCGCCCGCGTCGCCGTGGTGCAGATTGCCGGGCTGGTGGCGCGGCGCATCGTCTGCTTCGTGCGTGAAGGCCAGCCGGTCGGCGCCGGCGAGCGCTTCGGCATGATTCGCTTCGGCTCGCGCCTCGACGTCTATGTCCCCGACGGCACAACACTGTTGGTGGCGGTCGGGCAGACGGCAATTGGTGGGGAAACGCCAATCGCCGATCTGCGCGCGACCGCCGATCCGAGGACGTATCGCGCCGGCTGACGCATGATCCCGAAAAGTGTGAGCTGGATTTCGGAAAAGATCATCGTCGCGCAGCGCGCTATCGCAGTGCGTAGCGTTTGCGCAGCGGCTTTAGCGCGGCGACGGCAAGGATACCGGTCAGCGCGTCGCAGCAAATGATGATGGCAAAGACTGGCAGCCAGCTTCCGGTCTTTTCATGCAGCAGCGCCGCCAATGGCCCGCCGAGCACCGAGCCGATGCCCTGCGCCATATAGAGGAAGCCGTAATTGGTGGTCGCATATTTGGTGCCGAAAGTATCGGTCAGCGTCGAGGGAAACAGCGAGAAGATTTCGCCCCAGCCGAAGAACACGACGCCGGATAATAGCGCGAACGCCAGGGCGTTGCCGTGCGCAAGCACCATAGCGGCGACCGCCAGCGCTTCCATGATGAAGGCGATGGCCATCGTGTTCTCGCGGCCGATCCGATCCGATACCCAGCCGAAGAACGGCCGCGTCAACCCGTTGGTGATGCGGTCGATGGTCAGCGCCAGCGGCAGCGCCGCCATGCCCCAGACCACGACGTCGGCGACGCCGAAGGCACGGGAGAACGCGGCAAACTGCGAGATGATCATCAGCCCGCCGGTCGACATCATGGTCATCATCACGAACATCAGCCAGAACACCGGCGTTTTCAGCATGACGCCGGGTGCGACGTCGCGCGCCAGGGTTGTCATCGCAGGCGGCGGCAATTTGTCATCCGTTTTCGGGCTGCGCATCGCCAGTGCCGCGGCGACGCCGACGGCGCCGAGGATAAGGCCGAACACGGTCAGCGTGTGCTGATAGCCCGAGCTCTTGAGCATCGTGTCGATTGGGAAGGTGGTGGCGATGGCGCCGAAGCCATAGCCGGCGGCCACCATGCCGGTGGCAAAACCGCGCCGGTCGGGAAACCAGCGCACCATCAGGCCGATGATGCCGATATAGACGATGCCGGTGCCGACGCCGCAGAGAAGCCCGTAGGTGAGATAAAGACCGGTCAGCGTCGATACCTGCGCCGAAGCAATCCAGCCGGCGCCGGATAATGCGCAGCCACAGGCGATCAGCAGGCGCGGGCCAAGCTTGTCGACCAGATAGCCCTGCAAGGGCGACAGCCAGGTCTGCAGCACGATCAGAATCGAAAACGTGACCTGGATCGCCGGCAGCGTGGCGCCGAGTCCATCCTGGAAGGATTTGGTGAAGAGGGTCCATACGTATTGCGGGCTGGAGATTGACATCATCGCGATCAGACCGAGCACGAGCTGGATCCATCGCGCTGACGAGGTCGTCGGCATCGTCATCGGCTGCGCCATCGAGACAGACATTTGCGTTGCTCCTTGCGGGTTAGGGGAGCCCCCCACGCAACGGCACAAAGCAAATTGCGGACCAGCCGGATTGCTGGAAATCGCCGGATTTCCGTGGCAAAACGCGACGAAAGTCGAAGCCGCTAAAGGCCGCCGTTGCTCAAAATTTTGGCCGTAATAAATATTTACGACTGAAGTCGTAGTTCTCCCGTCGCACGTCGCATCGGGGTATACTGCAACAATGGTCTTCCAACCGTTCGATCCTGCACCGCCGCCCGGGCGCCGCCGCTTCAAGCCGATCCCGGTGCGTACGTTGCTGCCCAATCTGATTACGCTCCTGGCGTTGTGCGCCGGGCTCACCGCCATCCGCATCGCCGTCGAGGGCAAGCTCGACTGGGCGATCGGCGCCATCGTGCTGGCGGCGCTGCTCGATGGCATCGACGGCCGCATCGCGCGCATGCTCAAGGGCACCTCGCGTTTCGGCGCCGAGCTCGACAGCCTTGCCGACTTCGTCAATTTCGGCGTGGCGCCGGCGCTGATCCTCTATTTCTGGGGCCTGCAGGAACTCAAGTCCGCGGGCTGGATCGCGGCGCTGGTGTTCGCGATCTGCGCGGGCTTACGCCTCGCGCGTTTCAATGTGATGACCGACGATCCCGGCAAGCCCGCCTGGTCGGCGAATTTCTTCACCGGCATCCCGGCGCCGGCCGGCGCCATCACCGTGTTGCTGCCGATCTATCTCTATTTCATGGGCGTGCCCAGCGGCCTCGTCGTGATCTGGCTGAGCTTCCTCTATACGCTCGCGATCGCGCTGTTGATGGTGTCGCGGCTGCCGGTGTTCTCCGGCAAGCGCGTGGGCAAGCGCGTGCCGCCGGAAATGGTGCTGCCGGTTTTCGTCGTCGTCGTGCTATTCTTCGCGTTGCTGGTCAGTTATCCGTGGGAAGTGCTGACGCTGGGCACGCTCGCTTATCTCGGCTGCTTGCCGTTCGGCTGGCTCTCCTACCGCAACTATCAGCGCCAGGATGCGGCCGCCGCCGCGGCGACGAGCGCGAGTGAGGCCGACGCGACGCTCAGTTCCGGTGCCGTCGGCGCTGAATCGGACGAGCGTCCGGCGCGCCTCAACTAAGTCCAATGCCGCGAGCGATCAGCGTCCTTGGCCGCGGCGATCGCCATGAGCGGCCGCCTGCCGACACCGTCATTCTCGATTCTGCGCAGCGCAGCGCCAAGACGATCGCGGTGACGAGCGTCAAAGGCGCGACGATCGAGATTGCGCTCCACGAACCGACACGGCTGCGCACCGATGATCTGCTCGTGCTCGATGACGGCACTCTTGTCGAGGTCGTCGCTGCGCCGGAGCCGCTGCTCGAGGCGCGCGCCGCCGACCTTGCCGCGCTCATGCGGCTCGCCTGGCATCTCGGCGACCGCCACGTGCCGGTGCAGGTGCTCAACAACCGCATCCGCACCAGGCGCGATCCGATGATCGAGACGCTGCTCAAATCGCTTGGCGCCAAGGTGATGCCGATCGAAGCGCCTTTCGAGCCGGAAGGCGGCGCCTATGAGGCGGCGCAGGCGCAGGGCCACGACCATGACCACGATAATGGCCGCGCGCGCGATCACTCACACCATCACCACGGCCACGATCACTAGGGCATCAGCCCCTGGGTGCCGAACGGGTAGCCGGGCATGATCTGGTAGGGATGCTTCCAGCCCGGCAACGCCCGCATGCGCTCGCGCCAGGCGCCGATTGCCGGATGGTCCTTGCCGATGTCGAAGCCGAACTCCTCGGCCGGATAGTAGAGATAGCCGGCCAATGAAACGTCGGCGATGGTTGGCCTCTCGCCGACCAGGAACGGTGCCTTTTCCAGGCGCTTGTTGACGATGGCGAGCGCGGCGTCGAAGCGTCCCTTCATGAACGCCATCACCGCCGGGTCGCCCGGCTTCGGCGCGAAGTTCTTGAGAAACCGGTACGGCCCCAGAAAACCGTTGACCTTCTGGTTGTCGAAGATGATCCAGCGCAAGGCCTCGAGTTCCTCATCCTCGCCCTGCGGCAGGAATTTGCCGGAATGGCGCGCGAGATAAGTGAGGATCACGCCCGACTGCGACAGCTTCTTCTTCCCATGCACCAGCACCGGCGCTTCGCCCATCTCGTTAATGGTCTCGCGGAATTCCGGGGTGCGTTGCGGCGCCGCGCCGAAGAAATCGTACCAGACCGGTTCCCAATCGGCGCCGATCAAATTGAGCATCAGCGCGGCGCGATAGGCGTTGCCGGACTGGGCGAAGCAGTAGAGCTGGTAGTCGGACATGAGCTTTTCCCGGAAGTGCTGAAGGCGAAAGCGCTGGGACAGGACCGCCCCAAGCCTCATTCGACGCCAAGCCGTGCCAGAACGCAACAAGCGCTCTCCGCTGGAGAGGGCTTGCGCTCAACGCCAGCGATTTGACTGGCGATCAGTGAAAAAAGCCGTGGTCGTGGTCGAACAGGTCGGCGCGTCCGATATGCTCGAATATTTCAAAATCGCGCGGCGGCACGTAAGTCGGCAGCGTCACGCGATAGACCAGGACCAGCGTATCGACATTGGCCCCCGAGGCGTCCTGGTAGGGCTGACCGACCATGAAGCCGTGTTGCGTGATGAAATCGTTGTCGCTGCCGACAAACAGGAAGTAGTCGTGCGGCGCGCGCGGATCGCCGACCGGCACCACCGCCATGCTCTCCCATTTTTCGTAGAGGTCGTTTGCATCGTTGGGGAGACCATTGTGCAGCCCGAAACGATTGAGCTGAGTATTGTCGTTGATATCGAGAAATTTCTGATAGGTCACCGGCTTGATGGCGCTGTTGAGAACGCCCAGCGGCGCGACGGGTGTCGCAGGGCTGTCATAAGTCGTTTCGGCGATATTCGTGGCGCCGGCAATGTCGATGAGGTCGATGCTGCGATAGACGGAGGCCGGGGTCGCGGCTGTAAATCCGGCGCTGCTATCACGGGCGAGCACCAGGAATTGATGATCGTTAAGCGCGAGCATCTCGCTTTGGGCAGCGATCAATAGTTTCGTCTTGGTCGTCGTCGGATCCTGGTAGAGCGGCAATTGCACGACATACTCGCCGGTCAGCCTCGGCTTGAAGCCTCGGAGATCGTAAACAAGAAGCCGCGTATTGCGACGGGTCGTCTTGATGTTGTTGACGTCGAGGTCCTGGATCAAAGCGCTCTGCAGCAGGACAAACAGCGTGTGGCGGTCGGGGCTCATCGCCATGCCCTCGAAGCCCTGGTTGTTTTGCCGTCCCGACACGGGGTTGCCGGGGCTCGGATCGTAGGTGACGCCGGCCGGCGGGCTGTTGGCGGAGAAATTCTCGACGGCTTGGCCGGACGCGTCGAGCCGCATCGGAATGAACGCGTCCGGCGGACGGATGACCTGCAATAGCAGCCCGTTCTCGCCGTAGTGGTAGATGTAGGGGCCGTATTCGTCGCTGACCCAGAAGGTGCCGTCGCCGACGTGCACGACTGTCTCGTCATCGACGCTGATCAGCCCGTTCGACCCGGTGGGTAGATCGGGGAACAGCGGGGTGGCGGGCCTCACGCCGGTCGGGTCAAGGCCTGTGGTCAGCAGGCCGCCCCACTGATGAAACAGTACCGAACCCTTGTACTGAAGCCGCAGCTGATTGTGGCTGGTGGTCGTGCCGCTGAGTAGCGGGTTCAGCGTTAGATCGAAGCGCTGCAGGCGGCCATGGAAATCCACTGTCCCCTGCGTATTCCATCCGCGGTCCGGTATCATGAAGAGCGTGCCACCGTAGCTGCCGTCGCGGTTCTTGTGCCAGCTGTGCAGATCCATCGCCATGCCGGAACCGAAACCGCCAAGGGTGTCGCCGAACTGGTCGACGGCATTGGACGGCACGCGCGCGACGCCGACGAGACCTTTGTTGACGAAGGTCTGGCCTTGAAAGACCACCGACTGCGCGAGCGCGCCGCCGCCGCTGAAGGCGAAAGCCAGCGCCGTAAAGGCGATGAGCGCAATCGAGCAGCTTCGTCCTGACGTGGCAGCAGAGCCTCGGGTATGAGTCATGGCTGAGATTCTCCCTGACGCGGGCTGCGCGCGTGCCTTGGCGCATGCCGAAGAGACGACGACAGCGGTGTTCAATTGAGCGGGGCGAAGATGTGGTTTGGTTGGCGCGACGCAGAAAGTGGCGAGGGGTCCGGCTTAGAAATGTAACGGCTGAAAATAACTATCTTTGTGTGAAGGTAGTATGTTGGAAACATGACCGGGTGGGGTAGCGTGGAGCTGCGTCGGGCCAGCATCACCTTGCGAGCGAGCGCTTTGCCAGCGGCACGACGGCGAGCGCGATCAGCGTCACCACGGCGACCAGCGCCCACGCATCGTTGATGGCCTCGACGAAGGCCTGCTTGTCCACGAGCGGCGCCGCCAGGGCCTGCATCTCCGGGTCGAGACGCGCCGACTCGAGGACCTCAAGCGGAATACCAAGCGTCTTCGCCGCGGACGCATCGCCGGCGGCGAGGCGGCCGATCAGCGCCTGCGCGTGCTCGGGCGCGCGCGTGTAGATGACGGTGTCGATGACGGCGATGCCGATGGCGCCGCCGAGGTTGCGCATCAGGTTGAACAGGCCGCTGGCGTCGGCGACCGCGGATTTCGCCAGTTGCCCCAGCGCGAGCTGGGTCGGCGGCAGGATGCAGAACATGATGGCGGAGCCGCGCAACAGCTGCGGCCAGAACATGCCGTCGAAGTCCGTGGCCCGCGTCTGCATTGTGCTCAGGCCGAGCCCGGCGGCAAACAGCAGAAAGCCGAACGCCGTCAACAATCGTTCGTCAATACGCCGCACCGAAACCGTGGCAAGAGGAGCGGCAAGCAATTGCGCGACGCCCGTCACCAGCATGATCTCGCCGATCTCGAGCGCGTTATGGTCGCGCACGTAGGCGAGGAAAACCGGCATCAGATAGACCGAGCCGAAAAGCCCCATGCCGAAAATGAAGCTGAGCAGGCAACCGATGGAAAAATTCCGGTCGCGAAAGGTCTGCAGATCGATCAGCGGCGAGGGTGACCGGAGCGTCCGGACGATAAATCCGACCGCGGCGATCGCGCTCGCGCCCAGCAGGCTGACCGCCAGCGCCGAGGTCCAGCCGCGCTTTGGCGCTTCCTTGATGGCGATCTCCAGCGCCGCCAGTGCAGCGGCAATGAGCAGCAGCGAAATCGCATCGAGATGGCGAACCTGATTCAGGGACGGCCGTTCCCGCGGCAACGACAGCGAGGCGACCGCGGCGGCAAGGATGCCGGGCAGGACGTTGATGAGGAACAGCCACGGCCAGGAATAGGTCGCGGTGATCCAGCCGCCGACGACGGGGCCCGCCGTTGGGGCAAAGACCGCGATGACGCCGGCGATCATCGTCGCCAGCGTCTGCAGCCGAAACGGAAACAGCAGGAACACGGCGGAAAACACTGCAGGGATCAGCGTGCCGCCGGCAAAGCCCTGCAACACGCGCCACATGATCAGGGATGAAAAGCTCGCGCTGGCGGCGCAGCCGATCGAGGCTAGCGTGAAAACCGACACGGCGACAACGAACAGCCAGCGCATCGTGAGGATTCGCGTGAGCGGGCCGGTGAGCGGAATCGAGATGATCTCGGCGATCAGATAGGCGGTCTGGATCCAGCTCATGCGGTCTTGCGTGATGCCGAGCGCCTTCTGGATGGTCGGCAGCGACGTGGCGACGACCTGCACGTCGAGGATCGCCATGAACATGCCGACGCACATCATGGCAAAGCCGGTCCACACCGGCGCGGGGACCGCGTCCGGCCGGGCTTGCAACGGGAGATCGTCGAGGAGGGCGCGCACGCGATATCGGACCGGGTTCGTGCTTCGACAGGAACCGGGTTCTGTCGAGGGCGACGCTGTTAAAACCCCCGAGAGATGACGATTGCAGGGCCGCCCCGCTAGTCCCTCCATCACAAAGGCGTGACCGCCGCCGCGCCTTCAGCCTTCCCACCCGGCCTTTTTCAATCCTGCAAGCATGTGCGCGTGGTCGTCGGGACGAAACCAGAGCGGGCGCTGGCGTACCTGAAAGTCGAACGAGGCCGGAGAAATGGCGATCGCCTGGTCGAGCGCTTCTTTCGCTTCCGTCGTCCGACCGAGCTCGCCGAGGGCCGCGGCGAGCCAGCGGTAGGACGACGGGAAATCGGGAAAGGCGCGGATCGCGCGCCGCGCGGCGGCGACCGCGGCCTCGTAATCGCGGCAGAAGTAGTGAGCGAGCGTCACCTGACTAAGGCGGTTGACCAGGAACGGCGTATGGGGATCGAGCCGGATGCACGTTTCGAGGGCCGCAAGCCCGTCGATCGGCCGCCCGGCATAGGCGAGAATGACGCCCCGTGCGCCGTGCGCGGCGGCAAGATTCGGACACAGGGCGAGTGCCTCCTCGGCCTGCGCCAGCGCGCCTTGATGATCGCCGCGCGCATTGAGCGCGAGCGCCAGGCGCGCGTGGGCCTCCGCGTCACCGGCATCGAGCGCGACCGCGCGGCGCGCCATCGCCTCTTCCTCGCTCTGCGTCCCCTTGGCGCGGGCGAGTACTGCGGCGAGCCCGATAAAGCCACCGGCAAACATCGGATCGAGTTCGACCGCGCGCTGAAAGAATGTCCGGGCGCGGTCATCGTCTTCGCTGCTAGCTTTGCCGAGGTGCCACATGCCGCGCTGATAGGCGCCCCAGGCATCGAGGCTTGCCGGGACTTTGCGCGCCGCGCGTTGTCGTTCGGCGTCGGCAATTGCCGGCGCGATCGCCGCTGTGACGGCTTGCGTGATCTCATCCTGGACCGCGAAAATATCGGCGAGGTCGCGGTCGTAACGTTCGGCCCAGACCTGATTGCCGGTCTCGGCCTCGGCCAGTTGCGCGGTCACGCGCACACGGTTGCCGGCCTTGCGCAAGCCGCCTTCGAGCACGTAGCGCACGCCGAGCTCGCGGCCGACCTGTTTGACGTCCACCGCGCGGCCCTTGAAGGAGAACGACGAGTTACGGGCGATCACAAACAGCGACGGGTAGCGGGACAGCGCGGTGATGATGTCCTCGGCGATGCCGTCAGCGAAGAATTCCTGTTCGATGTCGCCGCTCATGTTCTGGAACGGCAGCACCGCAATCGAGGGTTTGTCCGGCTGCGCCAGCGCGGCAATGGTCGGCACGGCCGTGGCCTTGCTCGGGGCCGTGCCGGCGAGGCGTACCCGATAGGCGCGAACCGGTCGCGCGATATTCTTCAACGCCTGCTCGCCCATGTCGTCGAAGGAAAGATCGAGCCGCCCGGCGGCGTCTTCCTGAACGCGCGCCGATACGCAAATGCCGCCGGGTTCGGCCAGCCCCTCGAGGCGAGCGGCGACATTGACACTGTCGCCGAAGATATCGTCCTCTTCGACCGCTACGTCGCCGACGTTGATGCCGATACGGAAGTCGATGCGGTTGTCGGCACCGCCAGCGTTACGCTCGGCCATGCCGCGTTGCCATTCGCAGGCGCAGCGCAGGCCGTCGACGACGCTCGCGAACTCAACAAGGAGTCCGTCGCCCGTGGTTTTGACGATGCGCCCGCGATGTTCGGCGATTGTCGGATTGATCAGACCGGCACGCAGCGCCCGCAGCTCACCGAGCGTGCCTTCCTCGTCGATCCCGATCAGGCGGCTGTAGCCGACCACATCGGCTGCGAGAATAGCGGCCAACCGCCGTTCGACCCGCGCCGCGCCCATGCAATTCGCCCCAATCCAAGAGCGGCCGACTTTACGGTTCGACGGGAGAGGTGTCTATTCGTACCGGCGGACGCGAACAGGAGTTCTTCCATGGAGATCAAGCGAAACGGCTCACGGCCGTCCGGCAAGGGGCCGGCGGATTACTTCACCGGCGCGGTGCGGATCGACCCGTTGATCGAAGCGCCCGACCCGGCGCGGGTTCGCGGCGCCACCGTCACTTTCGAGCCAGCCGCACGGACCGCGTGGCACGTGCACCCGCTCGGGCAGACCCTGGTCGTGATAGCGGGCCTTGGCCGAGTGCAGCGCGAAGGCGGGTCCATCGAGGAAATCCGGCCCGGCGACGTGATCTGGTTCGCGCCTGGCGAGAAGCACTGGCACGGCGCTTCGCCGACCACGGCGATGATGCACATCGCCATCCAGGAATCGCTAAACGGCAAAACCGTCGACTGGATGGAAAAGGTCAGCGACGAGCAATACCGTGGCTGACGGCCGATATTCGTATCATTGCACCGGCGCTGGCCGCGCCAGCGTTACCGGTGTCCCGGCGGCGGATTGCCCATCAAAGCGGCCGTTGGCAAAGGTGAGCTGGCCTAGCTGCTGGCCGCTGTCGTCGTTGATCACCAGCGTTTTCTGGTCCAGCGCCCAACTCCGACTCAGATAGAATTTCTCCGGGCAACCGCCGTCCGGCGACAGCGTGCCTTGCTGCACGCCCGGGGCCCCGTTGAAGTTGATGCCGCAGGTCGGCGCGTTGGGCGCGGCGAGGATCCAGCGGCCGGTCATGACATCCGTCGTCGTCTGCGGTTGAGCCGTTTGATCGTTGACGGTGCCGCAAGCGCCAAGGGCTAGCGCGCACAATGCGACACCGGCAATGCTTTGCACCATCTTTGGCGCGCGCATAGCGCGAGCCTGGACTTACTTCATGGTCGGAATGACGAACTCGGCGCCCTCCTTGGTGCCGGAGGGCCAGCGCGAAGTGACCGTCTTGGTCTTGGTGTAGAAGCGGATCGAGTCGGGTCCGTGCTGGTTGAGGTCGCCGAAGCCGGAGCGCTTCCAGCCGCCGAAGGTGTGATAGGCGAGCGGCACCGGGATGGCGAAATTGACGCCGACCATGCCGACCTGCACGCGGTTGACGAAATCGCGCGCGGTGTCGCCGTCGCGGGTGAAGATGGCGACGCCGTTGCCGTATTCGTGGTCCGACGGCAGTCGCACCGCCTCGTCGTAGTCCTTGGCGCGCACCACCGAAAGCACAGGGCCGAAGATCTCGTCCTTGTAGATCTTCATGTTCGGCTTGACCTCGTCGAACAGACAACCGCCGATGAAATTGCCGTTCTCGTAGCCTTGCAGCTTGAAGCCGCGGCCGTCGACCACCAGCTTGGCGCCTTCCTTGACGCCGGTGTCGATATAGCCGCGCACCTTGTCGAGCAACTGCTTGGTCACCATCGGCCCGTAGTCGGCTTGCGTGTCGGTCGAGGGACCGATCTTCAGGCTCTCGACGCGCGGGACGAGCTTTTCCATCAGCACGTCGGCGGTCTTCTTGCCGACCGGAACGGCGACGGACACCGCCATGCAGCGCTCGCCGGCCGAGCCGTAGCCGGCGCCGATCAGCGCATCGACCGCCTGATCCATGTCGGCGTCGGGCATCACGATCATATGGTTCTTGGCGCCACCGAAGCACTGCACGCGCTTTCCGTGCGCGGCGCCAGTCGAATAGATGTATTGTGCGATGTCGGAGGAGCCGACAAAGCCGATCGCTTTCACGCGCGCGTCGGTCAACAACGTATCGACCGCGACCTTGTCGCCGTTGATGACGTTGAGGATGCCGGCGGGAAGTCCCGCCGCCATGAACAGTTCGGCGATGCGCATCGGCACGCTGGGGTCGCGCTCCGACGGCTTGAGGATGAAGGCATTGCCGACGGCGATCGCCGGCGCGCACTTCCACAACGGGATCATCGCCGGGAAATTGAACGGCGTAATGCCGGCAACGACGCCGAGCGGCTGGCGGATGGAATAGAGGTCGGTGCCGGGGCCGGCGCTCTCGGTGTATTCGCCCTTGAGCAGATGCGGGATGCCGCAAGCGAACTCGACGACCTCCAGCCCGCGCTGGATGTCGCCCTTGGCGTCGGCGAACACCTTGCCGTGCTCGGAGGACAAAAGCCGCGCCAAGTCGTCGAATTCCTTCTGGATAAGCTCGAGAAACTTGAACATCACCCGGGCGCGGCGCTGCGGGTTGGTGGCGGCCCATTCCGGCTGCGCCGCGGCGGCATTGGCGATGGCGGCCTCGACCTCGGCCTTGCTCGCCAGCGCGACCTTGGCCTGCACCTCGCCGGTATTGGGGTTGAACACGTCGCCGAACCGGCCGGACGAACCCTTGGCCGGCTTGCCGCCGATGAAATGGCCGATCTCGCGCATGGGGTGTACTCCTTGGCGTTCTAAGCCCCTTCGCGGGGCATTCGGGCGCTGTTCGGCCCTTATTCTTGCAGTTTTCTGCGCGATTTCGCGCGGTATTTCTTTCACCAGTGGTTAGCCTTTACCGCCCCTTAACGGCGCCCGTCTAGGGTCATCGCTATCGGCGGATCGGGCATTTTGTCCTGTAAGCAGTTGGCGTTGGGTGGGGTAAGTCATGGATATCGCAACCGGTCTCGGCTTGGTGGCGGGCGTTTGCGTCGTCGGTATGGTCATCCTGATGGGCGGCGACCTCGGCATGTTCGTCAGCGAGCATGCCTTTATTGTGATTTTCGGCGGCTCGTTCGCCGCCACCCTCATCCGCTTCCCGCTGTCGTCGTTTCTGCACGGATTGCCGCTCGGCGCGAAGTTCGCCTTCACGCTGCGGCGCATGAGCCAGCGCGACCTGGTCGACGAACTGGCCGGTCTTGCCGAAGTCGCCCGCAAGTCCGGGCCGATCGGACTGGAAAAGGTCGAGATCGAGGACCCGTTCCTGGCCAAGGGCATCCGTTTCGTCGCCGACGGCTACGACGGCGATTTCATTCGCGACAATCTCGAGCGTGACCGCGACAACTTCCTCACTCATCTCGACGAGGGGCAAAAGATCTACCGAGCGGTCGGCGACTGCGCCCCGGCCTTCGGCATGATCGGCACGCTGATCGGGATGGTGCAGATGTTCGCCAACATGACCGACCCTTCCAAGCTTGGTCCCTTCATGGCGGGCGCGCTGCTGGCGACGTTCTACGGCGCGGCGCTTGCCAACATGTTTTGCCTGCCGATCGCCGACAAATTGCACCTCAAGCTGGTGGACGAGGAGATCAACCGCACGCTGATCATCGACGGCATCTTGATGATCCGCGAGGCGAAAAGCCCGACTTTGGTGCGCGAAATGCTGCTCGCCTATTTGCCGGAAAAACATCGCCACTCCGGTGAGGATGAAGAAGCCCCCGAACTGGCGGCGGCGTAACGCTCCATGGCAAGGCGCAAAGAGGCACACGGCGGCGGGCACGGCTGGTTCGTGACCTTCGCGGACCTGATGGGTTTGCTGGTGTCATTCTTCGTGATGCTGGTCGCTTTCTCCACCCAGGATCAGGCCAAGCTACAGGTGGTTGCCGGTTCGATGCGCGACGCGTTCGGCGTGCAGGACAAGGTTCGCTATTCCGGCATTATCGAAATCCTCGGTCTGCCGACTCGGCCGCGGCTCAAGAACGTGGCTCCGATCGATCCCAAGGACGCTTCTGCCAATCCGACGCCGGATGCCGGCGACAACAAGAACAAGCTTGGCGGCAAATTCCAGCAGGACCGCAAATTCGCGCTCGCCGCCGCTTCGTTGCGTCAGGCGCTGCAGGACATGCCGGAGATCACCGAGGCTTCCAAGCACATCATGGTCGAGGAGACTAAACAGGGCCTCAACATCGAGATCGTCGACCAGGACGGGCGCTCGATGTTTCCGGACGGCTCCAAGGAGCCTTACGAGCGCACGCGCAAGTTGATCCAGGGCATCGCGCCGCAGCTCAAGGCAATGCCGTATCGCGTCTCCATTACCGGCCACACCGCTTCGAGCAATGTGCCGCCGCAGCCGGGATATGGGCCGTGGGAACTTTCCGCCGATCGCGCCAACGCCGTGCGGCAAATTCTCATGGCCGAAGGCCTTCCGGGCGGGAATGTCTACATGGTCGCCGGCAAGGCCGACACTGAGCCGCTGTTTCCCGACAACCCGGCGATGTCGCCGAACCGCCGGGTCACGATCACCATGATGCGGGAAGAACCGCCGCTGCCGACCGATTTCCAACCCTAAACGTTTCGCTTTTCCGGCTTATCGGCTTCATTACAATCAACCCGGGGCGCGAAAAGCGCGGTGTTCGGCAATTTGCGGCGATGATATAAGACCCGCTTTTCCGCACCCAGCCGGGGTCTCACAGACTTGAAAAGTAACGGCGTGAACGAGGGGGCAATCCCGGCCACAGCCCATGCCGCGAATGGCAGCGGCGCGGCTGCGGACGTTCCACCCAGTTTTCTCGCGCTCGCGCTGGGTAGCGTCGGCGTCGTCTATGGCGACATCGGCACCAGTCCGCTCTACGCCTTCCGCGAAGCGGCGATTGCGGCGAGCCCTCATCACATCGTCGACCGCAACGTGGTGCTTGGCGTGCTGTCGCTCATCGTCTGGGCGCTGATCATCACGGTCACGCTAAAATACGTGCTGATCCTGTTGCGCGCGGACAATAACGGGGAAGGCGGCACGCTGTCGCTGACCGCGCTGGCGAGCCGCGCGCTCGGGCGCAGGACGGCTTTTGTTTTTATCGTCGGCGTGATCGGCGCCTCGATGTTTCTGGGCGATTCGGTGATCACGCCGGCCATCTCGGTTCTTTCCGCGGTGGAGGGCCTCAAGCTCGCAAGTCCGGCTTTCAGCGAGGTGGTGGCGCCGCTCACGGTCATCATCCTGATCGGGCTGTTCGCGGCGCAGAGCCGCGGTACCGCCAGGGTGGCGGCCATGTTCGGGCCGATCATGGTGGTCTGGTTCGTCTCCATCGCGATCGCCGGCGTTCTGCATATTCGCGACGATCCGCACGTTCTCCTTGCAATCAACCCGTTCTATGGCGTCGCGTTCTTCTACAATCACGGCGAAATCGGTCTGGTGACTCTGGGCGCCGTTTTCCTCGTGGTCACTGGCGGCGAGGCGTTGTACGCCGACCTCGGTCATTTCGGCCGCAAGCCGATCCAAACGGCGTGGCTTTCTCTCGTGCTGCCGGCGCTGCTGATCAATTATTTCGGCCAGGGCGCCAAGGTGCTTGCTGATCCGGCAGCAATTGAAAATCCGTTCTACCGGCTCGTTCCTGACGTCTTCCTGCTGCCGATGGTCATGCTGGCGACGGCGGCGACGGTGATTGCCAGCCAGGCGGTGATTACCGGCGCCTATTCGCTGGTGCATCAGGCGATCCAGCTCGGCCTGCTGCCGCGGCTTGCCATTCTGCACACATCGGCATCCCACGTCGGGCAAATCTATATTCCGCGCGTAACGATCGCGCTGCTGGTCGGCGTGCTGCTGCTGGTCGCCATGTTCCGTACCTCCAGCGCGCTCGCTTCCGCCTACGGCATCGCCGTTGCCACCACCATGGTGGTTGATGGATTGCTCGCCATCGTCGTTATCTGGAAATTATGGCAATGGCCACTGTGGCGAGTGGCGCTGATGATGTTGCCGCTGTCCGTCGTCGATCTCACGTTTTTTTCGGCCAATTTCCTCAAGCTGTTCGAAGGTGCCTGGGCGCCGATCCTGTTCGGCGCCACCATGGTGCTGCTCATTATCACCTGGCGGCGCGGCACCGGTATACTAGTCAAGAAGACCCGGCGCACCGAGGTGCCGATCGATACCCTGTTGCGCAGCCTGGAGAAGAAGCCGCCGCATTCGGTTCCCGGCACCGCGGTCTTCCTGACCAGCGATCCGGATTTTGCGCCGAGCTCGCTGCTGCACAATCTCAAGCACAACAAGATCCTGCACGAGCACAATGTGATCCTCACCATCGTCACCGCGGACACCCCGCGGGTGCCAGAAGAGGAGCGGGTGCAGATCACGCCGCTGTCGAAGCATTTCTCGCGTGTGGCGCTGAAATTCGGCTACATGGAGCAGCCCAACGTGCCCAAGGCGCTTGCGGTCGCCCGCAAGCACGGCTGGCAGTTCGACATCATGTCGACGTCGTTCTTCCTGTCGCGGCGCGCCCTCAGGCCCTCGGCGCAGTCGGGCATGCCGCGCTGGCAGGACCATTTGTTCATCGCGCTGGCGCGGTCGGCGAGCGATGCCACCGATTTCTTCCAGATTCCGACCGGGCGTGTGGTCGAGGTCGGGACCCAGGTCACCATCTGATTGCGCGACAATAAGTCATTGATTTATTTGTCGGAAAGGCTCGCGATTGTGACGCGATTTCCTCATGCTTTGCCCATCTGGTTTGCGTAAATGCCTATATTGGTGAGACGCTATTGACGCTATAAGCCGCGTCCCTCTTAGGTCTTGCAGCGCAAAATCTCAGGTCACAACATGACTGCCGCTGTTGCCGCGGGCTCTGGCCGCACAATCTCGCCGCACAACAGCAACGAGGAACCGGCCAAAGCCGGTTTCTGGGCGCTTACGCTCGGCTGTATCGGTGTAGTTTACGGCGATATCGGCACCAGCCCGCTTTATGCCATGCGCGAATCGGTGCTGGCGGCGGTCGGCCCCGGCAATGCCGCCAACGAGACCGTGGTGTTCGGCATTCTGTCACTGATCATCTGGGCGCTGCTGCTCGTCGTTACCGCAAAATATGTGCTCATTCTGCTGCGCGCGGATAACAACGGCGAAGGCGGCACGCTGGCGCTGATGGCGCTTGCCTCGCGCGCCCTCGGCCGCAGTGCCGGCCTCGTCATTCTGCTCGGCATCATCAGCGGCGCATTGTTTTATGGCGATGCGATCATCACGCCGGCGCTGTCGGTGCTGTCGGCAATTGAAGGCCTGAAGGTGGAGACACCGGCATTCGATCCTTACGTCGTACCCATCACGGTCGTGATTCTGATCGTGCTTTTCTCGGTGCAATCGCGCGGCACGGCCAAGGTCGCTGCCTTTTTCGGACCGGTCACGCTGCTTTGGTTTTTTGCCATTGCTGCCGCCGGCATCTGGCACACCGCGCAATATCCGACGGTACTGCTTGCCTTCAATCCCTATTACGGCATTAGTTTTCTGCTGCATCACGGCATCATTGGCTTTTTCACCCTCGGCGCCGTGTTCCTTGTCGTCACCGGGTCGGAGGCGCTCTATGCCGATCTCGGCCATTTCGGCCGTGGCCCGATCCGCTTTGCCTGGCTGGTGGTGGTGCTACCGGCGCTCACGGTGAATTATCTGGGGCAGGGCGCGCTGGTGCTGGCCGAGCCAAAAGCGATCGAGAACCCGTTCTTCCTGCTTTTCCCGAGTTGGGCCTTGTTGCCGATGGTGGTGCTCGCTACCGCGGCGACCGTCATTGCCAGCCAGGCGGTAATCACCGGCGCTTATTCGCTCACCCGTCAGGCGATCCAGCTCGGCCTGTTGCCGCGCCTGGAAATTCGGCACACCTCGGAGGCGCTGTTCGGACAAATTTACATGCCGCGGGTCAACTCGCTGCTGCTGGTCGGTGTGCTGCTGCTGGTGGCGCTGTTCCGCTCGTCAAGCGCGCTGGCGTCGGCCTACGGCATCGCCGTGACCGGCACCATGGTGGTCACCGCCACGATGGCGATTATCGTGATCTGGCGGGTCTGGCGCTGGCCGCTGCTCGGCGCTTTGGCCTTGATGGTGCCGTTCCTGTTCATCGACCTGACCTTCCTCACGGCCAACCTGCTCAAGGTCGCCGAGGGCGGCTGGATGCCGCTGGCGCTCGGCGCTCTGGTCATGGCCATCATGTACACATGGCGGCGCGGCAGCCGGCTGCTGTTCGAAAAGACGCGCAAGCAGGAAATGCCCCTGCAATCGCTGGTGGCCAATCTGGAAAAGAAGCCGCCGCACGTCGTCCGCGGCACCGCCGTCTTTTTCACCAGCGATCCGGAATTTGCGCCGACCGCGCTGCTGCACAGCCTCAAGCACTACAAGGTCCTGCACGAGAAAAACGTCATCCTCACCATCGTCACCGCCGATACGCCGCGCGTGTCCGAGGACGACCGCGTCAAGATCGCGCCGCTGTCGGCATTATTTTCGCGCGTCACGCTGCGCTTCGGCTTCATGGAAACCCCGAACGTGCCGCGGGCGCTGGCCATCGCGCGCAAGCTCGGCTGGCAATTCGACATCATGTCGACGTCGTTCTTCCTGTCGCGCCGGTCGCTGAAGCCGGCGGCGCATTCCGGTATGCCGCGCTGGCAGGACCGGCTGTTCATCGGGCTCACCCGCGCCGCCAATGACGCCACCGATTATTTTCAGATACCGACCGGCCGGGTGGTGGAAGTGGGAACGCAGGTCACGGTCTAGCGGCTGAAAAGTGAGATGCGGATCGGCGCAGTTCCGGCTAAAACGGGCTGCTCGCATGGAGTTGAGTTATGGCCGATGAAAATCCGCGCGCCGACGAGGTGCAGAATCTGACGCCCGAAGAGGTTGCGCGCGGGCTTGCCGAGGGCCGCATGCTGCTCGTCGACGTCCGCGAGCCGAACGAGACGGCCATCGAGCGCTATCCCGGCGCCGTCATCGTGCCGTTGTCGAGCTTCGATCCGGCCGACATTCCTGACCCGCAGGGCAAGCAAGTGGTTTTTGCCTGCCGCTCAGGCCGCCGCTCGGTCACCGCCGCGCTCGCCGCGCAGGATCAGGGCTTTGCCTATAAGTCGCACCTCGCCGGCGGCATCCTGGCCTGGAAGGCGGCGGGGCTTCCCACCGAAACCTGAAATCAGCCGCGCTTTGCGGGAACATCGTCCTCCGGCCGCCAGCGGCGGTGCAGCCAGAGCCATTGCTCGGGATATTCGCGGATCCAGCCCTCGATCACACCGGTAATGGCCTGCATGGTGCCGCCGATGTCGACGTTTCCCTGTGCGTCGCGGACCGGCGCGATCTCGCCGGTCATTTCGCCGCGAAAGCGGTTTCCCGGCAGGCGGACAATACGCACGCCGTGGATCGGGCAATCGAAATGCTGGGCCAGCCGCGCCAGCAGCGGGTTCGCCCGCGTCTTGCGGCCGAAGAATGTTACTTCGACGCCGCGGACATAGTATTGATCGACCAGCATGCCGACATGGGCGCCGCGCTTGAGCGCATTGGCAAGCTTCACCGGCGCTTCGAGGCTCGTGGGGATGAGCTCGCCCATCGTCGCTTCACGGGTTTCGCGCAGCCAGCGGTCGATGCCGGCAATGTTTGGGCGGCGATAGAGCACGGCGCTGTCGAGCTGGTGCCTGGCGGCGGACAGCGCCGGCAGTTCCCAGTTGCCGAGGTGGGCGGCAAAGATCAGCGCTGGCTTGCCATCGTTGGCGAGCCGCAAAAAACCATCGAGATTTTCCTGCGTGATCTCGATGCGGCCGCTGCCCTCGGGACGCGCGGGCGTGAAATCAAGGAGCCGGTCGAGATTGACAAATTCGGCGCCCATGCGCCCGAGATTGTCCCAGACGCCGCGTAGAATGGCGTCGATCTCGGCGGCCGATTTCGCCGGGAAGGCCGCGGCAAGATTGGCGCGACCGATTCTGTTCTCCGGCAGCAGTGGGCCGAGGCGGCGCATGAACGAGCTGGCAAAATTGGCCAGTCGGTCGGGATCGACACGCCGCAGTCCCTTGAGCAGGCCAAGCGCCAATGCGCCGACGACCGCGTCGCTTGTGCGCTTGGCGCCGCGGCGCAGGCGTCGCTTGGTGCGCCTCAACGCATTTGGCATCAGAAAGTCACGATGACTTTGCCGAACACTTGCCGGCTTTCCAGCCGCGCCAGGCCCCGCTCGAATTCGGCCAGCGGCACTTCGGTATCGATGACGGGCGTGATGCCGGCCGCCATCTTTGCCAGGCTGTCGCGGATATTGCGCAAGGACGAGCCGAACGAGCCGAAAATCTTGTACTGCTGCTGGAACAGCTGCATCAGATTGATGGTGACGCTCGGCCCCGCAGTTGAGCCGCAGGTGACCAGGCGGCCGCCGCGCTTGAGGCAGAACAGCGAGGCGTTGAAGCCCTCGCCGCCGACATGCTCGAACACGACGTCGACGCCCTTCTTTTTGGTGATCTTCCGCGTCACGCCCTCGAAGCGCTCGGTCTTGTAGTTGATCACGTGGTCTGCCCCAAGCGCCTTGGCTTTTTCCGCTTTGGCGTCGTCGCCGACGGTGGTGATGACGGTGCAGCCGATCGCCTTGGCCATCTTGATCGCGACCGAGCCGATGCCGGAGCCGCCGGCGTGCACCAGAATGGTTTCGCCGGGCTTGAGCTTGGCGTTGTCGAACAGCATGTGTTCGACCGTGCCGAAGGCAATCGGCGCGCAGGCGGCATCGCGCAGCGACACCGCCTCGGGCACCGGGACGATAAGGCGCGCCGGCATGTTGATGAGATCGCGGGCAAAGCCGTCGATGTGAAATCCCATGATGCCGCCGACATTTTCGCACAGATTGTCGCGGCCATCGCGGCAAGCCGCACAGGTGCCGCAGGTCAGCGCCCCGTACATCACGACCTTGTCGCCGGGCTTGAAGCCGGTGACGCCGGCGCCGAGCGACGCAATCTCGCCGGAGGCTTCGGCGCCGACCACCAGCGGCAGCTTGCGCTTGGTGAAGGCCATGCCGCGAAAGCCCCAGAGGTCGAGGTGATTGAGCGCCACCGCCTTGACGCGCACCTGCACCTCGTCCTCGCCCGGCGGGGGAGGAGCGGGCACATCGGCAAGCTCGAGCTTGCGGTCGGCGATCAGCGTCAGCGCGCGCATGATGGTGGGCTAGGGCGGAGCAGCGGTCACGCCGGCTCCAGTCCCATCACCAGCGAAACGTTTTGCCCACCGAAGCCGAAAGAATTTGAAATAACGTGGCGCAGTTTGGCGTCGCGCGCCTGGTTCGGCACTACGTCGAGCGGGATCGACGGGTCGGGGATCTCGTAATTGATGGTGGGCGGAATGCGCTGGTGCTGCAGCGTGAGCAACGAGAACACCGCTTCGACGGCGCCGGCCGCCGACAGTGAATGGCCGATCATGGATTTGTTGGACGAGATCGGCACGTCCTTCATGCGCTCGCCGAACACCGTGGAGACGCCGAGGCATTCCATCTTGTCGTTCTCCGGTGTGCCGGTGCCGTGAGCGTTGACATAGTCGATATCCGCCGGAGTAAGTCCCGCATCCTTGATGGCATTGGCGATGCAGCCGATGATCGGCTTGCCGTCGGGGCTCGAGCGGGTGCGGTGGAAGGAATCGGCGAGTTCGCCGCAGCCTTCGAGCACGCCGAGAATCTTGGCGCCGCGGGCCTTGGCCGCGTCATAGCTTTCCAGCACCAATGCGCCGGCGCCCTCGGCCATGACGAAGCCGTCGCGGTTCTTGGAGAACGGCTTGGCGGCAGCCTGCGGCGCTTCGTTGCTGGTGGAGAGCGCGGACAAAAGCGAAAACCGCACCACCGCCTCGGGGTTGATCGAGCCGTCGGTGCCGATGCACAGCGCCGCCTCGGTGTCGCCGCGGCGGATCGCTTCGACGCCAAGCTGGATGGCGCTCGCGCCCGAGGCGCAGGCGGTCGACAGCGAGATCGGCGAACCCTTAGTGCCGAATTTTTCCGCCAGTTCCTCGGCTACGGAGCCGAGCATGAAACGCTGATGATAGGCGGGGTAATCGCCGCTGACGCGCAGCAAGTCGCTGTAGGTGACTTTATCGTTGGCGCCGGCGCGCGCACTGAGCTCGAGCCGCTGCGGCCATTCGATCTCGATCGGCGGCACCGCCAAAAACAGCGGCCCGGGAAAATTGCCTTCGCTGCCGATGCCGGACTCGCCGATGGCCTCTCCAGCCGCCAGTTCGCCCAGCAGCGCGGTGAGCGCCGCCGAACTCGACTGCGCGCCTAAAAAATCGACGGTGCCGGCGATGCGCGTCTTCAGGCTGTCCACGGGAAAGCGGGTAATAGTGCGGATACCGGACTCTCCGGCGCTGAGCTTGGCCCAGTTATCGGTTTTGCCGGCGCCGAGGGAGGTGACCACGCCAACTCCCGTTACCACGATGATCGGCCGGCCCGCACTGTCCTTGGTTGACGCCATATCGGCTCTCCTTCACTCGATCCGCTCGACCAGGGCGAGACCTTCACCGCGCCAATGGCCGACACTGGTCACCAGAACTTGGTGCAATTCCCCGCTCATCGGCCGCTCCAGTCCCGTCGCATCATGCGGCGGAAACAGACTACCATGCGCCACCGCTATTGCCGCCAGCGCCACATTCATGGGGAATTGCGAATCCATCCCGTGACCGAAATAAGAGCCGGTTGCGCGAACGGCAAGATCGCCGTGGGCGGCAAGGAATTCGCGTTCTTCGCCGGTCGCGGGCTCGGTACCGGTGGCGCCGGACAGGGCGGCGACGTGCCCGGAGCGCAGCTTTGGCTTGATCTTGTCCCATAAACCGGCAAGCGCAGCGGCGATGCTCCCCGGCGCGCGCCGGGTGCGTTCGGAGATCACGGCCGAAAGCCGCGCCAGCGGCTTGGCTCCCCGCTTCTCCGCATAATCGCGCGCCTCGATCACCAGAAATGCGCCGAGCGAGCCGGGCACGAAGCCGGGATTGTCGCGACGCTCCCAGACCGGCTTATAGCGGTCCTTCAATACGAAATGGCCGAACTCGTAGAGCAAGATCACGTCCGGCCGCTCGCCATTGAAGGAGCCGCCGACGAGGGCGATGTCGCTCTGCCCGGAGGCAATGCGCGCGTAGGCGATGCGCACGGCGTCGACGCCCGCAGCTTCCTCGCCCATAAATGTGCGCGAAGATCCGGTCACGCCATGGACAATGGAAATATTGCCCGCCAGCAGATTGGACAGCTGCGCCAGGAACAAAGTGGGGCGCAGGTCGCTCATCAATCGTTCGTTGAGATAGGCGGCCTGATTTTGCGCCTGCGGCAGGCCGGAAAGAATACCGCTGTCGGCGGCAATATCGCGCTCGCCGGCGCCGGCGGCGACGATCATGTCCATGTGCGAGAGGATTTCGGTCTTTCCCTTGACGCCCGCGGAGTCGAGTGCAAGCCCGGCCGCGTAGGTGCCGATGCGCTGCCACGGCTCCATCTGCCGCTGGTCGCCTTTTTTCGGAATTTGCGTGTCGAAGTTCACCGGCGCCAGGGGATGCACGACGTAGGGCGCAAAAGTCGTTTCATCCGCGCCGGCGCGGCCTTCCATCAATTTTTGCCAATGGGCCTGTGGACCTTCGCCAAGCGTTGAGACGACGCCGACGCCGGTGATCCAGACCTCGCGTTGGGCCTCAGCCATCCGCCGGCGCCTCGACCTTGAGTCCCAATTCGGCGGCGGTTTTGAGCATCATCTTCGCCATCTCGGCATTGGGAAATTCAATCACCCGAAAAGTGATCGTGGCGTCGCAGATCTGCTTGCCGTCACGCCGGATCGCCGCCTCGGTCATGGCATAGCCGGAGCCGTCATGGAGCAGATGCGCGTCGACCGAGAGCCGCTCGCCGGGGGTAACGAAGGTACGCAGCTTTGCCTCCTTTACCGCGGCGAGAAACGGCATGCGCTGGAAACGATTGAGCGCCACCAGCAGCCAGCCCGACGTCTGCGCCATGGCCTCGATCAGCAATACGCCCGGCATCAGCGGATAGCCGGGAAAGTGCCCTTCGAAGATGGTGCTTGCCATCGGAACAGTGGCCTCGCTGCTGATCTTTCGCTCGGCGAGCTTGAGGTCGACGACACGGTCAATCAGCTGGAAATATTCGAGACGCATTGCTCACGCGTGGTCAGGCGTTAGGCTCCCTTGGCAGCGACAAGTTCGTCGATGCGGGCGCTGAGGTTCTTGAGCACGAAATATTGGTCGGTCGTGGCCTTGCCTTCGTTGACTTCCTGCGTCCACTGCTCGAGCGGCATCTTGATGCCGAAGGCCTTGTCGATGGCGAAGGCGATATCGAGGAAATCGAGGCTGTCGATGCCGAGGTCGTTGATGGCATGGCTTTCCGGCTTGATCGTTTCGCGCGGAATATCGCAGGTCTCGGCGATAATATTGGCGATGGTATCGAAGGTCGAAGACATCCCGTAACTCTCTGATTGAATGGCGGTTCCGGCAAACTTGAGCGACGAAAGCGCCGCGCCCGCGCCAGCCCCATGGCCCGGCCTTCTACCGGTCTTGCGGTCGGCTGCCCGTATAGCGAAGCGGGCGGGTAAGTTCAATGGCGACGGGCATTTAACGGGAAAACGCCGCTGGCCGTCCCACGCCGCTCACCAGCGCTTATGCTCCACCGTCACCGGTGTGCAGCCGCTGCGGCCGGAGAGAACGCAGTCCTGGTTCTTGCGCATGTCCGCCATGGTGTCGGCTATCCACAGCCCGGCGGCGCTCAACGCCACCACAAAGAGCAACGCAGCGCCGTTGATCAGCATCCGGTGCCGGTAGTCGTCGGGGCCTTCGTTACGCTCGTATTTGGCCAGATCCTCGACCGGCGACGGTGCCGGCAGGCGCACATTGCCTGCCCCGGCGCCGCGACGGCGGAA
>Ga0335083_10001717_pt1 | contig 29863 bp, 25 predicted proteins | sample Lox_Sample_42_FD_206716 | JGI IMG/M metagenome (GOLD analysis project Ga0335083, IMG submission 206716) | Soil microbial communities from Loxahatchee National Wildlife Refuge, Florida, United States - Lox_Sample_4.2 | ecosystem: Environmental > Terrestrial > Soil > Wetlands | place: USA...
CAGCGCGCGGATCTGCTCGAGCAGCGCGGCCTCGACCTTGGCCGGATAGCCACCCACCTGCAGCAACGCCAGCACCAGCGAGGTGAATTCGTGTCCCAGCGGAATGCCCGCAAAGCGGACGCCACCCGCGGTGGTGGCGCCGCTCAACGAGAAGGACGGCGTGCGCTCAGGTTCATCGTAGTGCTCGGTCAGGCTCAGCTGGCCCGAGAGCGCGCAGATCTCGCGCAGCAGCTCGAGCATTTCCCGCGACCCGGCACTCCCATCCAGCGCCGCGCGGATGCGCACCGGCTGGTCGATGCGCTGCAGGTAGGCCTGCAGCTGCTGCTTCAGCTCGCCGTCCAGCATGGCGTCAGATCTTGCCGACCAGGCTCAGCGAGGGCTTGAGCGTCTTGGCGCCCGGCGTCCAGCTGGCGGGGCAGACTTCGCCATCGTGGCCGGCGACGTACTGGGCCGCCTGGATCTTGCGCACCAGCTCGGTGGCCGAGCGGCCGATGCCCAGGTCGTGCACTTCGCAGACCTTGATGAGGCCTTCCGGATTGACCACGAACGTGCCGCGCAGCGCGAGGCCCTCGTTCTCGATCATCACTTCGAAGTTGCGCGTGATGGCGCCGGTCGGGTCGCCGATCATCGGATACTGGATCTTCTTGATGGTGTCCGACGCGTCATGCCAGGCCTTGTGCGTGAAGTGCGTGTCGGTGGACACCGAATACACCTCCACGCCCATGTCCTGCAGCTCGGAATAGCGGTCGGCCAGGTCGCCCAGCTCGGTGGGGCACACGAAGGTGAAATCGGCCGGGTAGAAGAACACCACGGACCATTTGCCCTTGAGGTCGGCATCGGTCACGGGGACGAACTTGCCGTTGTGGTAGGCGGTGGCCTTGAACGGCTTGACGGCGGTATTGATCAGCGAACTCATGCTTGGTCTCCAGTCGCGCGGTTGATTGCGGTCTGGAACCATTCTAAAGCCAAATAGTTCGTGTTCTAATCGATTGTTTGATGCGTTCCGATAGACACTGTCTATCCAGGGGCGGGTTCAGGCGGCCATCAGCAGCGGCGCCGGGCGGGCCACGGCGAAGCCCTGCAGGTAGTCGATGCCCATGCTGCGCGCCGCCTCCATGGCGGCGTTGTCCTCGACCTGTTCGGCGATCACCTTGAAGTTCATGGTGCGCGCCAGCCGGATCATGGCGGTGACCATGGCCTGGCTGACCGAGTCGCGCACCAGGTTCCTGATGAACGAGCCGTCGATCTTGAGGTAGTCGATCGCGAGGTTCTTGAGGCTCGAGAACGAACCCAGGCCGCTGCCGAAATCGTCGAGCGCGAAGCGGCAGCCCATGCCGTGCAGCACGCCGACGAAACGCTGCGCCTGCTCGAGGTTGGCGATCACGGCGTTCTCCGCGATCTCGAAGCACACCTGCGCGGGATTGGCGCCCGTGCTGTCGAAACACTCGACCACGAACTCGAGGAACTGGCCGTCGGCCAGCGTCTGCCCGGAGATGTTGATGGCGATGCTGTGCTGGCCGGTGAGCGCAATGGCGCCGCGGCCCAGGCCGGTCAGCGTGGTCTGCACCACCCAGCGATCCACCAGCCCCATCAGGCGGTAACGCTCGGCGGCGCGGATGAATTCCAGCGGTGGCACCTGCTCGCCGGCGTCGTTCTTCAGGCGCGTCAGCACTTCCATGGCCGGCCCTTCGTCGCTGTTGCCGAACGCGGCGACGATGGGCTGCACGTACAGCTCGAAGCGGTTCTCCTTGAGCGCCGACTGCAGCGTCTGCAGCCAGTGGATCTCGCCGGTCTGCCGCGCGTAGGCCTCATCGCGCGCCGAATACACCGCCACATGGCCGCCCTGGCGCTTGGCGACGTAGCAGGCGGAGTCGGCCGCGGCCAGCACTTCTTCCATGGTGCCCGAATCGCGCGCCACCTCGACCAGGCCGACGCTCGCGCCGACGCTGAAGATCTTGTCTTTCCACACGAAGCGGTAGTCGCCCACCGAGCGACATACGTCGTCGGCGATCTGGCGCGCCTTGTCGATCGGGCAGCCCACCAGCAGCAGTCCGAACTCATCGCCGCCGAGGCGCGCGACCGTGTCGCTGTCACGCACCGCTTCGCGCAGCAGCTTGGCGACTTCGCGCAGCAGGCTGTCGCCGGCCAGGTGACCGGAAGTGTCGTTGATGAACTTGAAGCGGTCGAGATCGAGGTAGCACAGCACGTGCGCGCCATCGCCGCGGTGCGCGAGCTCCACCCCTTCCTGCAGGCGCCGCTCGAATTCGCGGCGATTGACCAGGCCCGTGAGCGCATCGTGGGTGGCCTGGTAGGACATCTGCCGCGCCAGTCCGCGCAGCTCGGTCACGTCGTGCAGCATCACCACCGCGCCCACGATGTTCTCGCCGTCATCGCGCAGCGGCGAGGCGGACACCTCGATCAGCCGGTCGCCGCCACCGGACTGCGGCAACACCAGCGCGCGGCGCCCGAGATTCACGGCTGCGGCGCCGCTGAGCGCCTGCCGCACCGGATCCGACAGCAGCCGGCGGTCGGCCTCCTCGCCCAGCTGGATGATCTCGCCCAGCGGCAATCCTTCGACCTGCGACAGCTGCGTGCCCAGCAGCTGCGCGGCCGAGGCGTTGAGATAGTCCACCTGGCCGCTGGCGTCGGTGGTGACCAGCGCTTCAGCCAGCGAATCCAGCGTCAGTCGTGCGCGCGAGCGCGCGCGTGGGTTCAGGCCCGGCAGCGCGGTCATGGTCATCGTCGGATACACCTCGACGCCCACCAGCAGCAGGGCTGACGCGCCCTCGTGGTCGACCACGTACGAGCTCAGCTCCAGCCGCGCCGACTGTCCCTGCAGGCCAAGCAGGTCGACCTCATAACGTTCCGCCGCGGGCTCGCCGATCAGGCGCCGCCGCAGGTTGTCGCCCACCAGTTCCGCGAACTCGGGCGGCACGAGGTCCTCGAGCCGGCGACCGACCAACTCTTCGGCGGGCACGCCCAGGAATTCGGCGAACTGCGCGTTCGCGTACAGGATGGCTTCGCGATGGATCAGCACCGCTTCGTGCACGCGATCGCCGAGCGCGGCCAGCGGCGCGGCGCTCGGCGGCGGCGCGGGCCATTCCACCGGCACGGCCGTGCGCGACAGCAGATGATTGATGGCGGTGGCGAGCGCCGCGACTTCGTGCTGATCGGTATCGATGTCGATGCGATCGCGCAGCGAACCACCGATGGCCACGCGCTGCACCTGCAACGCCATCTCGCGCAGCGCCGCCAGATCGCGCCGCTGCAGCCAGTACAGCACCACCAGCAGCGCCGCCAGCAGGAGCAGCAATACGCAGAAAATTGCAAGCAAGGACATCAGGTGCAGTCCGCCATCCCACCAACGAGCCAGAAAACCGTGCCGGCGATCACGATTTGCAGCATAGCCCACGAGCGTGCCGCAACGGGCCCCGAATTGACCATATCCCGGAGCGATATTATGGCGATCCGGCCCCCGTAACCCTTGGCATCCGGCCCAAAAAACCTTACCGTGCTGGCCTTGGCATTGCCGGATTAAGTCAAGATGGCCTCCGCAGATGACGGTCGGTGAAATCTCTCCCCAGCAGCTCAAGCGACGCCTCGAGGCGGGCGAGAAACCCTGCGTGCTGGACGTGCGCGAACCGTGGGAAGTCGCCATCGTCTCGCTCCCCGGCAGCGTGAACATCCCGCTCCATGAAATTCCGCTTCGCTTGAAGGAACTTGACGCTGGTTCCGAGATCATCGTGATGTGCAAGATGGGCGGCCGGAGCCGCCAGGCGGCGGAATTCCTGGCGGCCCACAACTTCAGCCGCGTCAGCAACCTGACCGGTGGCATCGTTGCCTGGGGACGGGAAGTCGATCCCGCTCTGCCCGATTACTGAACTCAAACCCAAGCCCTGGACGGATACTGATGAAGCTTAAAATTTCGATGGGTCTGGTCGGCCTGTGCGCGGCGCTGCCGGCGGCCGCCGAGAACCTGGCCCAGGTCTACGATCGGGCGCTGCAGGTCGATCCGACCATGCAGGAAGCCAATTTCACCCACCTTGCGGTCCGCGAGAACCGCACCCAGGCGCTGCTCAACATGCTGCCGCTGAATGCCAGCGCCTCCAAGAACTGGAGCGGCATCTCCGGCCAGGGCAGCGTCAACAGCGACGCGCTGGGCACGGTCGACCTGAGCGTGAACCTGTTCTCGTGGGACAACTGGGTGGCGCTCAAGGCCGCCAACAGCACCGTGGCCCAGGGCGAAGCCAACTACGTCGCCGCGCAGGAAGACCTGGTGCAGCGCGTCTGCACGCTGTATTTCAACGTGCTCAACTCGCAGGACCAGCTCAACGCGCAGTTGAGCGCGCTCGCGTCGGTGCAGCGCCAGCTCGAGCAGGCCGAGCGCCGCTACGAAGTCGGCCTGATTGCCATCACCGACGTGCAGAGCGCGCGCGCCTCGCGCGACAGCACCTCCGCGCAGGTGATCGCGGCGCGCCGCACCCTCGCGAGCTCGCACGAGCAGCTGCGCGCGGTCACGGGCGAGAAGTACGAGGAACTCGACGGGCCGGGCGAGAACATGCCGCTGCTGACGCCCGATCCGTCCAGCGAGGACGCCTGGGTCACCTCGGCGCTGAGCCAGAACGCCGCGCTCATCGCCAGCCGGCTGTCGGCCGACATCTCGCACGACAACTACCTCACCGCCATCGGCGGCCATCTGCCCACCATCACCGCGACGGCCTCGCGCTCGTGGGACCTGCAGCATCCCAACCAGAACCAGACCAGCACGGGCACCGGCATCGGCTCGCAGATCGGCCAGGTGGTCAACACGCAGGACATCGTCTGGTCGGTGGGCGTGAGCGTGCCGATCTTCAGCGCGGGCGCCACGCAGTCGCGGGTACGCCAGGCCAGGTACCAGTGGAAAGCCGCCCAGGCCGACCTCGAGCGCACCTCGCGCAGCACCGAGCAGCAGGCGCGCGATGCCTACCAGGGCGTCATCAGCCAGATCGCGCAGGTGCAGGCGCTCAAGCAGGCGGTGCAGTCCAACCAGGTCGCCCTGCAGGCCACCGAAGCCGGCTACGACGTGGGCACCAAGACCGCGCTGGACGTGCTCACCGCCCGGCAGAACCTGGTGACGGCCGAGAGCAACTACTCGTCCGCCAAGTACAGCTACCTCTACAACATCGTCTCGCTGCGGCTCGCGGCCGGCACGCTGAACCGCAAGACCATCGACGAGATCAACAGCTGGCTGCAGGAGCAGGTGGCGGTGCCCACCACGACGCCGCCGGCCCCGAACGGGCCCCCTGACACATCGCCCGCGGGCGAGCCGGCGACCGCTACCCCGGCAACGACGCCCGCGACCCAGCCGGTGGCGCCGACGCCAGCGCCGGCTCCAGCAACGCCATGACGCCCGCCAGGGCGCCGCGGTTGGCCAACACCACCCCGCGCCCTGCTGCGCCGGCGGCTTTCCTGGCCGCCGCATCGCCCAGCCACCGTCGCAGCGCGGCCGCGAGCTGGGCCGGATCGGCCACCAGCTCCAGCGCCGCGACCGCCAGCAACGCCCGCGCGATGTCCGGGGCATTCTGCTGGTGCACCCCGCCCAGCACGGGCAAACCAAGCTGCGCGGCCTCCAGCAGGTTGTGGCCACCCACCGGCGCCATGCTCCCGCCCACGAACACGACGTCAGCCGCGGCGTAGAAATCCTGCAGCTCGCCGATCGTATCGAGCAGCAGCACCTGTAGATCTTCAGGCGCGGCGCCGGCCCCCAGCGTCGAACGCCGCATGAAGCGCAGGCCGGCGTCCTGCAACAGCGCCGCGACCGACTCGAAGCGCGGACGGTGGCGGGGTGCCAGCACCAGCAGGGGCGCGCCCCCCGGCAGGTCCTGCAGCGCGCGCTGTGCCTCGAGCAGGTAGCGCTCTTCCGGATCGTGCGTGCTGCCCCCCACCCACAACGCGCGCCGCGGGGCGAGTTGCGCCCGCAAGGCGGCGCCGCGCGCTTCGACCCCAGGCGGCGGTTCGCGATCGAACTTGAGGTTGCCGGTCACGTGCAGGCGCTGCGGCGGCACGCCCAGCTGGCGGTAGCGATCGGCGTCGGCCGCGCTCTGCGCCGCCACCTCGACATTGGCTGCGAGCGCCGCCCGCAGCAGCCCGGGAAAGCGCTGGTACACGCGCGCCGTGCGCGCCGACAGCCGCGCGCTGGCCACCAGCACGGGCACCTGGGCGCGCGCGCAGAGCGCGAAGAAATTGGGCCACAGTTCGGTTTCGATGACCACGCACAGCGCGGGCCGGTACCGGCGCAGGGCGCGCCGCACGAACAGCGGCAGATCGTACGGCGCATAGCGCGCCGCGACGCGCGCGCCGAACAGCTGGGCCGCGCGGGCGCGTCCCGCCGGCGTGGTGCTGGTGATCACCAGCGCACGCCCCGGATGCCGCTGCAGCAGCGCCTCCACCAGCGGCGAGGCGGCCACGACTTCTCCGACCGATGCGGCGTGGATCCACAGGTTGTCCGCGGCGTCGCGCCCGGAGACCGGCAACGCGCCGCCGCCGCCGAAGCGCTCGCCCCAGCCCTGCCAGTACGCACGTTCGCGCAAGCCGCGCCACAGCACGCTGCACGACACCAGCGGCAACCCCAGCCACAACAGCAGTGTGTAGAGGCGGCGCATGCGTCAGTGACGGCGATTCACGCCGCGACGCGCCCCGCCGCGGGAGTGCCCGTGGCACGCGCCGCGAAGTACCCGTCGAGCAGCGAGGCCCAGTCGCTTTCGCCGAACCGGTCCACGGGCAGGCGCGCCGCGATCTTCTCCAGCGAACGGTGCAACCGCACCAGATTGCCGTCGCACCACAGGCCGGGCCGCGCGAGACGGCCGCGATCGAAATCGATCAGGCTCAACCTGCCGGCGGGGTCGATCAGCAGGTTGTGCGCGTTGAGATCGGCATGGTTCACGCCCGCGTCGTGGAACCGCGCCAACCGCCGGCCGATCGCGATCCACGCGTCCAGCGGCAGCGGCGCCTGGCCGAGCAACGCCGCCAGCGATTGCGTGTCCGTGATGCGCTCGGTGATCAGCGCCGCGCTGTAGCTGCGGCCGTGGCGCAGGTACAGCGCGGCGATGGGCACCGGCACCGACAGGCCGGCGCGCTGCAACTGGTACAGCAGGTGCCATTCGGCGAACGAACGCGTCGCGTCCTCGCCGCGCCACCAGTATCGATCGCGCGACACGCGCGCCATCAGACCGCCACGGCGGTAATGCCGCAGCACGAACTGGCGCCCGTCCGCGTCGATGAACCAGGAACTGCCGCGACCGCCGCTGGTGGGCTGCACGCGGCCGCGCTGCCGCCACCAGTCGGGATGGAACCAGGTGGCCAGCGCATTGCCCGCACGGGAGGCGTCATATAGCATCGCGCCGCCGGCAACGGGCCGCTGTTGCACTTCCGGTCCGACCGGCCAGGTTCCGCTCACAGGCCTGCCCCGCGTTGCGCACCCATGACCGACACCGCCTCACCACCCAGCCAGCTCTGCATTCTGCGTCTCTCGGCCCTCGGAGATACCTGCCACCTCGTGCCGATCGTGCGCACGCTGCAACAGGCCTGGCCCGCGACCCGCCTCAGCTGGGTCATCGGCCGCGTGGAAGCGAAGCTGCTGCGCCTGTTGCCGGAGGTGGAGTTTATCACCATCGACAAGCGCTCCGTCTGGCGCGCGCGGCGCGAGCTGGCGGCCGCGCTCGCGGGGCGGCGCTTCGATGCGCTGCTGCACATGCAGCTGTCGCTGCGCGCCAGCCTGCTGTCGACGGCGATTCCCGCCACACGCCGCATCGGCTTCGATCGCGCGCGCGCCCGCGAGCTGCAATGGCTGTTCACCAACGAACGCATCGAAGCGCGACGCGATGAACACGTGCTCGACAGCTTCTTCGGCTTCGTGCGCGCGCTCGGCATCGACACGCGCGTTGCCGCCTGGACGCTGCCGGTGCCGCCGGCGGATCGCGCTTGGGCCGCGCAGCGGTTGCCGGGCGATCAGCCCACGCTCATCATCAGCCCCTGCTCCAGCCACCGCCACCGCAACTGGCCCGCGGCGCGCTACGCGGAATTCGCGCGCCATGCGCAGCAGCGCCACGGCCTGCGCGTCGTGCTGTGCGGCGGGCGCTCCGGGCTCGAGCGCGACTACGGCGCGCAGATCGAAGCCCTGGCGGGGGTGCCGCTGCTGAACCTCATCGGGCAGGACACGCTGCCGCAACTGCTGGCGCTGCTGGAGCGGGCCACGGTGCTGTTGGGTCCCGACTCGGGACCGGCGCACATGGCGACGCTGGTGGGCACGCCCGTGATCGGCCTGTACGCCGCGACGCGGCTGCAACGCAGCGGCCCGTACCTGTCGCGGCAGTGGTGCGTGGATCGTTACGAGCTGGCGGCACAGCGGTTCCGCGGCAAACCCGCGGCCCAACTGCCGTGGGCGGAGAAAATCGAGGAACCGGGCGTGATGGAACTGATCGAGACCGCGGCCGCCTGCGAGCGGCTGGATGCGCTGCTGGCCGCGCGCTAGCGATACGGCCGGTAGGACTTCTCTTCGATCAGCGAGGAGTTCAGCGCCAGGTTGATGCGCTTCTTGATCGCGGCGCGCTCGTCGTTGATGACGTACACCGCGCGTGCCAGCCTGATGAAATCCGCGTCGAAGCGCTGCTCGGCTTCGAGGTCGCGGATCTGGTCTTCCACGTCCCACAGCCGGCCGTTCACGCCTTCGAGCGCCTGCTCATCCGCCGCCAGCCCGCCGCCCCCGGGCACCGATTGCTTCCAGGTCTGCTCCAGCGCCGCGAGTTCGCGCCGCACGTTCGCGAGCTTGGCCGCATCGCTCATGCGCGCCGATTTGATGCGCAGGATGGTGATCTTGTCGAGCAGCTCGCCCGGGGAGATCGGGACCAGGATGTCTTGCACGGGCGGCCGTCAGCGCTTGAGCGTGTATTCAGCGCCGCAGTACGCGCACTTGGCCGTGCCGGTCTGCTCGATGGGCAGGTAGACGCGCGGGTGGGAGTTCCACAGCGTCATGCCCGGCATCGGGCAGGACAGGGGCAGGTCGGCCTCCGTCACGTCGTAGTGGTGCTGGGCGTTGGCCTGGATGAGTGCCGGCTTGGTCATGGGCGCATTATAGCGTCATTGTCCGGTCCCAGATCGCGATCACCGCGGCCCGCTCGGTCCTGAACACCGTGTCGGGCACCACCGGCCCGGCGCCATCGAGGGCCCGGTGGTGGATCAGCTCCCGGTAGGCCCGGTAGGCGCCGGTCAGCACATCGATGTCCGCCTGGGGCACCAGGTCGGCCGAGGCCACCGATTCGAGCTGCCGGATGGTGTCCGAGAAATGCGCCACGGGCGGGTAGTCCCCCACCCAGCGCAGCGCCCAGTACTGCGCCAGGAACTCGATGTCCGCCACCCCGCCCGGGTCCTGCTTGAGGTCCACCTCGCCAGCTCCGGCCTTCGACAGCTCGTCGCGCATGCGCTGGCGCATGTGGCGCACGTCCTCGCGCAGGCTGGCGAGCTTCACGTGCTGGCTGAGGGCCGCGAGCCGCACCGCCTCGAAGCGCGCCAGCAGCGCCGGGTCGCCGGCCACGCCGCGCGCGTGCAGCAACGCCTGGTGCTCCCAGCTCCACGCCTCGCGCCGCTGGTACTCGGCGAAGGCCCCGATGCTGGTGATCAGCATGCCGCCCTTGCCGCTGGGCCGCAGCCGCATGTCCACTTCGTACAGCCGTCCGGCGGCGGAGTGCATGGTGAGCACGTGCACCAGCCGTTGCACGTAGCGCACGAAGAACACCTGGTTCTCGACGCTGCGCGCGCCTGCGGTTTCCTGGTGCTCCCCCGTGGAATCGTGCAGGAACACGAGGTCGAGGTCCGACGCGTAGCCCAGCTCGATGCCGCCGAGCTTGCCGTAGCCCACGGCGCACAGCTTCACTTCGCGCCGCGCCGCTCCCTCGCCGCACATCGGCGTGCCAAGCTGCCGCACCAGCGACTGCCACGCCATGCGCATCGCGGCCGCGAGGATCAGCTCGGCCAGTTCGGTCAGCCGGTCGCTGACGCGCATCACCGGCAGCTCGCCCGCCAGGTCCGCCACCGCGTAGCGGAACAGCGCGGCGCGCTGGAAATGGCGCAACTGCTCGGCCAGCCGTTCTTCGTCGTCGTCTTCCACCAGCGCGAGCTTCTGCGCCAGTTCCTGCTGCAGTTCCTCGCGCGTCGGCAGCTCGTCCACCAGGCGGTCCTTGAGCAGTTCATCCAGCAGGAGCGGATGGGCCGCGATCTGCGCCGTCAGGAACTCGCCGTGGCGGGCCAGTTCCACCAGCCGCCGCCGCGCCGCGTGGTGCTCCAGCAGCAAGGCGAAGTAAGCGGAGCGCGCACCGATGGCTTCGACGATGCGCAGCAGGTGGCGCAGGGCCTCGAGCGGCTGGGGACCCTGCCCCGCTTCGGCCACCAGCACCGGCAGGAGCTGGCGCAGCCGACGTTGGCCGGTGTCGTCGAGTCGCCGCAGGAAGGTGGAGGCGGCGAGGTCGCGCAGCACCTGCGCGGCGGACTGCGCATCGGCGTAACCCAGCGCCCGCAGCGGTTCGAGCCACTCGCCTGGCGTCGCTTCCGGTCGGGGCCAATCGGCCAGCACCGCTCCGGCGGCTGTGGTTGCTGCGTCCGCCGCGCGCGTTCCCGGCGCCGCGCCCCCCGAAAAAATGATGGCCTGGAAGTGCGCGCTCACGCGCTGGCGCTGCGCCTCCAGCTGGGCGCGCAGCGCGTCCCAGTCGGCGCAATCCATGGCGGCCGCGATCTGCGCCCGCGCAGCCGGCGTTGCGGGCAGCTCGTGCGTCTGGGAATCGGTGCGCATCTGCAGGCGGTTCTCCAGCCGGCGCAGGAAAACGTAAGCCGCCTGCAGTTCCGCGCCCGCGGCGCCCGGCAGCAAACGCGTGGCGCCGAGCGCCTGCAGCGCGCGCAGCAGCGACACCGTCTGCAGCCGCGGATCCTGTCCGCCACGGATCAGCTGCAGCGCCTGCACCACGAATTCGATTTCCCGGATGCCGCCCTCGCCCAGCTTGATGTTGTCCTGCAGGTCGCGGCGCACCACTTCGCGCTCGATCAGGGCCTTCATTTCGCGCAGGCTCTCGAACACGCCGAAATCCAGGTAACGCCGGTACACGAATGGCCGGACGATCTGGCGCCAGAGCGTGCGATAGGCCTCCTCGCCCACCACCGCGCGCGCCTTGACCCAGGCGTAGCGCTCCCAGTCGCGGCCCTGCAGCTGCAGGTAGTCCTCCAGCGCCGCCACGCTCGCCACCAGCGGACCGCTGTCACCGAACGGCCGCAGCCGCATGTCGACGCGGAACACGAAGCCGTCGGCCGTGACCGGATCGAGCAGGCGGATGATCGTGCGCCCCAGCCGCAGGAAGAACTCGTCGTTGCCGAGGCGCTGCGCGCCATCGGTTTCGCCCTGGCGGGTGTAGAGGAACACCAGGTCGATGTCGGAGGAGAAATTCAGCTCGCCGCCGCCGAGCTTGCCCATGGCGATGATGAGCAGCTGCTGCGCCTCGCCCGCCTCGTCGCGCGGCACGCCGTGCACGGCCGTGAGCGCCCGCCACGCGAAATCGTGCGCGGCGCGCAGCGCGTGATCGGCCGCGTCGGAGAGCTGCGCCAGGGTCTGCTGCAGGTCGTCCCAACCCGCCAGGTCGCGCCAGGCGATGCGCACGAACTCCAGCCTGCGCCAACGGCGCAGCTGCGCCATGAAGTCGGCTTCGGCGGCTGCCGCCGGCGACGGCGGCAGGGCCGGCGCCGAGACCCGGGTGGCGGCCAGGCCGTCACGCTGCAGCAACTGCTGGCGCAACTGCCCGTCGCGGTTCAACGCGTCGCGCACGAAATCACTGGCCGCCAGCACACGGGCGGCGCTCGCCTGGACCGCCGGGCTCGCCTGGTCCAGCGAGTGCTGCAGTTCGGGGCAGCGCTCGGCGAGCCAGGCCAGCGAGGGCGCTTCAGGCATGGGACATCAGGCGGCGAGCGGCGTGACGGCGACGCCGACTTCCAGGGTGTGCGACCCCCCGCCCAGCAACACGCCGCGCAGCGGCGACACATCGCCGAAATCGCGTCCCCAGGCCAGCACCACGTGGTCGCGGTCGACGCGCAGGTTGTTGGTGGGATCGAGGTCCACCCAGCCGAACGGCGGCGCCCAGATCGAAACCCAGGCGTGCGAAGCGTCCGAACCGGTGAGCTTGCTGTCGTCCGCGCCGGTGTGGGTGCGCAGGTAGCCGCTGACGTAGCGGGCCGCAAGGCCGAGCGAGCGCAGGCAGGCGATCATGAGGTGCGCGTAGTCCTGGCACACGCCCTTGCGCTCGGTGAACACTTCCACCAGCGGCGTCGCGATCTCGGTGGCACCGGGCGCGTACTCGAATTCGCGGTGGATCTTCGCCATGAGCGCTTCGGCGCCCACCAGCACGGGGGTGTCCGGCGCGAACGCTTCGCGCGCGTAGTCTTCGAACATGCGCTTGATCGGCACGTACGCGGAACCCCCGGCGTAGCGCAGCACGTCGAGCTGCGCCGGCGTCTGGTCGAGCGCGCGATACTGGAGCGCGGCGCGATTGGCCTCCCAGTTCTCGCTGCGTGTGGGATCGATGTCCGCCAGCGCCGAGATTTCCACTTCCATGGTGGCGATGATGTCGAGCGCGCCGTGTGGCCGGTCGAGCTCCAGCCGCGTCACGCCATTGCCGAACGCGTCGAGATGGTCCTCGCGCAGCATGGCCGCCGGATTGACCAGGATGGAGTGGCCGAACGAGCGTTGCCGCTCCGTGACGCGCGGCGTGAGGTGCAGCACCTGGTGCGCGTGGGCCACCTGGCCCTCGTACACGTAGCGCGTCAGGTGGCGCACGCGATAGCGCACCGGCGGCCTCATGTGGTGACCGTCTGCACGGCGCTGTCGACATGCGAGAAATGCCGCTGCGACAGGCGATCCGAGAAATGGGCCGCCGCGCCGCCCAGCTCGCGGATGCTGGCCGCGATCCGCTGGCGCATCTGGGCGCCTTCCGCGCCGCGCTCGTTGGCGGTGGCCAGGGTCACCACGCGCAGTTCGGCCAGCGAGGCGTCGAGCCGTTCCTCGATCGGCGCGCCCAGCTCCTCGTACAGCGAGGCGAGCAGCTGCTTCAGCGCCTGGCACTGGAACGCGAGCCCGCGCGGGTTGCCCTCGTCGAGCACCACCAGCTCCAGCACGCCGGACAGCAGCGGTGCGGCCAGATAGCGGGTGCGATAGGTGATGCTGCTGCTGCAGACGCCCAACAGCCATTCGAGCGTGCCGCGCGCCGGGGCGCGCCCCGAGGCCAGCAGCGCCGCGAACACTTCGCTCAGGAATTGCACGCGCTCCAGCCGCCGGCCCAGCATCAGGAGCCGCCAGCCATTGTCCTGGGTCATGTCATCGAGCGCGAAGCCGCTCAGCGCCGTGAGCGAGAGCAGCAGGCGGTCCAGCGACTCGCCGGGATCGGCATGCGCCGCGCCCGCTTCATGGAACTGGCGCTGCATGAAGGTGATGGAGCGCCAGTGCTCGGCGGACATGCGGCTGCGCGACTGCGTGGCGGACCAGCCCAGCCGGCCGAGGTCCGACGCCAGCCCGAACGTGAGCGACTCGTCGTAGAGATCGGCGGCGGCATCGCCTTCGTCGCCGAGCACGCCCATCTGCTCGCACAGCTCGCGCGCCGCGCGCCACACCGTGCGATCGCTGCGCGTCGCGAGCGTGGCGCGCAGCAACCGGGCCTTGGCTTCGCAGCGCTCCGAGTAGCGGCCCAGCCAGTAGAGGTTCTCCACCAGCTGCGACGGCAGATCGTCGTGGCGGATCTGCCGTCCCACCACCACCGGGGCCGCGCCGGCCCGCGCGTCCTCCTTGCCGAGCACCCACACGTCCTTGCTGCCGCCGCCACGCTGGGTGGACACGATGTTCATCGCCCCCTCGGCCGCGATGCGCGCCAGGCCGCCCGGCATCACGCGATAACCGTCGGCCGTGGCGATGGCGTACAGGCGCAGGCTCAGCGCCCGTGGCGCGAGCCGCAGGCCCGCGCCGGTCTTGCACACCGGCGCCTGCGACAGGCTGACGCGTTCCTGCGCCACGTAGGCATGCGGGCGCGCGCGCAGCCGCTCGCGCATCTGCTCGCGGCCTTCACGATCCAGGTCGCGGCCGAACACCGGCTCGAAGCGCTGGTTGGGGAACACGGGTTTGATCACCAGCCGGTCGAGGTTTTCGATCACGAAATCCAGCGCCGGCGCCTCGCCGCACCACCAGCTCGCCACCGACGGCAGCTGCAGCGTCTCGCCCAGCAGTGACGTGCAGGCGCCCGGCAGGAAGCCCTGCCACGCCGCCGATTCGAGCACACCGCTCCCCAGTCCGTTGGCGAGCACCACGTTGCCGCTGCGCGCCGCGGCCAGCAGGCCCGGCACACCCAGCGCCGAGTCGGCGCGCAGCTCGAGCGGATCGCAGTAGTCGTCGTCGAGCCGACGCAGGATGGCGTGCACACGGCGCAGGCCGGACAGCGTCTTCAGGTACACCATGTCGGCGCGCACGGTCAGATCCTGCCCCTGCACCAGCGCGAGGCCGAGCTGGCGCGCGAGATAGGCGTGTTCGAAGTAGGTTTCGTTGAACGGTCCGGGCGTGAGCACCACCACCAGCGGCATCTCGTCAGCCTCGCACAGCTGCAGCAGGTGCTCGCTCAGTGCGTTGAAGAATCCCTGCAGCGGACGCACCGCCAGCTCGTCGATCAGGCGCGGGAACACACGCGCGACGATCTGGCGGTTCTCCAGCGCGTAGCCCGGTCCCGAAGGCGTCTGCGTGCGATCGGCCAGCACCCACCAGCGGCCATCCGGTCCACGCGCGAGGTCCACCGCGAACACATGCAGCCAGACATCCCCCGGTGGCCGCGCGCCCTGGTTGGCCCACAGGTAATTGGGATGGGAGAACAACAGCTGTGGCGGCACCACGCCCGTGGCCAGGGTCTGCTGCTGGCCGTAGAAATCGCTCAGCAGCGCATTGAGCAGCCGCGCGCGCTGCGCGACGCCCCGCTCGATGACGGCCCATTGCTCGGCGTCGATGAGCAGCGGCAGCGGATCGAGCAGCCAGGGCCGGTCCTTGCCCTGCGGATCGGCGTAGACGTTGTAGGTGACGCCGTTCTCGATGACCAGGCGGCGCGCCAGCTCCACGCCACGCCGCACCGACTCCGGACCGCCCGCCACCAGGTGCTCGAGCAAGGGCTGCCAGTGGTGGCGCACCTTGCCGTTGCTTTCCAGCAATTCGTCGTACCGCTGCTGATTGCCCGGGTAGATTTCCAGTCGGTTCGCCGCCATTGCCCTGTTGCTGCTTCTTATCCGCTGCGTCGCAGGTCCAGAGTAAACGGAAATTCGATGTTGGTCGATTCCGGCGGCACCACCACCCGACCCGGGGTGTGCCCCATGCGGAAGAAGCGCGCCAGGCGGCGGCTTTCGGCTTCGTACGAGTTGACCGGGAAAGTGCTGTAGTTGCGTCCGCCCGGGTGCGTAACGTGGTACTGGCAGCCGCCCATCGAGCGGTTCATCCAGGTGTCGACCAGGTCGAAGGTCAGCGGCGCCTGCACGCCGATATGCGGATGCAGCGCCGAGGCGGGCGACCAGGCGCGATAGCGCACGCCGGCCACGAACTCGCCGGTGATGCCGGTGGGCCGCAGCGGCATGCGTCGCCCGTTGCAGGTCAGCGCGAAGCGATCCGGCGGCATGCCGTCCACTTTCACCTGCAGACGCTCCACCGACGAATCGACATAACGCACGGCACCGCCGGCCCCGCCCTCCTCGCCCATCACATGCCAGGGCTCGAGCGCGTGGCGCAGCTCGAGTTCGAGGCCGTGGGTGGCGAAATCGCCGTGCTTGGGAAAACGGAACTCGAAATGCGGTGCGAACCACGCCAGCTCCAGCGGGAATCCCGCCTGGTTCTGCTCGGTCACCACGTCCCGGAAGTCCTGCTGCACGAAGTACGGCAGCATGAAACGATCGTGCAGCTCGGTGCCCCAGCGCGCGAGCCGCGCGGGCTGGTAGGGTTCGCGCCAGAAGCGCGCCACCAGCGAGCGCAGCAGCAGCTGCTGCGACAGGCTCATCTGCGCATGCGGCGGCATTTCGAAGGCGCGCAGCTCCAGCAGGCCGAGCCGGCCGGTGGTGCCGTCGGGCGAATACAGCTTGTCGATGCAGAACTCGGAGCGGTGCGTGTTGCCGCTGACGTCGATCAGCAGGTTGCGCAGCAACCGGTCGGTGAGCCAGGGCGGCGTATTCTCGCTGCGCGGCGGCACGCGCTGCATGGCGATCTCGAGCTCGTACAGCGAATCGTTGCGCGCTTCGTCGACGCGCGGCGCCTGCGAGGTGGGCCCGATGAACAGCCCCGAGAACAGGTACGACAACGCAGGATGGTTGTGCCAGTACGCGAGCAGGCTGGTGAGCACGTCGGGCCGCCTGAGGAACGGCGAATCGGCCGGCGTCGCGCCGCCCATCACGAAGTGGTTGCCGCCGCCGGTGCCGGTGTGGCGGCCGTCCATCATGAATTTCTCGGTGGTCAGCCGGGTCAGGCGCGCGGCTTCGTACAGGTGCGTGGTGCGCTCCACCAGCTCTGGCCAGTTCTGCGCCGGATGCACGTTGGCTTCGATCACGCCCGGATCCGGCGTGATGCGGAACACCTGCAGCCGCGGGTCGCGCGGCGGTTCATACCCTTCGAGCATCACCGGCAGGTTCAGGTCGGCGGCCGTGGCTTCGATCGCAGCCACGATCTCGAGGTACTCCTCCGTGCGCTGGGTGGGCGGCATGAACAGGTACAGCACGCCATCGCGCGCCTCGGCGCACAGCGCGGTACGCGTGATCCAGCCAGCGGACTGCCCGGCCAGCGGCTGGCGCTGCGCGGCACGTTGCACCGCGGCTTCGGCCGCGACCTTGAGGGCGGCGCGCGCGGCGGCATTGCCCGTGGCGCCTTCCCGCGCTGCCCGATCCGCCTCGCTTTCGGCCCGCAACGGATCGCGCAACTGCTGCACCAGCTGCGCGTGCGCCGGCAGCGGCGGAAACGCCTGCATGGGATCGGCTTCGTGCAGCCACGGGTAATCGGTGGCCGTGACCCAGGGTTGCGAGTCCAGCGGCAGCCGGTAACCCATGGCCGAATCGCCCGGCAGCAGGTAGCAACGCTCGCTGCGCAGGAACCAGGGTCCCGTCTGCCAGGCGTCACCGCCCGCAGTGCGCGACAGCGGCAGCACCTGGCCCGCGATGTGATCCAGGCCCTGGCTGAACACTTTCATCAGCCGTGCGCGTTCCTGCTGGTCCTCGAGTTTCGAATCGAACGGATCGACGTTGCCTGGCAGGCGGCGCTCGCGCCACAGGTAATAGAACACGTCCTCGAATGCCGGGAACACGTACTGCGGGTCGAGACCCAGGCGCGTCGCCACCTGCGCCAGGAACTCGCCGGCCGCGTCCGCATCGGCGCCGCTGTCGTGCTGCTCGTCGGCGATCAGGTCGCGCTCGTGCCAGATGGCGTCGCCATCCTTACGCCAGTAGCAGTTCAACGACCAGCGCGGCAATTGCTCGCCCGGGTACCACTTGCCCTGCCCGAAGTGCACCAGTCCGCCCGGCGCATAGTGGTCGCGCATGCGGTGGTACAGCTCGGCCGCCAGCCTGCGCTTGGTGGGCCCGAGCGCCGCCGTGTTCCACTCCGCGCCGTCGGGATCGTCGGCGGCGACGAAGGTCGGCTCGCCGCCCATGGTCAGCCGCACATCGTCGGCTTCGAGCCGATCGTCCACCGCGTGGCCCAGCGCCTCGATCGCGGCCCATTGCTGCTCGGTGTACGGCTTGGTGACACGCGGCGCTTCCCACACGCGCTGCACGCTCATGGAATGCTCGAATTCGACCTCCGCCTGGTCGACGGTGCCGCTGATCGGCGCCGCACTGCCCGGCTCGGGCGTGCACGCCAGCGGGATGTGCCCCTCGCCCGCGAGCAGGCCCGAGGTGGGATCGAGGCCGATCCAGCCCGCGCCCGGCAGGTACACCTCGCACCACGCATGCAGATCGGTGAAATCCTGCGCCGCGCCGCTCGGCCCATCGAGCGATTTCACGTCGGGCTTGAGCTGGATCAGGTAGCCCGACACGAAGCGCGCCGCAAGCCCCAGGTGCCGCAGCAGCTGCACCAGCAGCCAGGTGGTGTCGCGACAGGAGCCCGAGGCGCGCGTCAGCGTTTCCTCCGGCGTCTGCACGCCCGGCTCCATGCGGATCAGGTAGCGCACATCGCGCGACAGCTGGCGGTTCAGGTCCACCAGGAAGTCCTCGGTGCGCCGCGGCTCACGCGCAATCCTCGCCAGATAGGCCGCGAACAGCGGTGTCAGCGGCTGCTTGACCAGCAGGTAGGGCGCGAGTTCGCGCACTTCCTCCAGCGCGTAACGGAAGGGCGTTTTCTCCGCGTGCGGCGCGAGGAAGAAATCGAACGGATTGAGCACCGCCATCTCGGCGACCAGGTCCACTTCGACGCGGAATTCACGGGTTTTCTCCGGGAACACCAGGCGGGCGAGATAGTTCGCCTGCGGATCCTGCTGCCAGTTGATGAAATGCTGCTCGGGCCGCACGCGCAGCGAGTACGACAGGATGCGCGTCCGGCAATGCGGCGCCGGGCGCAGCCGCACCAGCTGCGGTCCGAGCGCGACATCGCGGTCATAGCGATAGTGGGTGACGTGGTTGAGGGCGACGTGAATGGACATGCATCACATGATGCCTCAAGCGCGGGCGCCGCAACGCAAACGCACACGCGCTGTGCAGCAGGCCTGCGGGCTCACCGGGACGGTGCAAAAAAAAAGCCCCGCAGAGCGGGGCTTGAGGTATTGCGTGGAAACGGGGGGGGTCTTGTTCCACGACTTTCTGGAGTCCGTCCGGCGGGCGCCGGACTTCATCCATGGGTGCCATCTTAGACCTTTCTTTTGGTTTGTAAAGTGAACTGTTCGTTACATTCACATTACCGAGAGCACATACCAGCGCCTTGTGCGACACAAAAGCGGTCGCGTCCAAAAATATCTCCCAAAAACAGCCACTTGCATTACCTTCTGCATTTTTTTACTCGGTGCAAAACTCCATTGCAATCAACTGACAAGCGCTTTTTCTTGCGCTGCAGCACGATTCACACCGGAAATGATGGCCATCACCGAGGCCGTGACGAGGCTGGCGTGGAGCCCCACGCCAAACACCGCCGGAGCGCCCGGCGCGGTCGCGATTTCGACATAAGCCACCGCCTGCGCGCCACTGCCCGCGCCCCGCGAATGCTGCTCGAACGAGACCAGCGTGAGCGATCGCCCGAGCGCCCCGCGCAACGCGTCGACCAGCGCATCCACCGGTCCTGAACCGCGTCCCGCAACCTCCAGCTCCACGCCGTCGCGCCGCAGGCGCAGTTCGAGCCGCTCGCCACCCTCGCCATCGCGCCGCAACTGGTGATCGACATACTGCAGCGGCGCCCCATCCGCCAGATACGCGCCGCTGAACAGTTCCCACAACTGCGCCGCGCTCAGCTCGCGCCCGCTGGCGTCGGTGCGCGCCTGCACGATCTGGCTGAATTCGATCTGCAGGCGCCGTGGCAGCACGAGCTGGTAATCGCGCTCCAGCAGGTAGGCGATGCCGCCTTTGCCGGACTGGCTGTTGATGCGGATCACCGATTCATAGCTGCGCCCGAGGTCGACCGGATCCACCGGCAGGTACGGCACTTCCCACAACCCTGCCGCTGACTGCGCCGCCATGCCTTTTTTCACCGCATCCTGGTGCGAACCCGAGAAGGCGGTGAACACCAGATCGCCCGCGTACGGATGGCGCGGATGCACCGGCAGCTGGTTGCAATGCTCCACGGTGCGCACGATGTCATTGATGGGCGAGAAATCGAGGCCCGGGTCGATGCCCTGGGTGTAGAGGTTCAGCGCCAGCGTCACCAGGTCGACGTTGCCGGTGCGCTCGCCGTTGCCGAACAGGCAGCCTTCGACCCGCTCCGCGCCCGCCAGCAGCGCCAGTTCCGCCGCCGCCACCGCCGTGCCGCGATCATTGTGCGGGTGGACGCTGAGCACGATCGAGTCGCGCCGCGCGAGCCGCCGGTGCATCCACTCGATCTGGTCGGCGTAGTGGTTGGGCGTGCCCAGCTCCACCGTGGCGGGCAGGTTCAGGATCATCCTGTGCGCCGGGTCCGGATCCCACGCATCCACCACGGCGTTGCAGACCTCCAGCGAGAATTCAAGCTCGGTGGCGGTGAAGGTTTCGGGGCTGTACTGGAACACCCATTCGGTCTCGGGATGGCGCGCCGTCAGCGCCTTGATCTGGCGGGTGCTGGCCACCGCCAGTTCGCGCACGCCCTGGCGATCCATCTGGAACACCAGCCGCCGGAAGTTCGCGGCCGTGGCGTTGTAGACATGCACGATGGCGCGTCGCGCGCCCAGCAGCGATTCGATGCTGCGCTCGATCAGCGCCGGACGCGCCTGGGTGAGCACTTCGATGGTGACGTCCTGCGGCACCAGCTGCTCACGGATGAGCTGGCGCACGAAGCCGAAGTCGGTCTCTGATGCCGCCGGGAATGCCACTTCGATCTCCTTGAAACCGATGGCCACGAGCTGCCGGAACATGCGCAGCTTGCGCGCCGCGTCCATGGGCTCGAACAGCGCCTGGTTGCCGTCCCGCAGGTCGGTGGACATCCAGATGGGCGGCGCCGCGAGGCGGCGCGTGGGCCAGCGGCGGTCGGGCAGGTCGACCGCGGTGAAGGGGCGGTACTTGGTCGCAGGGTCTCTCAGCATGGCGCTACTCGCTCAATCGACGGACGGATTTTCCCCGCTGGTGTCGGGGTCTGGGAGTTCCGGTCTGGTGGGCGCCGACCGGTGGCGCGGGGTGGATGCGCCTAGCGGCGCAGCAGCAGCGTCAGCGACCGCAGCGGGCGGCGGTCGGCGGGAGCGGGAACGAGCATGCGCGAAATCATTTCGCTTGCAGCCTACCACAACACTTGTCAGGAACGGCAAGCGTGTGGTTATCATCCTTGGCCGCGCAGCTGCGCGGCTTCAATCATCCGGAGGGCAACGTGGACGCTGGCTATCGCGGATCCTTTGTCTGGCACGAACTGATGACCGCCGATCCGGCTGGTGCATCGGCCTTCTATTCCAAGCTGATCAAGTGGAAAGCCGAGCCCTGGGACGCGGATCCCAGCTATACGCTGTTCATGGCGGGCGGCATGCCCATCGCCGGCGTCATGAAGATGACCGACGAGGTGCGTGCCATGGGCGGGACGTCGAACTGGCTGGCCTATATCGGTACCCCCGACGTCGACGCCACGGTGAACGCGGCCGTGAAGCTCGGCGCCAAGGTGATGAAGGGCGGAATGGACATCCCCAAGGTCGGGCGCATCGCCGTCCTCATGGACCCGCAGGGCGCCTGTTTCGGCGTCCACAAGCCGGCGACGGAAATGCCCGCTCCTGCTGCGCCGCTGCCGGGCGATTTCTGCTGGCACGAGCTGGCCAGCGCCGATCCCGAAGCGAGCCTGAAGTTCTACGGCACGCTGTTCGGCTGGACCGAATCGCGCCGCATGGACATGGGCGCGCATGGCACCTATTACATCTTCGGCAAGGGTGGCAAGGATCTGGGCGGCCTGTACAAGAGCGCGCCTGACGTGTCCGGCCCGCCAGTCTGGCTTTCCTATTCCGATGTCAGCGACGCCAGGCAGGTGGCGGGACTCATCAAGGCCTCGGGCGGCCGCGTGACCCAGGAACCGCACCAGGTGCCCGGTGGCGGCTGGATCGTGATGGGGGTGGATGCACAGGGCGCGTCATTCGCGGTACATGAAGCGCCACCGGCGGCCAAACCCGCGGCAGCGCCGGCCAAGCCGGCGGCGGCCCCGAAGCCCAAGCCCAAAGCCAAAGCCAAAGCCAAAACGAAGACCAAGGCCAAGGCCAAGCCGGCCATGAAGCGCAAAGTCGCGGGCAAGTCGAAGCCGGCGAGCAAGCCAAAGCGCAAGGGCGTGAAGCCGCGGGGGAAGAAGAAAAAGGCGGCCATGAAGCGCCGTCCCGCCCGCAAGGCCGCGGCCCGGAAAAAATAGCCCGACGGCAGCGGGTGGAGTCTACGTGGCGGCCAGCAATGGCCGCCGCAGCAGCAGCCCCACGCCCATCACGATCGCCACGGCTGCCAGGTGCAGCGCGAGATCGATCACGGTCACGTCGAAAGGATGGAAGAACTGCAGGATGAACGCTGCGGTGGCCGCCACGCCGAGTGTCCCCAGCGCCGCCACGGGCAAGGGAGCCAGCGGGCGGGCGTGCCTCAGCATCCAGAACAACCCGGCCGCCATGGGCACGCTGGCGCCGGCGATGAACATCAGGCAGTGCACGCTATCGCCAAAAAAGCCGGCGGGACCGTGCAGGCTCAGGCCGTTCTTCAGGCAGCCGAGGCCGCTCGCTCCCAGCCACAGCAGCAACGGCGGCACCGGCAGCCAGGCCCAGCGCGAGGAGCGTCCCGGCACCGACAGGATGAAAGCCGCGAAGATCGCGGCCACACCCGTCAGCGCCGTCGCCAGGCATTCCAGCGCGATGCGCGGCTGCGCCAGCCGCTGCGCCACGATATCGAGATGCGCGAAGCGCAGGATGAGCGCGAGCGCCACCAGGGCCACGACCAGCAGCCAGCGCAGCGCGCGCCGCGCCGGGGGCGCCAGGCGCCGCACAGGCCGGAGTTCCGCGCCCAGCGAATCGATCAGCCGCTCCGTTTCGTCCAACGCTTCCACCTCAGCTGTCATCCTTTCGGCTCATCCAGCCCACCGCTCCCGAACAGCGCACGCAGCGACTTGAGGGCGCGGTGGGTGTTCACTTTCAGCGCCGCCACCGACTGGCCCGACGCCGCAGCCGCCTCCACCAGGCTCAATTCCCTGAGCTTCAGCGCCTCCAGCGCCTCCCGCTGCCGCGGCGGCAGGTGTTGCAGCAACGCCTCGACCTCCTGCGCGGAACGCACGCCGTCCATATCGTTATTCGCGGCGGCATCGCCAAAGGTTTCATAGACGCCCGCCTCCGGGGTCTCGAACCGCGCGATGCGGATGCGGCGCCGCAGGCCATCGATGCCACGCCGGGCCGCAATGGCCGCCAGCCAGGGCAAGAACGCCCGCGCCGGGTCATACGTCTGGCGTACACGGTGCACGGCCAGCAGGGTGTCCTGGACCATCTCCTCGATGTCATGGTGGTTGTTGCAGTGACGCCGCACCAGCCCGCGCACGAACGGCGTGATTTCGCGCAACAGCCGTTCGTAGCTGCGACGATCACCCGCCTGCGCCGCCACCATGAGCTGCGCCCAAGCCTGATCCCTGGCGTCGAAGGTAGATTCGGTCGGCACGATCGGCAGTGTAACCTTTTCGCGGCGATGTCGAACTTACCCGTGTAGCCCGGATACCAGGGCTGGCTTCTTCCGTCACAACTCCAAGGGGAACATCATGAATCGCTATGCACTGGCTGCTTCGACTTTCACCGCCGCCCTGGGCCTCGCCGTCGCGCTGCAGGCGCCGGTCCGTGCCGCGGAAACGCCGCAGGTGGTGAAGGACAACATGGCGCGCGCCATGAAGGACAAGCTCGAGAAGTGCTACGGCATCAATGCCGCCGCCAAGAACGATTGCGCCGAAGGCGCGCACTCCTGCGCGGGCCAGGCAACCAGCGCGCGCGATCCGAAGTCGTTCGTGCTGCTCCCGGCCGGCGATTGCGCCAAGATCGCCGGCGGCTCGATGAAGGCGATGTAAGGCGAAGCGCTTGGTCGACGCCGCCCACAGTGCCAGCCAGGACGTCCTGATTCCCGCCACCGCGGGCATCGGGCTGCGCTTCCCGCATCACGAGCAGGTGGTGCAGACACGACCCCCCGTGTCCTGGTTCGAAGTCCACGCCGAAAACTATTTCGGCGGTGGTACCGTGCGGCGGCATCTCGACGCCGTGCGGCGCGACTATCCGGTCGCGTTGCACGGCGTCGGTCTTTCGCTCGGCAGCGCCGAAGGCCTGGACCTGCGGCACCTGGCGCGCATCGCGGAGCTGGTGCGGCAGCTCGAGCCGGGACTCGTGTCCGAGCACCTGTCGTGGAGCGTGGTCGGCGGCCAGTACCTGGCCGATCTGCTGCCGCTGCCCATGACCGAGGAAGCGCTCGATGTGGTGTGCCGTCATGTCGTGCAGACGCAGGACACCCTGCAGCGGCGCATCCTGGTCGAGAACCCTTCCACCTATCTGCAGTTTCCGCATTCGACGATCCCGGAGTGGGAATTCATGGCCGCGGTGTCCGCGCGCACCGGCTGCGGCATCCTCTGCGACGTCAACAACATCTTCGTGAGCGCGAGCAACCATGGCTGGGAGCCGCAGACCTACCTCGATGCCCTGCCTGCGGCAGCGGTGGGCGAAATCCACCTCGCCGGCCACGCGGTGCGTGAACTGCCCGACGGCCGTACGATCCGCATCGACGACCATGGCTCGCGTGTCGCGCCTGAAGTGTGGGCGCTGTATGAAAAAGCGCTGCGCCGCTTCGGCGCCACGCCGACGCTGATTGAATGGGATACCGAGATCCCCGCCTTCGAGGTGCTGGTGGATGAAGCCGCGCAGGCCACGGCCGCGCTCGCAACCTTGACGCCCGCCCATGCCAACGCTGCTTGAGACACAACGCGAGCTGCAGGGTCTGCTGCTGGGCGATGAGCCCTTGCCGACGCAGCCGCACTGGCTGCAGCGCCTGTCGATCTACCGCAATACCTGCTTCAGCACGCTCGTCAGCGCGCTGCGCCTGTCCTTCCCGGCCGTGCAGCGGCTGGTGGGCGACGAATTCTTCGAGGGCGCCGCGCGACAGTTCATCGCCGCGCAACCACCCACCAGCGCCTATCTGAATGAATACGGGGCGCGGTTCCCGGCGTTCCTGCGCGGCTTCGCGCCGGCTGCGGGACTGCCGTACCTGGGTGACGTGGCTGAACTCGAATGGGCCGTCAACCGTGCGCTGCATGCCGAAGACGCGGCGGGAATCGGGCTCGCGCAGCTCACGGGGCTGGGTGAGGCGGCGCTGCCCCATCTGAGGTTCGTGCCGCATCCTGCGCTCACGCTGCTGCAGCTCGCGACGCCCGCGGACGTGATCTGGAATGCGGTGCTCAACGCGGACGACGCTGCGCTGGCAGCGCTGACGCTCACCGGCGACGCGGTGCTGCTGCTGGTGGAGCGCGATACCACCGGCGTGCAGGTGCGGCGGCTGCAACCGGAAGCGTGGCAGTTCACGCGGTTGCTGTGCGAAGGCGCGCCGCTGCATGCGGCGCTGGCCGGCGACGCGGTGACGTTGCAGGCGCTGCTGGCCGATCACCTGGTGCGCGGCCGGTTCGTGCAGTACCGACAGAATCCATGAACGATCGCAGGGGAGTAGGCACATGACTGGCTCATCATTCAACGCCCGCATCGGCAGCGTCATCGCGTGGCTGGATCGCGTGCCCTACACGCTGCTCGCGCTGCCGCTGCGCTTCGCGGTGGCGACGGTGTTCTGGAATTCTGGCCAGACCAAGATCGCCAACTGGGACGCGACGCTGCAGCTGTTCGAGGACGAATACAAAGTGCCGCTGTTGCCCCCGGACCTGGCGGCGCACATCGGCGCGACCATCGAGCTCACCACGCCGGTGCTGCTGGTGCTGGGCTTCCTGACGCGTCCGGCTGCACTGGTGCTGCTCGGCATGACGACGGTGATCGAAGTGTTCGTGTATCCGCAGGCCTGGCCCACGCACATCCAGTGGGCGGCGATGCTGCTGGTGCTGGTGTGCCGTGGCCCCGGCAAGCTGTCGGTGGACTACCTCATCCGGCGGCGGTTCGGCCCGCAGCCTTAGCGCCAGTGCCGCTCCAGCGCCAGCTTCTCGGCCGCCGCGTCGAGCGGCTCGCCCTCGATCTGCTCCGTGACGCGACCGAGCACGGCGGCCGGCAGTTCGCTGCCGGCCTGCCGGAAACCGCCACCCTGCGCCGGGCCTGTGGCACTCAACACGTCGACCCGCCAGTCGTCGCCGCGATGGCAGGCGACGCCCGCCATCGAACCCGCGTCGCTGATCACGAAAGTGCGGCAATATTCGCCTGCCTTGTCGCGGAAACTCGCGTTGAGCTGGATGGCGGTGCCGGTTGCGCCCGATGGCTGTGAATCCAGCGCGGCAGTCAACGCGCCGCGCGCCAGCAGCTGACCGGAGCGGTTGCCGATCAAACCGGCGTCCCGGCTGTTCATCGCCAGCATGCCGATCACTCCGCCAATGGCGAGGCTCGCGGCCACGGCTGACACTTGCGGCCACGCCCAGCCACCCGGGAGCCGCGCGCGCTGCCGATCCAGCCACTGGCGCAGTCCGCCGCGCGGGTGGGCGCGCGCCGCCTGCCCGCGCACCGCGGGCGAGCGCGACGTCGGCGTGGAGGAGGCGTTCGATTGCAGCGCCTGCAGCAACCGCTCCGGCACCGGCTCGCTGAGCACGCCATCGAATGCAGCCCGCAGGCTGCCTTGCAGCTTGCGATGCTGCGCGAGCCGTGCGGCCAGCGCGGGATCCGCGGCCACGGCGCGTTCGACGGCGGCGCCCTGCTCCGCATCGAGCTCGCCGTCCGCGAAGGCCATCAACAGATCGTCATCCACTCGCATGATTCGCTCCCGGCGCACCGCCCAGCAACTGCTGCAGGGCTTCGCGCCCTCTCGCGAGGCGGCTGGTCAGCGTTCCGATCGGGACCTGCATGACCTCCGCCGCCTCCTTGTATGAAAGCCCCTCCACCAGCACCAGGCTCACCGCCGTGCGCTGCTCTTCGGGCAGGCGCGCCATCGCCGCCTGCACCGACAGCGCGTCGGTGAGCGCGTCGCCGCCCTCGCCCGGCACGAAGTCCGCGAATTCGTCGACGTCCAGCTGGGCGCCACGGCGACGACGCGCGCGGACTTCGTCAATCCAGGCGTTGCGCACGATGCGGTACATCCAGCGATCCAGGCTGGTGTCCGCCTGCCACTGCGCCTGGTGTTGCAGGGCCCGCTCGATGGCGAGCTGAACCAGGTCGTCCGCGTCGGCCTCGTGGCGCGTCAAGGCGCGCGCGAAACGCCTCAACCTGGGCAGCAACCCGAGCAGTTCCTGTCCCATGTCACTCAAACGACGCACCCCCTGGTTTTCTTCCATAACTGGTTCACAGACACGGACGGATCCGGCGGCTGCGACGTTATCATGACCATGCAGATGAAAAAGTCAGCCCTGAGGCACATTGCGGGAGTGGCCCTGGCCGCCACGGCGGCCATGGGCGCCACCGTCGCTGCCGCGGCGCAGCTTGCTGTGCCCACACTGCCGGCCTTGCCCGTGGCGCCGGCGGTAGCGGCTGTGACGGCGCCCCTGGGCGCGGTCATCGATACGGCGAATTCGCAGCTCAGCAGCACGGCGCAGGCTGCCCGGCGGCTCACGCAGATCCGCACCTTGCTGGCGAACAACCGCACGACGCTGGAAGCCGATCCTGCCGGCGCACCCATCCTGAGAAGCCAGATCGTCGCGGTGTCGCCCAGCGACGCGGCGCTCACTGCGGCGCGTGCCGCGGGCTTCACGACCCTCGACGATCAGACACTCGACGGCGTGGGCCTGCGCATGGTCACGCTGCAGGTCCCTGCTGGCCGCGGGACCAACGCAGCGCTGCGGCAACTGCGCAGGCTGGATCCGAACGGCAGTTACGACTTCAACCACGTGTACATGCCCTCGGGCGAATCCGCCGCGAACGACGCTGCGACGCCGGTGACTGCCGCGCCGTCCGCTGCAGTGACAGCCAACGCGCAGCTGCGGATCGGACTCGTCGACAGCGGCGTTGAAACCTCGCATCCAGTGTTTGCCGCTTCGAAAGTGCAGACCTGGGGCTGCAACGGACAATCCCTGCCCACGGCGCACGGCACCGCGACGGCATCGCTGCTGATCGGCAACGCAGCGCATTTCCACGGCGCGGCGCCCGGCGCGGGACTGCTGGCGGCGGATGTGTATTGCGGTCGGCCCACGGGGGGCTCGGTGACGGCGATCGCGCAGGCGCTGGCGTGGCTCGCGCAGCAACAGGTGCCGGTGATCAACATCAGCCTGGTGGGCCCCGCCAATGGACTGCTGGAGCAACTCGTCAGGCGCCTGCTGGCCAGCGGTCATCTGCTCGTAGCCGCCGTCGGCAACGATGGACCGGCGGCGCCACCACTGTATCCAGCTTCGTACGCGGGCGTGATTGGCGTCACTGCGGTCGATGCGCACGATCACGTGTTGCTCGAAGCCGCACGCGGCAGACAGGTGAGCTTCGCCGCACCGGGCGCCGACATGGCAGCCGCTGCGCTGCTGTCAGGTTATGCATCCGTGCGCGGCACTTCTTATGCGGCGCCTGTGGTCGCAGGCCTGCTGGCGCTGCGCATGGGCGATCACCCCGATGTCGGCAGTGCGCAGAGCGCTGTGCAGCAGCTCGCCGCGCAGGCCGTGCACGCAGGCTCGAAGGCGCGGGACAACACTTATGGATACGGCGTGGTGGGCGAACTCGCACGCGTCGCGCCCAGCGCCGCATTGGACATAAAACAGCCATAGGAATTTTCCGGCCGGGGGAAGAAACCGCCGCCCCCGGGCGTTGTACCAGCAAAGGCCACGGATTGTCCGCGGCTGGTCAACCGGAGAATCATCATGAAGACTCAGAACCTCAAAGCTTCGCTGCTCATCGCCGCCACGTTTTCACTGGGCTCGATGGCGCACGCCGGCGGCCTGATCGGTGGCATCGCGGGTGGCGCGACCAACGGCCTGGCGGGCGGCGGCGCGCTGTCGGGCGGCTACAGCCAGGGCGTGCTCTCGGGCGCGGCCAACGGCAACATCGCCGCATCACCGACGCTGGACACCACGCCCGTCACCAACACGGTGGGCAGGGCGCGCGACAGAGCGCAGGACACGGCGCAGGCCGCCAGGAACAAGGTGCAGTCCACGTCTGACACCGCCAAGTCTGCCGCTGCGAACTCGACCGCCCAGGGCAGCACGGCCGTGAACGGCGCCTCCGCCACCTCCAGCGCCGGCGCGAATGGCGCTGCCGACGGCGCCGCCGGACTCGACTCCTCCTCCCTGTCCGTAACACCTCAGCTGGGCGCCGCAGGTTCGGCGAGCAGCGGTTCGGCCAGCGGCTCGACGGGCAGCACCACCAGCGGCGGCGCTTCCGCCAGCCATGGCCAGAACGCCGGGGCTGCCGCCAACCAGAGCAGCAAGTAGCCCGGCATGGTCGGTGCGAAGGGGCGGCGGCAGGCAACTGCCGCCGCACTTTTTCCGGGGGCACCTTGTCAGGAACCAGGGCCCCAGTTGCGCAGCGTCTGCCGCTGCCGGATGCGCGAGACGTCCATCAGCATCCGCCCCGCCCAGCGATACACATTGTTCTCGGCCACCGTGCGCCGCATGAGCTGCATGCGCTTGCGGCGTTCGTCGCGCGGCATGTCCAGCGCCGCGAGGATCGCGGTGGCGGTCGCGGTGACATCGAAGGGATTGACCAGCAACGCCTCCACCAGTTCGCGCGATGCGCCGGCGAAATTGCTCAGGATCAACACGCCGTCTTCATCCTCGCGCGCCGCGACGAATTCCTTCGCGACCAGGTTCATGCCATCGTGCAGGCTGTTGACCAGGCAGAAATCGGCGGCGCGATACAGCTCGAACACCTGCTCGGGCTGCTGGTGCTCGCCGATGAGCAGGATGGGTTTCCATTCGGGTGTGCCAAACTTGTCGTTGATGCGTTGCAGCTCCGCCAGCGTCTGCTGTTGCAGGGCCTGGTAGGCGGGCAGCTTGCTGCGCGAAGGCGCCGCCACCTGCAGGAAGCTCAGCTTGCCGCGCCATTTCGGATTCCTGTCGAACAGCGTTTCCAGCGCCAGGAAGCGTTCGATGATGCCCTTGGTGAAATCCCAGCGCTCC
>Ga0335083_10001719_pt1 | contig 29831 bp, 22 predicted proteins | sample Lox_Sample_42_FD_206716 | JGI IMG/M metagenome (GOLD analysis project Ga0335083, IMG submission 206716) | Soil microbial communities from Loxahatchee National Wildlife Refuge, Florida, United States - Lox_Sample_4.2 | ecosystem: Environmental > Terrestrial > Soil > Wetlands | place: USA...
GCCGCTTAAGCTGGTTGCCCTCCGGAGGTCTGCTCGCTACGGCATGATGATCGGCTGTGCTGCTTCGACTGGCCTATCTGGCTGTGACGAATGTGTTCGCGTTACTGCGGCTTCTTCTGGTTAGCGACCGGGACAAGGACGTGGAGATCCTGGCGCTGCGTCATCAGATCGCGGTCCTGGAGCGGCAGCTTGGTAAGACCCGGCCGCGGTTCTGCCCGGCCGATCGGGCGTTCCTGGCCGCGTTGCTGCACCGCCTCCCGAGGGACGTGCTTGGCCGATTCCGGCTGCTGATCCGGCCAGAGACGGTGCTGCACTGGCACCGGGACGTCTTGGCGCGCCGCCACGCGGCCCGGTCTCGCCCCGGCCGTCCGGGCCGGCCGCGCACCGTCCGCTCCGTCCGCCTGCTGGTGCTGCGCCTGGCGCGGGAGAATCCCGGCTGGGGCTACCGGCGCATCCACGGCGAGCTCCTCGTCCTCGGCATCAAGGTCGCGGCCTCCACCGTTTGGGAGATCCTGCAGCAGGCCGGGATCGATCCGGCACCCGAACGGACTTCCTCTGCCTGGGCCAGTTTCCTCCGTTCCCAGGCCGATGCGCTGCTCGCCTGCGACTTCTTCGAGACCGTCACCCTCAGCGGCGCCCGCCTGTATGTACTAGGGATCATCGAGCACGCCAGCCGACGGATCCGCATCCTGGGCGCGACCCCTCCTCCCACTGCATGCTGGGTTGTCCAGGCCGCGAGGAACCTTGTCATGGATCTCGAGGATGCCGGGAGCCGGGCGCGGTTCTTGATCCGGGACCGCGACGGCAAGTTCCCCGCCCTGTTCGACGCCGTGCTCAAAGACGCTGGCCTCGAGATCGTGCTCAGCGGCGTCCAGATGCCGAGAATGAACGCGATCATGGAGCGATGGGTACAGACCTGCCGCCGCGAGTTGCTCGACCGGACCCTGATCTGGAACCAGCGGCACCTGCTCTACGCACTACGCGAGTTCGAGAACTTCTACAACGCGCACCGGCCTCACCAGGGAATCGCCAACGCCCGGCCACTGCGCGCACTGCCCTCACCGATCCCCGAGCCGGGCGTCGCCACCTGCCTCCGCATCCACCGAGGAGACCGCCTCGGCGGCATCCTCCACGAATACCGGCACGTCGCTTAACCTGCACGGATGAGATTTTCGGCAAGCACAGGGCCGGCTGTGACTACGAACGATCCAGAGCGCACCTGACGTGTAAGGCCAAGGTGCCGATGAGATCCAGCGCCGGACCTGCAGCGCCCACCTGGCCATGGACGCGCGCAGGAGATGTTCCTCCAGCAACGGTCCGGGTAGCCAGCGACATTGCGCTGCGTCCACCGCGAGTAGGCCGGCGAGGACGGCCGCGTGCTCGGGCGCCAGCTCCGGGGGTAAGGCCACCTCGGCTCGCCCGTCGTCACCTCGCATGCCCAGTCCCGGGCGACGCCGTCCCGTCTCGATCCCGCACCACCACCGGTGCTGACGGTTGAGCCGGTCGAGTTGGCCCACGTGTGAGGGGCGGACCGGGCGGATCTGCAGAGTGAGTTCAGGTGACTCACCGTCCGCGCTTCGGACCAGCAGGTCGACGCCTCTGACGACCGATGCACCATCCGACGCCTGAAGGGTCCCAGACCTGGACCTCGTTCGTCTCCTCGCGGATCAGACCCGAATCGTGGTGGGCCAGGAGCCTCGGCTCCTGACTCATCTCCTCACCGGACGACGATCGGGCTCGTCCGGATGATCAGCCGGATCGGCCCGGACCCAGTGAAGTCCTTGACCTCAGGCGGGATGCGGTGCCCGGCGGGCAGGCCGGACTCGTCGAGCAATCGCGTCGCAGCCGCCTCCGCCGCCAGCTGTCCGGGGCCGCCGAGCCCGATCCAGCCCTGATCGAACCAGAGCACGGTCCCGGGGAAGGACGCGTTCTGCGCCAAGTGCGCCTGCACCTTGGCCCGCACGGCGTCCAGATCGGCCTGATCCGGCCCGGTGGAGCGGAACTGGAGTGTGCCGAGCCGGCCGACCCCACGGGCGATCAGCGCGTCCATGTCCGCGATCCGGCCATCCTGGAAGGCCTCGAACAGGTGGGCCTCGTCGGTCAGCTCGAGCCCCTGGATCACCGCGACGACCTCGATCGGCCCTAGTGGCGGCGGTGGTGGCTTGGGCACGGACACAATGAACAGGCGCGCCCCGCAGGGGCCGGTGAAGCCCACGACCGCGTCCGGCTGCCGGTTGCCCGCGAACGCCGCGCCGTCCAGGATCGCCGTCGCCGCGGAGTCCGCGACCACCTGGCCCGGCCCGCTGCGGTCCGGCCAGCTCTCGGCCAGCCATACGATCGAGTCCTCGGCGACCCGGTTCTGGACGATGTCGAGCACCTGGGACGTGACCTGCTGGACGGCAGCCGCGTCCGGGCCGTCGACCGTCAGTGGCACTGTGCCGAGCACGCCCAGCCCGGTGGCAACCAGTTTGTCGACCGCAGCGGTGTTGCCGGCCATGAACGCGTCCACCAGCGCCGCTTCCGGTCCCTCCTGGCTGCGATTGATCCGGACCACAGTCATGCACCCGAGCGACCGGGGCGCGCAGAAGAAGCCGTAGTTGCCGAAGGACGCGAGGAAACGGCGGTGTGCCAGCTGGTCGATGGTCACCGCGCCACTCCCGGTCACCGTGATGTCGGCCAGGACGACCCACGGCGAGCAGGCGCAACCGGGGCACTCCCGGCTGCCGTGCTCGCGGATCGACGCGCTGCAGCTGAGCGCCTCCTGGAGGCGGTCCTCCGCGCGATCGCCGGCCTGTTCGGTGTAGGCCGAAGGCAGGGCGTCGAGCAGGGCGAACGCAGCTCGCTCGGCGATCCGGCTGTACTCGCAAGCGGTCTCGTCATCACATCCGCAGCCGCAGGACGCCGTCCGCACCGGCCGGGTCATCGCCTCGTCGTAGCGGACCGCCAGGTAATAGGTCGCCGCCGGGTCGCGCCGCTGCCGCACCGGCGCGCACCAGGGGTCGAGCGGGCTGCCTCCGGTGCTGCCCTGCTCACCGGCTCGCACGTCGACCGTGGTAGCTGCCTCCACCACGATCTCGTCGCCGCTGGGCGCGAGCGCATGGCCGGGTCCCACCTGGACCTGCCACGGCACCGGCCTGCCCGCGGAGTCCAGCACCGGCGTCACGGTCAGGCCGCAGTCCACGCCCCATCCGTGCAGCAGCCGGTTGTGCCGGCGCATCCGTTCGAGCACCCAGGTCTGCGTGTCGGTCAGATCGCGCGGACCCACCAGCTGCCCGGCGAACCACCGCGGGCGCTCGCGCCGGGCGACCGAACCGCAACCGCAGCTGCCGCTGCAGCTGCCCCCGCAGCCGCTGGCCTCCGAGTGCAGCTCCACAGCCGCACCGGACGACGCGCCGCCGCAGCCGCAGCCGCGTTCCACAGTGAGCCGTACCGCTTCTCGCGCTACCGTCATCGTCTTCTCCGTGGTCATCGCGGATGTCCTTCTGGTCGGCTTGGTCAGAGTTCGTGGATCCCGGTCACGGCGAAGCCCCAGTGGGCCAGGCCGCCGGCCACGCCGTCGAACAGCGTCCGGCCCGCCGAGCTGATGGCGTTCAGGGTGGGCAGCTGGGCCGGGACGCCGCCGGACCAGATCGTGAACAGGGTCTGCGAGTCCAGCCGGGTGCCGGTGAAGTCGGCGTCAAGCAGCACCTGTGGATCTGCCTGTCCCATTGGGGATTCCGTCCGGACCGGCGGGGTCGAGCGGAGCTGGACCAGGATCTGGCTGTCGGCGTCCCAGCGGATCTCGCCCGCGATCACGAAGGTGTAGCGCGCGCTGCCGTCCGCCAGCAGATCCTGCTCGCCCGGCCGCAATTCCAGTTCCCGCAGGCTGAGCAGGAACTCGCCGTCCGGCGAGGCGATCCAGGCCCGGAGCCAGGCCTTGGGCGTGGCGATCGCCTCGGCCGTCAGGGGCCGGGACACCACGACGATCATCCCTGGCCGCTCCTGGAACCTCAGCCGCAGCGCGGCGTTGTCCGGACTGTCGTTGTTCAGCACCGACCCGCTCGGTGGCCAGATCTCCAGCAGGCGCGGCGGTTCCGCGGTCTTGGTGGCCGGGCGGAGGACGACGTGGAGCTCGCCGCCGGCCGTACCGTCGCCGCTGGGCAGGACCGGCGGTGGCCCAGGCACAGTGGACAGGTACAGCGCGGATCCAAGGCCGGCGTGGTTGCTGCCGTCCGGGGGAAGGGCCCAGAGCTGTTCCCGCTGGCCCTCGTCCAGGCCGGTGCCGGCCAGATCGGCGTCCAGCGCCAGATGCGGGGAGTCCGCGGCCTGAATCGGGCCACCCGCAACCGATCTCGCCATCACCACGATGAGCGTGGTGGACCTGATCCAGTCGTCGTCGATTTCGACCCCGAAGGCGGCGCCGTCCCCGGGCGCGGGAGCGGTGACGTGTTGCAGGACGCCGGGTGACCGGGTGACCGGCACTCGGCGGGCGAGCCTGGGACCGAGAAGCCAGACGCCGAGCCACGCCTCCGGGTCGTCGAGCCCCTGCTCGGCCATATCGTGGTCGAAAGCCAGTTCTAGCCGGTGATTCTCGGCCAGCTCGGTACGGGCGGTGCCGTCGGCGTCCGGCCATGGCCACAGGTCGGTCACCCGGGGGGCGGTGACCGCCGCCGGCTGGCCGCAGCACTCGTCGACCCGCTCGGCGAGGCACAGGATCAGGTCGAGCAGCTGCCGGTTGGACCGGATCACCACCCGCGCCGACGTGTCCAGCGAACTGTCGTCCCGCGTGTCATCGACGTCAGCGTCGAGATCGACCACCGCCAGCGGGATGCAGTCCTCCTCACGCTCGCACCGCCGGGGATCGAGCTGGTCGAGCAGGGCGTGGCGATCGACTTCACCAGAGTCAGCGGGGTCACCCGGGCGGAACAGGGCGGTGCATACCTCTTCGGGCAGCTGCTGCGGCCCCGGCAGGGTGCGGGTGACCGAGATCGCGAAGGCCTCCCGCGTCATGGACGCGACGCACGAGACCTCGTCCGCGCATTGTTCGGGCGGCATCGGCACCAGATCGGTTCCGCACTCGTGGAAGCACAGGGACACCGCGACCTTTCCGTCCGTCACCGCGTCACCGGCCGGGCGCCCGCAGTCGTCGGTCAGACGGGTCACGTCCACCTCGACGTCGTCCGGAACGATCACGATCCGTCCCGCGCCGTCGACGGCGGCGCCGCTCCCGATGGTCAGGGTGCCGTCGGCATTCCGCGCCACCTTGAGCCCGCAGAGCACCCCCCGGCCCAGCCCGAGCCGGGCCAGGAGTTCACGCGAACGGCGGTGGTAAGACTGCTCGGCCTGCCAGTGCCGCACCTCCATCAGCTTGCGTGGATAGAAGCGGTTGCGCTGCAAGGACTTCGACCGGCTGGGATACCCGTCGGCCAGTAGATGAGTCATGGCAGGTCTCCTGTCGGTTCGCTGTCGTGGGCCGGGTGCGGATGGGCCGCGGCCGGCAGGCGCGCGGTGCCGATGTGCTGTCCGGGGCCGTCGATGTGCGGGTGGTAGGCGGCGTCGTTCGGCAGCCGGCGGCGACGCGGATCGGGTCCGGGCACGGTGCTGACCCCGACCTGGAGCGGGATGCGGGAGTCCTCGGTGGTCGCGCAGGTCCGGGCCAGGACGTGCGCCGGGCGCTCGCGCTGCACCACCCGGTCCACCGCGGCGACCTGGCTCTGCGTGCCGCCCGGCACGTGCACACAGATCCGGTGCGCCGAGCGCGCGTGCACCGGCAGGCCGGCGTCCGCGCCCTCGATCAGCATCGACGCGTCGAGCACGGCGTTGCGGTCCAGCACCGGCGGCCCCGGGTCGGCGGCGGCCAGGCCGGTGCTGAGCCCGAGCGCGCTGGTCGCGGGCCGCTGGTCCAGGCGCCAGACACTCTCTGCCGCAAGCGGTTCGACGATGTCCACGGCCAGCCCGGTCTCGCGCCGGACCTGGTCAAGCAGGCCGCGCCGGGTGCCTCGCCAGCCGTGCCGTTCCGCCGCCGTGGCCACGGTCTCCCGGCGGCTGGACTCGTCGTCCGGCAGCTGCTCCGGATCGACCGCCACCCAGCGGGCCAGCTGGTCCAGCCAGGGCGCGTCGTCCCGGGCCGATGTGACCGACGGGTCCAGCAGGGCCGGGAGTTCGGCCAGGATCGACGAGGTCCGGGTCAGCTGATCCGCGAGCAGCCCCAGGTAGCGGCCGAGCAGGCCGTCGCCGCCGTCGGTCTCGCGGTCCGCCATCCCGGACGCGAGCGCGGTGACCCGGCGGTAGACGACCGGCAAGTCCGTGACCGGGCCATCGTCGCCGGTGCCGGCCTGCAGATCGCTGATCCGCGGCGTCGCGGTGCCGGTGCCGCCGAGTTCGATGGCCACCCACAGGGATCCGGCCGCCGGGCAGAGCACCCGCGCGTCGAGGGCGGACAGGGCGGCCGCGCGCCAGCGTCCGGGCGGGGTGGGGACGGCCGCCCGGTCGTCGTCCGCGCTGACCGGATCGGGCGTTGGCGGGACGCCCGGGCCCGTCGCCGGGTCGACGAGCAGCCAGATCCTCAGCCAGCACCCCGGCGGCAGCGGATCGGCGATCCGCAGGTGGACCGCCCGCCACCGGTCGGCCGAGGTGCTGTCGATCTCCGCCCCCGAGGGCGCGCCGGCCAGCACCACCGCGAACCCGTGCCGGGCGAGACCCGGTGCGGCCGAGGCGAGCCTGAGCACTGACCCGTCCACCTCGAGCCCGTCCAGGTGGGCGGTGGACCAGTCACCCCCGGACAGCCACCGGCGCGCGCTCACGACTGCACTCCGATCCACTCCACGTACCACGCCCGGTCGGTGGTGAGCCGGTCGGCGAAGCCCGCGGCGGCGATCACATCCGGCGGATTGACCTCGATCGCCGCGCCGGTGCGCAGCGCTGTGCCCGGGACCAGCGGCACGACCACCCGGAACCGCCCGGCCTCGGGCTGGTCGACGTGCGGCGCGCCATCGACCAGCGCTGCCCGGCCGGACGGCGACTGCCCGGCCGGCCACACGCGATCACCGCCCAGCCGGGCCAGGTAGACCGGGACGTCGCCGAAACCCGCCTCGGCGGTGTCCACGTCGGCCGACACCGCCCAGCCCTGACCGCTCGCAGTCGATGCCAGCGTCCACACGGTCTCGCCGGCCACGGTTGAACCGCACGCGGCGAACGGCGCCGGCGGCGGGTTGAGCAGTCTGCGCCGGACCGGATCGGGCGGTGCCACCAGGCGGCAGCCCTGGACCAGGACGTCGGCCAGCACCACGTCGAGGCCGGTCCGGATCGCGGACGGATCGAGCCAGGCCACGGTCGGCGCGTCCGACCGGCGGACCGAACCCTGTGCACCGCAGTCACCATCGCGGCTCTGCACGACGGCGTCGGCGTCCTCGGTCCAGCGCAGCACCAGGACGAAGGGGACCGGGCCGCCGGACGGCCCGGCCGCGATCGGCGGGACCGGCGCGGTGAGTGCCTGACCAGCCACCAGTTCCCGTCCGGCGGAGTCGATCGCGTACCCGGCCTCAAGCACCACCGTGGTGTCACCCCGGTTCGCGGTCACGGCCAGCCCGGACGCGATGCCCCAGCCGTGCAGCATGCGGTGGTGCAGCTGTCGCAGCTGCGATTCGAGCGTGTGCTGGAAGCCCAGGTCGGCGGCGGTCAGCAGCTGGCCGGGGAAGAACACCGGCCGGTCCGGGGAGGGCAGCGGGATCGCGGACATCGTCATGACTGCTCCTGGGGTGAGAACACGGGCCGGGGCGCGCTCAGCAGAGCGATCCAGGACAGGCCGAGCGGGGCGGACGCGATCGGGCTGCTGTCCGCGGCGGTGGCGCCGGCCGGGATGTGATGCCGGACGACCAGATCGAACCCGTCCGGACCGAGCGTGCTCACCTCGACCGTGGTGAGCGTGATGGCCGCACCGGCGGGTAGGCCCGCGGGCATCACCACCACGGCCGGGGCGTCGTCCAGCCGGTGACCGGACAGGTCGGCATGCGCCGTCCAGGTGAGTGCCGTGCCGGTCACCGGATCGCCGCGGCGGACCGTCCCGGTGAACCAGCGTGCGGGCCCCGGCCGCCGCAGCCACTGGCGGTCGCCGTCGCCGCTGTGCACCCGCTGCTCCGGATCCACCGCCGCGAGCGGCACATCGAGTGGCCGCAGTCGCCCTCGCGGCCGGAGCCCGACCCGCGCGGCCGGTCCATCACCGCAGATCTCGAGGACGACGCTGAGCGCACCCGCCCGGCCCTCCAGCGAGCAGCGGACGGCCGTGGCCAGCACCCCGATCCGCCCGCAGCGGTCGATCACGGCCCCCGGGCTCACGGTCAGCCCGTCCCTGACTGCGGTCACCTCCAGGCCCGCGGCACAGCCCCAGCTGCGGTGGGCGGCGATCTGGTGCTGGGCCAGCCGTACCGATGCCAGCCGGGGCGTGTCCCGCAGATCTCGTGCGAGCAGCCAGCCGCCGGGCACGGCTTCGAGGCGCTGCTCGCGGCCGCCCGCCGGCCGGCCGGTCACGACCCGCTCCCGGCCGGCTGCGTGGTGAGCCGGATCGAGCCGGCCAGGGCGAGCTGGGTGCGGCCGATGGTGATGTCGCCGCAGCTGCCCGGGTGGGGTTCGCAGGACAGCACCAGCCCATCGACGTGGTCCACGCCCGGCACCTGGTCGAGCAGCTGGAGCACCTCGCTGCGATGCACCGCACGGCCGAACGGCCACCCGCGGCCACTGGGGCCACCGGTCACCGGATGCAGGAAGCCGCGGATCGCCGCCTGCGCCGCGGTGGTGGCGGTGGCGGGGTCCGCACCCGGGCCCAGGACCAGGGTGGCCTCGGCACCGACGACCATGTAGTCCGGCCCAGTGACGAACACCCGGCTGCCGAGGGTCCTGGTCGTCTCCAGCTCCCTCCGTACCCGCGCGAGCAGGCCGGGTACGGGCGCCGGGCGTGCGAGCGGCAGGGACGGCACGACCACCACGGTCACGCAGCCGGCGGCGCGCAGGCCCGGCAGCCGCGGGTCGACCTCGGCCAGGGCGCGGGCACGCCACAGGGCGGTCCCGGGAGTGGCCAGCGCGATCCGTTCCAGGTCCGGGCCGGTCACCGCGCGCTCGGGCACGCCGAGCGCACGGACCGTGGCCAGCGGGAGATCGTCAAGGCTGGCCGCCCCGGCGCCCTGCACCGCCTGCACGATCACGTCGTGCACCCACAACCGGCTCTCGGTCCGCGCGGCCAGCTCACCGACGTCCTCGGCGGGCTGATCCGGGGCCAGCCCGTCCAGCAGGGTGATCCGCACCGTGGCCGCCGCCGGTCCGGCCAGCGCGGCGGTCCTTTCGTCGTCCGGGACAGTCAGCGGCATCGGCGGCAGGACGGCGCCCACTCCCGGCGGGCACGCGGTCCCGACGGCCAGGACGGTGGTGCCGGGGGCCAGCGTCCGCCCGTGCAGGCCGTCGCCGAACCGCACCGTGACCCCGTCCGGATCGAGCGTGGCCGCCACGTCGCGCGGTCCCGCCACGGCCAGGTCGGCCACCGCGCGCACCGGCAGAGCAGTACCGTCGGGCTCGGTCACCCAGATCAGAGGGGCCGCGCCGCACCACATCGCGGGCAGCAGGAAGGCTTCGCCGGGGATCCCGGCCGCCACGCCCAGCACGGTCAGGGCGGCCACCAGCCGGCCCGGGGTACCACCGGACGGCGGGGTCCAGTGCACGACGTCTGCCGCCGGGGGACCGCCGGTCGCCACGGGCGCATCGAACCGGACGGCGGCGACGTCGCCGCTCGCGGCGATCACGAGGGAGACCACGGCCCGGGACGGCACCGGGGGCGGCGTCCCGGTGACCACGGCTCCGGCCGGGACCAGCAGGGCCGACGAGTACGGGTGCGCGGCCACCGCGGTCGCGGCGTCGAGATGGAGCCCGGCCAGGCCGGGCGGGGCATCGTGCTGGCCCCCGGCCAGGCGGCAGCGCAGCCAGGCGCAGGACCGGCCGGCCAGCACGCCTGCGGACTGGTCGCCGAGGGTGGCCATGGTGAGCGCGGCCGGCAGCCGCAGCCGCACCCGGCCGGTCCGGGTCAGCGCGGCCGTGTCGTCGTCGGCGTCGCCGTCCGCGAACGCTTGCCAGCCCGCGCCGTCCCACCATTCCCAGACGGTGACCGCGCTGTGGTGGGCGCCGTCCGATGCGATCTCGGGCGCGAGCAGCCCGCCCGCGGCCACGGCGCACAGATCGAGCAGGCCGAGCGGGCTGGCGGGCGGGCCGGCCGGCGGCAGGCCGAGCCCGATCAGCAGGGCGGATCCGGTCCCGGGATCGTCGCCCAGCGGCTGGACCGTCTGGCCGGCGGCGAGGTCGTGGGTCAGGTCCGCGCAGCCGGAGCGGTACTCGTCCGCGGCTGCGCCGGGGGTCGCTGTGGCCAGGACGGTCAGCGTCACACCGGAGATCACCAGGCTGGAGGTGAGCGTCAGCGGGAGATGCTCGCCGTGCCGGATCCCGGTCAGGACCAGCCCGGCCGGCAGCACCGTCCCTGGATCCCCGGCCGCGGTCACCAGGCACCGGGCCGGCTGCGGCGGTCGCGGCGCGGAACCGGCCAGGGCCAGCAGGATCCGGCGCTCGCGATCGGTGACCGCACCGGACCGGAAGCCGCCGGCCTCGACCAGCCAGGCCAGCAGTTCGAGGACGGCGATCCCGGGATCACTGACGTTCTGGTCGGTCCATCCGGGCGCGACCAGCGGTAGCTGCGCACGGCCCTGCCGGACGAGGTCGTCCCAGCGCAGGGTGTCGATCAGCGGTGGCAGCAGGGTCATCTCAGGCTCCCATCCGCAGCACGAGGCGGCCGGCGCAGACGACCTGGTCCGGGCCGATCGTGGCCGAGTCGCCCAGCGGCGTCCCATCCCGGGTCAGTACCAGGTCGCGCAGCGCGTCGACCCCGGGGACGGCCTCCAGCGCGCGGGCGGCGTCGGAGAGGTGGACGGCGCGCCCGAGGTCCCAGCCGCGGCCGTCCGGCCCGCCGGACAGCGGATGGAGGAACCGTTCCAGCGCAGCGAGGACGGCTTCGCGCACCGGTCCCGCATCACCCGCCCGGACCGGCAGCACGGTGACGTCCACTCCGACCGGTGTGTACACCGGTCCCTCCACCGTGACTCCGCCCGCGGCCACCAGCGGCGCCGCCGCCGACACCGCGTCCCGCACCCGGGTAAGCAGTGCGGGCCCTGGCTGCGGTCGGTCCGTCCCGTCGCGCGGAACGATGATCACCCGCACCGCCCCGGGCCGTGACCGGCCGAACCGGTCCCGGGCACCGAGGGCCCGCGCGCGGACCACCGCCGGGGACGCTTCGACGGCGATGGCCGCCACGTCCTGCTCGGTCAGCGCCAGGCGGCGGTGCCGTAGCAGGGCCGGTCCGCGGGTCAGCACCCGGTCCAGGGTCTCGATGTCGGCGCCGCCGGTGGCGGGTTCTGGATTGCTGACCTCGCCTGCCACCGCCGAACTCAGCAGCTGGGTGATGGTTCCGGCGCCGACGTTGCCGGTTGTGCCCTCGCAGGTCCGGTAGGTCGCGAGCCGGACGTTGTCCCGGCCTTCGGGCAGCGGACGGCCGTGGCCGCTGCCGCCGAACCGGATCCGCCCCTGGGCCGGATCGGCGACGAAGACGCGGTCCGCCGGACCGGCCTGGCCCAGGGACCGGACCGGGCGCCAGCGCACCCACACCTCCCTGACCCGTCCCGAGCGGGGATCCTGGACGACGCGGGCCTCGCTGGCGCCGATGCCCTCAGCCTCCAGCGTGCGGGTGAGCACATCGGCATCGAGATCGGCCCGGTCACCGTCCAGTTCACGGACCTCGAGCTCGGGGTCGCCGGCGAACGGGAAGCGCCGCGCGACCAGGACCTGTGCGGGCGATCCATCGCCGGACCCGAGCACCTCGTCGTGCAGGGTCTCGGCCTGGGCGACCTCCACCGCGTGCGCCGCCACCGAGCCGAGGGGGAGCGGGGCAGCCGGCTGCTCCGGATCGAACACGGCGCGGATCCAGGTGCGCGGAACTCCGAACCGGGACGGCGGCGCCGTTCGCAGCTGCGACCCGGAGTAGGCCCGGGACAGCGGATTCCGGCTGATCACGGTCTGGCCGGTCGCGCTCTCGACGTCCACCGGTTCCTGGCCCTGCAGATCGGCCAGCACCAGCCGGTCGCCGGGCGCGAACCGCTGTGCCGCGCCCAGGCCGAGCAGGGTGATGGTCCGGCCGATGGCTCCGGTCACGGTGACCCCCGGCGTGCCCGCGGTTCCCGGCCAAAGCAACCCCACCACACCGGTGTGCCGCAGGCCGTCGGTGCCATCCTGGGCCGGCAACCGCACCCACGTGCGGCCGTCGAAGCCCTCCCAGACCGGCCGCAGCGCGGATGCGGGCTCCGATCCGCGGGTCAGTTGGAGGTAGAGGCCGATCCGATCGGCCGGCAGGTCGCCGTCCAGCCCGAGATAGACCGTGGGCGCGGTCTCGGCCATCGGCTGGAACGGGGTGGCGCCGGGGCCGGGCCAGGTCACGTCCCGGGTCAGATCCCGCCACTGGTGGTCGTCCTCGACCTTGACCGCAAGCGGCGCCCGGGACGGCGAACGGTGCTGGTAGAACACCTCGATCCGGTCTATCATCGGTGCCCGCGGCTCGACCACCGGCAGGAAGTTGAGCACGCCCGACGTGTCGGTCCAGCTCACCAGGCGCAGGTGCGCGTACGCCCCCTCGGACAGCCGGGCGCGCATCCACCGCCGCACGTCACCGCCGATGTCCACCTCGGCGATGTCGTCCGGCACGGTGAAGCGCACCGAGCCCGAGTCCTGGAGCGACAGCACCTGGGTGTCACCCTCGGCGCCGAGCGGCCGCCAGCGCTCGCCGTCGTGGTACTCCCAGGCGATCTGCGGCGGATCGAGCTGCCGGGACAGATCCGGGGCCGCGGCCTTGACCAGGTCGGCGGGATTGAAGTCCTTGAGCTTGGTGAGCGCGGTGGCCAGGCCCGACTGTGCTTGCCGCACACTGTTCTTCGCGGAGGTCAGCTGACCCTGCACGGTGGCCAGGAAGGCGGCCGGATCCTGGCTGAACACCGGCGGCAGGCTGCCGGGGGGGAGGAACGGCGCGGCCGCGGCCAGCACGCCGTCCAGCGCCACATGGAGAGTGGACTCCGCGGCGGCGACCTCGGTGTCCGTCCCGCCCGTGATCGCGGTCTCCAGAGTCGCCCGGGGCCCGCTGAGCGTGGCGCTGCCGGCCGCCAGCACCTCCGTGGCGTGCGCGATCGCGGCCAGCACCCGGGCCAGGTCGCGGGGATTCGGGCCGATCGAGGCTCGCACCTGGGTCCAGACCGCGTGGTCGAGCGAGGCCGCGTCCCGCAGCTGGCCGAGCGAGGTCTGCACGGTCGCGCGCACCGAGCCGTACCAGGCGGCCGGGTCCTGGGCGATCAGCGTGGGCAGCGGCTGGTTCAGTGTGGCCAGCGCGGCAGTGAGGCCGGATGCGACGGCGCCGGACTCCAGGACGGTGATGATCTCGGCGAGCAGTTGCTGTGCCGCCTGGACCGATCCCTCCTGCTGGCCGCTCAGCTCGTCGGCCTTCTCGGCCGAGGTGCGCGGCCGCTCGATCACCAGCGTGACCCGGGTGCCGGGCCGCCGGGTGGCGCTGGCGCAGGCGAACATGAACGCGGTGCCCCGCGCCGGGGACGGTCCGAGCGGCGCGAAGGTGGTGGACAGGTCCGCGGCGCGCTGGTCGGCGATCGCCTTGTCCAGGGGCAGGCCACGGTCCACCGAGATGTCGATCACCGCTCCGGGATCGGCCAGCAGCGGATCGGTCAGCTCCTCGTCCGACGCGAACGCGGCCCGGTGCGGATCGTCCGGATCCGGTTGCGGGGCGGGCGGACTCGGCGGCCGGGAGTCCTTCAGGCTGATCCCCGCGCGGATCACGTGCCCGGTCAGCGTGGCGGGCAGCGGGACGGCGGGCTCGCCGAGGGCGACGTCGGCGGCGGACCGGGCGCCGGTGGTGCCGTCGAGCAGATGCCGGGTGAAGGCCGTCCCGGGCGCGTCCGGCCACCACATCCGCAGCGAGGCGGTCGCGGACTGGTCGCGTGAGCGTCGCACGTGCAGCCGCCGGTGCTCGTTCGCCACCCGCAGCCGCAACCCGGACAGCGACGGCACCTGCCCGGACCGGCCGGTCCCCGCCGTGCCGAGCGGCATCGCGACCCGGCCACGGATCCAGTGCGTCGTCCGCCCGTCCAGCGCCAGCGGCACCGAGGCGGCGCACGGGGCGACCAGGCGGATCGTTCCGGCGCGCGTGAGACCGGCTGTGCCATCGACGGAGTCGTCGTCCCCGGCTTGCTGGGCGGAGGGCGCGAAGCCGGCGAAGTCGCGCCAGGCGGCGCCGTCCCACCAGCTCCACCGCAGCCGCAGCGGTGCTGCCGCCGGGACCGCGACCCCGGTCTCGATCTGGACCACGGCGCGGCCGTCGAACGCGAGGAGTTCGTCGTGCCCGAGGTAGAGGTCACGGGTCACCGCCTCGGGGGAACCGAACAGGGTGAAGGGGCGGTGGGCGAGGTGGTCGGCCGAATGGTCCTGCTCGGCATCCGCGCCCGGCACCACGCTGTGCACCTCGACGACCGTCGCCGGGCAGATCGCGACGTCCTGCTGGGTCTCGAACACGACCGGCGCGTCCCGGCCGCTGACCTTCGCCCCGATCCGGGTCCCGGCCGGGACCCGGGCGCCCTGCGTGCCGGGGACGGCGCTGAGCAGCACGTGCGTGCGGGCGCCCTGGGCTGGCAGCAGCGCCGCGCCCAGCATGTCCAGCAGCACGGCCTGCCGGTGGTCGGGCACCTGGGCCAGGCGGCGCTGCAGCAGTTCCAGGAACCCGGCGAAGATGTCGGCCAGGCCCAGGCCCGCCCCGCCAGGCGACGGTACCCATTCGGGCGTGAAGCCGGTTCGGCCGCTGAGGATCCCGGCCAGGATGGTGTCTCGGTCCCGGGTCAGCAGCAGATCCGATCCGTCCGGCAGGGGCGGGCCGGGCGTGGCGGTCATACCGGGCCTCCTTCGCGCAGGAAGAAGGGGTAGACCAGGTTGTAGAACGTGTTGGTGGACCGGATCCGGTAGCGGACCGTGATGTCCAGTCGCCCGGTCCGGCGCCCGGTCAGCTGGACGGCGACGTCGATCACGTCGATCCGCGGTTCCCACCGCACGAGCGAGGTCTCCGCCCGGTGCCGGATCAGGGCGGCGGTCGTGGTCGAGGCCGGCTCGAACAGGAAGTCCTCCAGGCCGGCACCGAAGTCGGGCCGCATCACCCGTTCTCCGCGCCGGGTCGCCAGGATCAGCAGGATCGACTGCCGCACCTTCTCCGCGCCGGAGTCGGTGCCGAGTTCGCCGTCCGCGCCGAGCCGGACCGGCGCGGCCCAGCCCTGCCCGAGCACCCGGCGGTCCACCGGGACCCCGGCTGGCTGGCTCGCGTCGATGCTCATCTCAGCCGCCCACCATGACGGTCACCGCGCCGGTCACCACGGGCGCGCCGCAGCCGGCCATGTCGCCCATCCGCATCGCGGGCCGGCCGCCGATCAGCACGGTCGCGCTGCCCTTGGTGAACGGGGACGGCGGATGCGCGGCCGGCGGCGGGAACGCGCATGCGTGCATGTCACCCAGCACGGCGGCGGGCATGCCGCCGATCAGCACCGTGGAGACGCCCGGGCCGGTGATGCTCCCCGGGTGCCCGGTGCTATCGGAAACCCTTGCTGCAGGCGGCATCTGCGCTCCCTAGTTGATGGTGACCAGGTTGCCCTTGATCTGGCAGGTGGCATCCGCCTGGAGGCTGGCGGCGGCACCGGACAGGTCGAGCGTGGTGTCGCCCTTGACCGTGGTCTTCTTCGAGCTGACCTCGGCCGAGGTGCCCGCCTTCAGCGTCACCGTGCCGGGCTGGGCGAGTTCGAGTGAGGCCGCGCTCTGGGCCAGCTCGATCGTCACGCTGTCCTGCGACAGGATGATCCTGTGGCCGGACGGGTGGGTCAGGGTGATCTCCATGGTCAGGTCGTCGAACACCAGCTCATGGCCCTTCGGCGTCTTCAGCACCCGCTTGTCGGTGGCGTCGGAGGGCAGGTCGACCGGCGGCCTGTTGTGCAGGTCCCACACGCTGCCGATGACCACCGGCCAGGTCAGGTCGCCGTTCTCGAAGGCGACGATGACGATGTCGCCGACCTGGGGGATACACCAGAGGCCGTACCCGTCACCCGCGAACGGCGCGCACACGGCCGCCCAGGGCTCGATGTCCGGGATGGTCGGGAAGGTCAGCTTGACTCGGCCCTGATGGGTCAGATCGACGTTGTCGGTGACCTCGGCACGCACGATGCCGAGCCGCCGGCCGTCGGCCGGTGCCTGCTCGGCTGGAGCCTCGGTGAAGAGATCGAACAGGCCCATGGTGCCTCCTCACAGTCCGGCGGGCAGCGACAGCAGCCCGCCCTGGATCCGGGCGGCGCCCTGCGCCGGCAGCGGGATCGAGCCGAACCAGATCTCCTTGCGCGCCTCGAACGACGTGCGCCAGCCACCGGCGTCCACGGTGTGGGTGACCGACGTGACCCGCCAGAGACCACCGTAGGTCTCGCCCACCCCCTCGATCCGCAGCACGTGCCCGGCCCGGATGGCGGCGTCGCCCACGCAGGACCCGGTGGCGGTCATCCGGCGGTTCAGCCGCGGCAGCAGCTTGCCGAGCACCACGCGCGGCGCCGTGGCCGGGGACAGCGGCTCGTCGACCAGCATCACCTCGGTCTCCTTGGTGCCGCCCCGCATGCCGAACCCCGGTGACACGTCGACGTCCAGGCTCTGCCGGTCCCAGTCGTAGCCCACGCTGATCGTCAGCTCCAGCCGGATCGACGGGATCCACACCCGCGCGGTCACTTTCGCGATCTGACCGACCGTGCTGAGCCGGGGCGAGAACTCCATCAGTGATGCCCCGTAGCGGAGCGTCCGGTCCGGGGCGAGGTGGGCGCCGGGCGACATCAGCGACAGCATCAGGCCGCCCGGGCTCGCAGCATGATCGATCGCGATCTCCCAGGCGTTCTCGGCGGCGATCAGCTTGAGGAAGTCGAGGGACGTGGTGCTCGCCTGCTTGCGCACGATGCGCTGCCGCAGGGCCGGATCGTTCACCGACGCCGCCGCCTCCGCCGCGCCCAGCGCCGCGGCCAGGATCGACCCGAGCGGGTCGATGACCGGCAGCAGCCCGTGCTCGAGGGCGAGCGTCGAGGCGACCAGCTGGTCCGGGATCGGAGTCACGCCGAAGTGCGGGACGGACACCCCGAACCAGCGCGAAGGCGATGCCGCGGCCAGCCGCGTCCGCCGGTCCTGCGCCGACACGCTGAGGGTGGGCAGGCCGGAACCGGGAAAGTCCGCCTGGCTGCCGACCACGTCCCCGGCGAAGACCCGCTCGGGCGGGCTGGGGGTGTACCCGAGCCAGAGTTCGGCCGGGGTGTCAAGGCGCAGCAGGTCGTGGTCCAGCCAGCGCAGGGCCTCGTTGGCCAGGGTCAGCTCGAGCCGGTCGGCGTCGCCGAACCCGCAGATGGCGGAGACCGAGGTCAGCGATGCGCGGAGAGCGGCGGGTACCGGCCGGCCCGCGAGCAGCAGCCGGATCTCCGGCGCGTAGGAGGGTGCGACGGTCATGTGGCCTCCCGGGCCGGGCGGGCGGTGTGCACGACGCCGTCCGGATCCGTGTAGGGCAGCCGCGGGATGGACAGGGCCAGGCCGGGCGTCAGCAGCTGAGGATCGGTTATGCCGTTGCGGCGGGCGATCGGGCGCCAGGCGGTCGCGTCCGCGTACTCCCCGAAGGCGATGCCGGGCAGTGTCTCTCCCTCCGTCACCAGGTGGACCTTGGTGTAGTCGGTGGTCTGCCGCTTGATCTGCTTCGCGTCGAGCTCGGGGTTGCTGTACTCGCTGAGGGTGACCGACAGCCGGGCCCGCACCGGAGTGCCGTCCGGCCGGAAGTGGATGTAGCGCTGGCTGATCCGGGTCAGCACGCAGGTGAAGGTGAACCGCTCGCCCCAGGTGAAGATCACCGGCGGCGGGGCGTGCAGGCCGGGGTCGATCACCATCAGCGCGGTGATCTGCTCGACCAGCCGGCGGACGTCGCTTCCGGCCGGTCCCGCCGAGCTGGCCCCGGTGGTGTCCACCAGCAGTTCGAGGTCGACGGTCTGCGCATTGCCGTGTGCGAACTGCACGATGGGGGCCGACAGCCCGGGCACCGCGAGCTGGGAGAAGTTCGTCTCCCGGTTGAGCGTGTACTCCTCGGGGTTGAACTGGACGTGGACGGCGGCGCCGGTCACCGTGTTGACCAGGCTCGCCCGCTCCAGGCCGCTCATCCGGCCCACCCCCGGCGCTCACGCGCCGCCACCAGGCGACGGTCGATCTCGCGGACTACCCGATCGACGACGACCGGCATGTCCTGGACGGTGAGGGTGGCCTGTGAGTGCCCGTCCGCGCGCTCGGGCAGGCCGCCGGGATCACGCCAGCGGATGGCCGGTGCGAGCCCGGGCTGGCCGACCGGTTCGGCGGGCTGCCCGGCGGGGTTGCCGACGGGCGGCTGGGCCTGGTGGTGGACCAGGGGGACGGCGTCCGGGCCGGGGCGGGGGACCGGACCCGGAGCGCGGCCGGGCCGGGGCGGCCCGGTGACCGGCGCGGCCATGGCCGGCGCCCGGTGCTCGCCGTGGCTGTGCTGGACGGTGGCTCGCTGCACCAGCGCCCGGATCCGCGGCGGACGGGACGGACCGGAAGCGTCTGCGGGGCGTGGCTTCTCGTGCGGACGGCGGGAGGGCATCCACACCGTGCGGCTCGCCGGGGGCTGCTGCGTGAGGTGCCGGTGCACGGCGGCGACGGCCCGGATGTCCCAGTGCAGGGTGAGTGAGCGGCGCGCGTCCCAGTGATGGCGGATCACCGGCCGGATCGGATCCTGCAGGACCAGGCCCAGGGGATCGGCGCGCCGGACGACGGCTGCCGCACGCCCGGGCGTGCGGCGCCGAGCCGCCGCGATCACCGCCCGGGCGAACCGGTGCGCACGCAGCACCGGCGCCGGGCGGTGGGTCCTGCCGCCAGTCACGTCGTCTCAGCTCCTCTGCGCAGCCTGGTTCAGGGTGGTGTTGATCGCCGACACCTCGGCCACCCAGGACCGCCGCTCCCGGTGCGGCAGGCCCATCAGCTCGGTGAGCGGCCAGTGCAGGTGGTAGGCCAGGAAGGCCATCTCGCTCCTCAGCTGACCGATCGGATAGCCGCGGGTTCCCCCAGGCGGTCGTGGCCCGGGCTGACCGCCTCCCCGCAGGACGGGCAGACCAGCTCGGGTTCGCCGTCGTCCACGGTGTTGATCCGGTTGTACAGGTCCTGGAGGTGCGCCAGATCGGCGGCGAACAGAGACTCGATGGTGCGAGGCGTCACCGGTTCCACCCCGTCGAGCCGGATGATCACCCGGCTCAGCAGGATCACGGTGAGGTAGGCCTGGTTGCGGGCCACGCGGGGATCCTGCAGAGGCAGGATCTCGTCGGCGGCGGTCGCCAGCCGCATCGTGCCCTCGCGGTGCAGCGCGCCGTCATCGCCCAGGAGGCCCACCGGCAGCAGGAAGTCGTGCTCGATCTGCATCTCAGCTCACCCGGTCCAATCCCTCGTGGACGATCTCGACACTCTCGATGGCGATGTCCGACGCCTCGGCCGACAGGGACGGCGCGGTGTACTTGCTGGGCCAGGCCCGGACGAAGTTCCACCGGGCCACCTCCTGACCCCGGCGATCGAGCAGCACGACCGAGCCGTTGCGCCGGTCGAGCTTGCCGTCGGCGGCGCCGTCCACCGCCGCCTTGTGCCACAACCACAACTGGTTGTCGATCGTCATGCCCCAGCGGAGGACGATGTTGGCGTACTTTGTCTGCCCCGGGAGCTTGTACGGTGTGGTGTTGGCGCCGCCCTCCCGGTGCTCGATCACGTCGATGGTCGAGTCGAGCCCGTTGACCTCGTGGAACGCGCCACGGGCGATGCCATCGATCTCGACCAGGTAGTTGAAGTTGACGTACGGGTCGACCGGGCCGGTCGTCATGACGGATTCCCTTCTGCTGCCGTGACATCGGCGGCGTGGTTCATGACTCGGAGACTTCCGTGCCGCCGTCCCAGATCCCGATCCGGACGACGATGAACTCGGCCGGATACACCGGCTGCACGCCGATCTCGATCGTGAGCCGCCCGAGTTTGCGGGTGGAAGGCGGATTCAGCGTCTCGTCGATGCGCACGAAGAAGGCCTCCTTCGCGGTCGCACCGAAGAGGGCGCCGTCCCGCCAGGTGCGGGTGAGGAACTCGGTGATGGTGCGGTTCAGCTTCTGCCAGAGGGGGCGATCGTTGGGCTGGAAGACGGCGCCGGCGATGCCCTCCTGGATGGACTCCTCCAGGTAGAGGAACAGGCGGCGGATATTGATGTACTGCCAGTTGCGGTCGTTCGCGGTGGTGCGCGCGCCCCAGACCACCGGAATACCCCGGCCGGGCAGGATCCTCAGCGCGTTGACGCCGTCCAGGTTGATGAATCCCTGGTCGGCGTCGGTCAGCCGGCGTTCCAGCGACACCGCCCCCGCGATGCCGACGTTCGCGGGCGCCTTGTGCACGCCTTGGCTGTTGTCGGTCTTCGCGTAGATGCCGGCCACATGACCGGACGGCGGTTGCGGGACGACGATCCCGCCGCGGGCCGGGTCCTGGACGGTGATCCAGGGGTAGTAGAGCGCCGCGAAACCCTTGTCCTGGTTGCCGGTCAGGCTGGAGCGCTGGGCCTTCACGGTGACCAGGTCGATGCCCGGCGCGGCGTCCAGGATCGCGAACCGGTCGAACATCCGCTCGCAGTGCTCGATCACGGCTCGCTGGGCAGTGATGTCCGTCAGCCCGGGGACGGCGACGATGCTGATCTCGTCGATCGGCTCCAGCAGCCGGAGATGGCTGGTGATGTCCGAGGCGACCTTCCCCCACGAGGCTGCGGGGTTGTCGGCAGTGGCTCCGGTGACGCTGGCCGGCGGCCGGGGAACGGCGGTGGAGGTGGTGGGCCGGGGATCGCCGGTCACCGCGACCGCCGGTTCGAGTTCGATCCGCGCGTAGGGGTCCTGCACGATGCTGACCCACCACCGCGGATGAGCGGGCCGGACGGACAGCCCGGGGTAGTTCCGGGTGACGTTGGTGGCCGGATCGGTGATCCCGAGGTCGAACTCGGCGGTGGCCAGCGTGGTATTGGCGATGTCGAACGGGTCGGCGAGCGGCTGGTCCAGGGTGACGCTGTCGGCGCCGACCTCGGCCACCGTCCGCCAGTTGGTGTGCGGTCCGTCGCTGATCCGCACCGTCGAGCCCGGCTTGACGTGGGCCTGCAGGCTGACCGCGGCGGGGACGTCGAACCGGAGCACGGTGCCGGTCATGTCGAGCGGTGCGGTCCGCAGCGACGCACCCTGGAACGCGTTGCCCGCGGGGACGGCGGACGCCAGGCGCACCACCCCCGGATCGGTCGACGCGACGCTGACGGCCGGGCTGGTCGTACCGCCCTTGACCAGGACGACGCGGTCGCCGGGGGCGAACTCGTCGGCGTCCGCGGCGGTGGCCAGGGTGACCACGCGGCGGGTGGCGTCCAGCGTCGCGCCGGTGTTCGCGGTGGCGAACCGGTGCACAGGAACGGTGGTCCCTGCGCCGGCGCCGGTAAGTGCCGTTCCCAGCGAACTGGTGTCGGTCACGGTCACCGTTCCGCCCTCGCCCGCCGGTCCGTCCTTGATCGCGACGACCCGGGCCAGCCTGGTGTTGCTGCCGTCGCGTGTGATCAGCGCCGCCGAGGCGGCCACCGCCGTACCGACCCGGGTGATGAAGGCGGTGGTGCCGCCGTTGCGGAAGAAGCCCTCGACGGCCGGCGGCAGGTAGAACGGGGTCGGATCGTCTTGCGACCCGCCGAAGGTCTCGGTGAAGGCATCGAGGCTGGTCACCAGGGTGGGGGTGTTCATCGGCCCGCTCGCCGCGATGCCGATGAACGCGGCGATGCTGGTGGAGACGCCCTCGATCGGAGCGGCCGGGGTGTACTCCTCGATGTAGACGCCGGGGTAGGAGACCTGGATCGCCATAACGGGTTCCTTTCGCTGCCGCTTCAGGTGAATTGGAGTTCGAGCGGCCCGGGTGCGGTCCACGGGACGGTGATCGGTGCTGGTGCCAGCGGTGCGTAGGCGGCAGACCGGGCCGAGATCCGGTAGTCGCCGGGCGGGAGGCCGGTGAGCACGAAATGCCCGTCGGCCGCGGTGATGTCGCGCGCGCAGAGCTGGCCGGCCGTGTTGGTGACGGTGACGAGCGCGTCCATCAGCGGCACCGGGGCGGCGGCATGGGCACCGGTCGCGTCCAGCACTAGCCCGCCCAGATCGGTGACGGTCTCGGTGAAGGTCTCGGCTCCGAGGCCGGTGACGATGTGGGTCACGATCCCGCCGAGCTTGATCGGGGACGGCGTGACCGGCACGGTCACCACGAGCCACACCGACGGCCGCCAGCCCGCGGCCCGGCCCTGGTTGCCCCAGAACTCGGCCAGTTTCGGAAAGCCTTCGGGCGGAAGCACATCCGTATCGAACGAGGCCTCGCGCCATGACTCAGGCAGGGTCGCGAGGTCGGCCGGGACCAGGATCTGCGACGGTGTGAGCGGTGCGTTCTCGAGCAGCGTGCTCACCGCGCTGCCGAGCAGCGCGTGCTCGCTGCCAGTGGCGTCGATCTGAGCGCCGTTGGTCCCGGCGCCGTCCTTCGCGCTGCTCCACGCACTGATCAGGAAGTGACACCTCATCAGGAACGGAGCACGGATGCGGCGCAACGTGTCCGGCTCGATGCGGGTCTCGGTCGATCGCCGGTGCCGCTCCTCCCGTAGGTCGACCAGCGCGCAGTTGAGCCAGAGCCCGACGCCGGAGGCCACCCGCTGCTGCCAGTCCTGGTTCGGCGGCTGGAAGCTCAGCTGCGCCGCCGGGACCGGAACACCGGACAGGAGAGTCCGTCTCAGGACGAGGTCGAGTTTGTCGATCATCACAAGCCAGCCTCCGACTTGCTCTGTCCCCAGAACATGCCACGGGTGTTATCGATTGCGTCCCGGGTCTCGAACAGGGCCTTCCTGACGTAGTCCCGGCGCTCAGCGGTCCCCGGAAGCAGCCGCCCCTCCGCCTCGGCGCTGCGGAGGTTGCCGAGGATTTTCTCGTAGGCCCGGTCCCACAGCTCGCGGACATTGGACTGGTGCAACTGCGCTGGCTTGCCTTTGGCCCCTCGATCCTTGAGGATCGGGATCTGGTCCGCTGGCTGGCCGGCGCCCTGCTTCGCGGACCGGGGCGATGCCAGCTCAACCGCCGCCTTGACCTCATCGGGCCACTGGGACGGAGGAGTCCTGCGTGCCTTCTCCAGGAGCGCCGCCTGCTCCGGAGTGACCTCGAGCGGGATGACTCGGATGTTCTTGTCGGAGAACAACTCCTCCTTTGTAACGGCATTCTCGAACTCCTTGATGTCGGCGACCTGGAGTTCGATGGCATGGTGGAGCTGCTCTCCGGAACGAGCTCCGAGGGTCTTCTGCTGGCGCTCCCGGTGCTTGGATTCCCACTCGTTACGGAGCCTCTCGCTGGGCTTGAGGGTCTGCGCCTTAAGTGCGGCCGCGGCCTGGCGCTGTGCCTTCTCGGCCTTCGCCTGGTCGTGCGCGGCGTTGCGCTTCTGAGCCTCCGCGCGTGCCTGCTCATGGAGCTCCTTGGCATCCACGAGCGATTCATCTGCCTTCTGGACGCGCTTCGCCGCCGCGCCTGCGGCGCGCTTCGCCGCGTTCAGTTCCTTCTCCGCGGGGGTCAGCTTCTTGCGTGAGCCAGCTGGCTTGGGCTCTGCGGCGTGCGCAACCTCCGCGGCCGAGAGTCGCGCGCGCGCGTCCTCAGCGGCCTGCTTCGATTTCGTGACCGCCTGCTGTTGCTTGGCGACGCGGGCGGCCGCCTTGGCCTCTAGCCGGCTCCCAGCCTCCGCCTTCCGCTTCGTGTTCGACACCGTCGCGCCCTTGCTCGGAGCCGGCGCCGTTGCCGCCGCCGGCGACACCGGCTCTGGCGCCGGTTGCACCGCCGAGGCAGCTGTAGGGGCGTTCGGGTCGGGCGCCGCCACCGAGCTCGAGACCGGCTTGGCCGGGCTGGGGCCACCGCTCGAGGTCTTCTTCTTCGGCGCGGTGGCCGGTCCGTTCCATTCCTCCAGCGTCACTTCGAACGAATCCTGCTGCCCGGCAGGCGGTTCGGTCGTGGTGGTCGTCGCCCCTGGCTTCGGCTGCCCCGGCGGACTGGCCTGGTGCTTGCTCCCGCTCGGCTGGTTCGCCCGCGGCTTCTGTCCGGTGCCCGGCTGATCGGCGCCCGGTTGGCTGGCGGACTTTCCGGCCGCTTGGTTCGGTTTGCGGTTATGGGTCAGGAACTGCTGGATGGCCATGGCCACCGCGAGGAGCAGTGCCTTGATGTCGCTCTTGACCGCCTCGTCGTTTTCAGGGCTCTTGGGCTTCGCCAGGTCCTCGACCAGCTTGGCGACCGGCCTGCCCAACGAGATGGTGAAGCTCAGCACGTTGACGATGAGCTTCTCCAGCTTCCGGCTGGCTGTGGATGCGCGCAGGCTGAAGAGCTGCAGAATGGCTTGGGCGACTATCGCCCAGAATCCGAGATCCTTGTAGAAGCCACCGGGATTGGCGGCAATCGCCTGCAGGAGTTCACGGCCGATGTTGATTCCACCGACGATGTTCACGAGGATCTTGAGTTCTTCGGGGCCGAAGATCGCAACGATGACCTCGTCCGCGAAAGTGGTGAGCAGCACCGAGAGTTCGCGGGTGGTGAAGTATCCGTCCTCCTTCGGGGCCAGTTGTGGGAAGAGGCGAGTGTTGACCACGGTGTCGATCTGGTCGAAGGCATTGGTGACGACGGTCGTCACGCTCGGAACACCAGCCTTGTCAGCGATGCCGATCTGCTTGGCCACCTCACGCAGCAGCTTGATCTGCGGACCGTAGGGGTCCACCACCTGCTTCACCTGGTCGACCGTGCTCTTCGACAGCGCACCCTTCTCCTGCGCGTAGTCGAGAAGGGCTTCGCGGGCATCCATTCCCGCGAAGGGCAGCGCGATCACCGCATCGAAATAGCCCGCGATGTAGTCGATCTGGCCCTCGATGGCACCGATCTGCGACTTCACAGCGACGCGCTGCGCCTTCAGCGCCTTCTCGGTCAGGTCATGCCGCCACTTCTCCTCCTCCTCGTCCTTGTCCTTGCGAGCCACTCCGGCCGGTGCGGAGCCGGCCACGGGGGCGGACATGCCGAGCGCCGCCTGGGCCGCGGTCAGGCCGGCCGCCTGTTCGTGAGCGCTGCCCGCGCGATCGGACCTGGACTCCGGCAGGGACGAGGCGGGCAGGCTCTCGGCTGCCTTGAGTCCGCCGCTGCGGCGCTGCTGCACCACGTGGGCCAGTTCGTGAGCCAGCAGCATCCGGCCCCGGATCGAGCCGGGATCGTAGGTGCCGGAGCCGAACACCACGTGCCGGCCGAAGGTGAACGCGGCTGCGTGGGCCCGGTCGGCCGCCGCCGCACTGGCCGCGCCGGTGTGCACGATGACGTCGCCGAACGGCGCGCTCAGGGACCGCTCCAGGGCGGCGCGGGCCCGGGCGTCCAGAGCCCGGCCCTCGTGCCGTAGCGGGTCGAGCAGCAGGGGGCCCGGTCCCGTGGTCCGGTCGGCCCGAGCCGCCCCGCCCGGCGCGGAGGTCACGACGCCACCCCCGTACGGTCCGGCGCGACGCCGAGTTTGGCGTACTCGCGGTCCAGCCCACGGCGGATGAACTCGGCGTCCACATCCCGGCCGGCCGCCCGGGCCAGCCCCGCCGCGGCCAGGGCCACGTTGCGGATGTGCCCGCCGGACAAGGGATGTCGCGCCGCGAGCTGGTCCAGGTCGACGTCGTCCGCGAGGGTGATCCGCACTGGCCACACCGCTCGCCAGATCCGTGCGCGCTGCTCCTCGTCGGGGAACGGGAAGTGCAGGCAGAAGGTCAGCCGGCGGGCGAACGCGCCGTCCAGGTGACCGAGCAGGTTGGTGGAGAGGACGGCGACTCCCTCGTAGTCTTCCATCCGCTGGAGCAGGAAGGCGATCTCGAGGTTGGCGTACCGATCGCGTGCGTCCTGCACCTCGCTGCGCTTGCCGAACAGGGACTCCGCCTCGTCGAACAGCAGGACGGCGTCGGCCTCCTCGGCGGCCGCGAACACGGCGTCCAGGTTCTGCTCGGTCTCGCCGATGTACTTCGACACCACCCGGGCGAGGTCCACCCGGTACAGCGGCAGGCCGAGGTCTCCGGCCACCAGCCGGGCGGCGAAGGTCTTCCCCGAGCCGCTGGGTCCGGCGAACACGGCGGTGACGCCCTGCGGCTGGCCCGGCAGTTCACCGAACCCGGCCTCGGTCAGCAGGGACGAGCGCTGCGCCGCATGGTCCACGAACTCCGCCAGTTCGCTGCGCAGGGACGACGGCAGGGCGATCCGTTCCCACTCCCGCGACGTGCGCAGCAGCGAGGTATAGCGGGTCAGATCGCGGCCGACCACCCGCGCCGCGACCGACGTCACGTCCTGAGAGGTCACCCGGCGTGCGGACGGCTCGGCATCCGCGCGTCCAGCCGCGCGCGCCGCGAGGGTGGCCGCGAGCTGGCCGACGTCCTCGGCGGGCAGGTGGGACCAGCGCTCGAGCCGCCTGGCCTCGGCCGGTGCCACCAGCAGGCCGCGAGTGCGCAGCACGTCGACCAGGTGCCCGCCCGCCGAGGCCGCGCACCGGCCGCGCACCAGCAGCGAACGCACGGCCCGGCCCGGATCGTCGGGTAGCACCGGGTACTGCCCGGCGACCACGACGGTCGCGAACGGCTCCCAGTGCGCGGGCGGCACGAGGTCGGCGTCGCCAGTGACGATCAGCACCGCCTGCCGCAGCAGTGCCTCGGCGGCCACGCGCTGCGCGGATGCCGGCGCCACCAGCGCTCCGGCCCTGACCACCAGTGCCGGGCGGCGGCGGCGGGCGACGGCGACCAGGGCGGTGCTCAGCGCGTCCGTGGCCCGGTCCGTCTCGAGCGAAGTCAACGATGGCGCCGGCATCCGCAGCACGGCAAGCAGCGCCGCGGCAGCGTCCGGATCCGGCGGACGTTCAGGGGCTACCAGGTCGTCGCGCATCTGCGGGAACAGCGCTGGATCGAGCCGTGACACCCCGAAGGTCCAGCGCAGCAGGGCCGTGCTGGCCGCGCAGGTGGCCAGCATCGAAGGCCCGCGGGGCGGATCGCCTGCCACCAGGGCGGCCTGGTCCGGTACCACGTGGACCAGGCCGGTACGGGCCAGCGGCCCGCCGGGACTCAGCCGCGCGGCGACGGTCGCCCGTGCCGGGCCAGCGGCGCCGGTCAGATCCGCGATCAGGGCGAGGGTCGGGTGCTGCGGTCCTGGGCCGGCCGCGCCAGTCGTCAGGGCGGACGTGGCCACGGCCAGTGCGGGATCGAGTTCGGGGGCTAGCGCGAGCGCGATGACGGTCTCGTCGAAGGCGTCGAAACCGCTGTTCCGCAATGGTTTGCGGAGCTGTGCGGATAGCGGGGGCACTGTAGTCGCGGCCGGTCGGACGCCGTCGATGGCACGCTCCAGGACGCGCCCGCACCAGCGGGACAGCGGCTCCAGATCGATCTGCTCCCCACTCCCGTGGAAACTGCTCACGGCACGAGCGGCGGGCGAGGTGGATCCCTCTGGAGCAGGCCCAGATGTCGATCCCATGGAGCCGATCGTGCTGCTCGGTCCCTGGGCCGGGCATCGGCCGCGACGGGTGGAAGGAGGGTGGAGAACCGGGTGGAGGCGCGGCCTCCACCTCATCTCAACCGGTGGAGATCCTCGATGCCGAGCAGGATCTGATCGCGGCGCTCGACCTTCAGCTTGCGCAGGATCGAATGGATGTGCGACTTGACCGTCGACTCACCTAGCACCAGGCGGCCCGCGATCTGCCGGTTGGTCATCCCGAGGGCCGCAAGTTCAGCGACCACCCGTTCGCGCGGCGTCAGCCCCGGCCCGTCCGCGGACGGGGGAGCGGGCAGTTGCGGTGGCCCCGGCCGTCGCTGGAGGGCTTGGAGCAGGAACGCGGCGATGCGGGGGCTGCACGACGACTGGCCGCGCACCGCCAGGTGGATCGCGCCGACTAGGTCGCCCAGCGGCTGATCGGCGTCCACGAACCCGGAGATGCCGAACTCGGCCGCCCGGACCACGACCTCGGCCTGGTCCGGTCCCGTACCCACACCGATCCCGATCAGGCGGGTGGAGGGCGCGGACCGCTGCAGTACGGTGAGCCCGCCCAGCGCCTGCTCGGTACCCATGTCCAGCAGGGCGACTGCCGGAGTCCGTGGACTCACCCGGGCCAGGGCCTCGTCGCTGGACGATGCGTGGGTCAGTAGCTGCAACCCGAGTTCGGCTGTGATCACGGCGGCGAGCGCATCGCGGTATGCGCGCACCGGTGCTATGAGAACAAGGTCGATCACAGCCGCCTCCACTCGAGATGTCGGCGAACACTCCCGCGTGCAGCCGCGTGTGCTGCAAAAGCGCAGCGGCGGGACGGAACAGGAAAGGGGGCAGGTCCTCCTGCAGGCCGTCCAGTAGCTCGCCAGCAGTTAGCGATACGTCGGCTCTCACCCGGGCACGCGCCGCAGCTCCCAGTGCTACCTCGGCGAACAGACTGTGGACGTCGAGCTGACCCGCGGATGCGCCGCGGGCAGATGCGGCTAGCTACGCATGCAGCAGCGCCTGGGCATGCACGCCGTCCGGGTGGCGCCCAGTTTCGCATCGCGGCCGCGAGTGCGTCCCGGTAGGCCCGGACAGGAGCAATGAGCACGACGTCGATCATGGGCCCCGCCGGTCACGAGGACGCCTGTCCGCTGGTTCCGCACGTAAATATGCGGCCGCATATTCACACCGCGGATGACGTTGAACTCTAGTCTGATGCGGCGCTTGCGGCATGATGGCACCAAGCGCAGCAAACGCGGCAGTTCTTATTCTCACTTTCTCTTCCCCCTCCTAAAGAGAACACGGCCGCATAGAGCCGCAACAAGAGTCCAATTCTCCCAGTCGGCCAGCCACCACTCAACATATGTGTGCAGCCTCCATGCCATCTCCATGCCATCTCCATGCCGCTACCACAGCCTCTCCAGCCCGATAAACGCGTGAGGGGCCGCACTGCCCGACCAGGAGTCCGCATCACACTGCGCCGCTCGCTGAGCGCGGGAACGGCCTGACGACGAGACGTGGAATAGAGGCAGCAGTCGAAGCTCGTACGCTAAGTCTGACCGACTAAAAGTTATCCCGGGGAAACTGGAGTGCCATCCAGGGTACTAACGGCTCCTCAAGGCTCACCGGTCGCTCCGGCACGCCCGAAGGCCTGCAATCGACCTGCCTGAACGTCACTCACGACGATTGTTCGTTGCGTTACCGATGGGTTCAGTGGCCGACCAAGCACCCTTCAGACCGGTTAGGCGCGCGGTTATCAAACAGACTTCACGAGGTCGGCCGCCCGGCGCGTCGTGGGTCTGCTCAACATACGGCGGCCCGGCATGTATATTTCAGCCTGTCGCACAAACCCCCGTGTCAATGGCGTACCAGCGCCACAAGATCTAGCGTTTCCTTGTGGCAGGTACTCCATATATGGGAGTCGAGATGGTCTTCGTGCCGATTATGCATCGTAGTCCTGCCCTGAGAATGCCCGCACATGCCGCCGACAGGGTCGTCCTGGACTGCCATAGCGCTGGCACCTCCGTCCGCAGCTGCATGCCGCACGGGGTCCGTCATCCTGACCGCTAGCGAACCTCATCGCCGAATGCCGCGGGTGTCCCCGATCTGGATCCC